>Ga0228535_1001302_pt1 | contig 40613 bp, 39 predicted proteins | sample SJ1metagenome_FD_168457 | JGI IMG/M metagenome (GOLD analysis project Ga0228535, IMG submission 168457) | Enriched culture of PCE-dechlorinating microbial communities from Ithaca, New York, USA - SJ1 | ecosystem: Engineered > Modeled > Simulated communities (microbial... > Unclassified | place... | reverse complement strand
ATATCACACTGACCGAGGCTAAGAATGTAGCTTTACAGGAACTGGATATACGGAGTGCGGTACACCCCGAATGGCAGGCAACCGGAACGGGAACAGACCAGATAATCAGCGTATCAGGCGGGGATGATAAATATACTTATGTGGGTGGTCATACCAAACTGGGGGAGATGATGGCCAAAGCTGCAACTCAGGCAGTCAAACAGGCCGTCAGAAACTGCCGGGGATACTAGATAGTCGCTATTTATTAAATATTCATAGCCGAATAGTTAGTAATGTTAATATAGATTCCAGATTACTTATTAATATCTTGAATTCGTTTTATAGTTATTTATTCTCAAACGCCCTCAATTATCAAGCTAATGTCATAGCCGGTCTGGTATGGATTAGGTAGTCGTTGTATACCTTGGCAGGTCTATTAAGACAACTTATAATATCAGGAGGGTGATCTTATAAAATAAATTGATGTTAATTATACGGTAAATCCCGTGCCAGTTTACCAAATAAAATATCCGATTCTTCATTATTTAATATTCTTATACTCTTATAAACTCTTTTATTACCTTCAGCAAGGCTTTAACTGCCGGAATATAGAATGTAACCCCATTGTCTATAAAATCTTACACAAATGTTAGCCGTATTATTCAATTGTACTTGTTTTTTTTGTATGGTAATATTAGTATGGCTATAAGTAGCGGATTGTTGTGGGGGACTCTAGCCATGATTGATAACTTGGATACGATTCAGATCGATACCTTGCCTGTAGGTATTGTAGTGATAGATGTTTTGTCCAGAAAAATCATGAATATAAATCAGGCGGCCCAGAATCTTATCGGGGCAGAGGCATCCGAGATTATAGGCCATTCCTGCCATAAGTTCATTTGCCCGGCGGAAGAGGGTAAATGCCCGATACTTGATATGGGGCAATCAATAGACAATGCTGAAAGGCAGCTGCTGACCAGCAGTAGCAAGCTGATTACTATTTTAAAAACTGCAAGCAAGGTTACCATAAATGGCAGGGATTTTCTGTATGAAGTCCTTCAGGATGTGACTGACCCGGTTAATCTCCGTAAACAGCTTCAGATACAGGTGGCGGAGCGTACCAAAGAGCTGGCCGAAATAAACAGCAAACTCGTTCAGGAGATAAAAAACCATGAGAAAACCGAACGTAAATTAAACGAACTGTTTACCCGTTATTCAATGTTTTTCAACAACTGCAATGACGGGTTAACTTTGATTGATTTTTCAGGTGGAACACCGCCCGGTAAATATATTGAAGTAAACAAGGCGTTTTGCCAGATGGTTAATTATTCACGGGAAGAGCTTCTTCAGTTGACCCCGATTGACCTTACCGCTTCGGAGATGAAAGATTATGCGCTGGGAAATACAAAACTGGTGTTGGAGTCTGAATATGCGGTACTCCGTTTCCCGAATGTATATATTACCAAAGATGGCAGGCGGCTGGATTGCGAAATAAATGCCAGTTTTGTTTATTTATCTGGACGGGAAGTGGCGGTAGTAGTATATCGGGATATTTCGGAAACCAAGCGCTTGGAACAAAGTCTTCGTGAAGCCTATGAGCGGGAACTTCAGGCCCATGCGGAGGTTGAAGATCAGCTAAACCAGCGCAATTATTTTATGCGGGCACTGGTGCATGAGCTTAAAACACCTCTTACTCCGCTGCTTGCCGCTAGTGAGTATTTGGTATCTGAACTTTCGGACAGTGCTTTATTAGGTTATGCACGAAACATGCAGAATGGGGCTATTAATCTGAATAACAAGATTGATGACCTTATGAACTTGGCCAAGGGGGAAATAGGCCAGCTGCAAACAGACCCTGAGTATGCCAGTATCAGAAAAGTTATCGGGGATTGTGTAGATTACCTCCAGCCTCAGGCCCAGAAGATGCAAAAACGGATAGCACTGAATGTTAGCGTGGATATTCCCTTGACATTATTTGATAAAAAAATGATTTATCAGGTGGTGCTTAATCTGCTCAGCAACTCACTTAAGTTTTCCCGTACCGGCAGTGAAATTTGTATTGAGGCCGTGAAATCAGGGGATAAAATCAAAGTTTCGGTCAAAGACCAGGGTACTGGTATACCCAAGAACAAGCAGCAGGGAATTTTTACTCCTTATTATCGTATCAAGACCAAGCGGGACAGGTACGGTGGGTTGGGTTTGGGACTAGCTCTTTCTAAGATGATTATTGAACTGCACAGGGGTGAGATATGGTTTACCAGTGAATACGGCCATGGCAGTACCTTTTACTTTACACTACCGATAAGGAGCGAATGGGATGAAGACCCTGATAATAGAGGATGATTTATCCATAATTGATCTGGTAGTGCTTACCCTTTCGGTAGCCTGGCCAGATATCCAGATAGTTAGAACCCAGCTTGGCAAAGAGGGCATAGAGCTAGCTGAAACCGAAGCGCCAGATTTTATTATACTTGACCTTGGTCTGCCGGATATGAGCGGTATAGAAGTACTTCAGGAAATACGCAGTTTTTCCAAGGTGCCCGTTTTAGTGCTGACTGTAAAAAAAGATGAGATGGATGTGGTAGTGGCACTCAGCAAGGGAGCTGACGAGTTTATCAGCAAACCTTTCCGCCAAATGGAACTAATCTCCAGGGTAAAAAATGTCTTAAAGCGGTCACATCCTTCGGAGGGTGAAGTATACGCTATAGGTAACCTGACCTACTATCCCGCCCTGAACAAAATAGATTCTAAAGGTCTTGAACTTAAGCTTTCACCTACTGAAAATATCATCTTCCTTTATCTGGCTAATCAGCGGCCGAATTATGTTACCTACCGAAGCCTTGCCTTGGCCATCTGGGGTGATGAATATCCGGGTTGCCATAAAGCAATACGGGTGATGGTTAATCAGTTGAGAGAGAAGCTTGATTCATCATTGAACCAGCCTGATTTGATACTGACTAAGTATGGTTTGGGTTATTATCTTGGCAACTGGTAAATACCCGTGTTAGCCTCCTTTTTCAGAAAAATCCTTCGTTTTTATGCTTTATGCTCGGTTTCCCCTCTTCATAAGTAAACTCTAATGCGTTTATAAGAAAATCCTTATTATTTCGGGTATTCGTTTATGCGAATGCTTACCTGTCTTCACTTATCATTAAACTGTCATTCAGAGCGAAACTTATGTCTTTGCCCATGTCAAAAATATCTTCACCTATTATGTGGTTTAAAGACTGAAAAGAGGTGACAGAAAGCAAAAGCAGAATTGAATACAGTTTATGTCCAAGTAATCATTAGAGGAGGTTAACATGCTGAATTTTCACAGTACACTTACCCGTAAGGATTTCCTGAAAGGAATAGGTATGGCCGGAGCTGGATTGGGTGCCGCCTCAGCTGTAGCCCCTATGTTCCATGACCTTGATGAACTCGTAGCTTCAACACCCAGTACCCGCAATCTACCCTGGTTTGTAAAAGAAAGGGAACACGGAGATCCCACTACTCCTATAGACTGGGATATGATTCAAAGACGCCCTTACACTTGGGTGCGTATGGATCCTACTCTACCAGTTTATGATAATCTAAAGTCTATTGGTGCACCGGTATCCAGGTGGCTGGATTGGGAAGATAAAAAAGCCGAAGATGAAATCCTGTATGCCAAAGCCCGTGAGGATTTTCCCGGATGGGAACCAGGTCTAGATGGGTTCGGGGATATTAGAACTACCGCTCTTACTCATGCATCAGAAATGTTTTCATTCGGAAACTTCCCTACTAGGATGAATCTGGGCGGTAATATGGTGGATTTAGTAGCAGCGGTCAGGGCGGCTGGTGGCTATCTGGGGAGTACGGATAGCTATGCCGGACCTAAAATGGTGCACACACCGGAAGAGATGGGCGGCACTAAGTATCAGGGTACTCCCGAAGATAATCTGAGGACTCTGAAAGCCGGCATCCGATACTTCGGTGGTGAAGATGTGGGAGCACTTGAGCTTGATGATAAGCTTAAAAAACTCATCTTTACTGTTGACCAGTACGGTAAAGCATTGGAATTCGGGGATGTTGAGGAATGTATAGAGACTCCTAAACAGGTTACCATTCCAAATAAATGTAAATATATTTTCCTCTGGACCATGCGCCAACCATACGAATGGACCCGTCGTCAATCCGGCAGGTTTGAGGGCGCAGCAACCGAAACCAGTTACGAACGTGCTTACAATACCAAAGCTCATTTCCAGGATTTTGTTCGTGGTTTGGGTTATCAAATGATAAGTGCCGGCAACAATAGTCTTTCTCCGGCTGGTGCCTGGGCAGTTCTGGGCGGTTTGGGTGAATTATCTCGGGCTTCTTATGTAAACCACCCGCTCTATGGTATTACGGTCAGAGTCACCTGGGGATTCCTGACTGATATGCCGCTGCCACCCAGCCGCCCCATTGATTTTGGTGCCCGCAAGTTCTGCGAAACTTGTGGTATTTGTGCCGAGAATTGTCCCTTCGGGGCTATCAATCCCGGTGAACCTACCTGGAAGGATGATAATGCCTTTGGTAACCCTGGTTTCCTTGGCTGGCGATGTGACTATACCAAGTGTCCCCATTGTCCTATCTGCCAGGGTACCTGCCCCTTCAATTCCCACCCCGGTTCGTTCATACATGACGTAGTCAAGGGCACTGTTTCCACCACGCCGATATTTAACAGCTTCTTCAAAAATATGGAGAAAACCTTCAAGTACGGGCGGAAAAATCCGGCTACCTGGTGGGACGAAGTGGATGACTATCCTTATGGGGTCGATACCAGTTACTAAAACAACTTTAGTATGGGAGATGATATAAAATGATTTTTTGGATAGGTGCACTTTTCGGAGCAGCTTTAACCTTACTGGTAAACTGGCTTAGAGCCAAGGTAGCGGTAAGGTGGTATGAGTGGCTGATAGGAGCGCTGGGTTTGTTGTCAGGAATAGGTGCTGTTCAGCATTATTTTGGGTCTCTGGTAGAAAACGAACCCGAATCTGCCTGGATGGGTTTTCTAGTGTTATTTATCCTGTCGGTTCTGCTGCTGGTAATTACTTGGACATTGTTAAGACGGCATAAGCAGTCCATATAACTTTTTGGAGAGTCAGAGGGTACATCTAAGATGTACCCTCTGCAACTTATAATTGGTTCGGAGATAAACCTTGCAAGAATATCGTTCTTTTATGTCTGACCTTTCTTCTGGTGATATTTCAAATTATCGTGCTCTTACGGCCGAGTATGAAAGCTACTGCCGTGAACAGGCGGGTAAGCACTTTATGGCCTCCAAGTTTAACTTTAAAAAATGCCAGTGCTGCGGATATTGCTGTCTGTGTTACCCCTGCATGCCCCGTCCTGATGAAATTTCACCTGTGGCTGAATACTTGAATATCTCGGTCAAGGAGCTAATAGACAGGTACATGGTGGTGGATACGGCGGACTGCCAGACCTTTTTTCTCAGGTGGGCAAAGGCAGGGCAGGAGGATATCACTGGTGCCCGAATACCACCCAGAAGGACTTATGACCGCGGGTACTGTATCTTTTTTGATAAAGACAAGAAAACTTGCTTTATTCACCCTGTTAGGCCGGATGATGCCAAAATAATCAAATGTTGGGATGATCGACAGAGCCGCGACAAGAAACTCTGGGGTATGAGCGGCTGGAAGCAGACTGATATTTATAGATTTATACCGGATTTCAGTACCAACTACTTTAGAAAATCAAAAGAGAAGCCAATATGATACCGGCTTTACGTATCGTAAATATTTTGCTTGGCTTACTGGCTTTGAGTGGGCTATTAATCACCGGCAGTGGCTGCAGTGGCAGTGAAGAAAAAATTGATGATACTCCTTACGTTGTTGACTATACTAAAATATTCAGGTCCTATACTTTTTCTTCAATTGACGCTGATGGTTTGCCTGCGGATGAATGCAGCGCATTCACTACCGATACTCCCATTATTTACTTTACATGGCAGCCACGCTCATTGGATGTATGCTGTGCGGCTACGCTAGTAATCTGGTATTTTGAGGGAGAGGAAATACAGCATCTCTCTCTTATGGATCCATCTACTTGTGTGCATACTGCCTTTTTGGAAAGACCAGAAGGTGGGTTTGAGCTGGGTAATTATCAGGTCGCTCTTTACATAGGCATAAGTGAATATTTGCGATTGGATTTTATGGTTAAATAGGAAATCCAATCGCACCCATGCGGGTGCGTGGATTGAAACGTTCAATTGACGATTTATAATCTGATTAAGAAAGGCCTGCCTTCATATAAGCTGGGGAATAAACGGGTATTCATAAAAGAGGATCTGATTAACTGGGTAAAATCCCAGAAATCGTAATCCGGGAATTTTTCGGTATTTTTGTCCATATAAAATGCTTAATGAAAAATTAGGGCATTTTACCGAAATAGTGTTATAAAATAATATATTTTAGGCCGAAAACATACGTGTTTTCCTGTATTTTTGTCATATTTGTCATATGGTTATGAATGATAACAGGCTGTTTATAGCATTTAAATCACTTTAAGTATTCTCCTGATTATCTTTTTCAAACTGGATGCGTTGTTTAAAGAAATTAGGGACAGAATTTTGGACAGAATTAATAGGAATTTCTCCCTGGATCTCAATATTATCTGCTAAGTTATTATCATTATCATGTATTTTAATTTTTAGATATGTTTGTTCGGGCATTGGCTTTACCATATCCAACTTATCCACAGCTTCTCTGAGTGCGTTAGGTCTTATACCCAGATACACAGAAGTTGTTTGGAGGCTTTCGTGTCCTAATAATGCCTGTACAGAAGTAAGGGCGGCGCCTTTTTCTAATAATTGCTCAGCATATGAATGGCGTAACTGGTGAGGGTGAATTTTAACTCCGGCTTTCTTGCTCCAAGTGGAAAGTTTATCAGTAATAGATCTGCTGGTAAGATTAAATAAGCTATCAGAAGGCTGTTTATGTGCCAAAAAGCTGGTAAGTTTTGAGATTAAACCCAAAGGTATAGGCACAGCTCTGTCTTTCATCCCTTTACCTTGACGAACAAACACAGTTCTTTTCTCTAGCTGTATATCGCTTACTTTAAGGTTGGCTAATTCACTCCGTCTCAAACCGGTCATTTGGGCGAAACGTATTAACATCTCATCCCGGGCAATTGTATCTTTATGATTGTGTTTGCAAGTAATGGCATCAACAAGTTTTTCAATATCAGCAGGCTCAACATATTCCGGCAGGTGCTTGGGTTTTTTCACTTTAACATCCAACCCTTCGCCATACCAATCCATAAACCCGCGGATTATACCGGTATAACGGAAAATGGTAGCCTGGGCTCTATGGTGGTACAGGCCTAAAAACTTCAGGGCTAATGCTTGGGATGGTGGCATGCCGCCTAAGAAAGCCTGGAATTTATCAAGTAAGGCTTTGTACTGGAGGTATTGATTTGGCGTTATCCGGATTTTTAGCAGGTCATAGTAGCCGGTGAAGAGTTCATCAGTAGTTAATTTTTTATGCGAAAGTCGGCGTTTTGTCTTCTCGTCCAAGAGAGCCTCCAGAATTTCCATTACGTTTGGAAAATCGGGCTTTTGTATTTGAGACAGGACATTGGATGGTGGAGCTGAGGGGATTCGAACCCCTGACCTCCTCCTTGCAAAGGAGGCGCTCTCCCGACTAAGCTACAGCCCCACGGAGCACCATTATACCAAGTTTGAGTTAAAGTGTTAAATAGTGGGGGTATAGCTGTATTTTCGAAGCAGCAGGTGTTTCAAGTTAGGTATGGCGTCAGTTGCGCTCAGTTCCCCCCGGAGGACTATTTCCGGTGCTTTCAGGAAATCACCCGGTCCTATGCCGGAAAGGTCTGGTTCTATAGCAATATCTGCGGCCTGGAGATTTTCCTTGGCCATATGTATTGACATAATGTTTACTATCTGGAAAGCGGTATCAAAGATGGATGGGGCGGAATCTTTGTCTGGTTTTATATAATCATGGTGATAAATGGCATTTACCGCAATTACAAAATCTGCTCCCATATCCCGTACAATCTGGGCCGGAATGGGGGTAATAAGACCGCCGTCCACCAGGAAACGGTTTTTGTTTTTTACCGGATGGAAGATGATGGGCAGGGACATACTGGCAATTACCCCGTCAATAACCGGACCTTCCCTGAAAAGCACTTCCTGTCCGGTTTTAACGTCTGCGGCTACGCAGGCAAAGGGCTTCTTAAGTTCGGCAAAAGTAACATCCCCGATAAGTCCTTTGAGATAGTCTTTTATCTTGCGGGATGACAGGAAGCCTGCTCTGGGGGCAGCCAGGTCCAGCAGGGGCATAAGCTGTTTCCAGCTCAGGTTGCTTACTATTTCTTTCATTTCCGGCGGTGTATGGCCGCTGGCGTATAAAGCACCTATAATAGCACCCATGCTGGTGCCGGTGACTAAATCCAGCGGTATGGCTTCTTTTTCCAGTACTTCCAGCACCCCGATATGAATAATACCCCTGGCGGCGCCTCCGCCAAGAGCGATACCTATTTTAGGCGGTTTGGATGCGGGCATGAATAACCTCCTCTGCTTGCGGGGCAGTATGCCCCGGGTTTTCTTCCCATATAGATTTAGAAAAGTTCCTCTATCTCTTCGGTGCTGATTTTTTTACGGCTGACTTCGTTGTATATAGACTGGTCATACTCACGGGGGACAAAGGCTACCGGCATGGGTACGGCCGCACCGAATATAAGTGCCTGCTGGCGTGAAGCCAGTTTGGCCAGTACGCCTTTGAGTTCGTTTTTGCCGGAGATTCCTGAGAGTACGGCGTCTATATCTTTTTCATTGTCCAGCAGGGCGGTTATTTTAGTGCCCAGCTGAGACATAACCTCTGTATCTATGCCCGAAGGCCGCTGGTCTATAATAAGCAGGGTGACATTGTACTTGCGCATTTCACGGGCAATAGTGCCGAAGATGGTGCGGGAAGCAACTTCGGGGTTTAAAAATTTGTGGGCTTCCTCTATGGTGATGACCAGCGGGGTGGGTTTGGCGGCGTCTTCGGCCATGGCCTGTTCCATGCGGTCACGGTAGCTGGTATATATGCGGCGGGTGAGCAGATTGGCCACCAGTATGTAAGCGGTGATATCTGTATACCGCCCGAACTCCAACACTACATTTATATTCCGGTTTAAGTACTCAAGCACCCGGTCTACCGCTTTGACCGGGGCGTTTTCCACGATAAAGGGCAGGCGGGTAAGGGTGTTTAAGCCCCGTTTCAGGTTTTGGAAGGTGCTTTCATGGATACTTAAACTGTCCAGCAGTTTTTTATCATCTTCTTCATCACCGATATTATTGGCTTCTTTTATCCAGTTCTTCTTGAAATATTTGCGTAACTGGTAAACGGCTTCTACTGCCTGTTCGGTCAGGTTCAGGGTCTGGCGGAGCAGGCTGATATCTTCCGGTTCTATTTCGTCATAGCCTATCTTTACCTCAAAGTCCACGCTGACTTTGCGTTTGCGGGAGCTTTCCCCGTCCAAAGTAAATACGGCTACCCTGTCCGGAAAGAGCTGTTTTAAGGCTTTGACTTTGTGTTTTTTCTCACTGGTGCCTTCCCAGCCGTATTCGGAGTGCATATCAAACACCAGATTTACGCAAGACCCTTTCTGGAGCATACCCACCAGCAGGGTGCGGGTGAGGAAGGTTTTGCCGGTGCCGCTTTTACCGAAGATGCCGTTTGAACGTTTGACCAGTTCGGGCAGGTTCAGGCAGAGGCGGGTTTCCATATCCAGCGGGTTGCCCACGTAAAAATGGGAGGCGTCTTCCTTGCCGAAGACCATTTCTATATCTTCGTTGGAGGCAATATCTACCGGGGCATAGTGACTGGGTATGGTCTTGACCGGCTGAGGGCCGTCCAGAAGGCTTTTTTCGTCATTTCCCAGTACCAGATAGGGTATTACCTTGAGGTCTCCGTAAGCGGCTGTACCGCTGAGTATTTCAGCCAGAAACTTTTCGTCTGCGGCCGGGGGTGTAAGGGTAAGACGCTGGTCGGTTACCCCCAGAGAAACATCGGTTATCATACCCAGAAAACGTTTGGTTTTTCCCTGTATAGTTACATAACGGCCAACTGCCATGTCCTCCACCAGAGCTTCGCCATCCAGACGGACATATATTCCGCCGGAGAGTGAACCCCCTATTACAATACCCAGTTTGTTTTCGCTTGTCATAGCTGTATCCTCTCCAGGATTACTTTAAGCCGCTGGTACTGGCCGGGCAGGATTCTGGCCAGCTCTTTGCCTGCTTTTACTAAAAATGACTGTTTATCAGGTGCGGCGGCGGCAAGCTGACGCAGGCAGGCGGCGGTTACTTCGTCTGCCGGTACGGGCAGTTCGGAGTTTATTAGTATGTTTAAAAAGCCGAACGAGCGGCTGAATTCGGCGGTTTCTTCAGGGGTGCAGGTTTCGGTAAAACTGTGGATATGGGCAGGGCGGGGCGGCAGCCAGTGGCAGATTTGCCCCTGTCCCCGGTAACCTAGTATCAGGCAGGAAAATTCGCTCCGCAGGAGTTTGCTTAGCTGGGGGCTTTGGGCATATATATCTTCTTCGCTTGCGGCGTCCTGTCCGCGGGCAATGGGTTTTCTGCCCGGCTCTATGGAAGAGGTGGTGGCATGATAGACGGCGGCATAAATAGTATTTTCGCCTTCGCCGGTTTTTACCAGCGCCCCCAGAGCAGGTGTGTTATAAAGCTGGTAAGACTGGGCGGTAAAGTCAGTGGTGCTGGTATCTATAACCTCGCCGATACGGTTTGTATTTAGGTTGTCCAATTTTTTTACCCCCTGCGGTTAATGGTATATTTCGATCTGTTAAACAGACTGGCGGTGCTAGTTTACATAAACTATACCCAGCGGGTTTTCTTGCTAAGGCTTTTGGCCGAACTGCTGGGGTTTATTTTGCTTGCGGTCAGCATTTCTTCTACCAGCTGGTTGAAAATACGCCTGTCCTGACCGCTGACTACTGCCTGTTCGTGGGCTTCGGAAAGGGAGACGGGGTAGCCATGCCCCAAGCGGCATTGTTCCAGTATCAGGCTGTGGCTTAAGCTTAACAGCTCTTCAGAGCGGGCAGTCCAGCCGGGCAGTTCCACCCGGGCTATTTCTTCACTGGTTTTCAAGTAGTAAAAATAGACCCTGTGTTCCCCGTAATATTTTTCCAGTATGGAAGATGAGCTGGCAAACAGGGCGGAGCGTTCACCCGGTTTCAATATGCGCTCAAACAGCATGCTGTCCGTGACGCCGGAAAGTATGTCACAAGGGCGTTTGCCGTTTGGCAGCTGGTCACACTGGCTGGTGCAGTCTGCCGGTTCGTACGGGCAGTAAAGCAGGCGGAGGGTATTGACTACGTCTGTGCTTCCGGGGTAGCTGATATAGCTGGCTAAAGCCACCTGTCTGTCTTTGGTGTTCAGGTTTTGTATTTTGCCCAGATATTTCAGGTAACCGTTTACCAGCAGGTCTTCAACCACGTATTCGGGGAACTCTTTGGAAAGGAGTGACCAGAGTATCAAAGTGCCGTCTGCCAAAGCCAAAGTGGGCAGATTGGGGGAGGCGGCATCTGCCATTTCAGCCAGATGGCGGGTTTCTTCTACGCTTCTTTTTATTCCCAGCAGAGTGCCTTCTACGGCTACTTCTTTGCTGCCGCAGGAGATTACCATATCTTCGGGGCGGGCATACAGAGCGGGCAGGCTTTCCAGAGCGGCAGACGGGGATTGGCCGTACTCCAGCCGAACCCTGCCGATATTTATCAGGTAACAGCGGCTAAGCTGGTGGCGGTCTACGTCTATTTGCGAGCCGTCTGTGGCCAGTATGCGGTAGCTTTGGGGCAAGGCAGGCGGCGGGTGGGTGGCATCCGGTATTTCTTCCGGGTGTGCCAAAAGAAAAGTGGTCTGGCTGCGTTCGGCCTTATCCAGCAAATGCTGGTATTCAGCCGGAGTGCGTTTCATGCCGTTCAGCCCGGCCTCAAGGTGTTTTTGGTGTTCCAGGTCACGGCCTTTTAAGTCTGAGACCATGCTCTGTATCTGAAGGGCGGTTTTGTCCAGGTTTAAAGACAATACCGTTTGTCTCCTTGTTTCTGCATTTGCTTCAGTATAAAACAAGATATGTATTCCCACAAGCAACAAATGGCATTTATGCCGGGGTGCGTCCGGGTTTTTGCCCCTAACGGGAGAAGTGTTATAATGGATTTTATGTTAGCCACTCTGCTTAGTGTTACGGTTATATCTTTTTCAGGTGTGCTGATGCCCGGCCCCATGTTTGCTCTGACTCTTTCACGGAGTTACCATACCCCCTGGGCAGGTGCCCAGATTGTGCTGGGGCATGTGCTGGTGGAACTGCCCATTATTCTGCTTATTTATTTCGGTTTTGCCGGTTTTTTTGAGCTTGTCTGGGTGCAGATACTGCTCAGTCTGGCAGGCGGAATTATGATTATTTACATGGGGCTGGGTATGATAAAAGCCCGCCGTGAAGCCGCTCAGGATAAGGCTAATTTTAAATATAATACAGTGGTGTCAGGTGCGGCCATGAGCGCCCTGAACCCGTTTTTTCTGGTCTGGTGGGCAACTGTAGGGGCGATGCTGGTTATGAAGGTATCGGACTACGGGCTTGGGGGGCTGGGGGCTTTGGCGGCTACCCACTGGCTGGTGGATTTAGCCTGGCTTTGTCTGGTTTCGTTTATTGTGTACCGCACCCACCGCCTGTGGGGGAGCAGGGTGCGGGAGATAGTTTTTATAGGCTGCGGGTTGTTGCTTGCGGCTTTCGGGGTGTATTTCATTGTTTCCGGGCTGAAGCTGTGGCTTTAGCGGTATCTTAATACGGAGAAGGTATTTTAATGGCAGTGGGGCTGGTTTATAACCATATATATTTGAACCACGAAACGGGTACCCATGTGGAAAACCCTGACCGCCTGCTGGCGATTATGGAATACATAAATACGCATGGGCTGAAAGACCGTCTGGTACATGTTGAGCCGAAACGGGTGGGTTTGGGTGAACTGGAGGGTTTTCATACCCGCAAGTATATCAGCCGGGTGGAGGAAGTGGGTTTCAGCGGCGGCGGCTGGCTGGACCAGGATACGGTGATTTCGGTGGATAGCTACGAAACAGCCCTGTACGCGGTGGGCGGGGTGCTTGAGGGGGTGGACAAGGTGCTTTCAGGTGAACTGGAGAGTGCTTTTGTAATGTGCCGCCCGCCGGGTCACCATGCCCTGCCGGAGGCTTCCATGGGTTTCTGTATTTTTAATAATGTGGCTTTAGGGGCTTTGCATGCCCTTAATAAACATAGACTCAAGCGGGTGGCGGTGGTGGATTTTGATGTTCACCATGGCAATGGCATTCAGCATGTCTGCCTGAATGACCCGCGGGTGACCTATATTTCCACCCACCAGATTCACCATTTCCCCTTTACGGGGGACAGCTGTGAAGACGGCCCGTTTCAGAATATTTTAAATATCCCCCTGCCTGCCGGCTGCGGGGACAGCCATTACCAGAAAGTATTTGACCAGCTGATTTGCCCGTACCTTCGGAAACTATCACCTGAGCTGATACTGGTATGTGCCGGTTATGATGCCCATTTTGCTGATGATATGGGTGAGATGTGCCTTTCACAGCAGGGTTTTGCCGGTATAACCCGTGCCCTGAAAAAGACGGCGGATGAGGTCTGCGGGGGAAAAATGGTTTTCAGTCTGGAGGGCGGCTACCATTATCTGGGTCTGGCAGAGAGCGTGGGGGCTAGCCTTGCGGTTTTATTAGATGAGGCTTTGCCTCCCCCTAATACCAAAGCCCCCGAAGAGACTGCGGATACGCCTGATATCAGCGGGCTGATTCTGGAGTTACGGGGTATTTTCGGGATTAGCTAAGTCCGAAGGGCGTTTCTTACAGTTTATCTGGCATTCGGGGCAGTTTTCCTCGGTGCAGGGTTCTACGTGGATAGTCACGTAGTCTATTTTCAGTTTATCTTTGAGGTCTTTTTCCAGATGGTCACATATGGAGTGGGCTTTTTCCACCGAAAGCGTTTTGGGCATAACCAGATGCAGGTCTACATACCGGTAACTGCCGGCTTTGCGGGTGCGCAGGTTGTGAAACTCCACCAGTTTTGAGGTATGTTCATTTATCAAACTGCTGATGGCATCTACTTCTTCTTTGGGCAAACGGGCATCTACCAGCGCCCCGAAAGACTTGTTGAGTATATCCCAGGCGGCTTTGATGATAAGCAGGGCTACCAGCAAGGCTACGATGGGGTCAAGTACGCTCCAGCCGGTCAGTTTTGCCAGTAGCAGACCCAGCAGTACTCCGGCTGAGGTGATTACATCTGTGGTGAGGTGTGAGGCGTCTGCCTCTAGGGCCACTGAATCAGTCTCGCGGGCTATCTTTTTCAGGTAACTGGAGACTAAGGTATTGGCAACTACGGATACGCCCATAATTACCACGCCCCATTCCAGCATCTCAGGGGCAGAGCCCTCTATAAGCCTGTTTATTGCCTCGTAGATAATCCAGATAGCGGCTACGAAGATGAGGACTGCTTCTACTGTGCCACTTACGTTTTCCCACTTGCCATGTCCGTAAGGGTGGGTAGCATCTGCCGGTTTGTCAGAGGCTTTGACGCCGAAAAAGGCGATAACTGCGGCTACCAGATCCAGAGTGCTGTGGATAGCTTCTGCTAGTATACTCACGCTGCCGGTAACAAAACCGACCGCCGCCTTCATAACTATAAGCGTTGAGTTAGAAGCTATCGAAAATGAAGCCGCCCTGGTTTTTCTGGTAGCCATAGTTTATCCTTGTTATCTGTTAAGCTCTCTTAAAGGGCTTAAGTAGTTTGCCCCAGTCACCGTTTTCCCAGGTGACCAGCAGGGAAGGGGCGACAAAGAGTGAGTCATAAGTACCGGCAATAAGACCGATAAGCAGGACTACGCTCAGATTCTGGATAGATGCCCCCAGGAAAAGCATAAGGGCTACTACGGTAATGATAACCGTAAAGCTGGAGTTGATAGAACGGACTATCGTTTCCATAATGCTCTGGTTTACTACTACATCAAAGCTGGGGTGAATGCCTTTAAGCTGGTTTTCCCGTATGCGGTCAAAGACTACCACGGTGTTATTTATACTGTAGCCGATAACCGCCATGATGCCGATAACAAACATGAGGTTAATTTCCCAGCCAAATATGCCGGCCAGCAGGGCGAAAATGCCCAGCACTACCAGTGCGTCATGGAACAGGGCTATGACTGCGCAGGTGCCGTAGTGGAACGGCTTGGGCATACGGCGGAAAGCCCAGGTAACATACAGCAGAATACCTACCAGAGCCGCTCCGATAGCTATCAGGGCCATTTGGGTGGTCTGCTTGGCAATCAGGGGGTCTACATTTTCAAAGCCGCGTTCAGTTAGGTTGCCGAAGGCTTCTTCCAGAGCGGTTTCCAGAGTGACCTTCTGGCTGATATCAAGCTCGCTGGTGCGGATAAGGAAGTCTCCGTCACCGGTTACCTGAACAATAGCTTCGCTCTGCCCCAGGCTTCTAAGCTCCTGGGTAAGCTCATCCACGCTGACTGTCTGGTCAAATTTGATGGTCAGAATGGAGCCGCTGGAAAAGTCTATGCCGGGTTTCAGCCCGAATATCAGCAGCGAAGCCAGCCCGGCAAGTATAATCAGGGCTGATATAAATATAAACAGGGGTCGGTGCTGGATTATCTTATTCATTTTTGCCTCTTGTCTGGGTGGTGAATAGGGCAAGCTTTTTAGCGGTTTTAGTACCTACAAAAAGCCTGAGCAAGGTGCGGGTGACAAAGATAGCGGTGAACATACTGACCGCCACACCCAGGAACAGGGTTACGGCAAAACCTTTGACCGGTGCCCCGGCCGCAATAGTACCGCCCACCCAGAACAGGATTCCGCAGGCTATAAAGGTGGTAACGTTGGAGTCCCAGATGGCAGACCAGGCACGGGAAAAGCCGGCTTCCACCGCCGCTCCCAGTGTCTTGCCAGCCAGCAGTTCCTCTTTCAAACGGGCAAATATCAGGATATTGGCATCTACTGCCATACCTGCTGATACAATGAAACCGCCGATACCCGCCAAAGTAAGGGTAACCGGTACCAGTTTAAAGAGAGCCAGTACAATTACTCCGTAAAATACCAGAGCTATACTGGCCAGCAGACCGGGCAGGCGGTAAAAGGCTATCATGAATATCATAACCAGGATTATGCCTGCCAGACCGGCTTTTACGGCCAGGTCAACAAAGTTTTGACCCAAGGTAGGTGAAACGGTCTGCTCGTATATGGGCTCAAGCGGCACCGGCAGGCGGCCGGCATTCAGCTGGTTGGAAAGCATTTCTGCTTCGTTGTAGCTTAAGCCTTCTATCACGCCGCTGGTTTCAATAACATTGTTTATGTAGGGGGCAATTGGTACGCCATCATCACCGGCCAGGGCTTCATCACCTTCAAAGATACCCAGCTGCTGGCTTAAAAGGCGGGTGGTGATTTCTTTGGATAACTGGGCCCCGATGTCATCCCATTCAAATACCAGTAAAATATTGCCGTACTGGTCCCGGTTTACATAAGTACTGTCTTTGAAATAGGCACTGGTCAGGGCATACTCAACCCCGTCAATAGTGGCGGTGGCCGGTTTCCATTTGCCCAGACTGTTTTCCCATTTATAATCTTCGCCTTCAGCCGCCAGTTCGCCGAATTCCAGCAGGGCGGTACGGCCGATGCGGGCTTTTTGTTCATCTGTAATATCCAGCCCCGGCAGTTCAACCACTATCCGGTCATCTCCCTGACGCTGGATTGAGGCTTCGGTGACACCAAGAGGGTTGATGCGGTTGGAGATAACCTCCACCACGCCATCCATTACGCTGTCAATATTGCTTTCATCTACATTGGACAAGTCAGCCTGATATACCATGTGCAGGCCTCCCTTTAAGTCCAGACCAAACAGGATTCCCTTGCCCAGAAGTGCGCCTTTGTCTGTTGGCAGCACTATGGTAAAGGCAAGGATCATGGCGGCCAGTATGGCCAAAAACACGAGCCCGTTTTTCCTTCGCATAATTCTCCCCAAGCTAATTTAGATTATTTTCAGGCTTGTCCTTCAAGCCTTTGGCTGATAAATTTAAAGGCCTCCTGGCGGTTTTTTATTTCACCGGCCGCCTGGGCCTCGGTAATTTCACCCAGCAGGGTTTTTATCCGGGGTCCCGGCCTGAGGTTAAAACGCTCTATCAGGTCGGTGCCGGTCACCAGACGTTTCGGAACAAGCCTGGTAAGCTGTTTTTTCTGCTCCGATAAAATATGCGCTACTATATTAACATGTTCTTGCCAATTTGCCACCATCAAATTCGGCCCGTCTGTTGCCAAATGGTCTGCCAGACTCAGATAAAGGGTAGATTCGGCGGCTTCCCCTAGGTCACGGAAATAGCGGTAAATAGCTTTTGCGGAGGGTAACTGGCCGTCAGGGTTCATTTGAACCGGGCGCAGATGGTAGCAAACCATTTTTTCTACCATTAAAATTTCTTTTTTTGAAAAACGCAGGCGGGTGAGTATCTGGCTGCTTAAGCGGCTGCCTTCCAGCGGGTGTCCGGTAAAACGTATCCGCCCGTCCGGGTCGGTGCTGCGGGTCTGGGGTTTGGCGATATCGTGCAGCAGAGCGGCCAGTTTGGTTAAGGTGCGGATACTGGAAGTGCCGCTTATTTTCCCTGCAAAATATTTTTTAAAGCCGCTTTCGCGGTAGATTGCGGTGATGATTTCAGGGTTCTGGTAAGGCCAGACAGACCTGCCCAGTATGGCATCAAGTGCATAAATGGTTTTTATGGAGTGTTCCAGCACATCCCAGGTGTGTTCATAGGGCTGGGGGTGGCGGCAGCAGGGAGTAAGCTCAGGGAATATGTTTAGCAGCAGCCCCAGCTCAAGGCACTTTTCCCAGATGCCGGGCTGGCTGGTTTCAAGCAGTTTCAGCAGTTCTTCCCGAATTCTCTCACCGGCAACGGTTGATATCAGGGCGGCATGGGTGGTGATAAGGCTTTGGGTTTGCCCGTCAAGTGCAAAGCCAAGTTCGGCTGATAAGCGGATAGCCCTTAACAGCCTGATGGGGTCAGCACTGAATACATCTGCTGAGGTTACCCGTATAACCCGGTTTTCAATATCCGGCAGCCCCTGCATGGGGTCAATTATGGCCTGTACCGGCAGGCTGCCCTGATGTACCGCCGACAAGGGTGCGGCCATGGCGTTAAGTTTGAAATCACGCCGGGTGAGGTTGGCAGTAATATCTGCCGTGCCGGAGATATCCAGCTGAAAAGCGGGCAGGATTACTCTAAAGACGTCATTTCCGGCATCCAGCACCACCTGAGGGGCTTTGAAATAACCGGAGATTTTGGCAGAAGCGGCTTGTCCGCTGCCGGTGATGCACAGGTCAATATCGGCAGTGGGTTTTTTAAGTATCAGATTACGCAAAAAACCGCCTACCAGATAGACTTCGCTAGCTTCTTCTGAAAATAAACGGCGGAGGTCTTCAAGCAGGGCGGCGGTTTTTTTATCAATACGGAGCAGCAGGTTTTTATTCGTCACGGCCTTCACCCAAAAATCTACTAAACTATACTCCGAACGTATCTTCAATATCAAGAAAATTACGTTTGGATAGCTTTGGGTAGCCGCCGGGAAGAGCCTTTACTGGCTGATAGCAGCAGACCTGTATTTTGCGGGACAAATTTATCCGGCTAGGTCATGGATTTGGAGATACTTTTCAGCATGGCCAGAATGGCAATAACCGCCCTTTGCAGTTCAATAGGCTCCTGGGCCAGTACTTTGGCTACGTAAGGGTCAAGCTGTCTGGGGGTAGAGATATATTCCGCTTCCATTTCCGAGATGCTGTCCTTCTGGGGGGTAAGATATCCGGCCAGAGTGAATAACTCGTCCTCTTCAAAACCCAACGGACGGGCAATTCGTTTGAGTATTCTGGCAGACGGAAAACGCTCGCCGCGCTCAATGCGCCCCAGATGCGAGGGGGAGACGCTGGTTTTAGAAGCCAGTTCTTGCAGGGTAAGCGGTATTTTTACCCTTTGCTGGCGGATTATCTCTCCAAGGTCTGCCCAGCCATTTGGTGATGTGGCTTTACTCATGATCTTCCTGCCTTAGATATAATTCGGGTAAGGACTGAATATGATAAAGATACAATAGTATTATACGATAACGGCCGCTTATATGCCAGATGTCAATATATGAGCTTTGTACAATGTATACCACTGAAAGGCAAGTGTCAAAATATGTATTCTTTACCTGCATATTTATACAAATTGCATACTGTTTGAGGGTATTTAAGGCTTATTTCATGGCAAAAAAGACCTCCCTGTCTTTTTTAAAGGGCTTTAAAATATTTAACATAAACCATAAGGGTCAATATCAATACTCCAGCCCTGTCCCGGATTTATCTCTCTGAGGAACTCTGACGGGTTGGGCGAACGCAGGATTAGCTGGTATCTATAACGTCCCCGCAGACGCTGGATAAAGGCAGGTGCCGGTCCTAAAATTTCCAGATTGCCTAGCCCAACGGCCTCCGCTTTTTCCCGAAGGGTTTTAGCCATAAGTTTGGCCTGCTGCTGACAAAAGTCATGGTTCAAATGGCTGAATACCAGACAGGCCAGTTTCCGGAAGGGAGGGTTATTCAGTGCCTGGCGGTAGACTATTTCTTTGGCATAAAAACCCGGATAGTCATGGCAGACAGCTGACCGGATGGCATAGTTTTCAGGGCTGTAGGTCTGGATGACTACTTTCCCTCCTGATATACCCCGGCCTGCCCGCCCGGCTACCTGGGCCAGCAGCTGAAAAGTGCGTTCGCCTGCCCTGAAATCAGGCAGGTTCAGGCTGATATCCGCATTTATTACCCCTACTAAAGTAACATCCGGCAGGTCCAGCCCTTTGGCTACCATCTGTGTGCCGATAAGTATATCTGCCTGGTGGCAGCTGAATCTATCCATTATTTGCTGGTGGGTGTTTTTGCCTTTTATGACATCACTATCCCAGCGAAGCAGCCTTGCCTGGGGGAAAGCCAGTCTTGTTTCTTCCTCCAGTTTCTGGGTACCCATTCCCAGGTATTTAATCCGGCGGCTGCCGCAGACCGGGCAGGTGAGGGGGTTTGGGTAGTGCCTGCCGCACTGGTGGCAGACCAGATTTTCCTGGTCGGGGTGGTATGTAAGCGGGGCATCACAGCTTTTGCACATAGCTACATAGCCGCAGTCACGGCACTGGATAAAACTGGCACCGCCCCGGCGGTTTATGAATAAAATGGCCTGCTCATGGTTTGCCAGTACTTTTTCAATAGAGGTCTGCAGGTTACGGGAGAAGATGCTGCGGTTGCCTTCGGAGAGTTCGGTACGCATATCTACCAGCTCTGTTTTAGGCAGGGAAGCACCCCGGTAGGGGGTCAGGCGTTCGGGCAGTTCCAGTAACTGATAGATTCCTTTTTGGGCTTTGAAATAGCTGTCAACATCCGGGGTGGCACTCCCCAGTACCAGCACTGCACCGTACTCTTCAGCCATTTTATTAGCCACCGTACGGGTATGATAACGGGGTTGGGGGTCCTGCTGTTTATAGGTCCATTCGTGCTCTTCGTCTATGATAATAATGCCCGGTTTGTCCAGCGGGGCAAACAGGGCGCTTCTGGGTCCGATTACAATGTCAGCCTGACCGTTTTTTATCCTTTGCCATTCGTCAAACTGTTCACCGGGACTGAGGCGGCTGTGAAGAACGGCTATTTGGCCGGGGAAACGCCCCGCAAAACGGGCGATAGTCTGGGGGGTAAGGGAGATTTCAGGTACCAGTACTATAGCCTTTTTGCCCAGACGCAGGCTTTCAGCTAGTGCCTGCAGGTATATTTCGGTTTTACCGCTGCCGGTTATGCCATGCAGTAAAAAGGTACGGGGATTTTGGTCATCTTCGGGCGGGGTATTCAGTGAACGGGTGATGAACTCAAGGCACTTTTTCTGGGGTGGGCTTAGCTCAAGGTGCGGCAGAGGAGGTATCCGGCTGTAATCTACAGGATGGCGGAATATCTGGCGTTCCTCGGTACTTACCAGACCCTTTTGCTCAAGAGTCTTTAAGACGGCCGAATTATTTTTCACCAGCAGATTTAACCCGCTTTTGGAAATGCCCCCGGGGTTTTCTTTAATATGATTAAAAACCTGAGTCTGGCGGGGGGGTAATTTTGGCAGGGTCTGGTTTTTAATAAATGCCAGTGCCTGCACGCTAAGGCGGAAATGTTTTTCAAATTTGGTCTTTGCCCTGACCGGGCTTATCCGGTAGGTGCGTTTGACTAGCCCCTGGTTTATAAGTTTAAGTATGGCACTTTGAGCGGTTTTCTTGCCGAATATTTTTTCCAGTTCGTTTTGGGGGGTGATGTCTTTGGCCTTTAGCCGGTCAAATATTTTTTGCATGTTTGGGCTTAGGGTTTCAGACGGGTTTTTTGCTGCAGCCGGCGGGCTGGACTCCAGGCTGATATAGGCCAGGCTTTGGCGTTCAAAAGACGGCGGCAGCATGAGGGCTACTGCTTCGTAAATACTGGATAAATAGGTTTGGCTTATCCACTTGGCCAGGTTCAGCTGGTGAAAAGAAAGAAGCGGCGTATCAGAGATAACGCCGCAGATTTCACGTGTTTGCCCGAATGCCGGCTCTTCAGTTACTTCAAGGACTATGCCCTGAACTATTTTAGGCCCGAAAGGAGCCCAGACTGCCTGACCGGGTTTTATTTCTAACCCCGCTGGTATAGAGTAGGAAAAACTGCCCGGTCTAAGTACCGGAGTGTGTACGGCCAGTTCGGCAAAAGCCAATTTTATACCCCCTAAGAGAGCTTAAGAGGGTGTTTGTTTAACTTCTTTAATGCGGGCGGCTTTTCCGGAAAGCTTGCGCAGGTAGAACAGGCGGGCACGGCGTACTCTGCCTCTTTTAATAACCTCCACCTTGGTAACATTGGGTGAGAGGAAGGGGAAGGTGCGCTCAACGCCTACGCCGTAGCTGATGCGGCGGACGGTGAAATTGCCGCCGTCAGCGGCCTGCTTGACCTTGAGGACTACGCCCTGAAACATCTGAATGCGCTCTTTGTCGCCTTCTTTGATGCGGGCGTGTACTTTTATGGTATCACCGGGGCCGAAGCTCGGCAGAACTTTTCCGGCGGCGGTATTTTCTACAGCAACTGTTTCTTCATCTGCGGTTTCTTCTTCACTGGTTTCAGGGGTTTCCTGATTATTAACAGTCTCTTCCATGGCGGTAAAAACTCCTTTAAATATCAACGGAATATTAAAACACAAACCCATTTCATAATCAAGTGCGCGGGTTTGGCAGGGGGGATGCGGGGTGGTTGCATACCTTATATATAATACCGGGTTTTAATCTTTGGGGTTTTCTTCGGCCAGTATTTCATCTATCAGCTTGCGGTCTGCTTTAGAAAGGGTTATTTTTTCAAGCATATCCGGGCGTCTTTTCAAGGTACGCCGCAGAGATTCTTTACGCCGCCAGCGGTCTATCCGGGCGTGATTGCCGGAAAGAAGTACCTCCGGAATATCCCAGCCCCTGAATACCGGGGGACGGGTGTAATGGGGGTGTTCCAGAAGACCGTTTGAGTGCGAGTCTGATTCTGAGGAGTCGTCTGAACCAAGTACGCCGGGTATCAGGCGGGAAACCGCATCTATAACTACCATGGCGGCCAGTTCCCCGCCGGTCAGTACAAAATCACCTATGCTTATTTCGTCGGTGGCCAGATGCTCCCGCACCCGTTCGTCAAAGCCCTCGTAATGGCCGCAGATTATAATCAGCCGCTGGTGGTTTGCCAGTTCGCGGGCGACAGATTGGTTGAAGGTGCGTCCCTGCGGGGAAAGGAGAATTACCGGGGCAGGGGTGGGGTCTTTTTCCATGACCGCCTCTACTGCCTCAAACAAAGGTTCGGGCTTAAGCAGCATGCCGGCACCGCCTCCGTAAGGGGTATCATCTACCGCATGGTGCTTGTCATGGCTGAAATCCCTGAAGTTATGTATTTCTAACCTTACCAGATTTTTGTCCGCTGCCCGCTTGAAAATGCTCTCTTCAAAAGGGGACTGAAACATCTCCGGAAAAAGGGTTAACACGTCTATTTTCAAGCTTTTCTCTCCTATTTTTACCCCTTGACGCTGTTCTATTTTAGCATACCCTTTTGGCCAGACCCAAAAGCCAAAAAGGTATATAAAAATATATTTTCAAAGGCTTGACAATGGGGGTGTTGGCTTATAGAATGGGAAAAAGTGGGGTAATGTGGTAAGTCGGGGAGAGAGTACTTAAGAGAATGTTTTTTGGAGAATTTGAGTACAAGCTGGACGAAAAGGGGCGTTTCCCTTTGCCTCCGGGCATCAGGCCCAGCATGAAGGACGGCTTGATACTTGCCCCCGGCACCGGTGAGAAATGCATTTACGCTTACCCCCTGTGTGAATGGAAAAAACTGTCTGAAAGCCTGAAGAGTACTACAGTTGCTCCCAGCAAGATGCGCCGCCTAAACAGGGCTCTTTTCGCTTTGGCTTTTGATGTTAATCTGGATGCCCAAGGCCGCCTGACCCTGCCTGCACCCTTAAAAAGCTATGCTGGGGTTAATATAGAGGTTATTGTGGCGGGTGTCAACAATTATATAGAGATATGGGATAAAGAGACCTGGGAGTCTGAGAAGAAGGCCAGCCAGGAGCAGGCCTGGCAGATAATAGAAACGCTTGAGGGGAACTAGGCGGAAGTGACTGAGTATCCTCACATACCGGTTATGCTGGAGGAGTCCATACAGGGGCTGGGGGTTATACCCGGCGGCCGTTATGTGGACTGCACTTTGGGGGCTGGCGGTCACTCAGAAGCTATTTTGGAGCACAGTTACCCCGGCGGACAGCTTTTATCTATAGATGCAGACCCCAAGGCTATTGCTTTGGCTGCCGAACGGCTTAAGTGTTTCGGCAGTTCGGTTTTACTGGTAAATGACAACTTTGCCAATCTGAAAGATATATGCCAGCGGTATGAATATATGCCGGTGCATGGCATTTTATTTGATTTGGGGCTTTCTTCCATGCAGCTTGACCGGGAGGAATCCGGGTTCAGTTTTCAGACCGAAGCCCCGCTGGATATGCGTTTTTCACCCGGCCAGGAGCTATCGGCGGCGGATATCGTTAATACTTATGACCTTGCCGGGCTGTCAGATTTAATCTGGAAATACGGTGAAGAGCCTTTCAGCCGGCGGATTGCCAGGGCTATTTTAGAGAAAAGACCGTTTAAAACAACTACCGAATTGGCGTCTGTCATAGAAAAAGCGGTTGGGGGGCGTCACGGGCGGATTCATCCTGCTACCCGGACTTTCCAGGCTTTGCGGATAGCGGTAAACGAAGAGCTTTCGCACCTTGAGAGTGCCCTTGCACAGGCTCAGAGCCTTTTGGGACATGGCGGGCGGCTGGTAGTGATAAGCTACCATTCGCTTGAAGACCGTATTGTAAAGCAGTATTTCCAGAAAGAAGCCAAGGGCTGTATCTGCCCTGATGATATACCCCAGTGTGTTTGCAACCACAAGCCTTCACTTAGGCTGATAAACCGCAGGGTAATTACCCCTTCGGATGAGGAAATATCCCGAAACCCGCGTAGCCGGAGTGCCAAGATGCGGGTGGCGGAACGGATTATACAACCCGGCGAGGGGCGTTTTTTTCACAGCCGGGCTAAGGGATTAGTTAATCATGTCAGCGAAACTGGCTCTGTTCGGTACGGACAGGCTAAACATAAGGGGGTGGTCCAGAGGGGAGGCAGCTGATGTGCGCAAAGGAATAACGTTCCCGTAAGGGATTTTTAGATACACGGTTTTGCAAATGGAGGGAGATATATGAAAAACAGAATCGTTACAGCGATTGATGTCGGCACTACCAAGATCTGTACCATAATTGCCGAAGTAAATCCTGTGGGCGGTGTCAACGTAGTGGGTGTTGGCATAGGCCCTTCGCAGGGTTTACATAAAGGCTTGGTAGTAAACATCAATGACGCACGGGAGTCCATCAGGGAGTCTATCCGTAAAGCGGAGCAGGCTTCCGGATACAAGGTTGAGTCCGCCTATGTAGGCGTAACCGGACGCCACGTGGCCTCTATGAACAACAGGGGTGTGGTGGCTATTACCAGGAATGACCGTCTGGTAAGAAGTGATGACCTGAAGCGGGTTATGGCTACCGCTCAGAACATCAGCGTCCCCAATGACCGCAAACTGCTCCACGTTATCCCCAGAACTTATGCAGTAGACGGCCAATCCGGGGTGAAAAACCCGGTAGGTATGCATGGTTTCAGGCTGGATGTGGAAACACATATTATTACTGCGGCCGCTACCTCGGTACAGAATCTGGTAAAGTGCATTCGGGGGCTGGGCATTGATATTGATGACCTGGTGCTTGAACCTATTGCCTCCAGTGAAGCTGTGCTGACTGAAGACGAAAAGCAGGTGGGTGTTATCCTGGCCGATATTGGCGGCGGCACCACTGATATCTGCATCTTCAAAGACGGTAGTATCTGGCACACGGCTATTATCCCGGTGGCTGGTTACCAGCTGACACGGGATGTGGCTATTGGCCTGGGCCTTCCCTTTGACGTTGCCGAGGAAATGAAGAAACGCTACGGCAGCGTCCTGCCCGTATATGAAACTAAAATGGAATCTCCCAGCCCTATCTGCGAAGATGGCCATGGCGTTTCTTATCAGGACCTTTGTGACATTATCCGCGCCCGGGTTGAGGAAGTTCTCCGCCTTATCATGCTGGAGATACCTAACTCTGATTATGACAGCCTGGTACCGGCAGGGCTGGTACTGACCGGCGGCAGCTCTAATCTGGCGGGTATGGAAACTCTGGGACGGGATATCCTGCGCATACCGGTAAGGGTAGGAAACCCTGACAAAGTTTACGGCATTGTAGATTCACTTCATGACCCGGCTTATGCCACCGGTGTGGGCCTGCTCATCTGGGGTGCCAAACACCAGCCGGTTAAAAAATCCTGGCTGGATAATATCGGCTTCTTTGGCCGAATGCGTAACTTGCTCAAGGGTTTTGCCGGTTTGTTCGGGTCTAACTAAGTAAAGTAAATATTTAGAGTGATATAAGGAGAATATAAAAATGGCTAAAACAAGTTTCGTTCCCAATCCCGCCAGAATTAAAGTATTCGGCTGTGGCGGCGGCGGTTGCAATGCTGTTACCCGCATGGTCCGTGAAGAAATACAGGGTGTTGAGTTTATTGCTATCAACACTGATGCTCAGGCTTTGGCTATCACCGAAGCCCCTATCCGCCTTCAGATAGGCGAAAGGGTTACCCGCGGCTTGGGCGCCGGCGGCGACCATAACATGGGTCAGAAGGCGGCCGAAGAGAGCCGTGATGAAATCCGCGAGATAGTCAACGGGGCGGATATGGTTTTTGTAACTGCCGGCATGGGCGGCGGTACCGGTACCGGTTCTGCTCCCATAGTAGCCGAAGAGTCCAAGAAAAGCGGCGCTTTGACCATTGCCGTTGTTACCAAGCCCTTCACTTTTGAAGGCGCTCACCGGGCTTCTACCGCCAAAGAAGGCATTAACCGTCTGCTGGGCAAGGTAGATACCCTGATTATTATCCCCAATGACCGTTTGCTGGACCTTTGTGACCAGAAGACCGGCGTTGATGCCGCCTTTAAGATGGCTGATGATGTACTCCGCCATGGCGTACAGGCTATCTCCGAGGTAATCACCGTACCCGGTTTGATTAACCTGGACTTTGCTGATGTGCGTGCCGTTATGAAGGATGCCGGCCCGGCCTGGATGTCTATAGGTTATGGTTCCGGTAAAAACAGGGCTTCAGATGCCGCCAAGAGCGCTCTGGCAAGCCCCCTGCTGGATGTTTCCATCACCGGCTCCAAGGGTGTTCTCTTTAATATAGTGGGCGGCCCTGACCTGAGCCTTATGGAAGTTAACGAAGCGGCGGATGTAATTAAACAGGCCGTTGACCCTGATGCCAACATTATCTTTGGTGTGGCCTCTGATGCTTCCATGGGTTCCAATGTAAAAATCACCCTGATTGCTACCGGTTTTGTCTCCAAGATGGGCATGGCCGAAGAAGAGGGCGATGATGCCATTACCCGCCAGCTGAAGGGCATAAAAACAGAAGACGAGCTGGACGTTCCGTCCTTCCTGAGGAGACCGCTTTTCAACCGGGCCCGCCCGGTTGCTCCTCCGGTAGATTCCCATTCTAACAAGCCTTCATCCAGGATTTCCTGGTAAATAAGGCATAGTTATTGCTGCAGGGCTGCGGTCATTGACCGCAGCCCTGTTTCTTTGTAAAAAATAGGACTATTTACGTATTGACTACCACTATCCCTTGTGTTAATCTATCTGCGCAACACAATATACAGTGTTGGAGGGCGTAGTGAATTGTCCTTATTGCAGCCATCCTGATACCAAGGTTATAGACTCAAGAGATGTTGATGACGGGGTACGACGAAGACGCGAATGTGTAGTTTGCGGGCAGCGCTTTACCACCTATGAGCGGTTTCAGCCGGCCGGTCTCTTTGTAGTGAAAAAAGACCAGCGGCGTGAGGAGTTTAATAAAGAAAAATTGCTGAGCGGTCTCAGGCGTGCCTGTGAAAAACGCCCTTTGCCGGCCGGAGCGGTGGATAAGATAGCCGGAGATATAGAGGCCGAACTTTACAATATGGGTAAGGCTGAAATACCCAGTACCCTTTTGGGGGATATGGTTATGGAAAAGCTTAAGGCACTGGATAATATTGCCTATGTGCGCTTTGCCAGTGTCTACCGCGAGTTTACCGATATTACCCAGCTTAAAAAAGTGGTGGACAATCTGGTAAGCGGGCAGGATGAGGGCATACATAAAGGGCAGCTGAGCCTGCTGCCTGAAGACAGGGTCTCCCCCAAGACCAGATATCAGAGGAGATGACATGGTAAATCACATAAGCGGTAAGAAACCAACTCCGGTTAATCGTAACCGCGTGGCCAGGGCTATGTTTGCAGCCGCGGCCTCAATGGGTATTTCCGACAGAACCCAGATAGAAACACTTATCAGCCAGCTTATAAAGAAGCTGGAAAAACCGGTAGGTTTACCTGGTATGGAAGATTTGCTGCCCAGTGATTTAAAAGCCCCTGCGGTACTGGCCACCGATGACGAAATAGATTTAATGGTCAAAGAGGTGCTGGAGGAAGGCGGCAAGGACAGGCAAGCCCAAAATAATACCCAAGCCAAGGAGGAAGAACCAATGCCGGTAAAAGTACAAGTTAAATCTGAAATTAAGGCTGATGCCAAAACTGAGGGGCTGAAGCTTACAGATAATGCCATGTGCGTGCTGGAACGCCGCTATCTGAAAAAAGACAAGCAGGGGAAACCCTCTGAAACAGTGGAAGATATGTTCCGCAGGGTTGCCCGCACTATTGCCATGGGTGAGCTTATTTATAACCCCAAGGCAGACGTAAGAAGCCGCGAGGATGAGTTTTATAATATTATGACCCGGCTGGAGTTTTTGCCCAATTCCCCCACCCTTATGAATGCCGGACGTGAACTGGGTCAGCTTTCGGCCTGTTTCGTGCTGCCGGTAGATGATTCCATAGAGTCTATTTTTGATGCCGTAAAGCATACTGCCATGATACATAAAAGCGGCGGCGGCACCGGCTTTTCGTTTTCCCGCCTGCGTCCCGAACAGGACCGGGTGGGCACTACCGGAGGGGTGGCCAGCGGGCCTGTATCCTTCATGCGTGCCTTTGACGTGGCAACTGATGTTATCAAGCAGGGCGGCACCAGACGGGGCGCCAATATGGCTATCTTGAGTATTGACCACCCGGACATCATGAAATTTATCCATGCCAAAGATAAGGCCGGGGTGCTGACAAACTTTAATTTGTCGGTGGCTATTACTGATAAATTTATGCAGGCGGTCAAAGACGGGGTTGATTATGATTTGCTTAATCCCCACAACGGCGAGGTGGTTTCCCGCCTGAATGCTACCGAGGTGTTTAACAAGATTGTCCACATGGCCTGGAAGACGGGTGACCCCGGTATTGTGTTTATAGACCGCATAAATGCTTATAATCCCACTCCCCAGCTGGGGCGGATTGAAAGCACTAATCCCTGCGGTGAACAGCCTCTGCTGCCTTATGAGTCATGCAATCTGGGGTCTATAAACCTGTCCCGCATGGTGACCGTAAGCGGCGGCCAAGCGGTGGTTGATTATAAAAAGCTCAGCCGGGTTGTAAAGAGTGCGGTCCGTTTCCTGGATAATGTTATTGATGTTAATAAATTTCCCCTGCCCCAGATTGAGGAGATGACCAAGAAAAGCCGCAAGATTGGTCTGGGGGTAATGGGTTTTGCGGATATGCTTTTGGAACTGGGCATACCTTACAATTCGGAAAACTCTATCAAGCTGGCAGAAGAGATAATGTGCTTTGTAAATGAGGAAGCCCACAAGTTCTCTTCAGAGCTGGCGGTGGAGAGGGGGGTGTTCCCGGCTTATCGCGGGAGTATTTATGAAAAGAGCGGCCGCCCCATGCGGAATGCTTCCTGCACAACCATTGCACCCACCGGTACTTTGTCTATTATAGCCGGCTGTTCTTCGGGTATTGAGCCCCATTTTGCCCTGTGCTTCACCCGCAATATACTGGACGGTACCAAGATGATAGAGGTTAACCCGTATTTTGAGCGGGCGGCTAAAGAAGGCGGGTATTATTCCGAGGAGCTTATTAAATCTTTGGCGGAAGGGGCTCATCTGGACGAAGCTGATGTGCCGGCCGAAGCCAAAGAATTGTTCGTAACTGCCCACCAGATTGTGCCGGAGTGGCATGTTCGTATTCAGGCGGCCTTTCAGAAGTGCACTGATAACGCTGTGTCCAAGACAGTAAACTTCTCGCGTGAGGCGGTTGAAGGTGACGTAGCTGAGGTTTACAAGATGGCTCATGACAGCAACCTTAAGGGCATTACCATCTACCGTGACGGCAGCCGTGAAGACCAGCCTATGTCTACCGGCAAGGCTGAAAATAAAATTGAGACCCCGGCGGCGGTTGTTAACCCCAATTTGGCACCGCGCAAACGTTCCAAAGTAACCCAGGGTATTACCGAAAGGGTCACGACGGGTTGCGGATATATTTACGTTACTGTAAACTCTGACGAGCATGGAATTTGTGAGGTATTTTCCTCGCTGGGCAAAGCGGGAGGCTGTGCCTCTGCCCAGCTGGAATCTACCTGCCGGCTTATTTCGCTGGCTTTGCGTTCCGGTATGGAAGTGGCTTCGGTGGTTAAACAGCTTAGAGGTATCCGCTGCCCATCCATTGCCTGGGATGACAGCAAAGCTGTGTTAAGCTGTGCTGATGCTATTGCCAGCGTGCTGGAAAAACATGTGGATGGTTATACCCAGCCGGTGGCAGGTTCGGCAAAGACCGTAAGCGCTAATGCTCTGGTTCGGAATATAGCCGGGCAATGTCCGGAATGCGGCAGTATTCTGGTGTATCAGGAAGGGTGTTTTATTTGTCCCGGTTGCGGTTATACTAAATGCTAAAAAATAATGGAGGAATATAAAATGGAAAACGTTAAGGATATGCTGGCTCTGGTACTGGTGGCTGCTGGATTTATGTATCTTATGATAGTCATGGTAGCCGGTCTGCTGGCCTAACTTTAGTTTAATTAGTTCTGGTATTAAAACACCTCTCCTGCCCAACAAACAGGATAGGTGTTTTTTTATCTCAAATAATATATTATAGAACTAAGATTGCACATGGGTGGTGATTGATGACAGATACACTTGAAAGAGTGATGATATTTATAGATGGCAGCAATATGTACCATTATCTGAAGTCCCATTTTCAAAGGACTGATATAGATTTTGGCTGTTTTTGCTCTAAGATTGCCGGACGCAGGCGTTTAGTGCGTATTTACTATTACAATGCCGAAGTAGGCCGTAAGGAAGAACCGGAACGCTTTAATGACCAGAAGAAGTTTTTTAGCAGTCTGGAAAAGATATCCTATATGGAGCTTCGGCTGGGCAGGCTGGTATATTCGGGTTGGCCGTCCACCCCGCCGTATGAAAAAGGGGTGGATGTACTGCTGTCTACCGATATGCTGAGCCACGGCTTCAAGAACAACTTTGATACGGCTATACTGGTGGCAGGTGACAGTGATTTTGTAAGTGCCCTGCAGGCTGTCAAGGATAACGGTAAAAATGTGGAGGTAGCCCTTTTCGGCAAGGAAACAACCTCCATGGAACTTCGTAAAGTAGCAGATAAAACTATTACTATAGACGGGCGTCTGCTGCGTAACTGCTGGAAACAGCAAAGAAACAATTATGGCACGCAAAGACCGCCTCAAGAATCGTAAAGAGCTTTCACGCACCCGGGTTTCTTATGCCTCCTCGGAGAGGGTAGCCGGTGAAAGCGGGGTTGTTATCAAGGACTGGGGGGGTAGACTGCCGCTGGCAGTTGCTTATCCCAACTCTTATTACGTGGGGATGTCAAACCTGGGGCTTCATACCCTTTACCGTTTGATAAATAACTATCCTCAATATCTGGCGGAGAGGTTTTTCTGGGAAGGCGGCGCCGCCAAAGGCCGCCCGACCCTGAGTGTGGAGTCACGCCGCCCTTTTACTGACTATGTGGCGGTTTTATTCACCCTTTCCTATGAACTGGATTTTCTGAATATCCCCTCTATGCTGGCAGATTGCGGTATGCCGCTCTATGCCCGTGAACGGGACGAGACTTTTCCGCTGGTTATCGGCGGGGGGGCCTGCATAATGTCTAACCCCGCACCGGCAGCTGATTTTTTTGATGTGTTTTGTATAGGTGAGGCTGAGGCTATTTTGCCGGAGCTGCTGCCTGTGCTTGCCGAAACAGCAGGCGAACCCAAAGGGCTGGTTCTGGAACGGCTGGCCAAAATTCCCGGTTTATATGTACCGTCTGTGCCCCCGGAGAAACCGGTGGAAAGGGTATTTCCGGCAGAACTTACTCAAGGGGCGGGGACAGCGGTTTTCAGCAAAGCAACCGAACTGGGGGAGATGTACCTGATGGAGGTGGAACGCGGCTGCGGACACCAGTGCCGGTTCTGTCTGGTGGCCGGCGTGTTTTGCCCTCTGCGTTACCACCCTTTGGAACTTCTTTTGAAGCAGGCAGAAGAGGGCATGCTTGAGCGAAAGAGGATAGGCCTGGTAGGGCCGGTAGTGAGTGATCACCCTCAGGCGACGGAGTTGATTTCCCGTTTGCGGGGCATGGGTGTAGGTTTAAGCATCAGTTCACTTCGGATAAAGCCGTTGCCTGAAAAAATGCTTGGCGAACTGGCACTTTCGGGTGTTTCCAGTCTGGCTATGGCACCTGAGGCCGGTTCAGAGAGGCTGCGGCGGATTATCCGCAAGGGGATAACCGAAGATGACATAATACGGGCAGCGGCTTTGGTGGCGGAAAAAGGCTTCCGTCAGCTGAAGTTTTATTTCATGCTGGGGCTGCCGGGTGAGACCGATGAAGATATAGAAGAGATGATAAAGCTGGCCGAGAAAGCCCAGCAGGTTATGTCTGCTGCGGGGCGGGGAGTAAGATTAAGCCTGAATATTGCCCCGTTTGTGCCCAAGCCCTCCACCCCGTTTCAGTGGCTGGGTATGGAAGATGCCGTGCTGGTAAAAAGGCGGCTGGATATAATACGCCTCCGTCTGGAGGGTCAGGGGATAGAGGTCAGGGCTGAAAGCCCGGAGATGTCCCAGATACAGGCGGTGCTTTCCCGGGGTGATGTTAGTCTTTCAAAACTGCTGGCGGCTGCGGGGGGTGACTCTCTGGCCTGCTGGAAGCGGGCAGCCAAGTTACTTGAGGTGGACAGCCCATCTTTGGCTAAAACAAGGTTTGATTTGGCAGATAAACTGCCCTGGCATATGCTGGAAAACCCGAAGCAGAGACAAAGACTGGAAGCGGAGTATAAAGCGGCTACTAAGGAAATATAAAAGGGAGACTTTTAAAAGTCTCCCTTTTTAGTTTAGAGGGTATTAAGTTTAATTATTCAGAAGTGCGGTGACCAGGTTATTCACCATTTGCCCGTCCGCTTTACCTTTTACCAGCGGCATCAGCTTGCCCATTACTTTCCCCTTATCCTGAGGGGTGCTGGCACCTGTTTCCGAGATTACTTTTTTAATAATCAGGGTCAGTTCGGCTTCGCCCATCTGTTCCGGCATATAGGACTGGAGGATTTCCATTTCCTGCTGTTCTTTTTCAACCAGCTCAGGCCGGTTTGCCAGCTTATATGCTTCTATGCTTTCACGCCGCTGCTTTATCTCCTTGGCTATTACCCCGAAGATTTCCTCATCTGTAAAGGTCTTCTGCTTGGCTATTTCAGCATAGCTGATGGCTGAAACCAGCATCCGGAGGACAGAGCACTTCAGTTTTTCACCTTGTCGCAGAGAAAGCTTGACCTCTTCGCCAAGCTTTTCTTTCAAATTGGGCATTTTTAGGTAGCCTTTCTGGCGGCTTTTATTGCCAAACGCCTTTTTGCGGCATCCTTACGCTTGCGGCGGGTCGGGGGGCGTTCAAAGCGGGTGCGGCGACGCGCTTCAGAAAGAATGCCGTCCTGCTGTACCTTGCGGTTAAAGCGTTTGAGCATACTCTCAAAGCTCTCGTTATTTTCGGGTCTAACGTCTGCCATTTGTATATCACCCCCTTACTTTGAAAAAATGACCTGGAGGATTATTCTACTTGGATAGAGTGTCTAAGTCAAGATGTGCAATCTGAAGCGGCTTCGGAGAATAGAAAAACAAAGAAGAAGCCCTCTCTTTTCAGGGAGAGGGCTTCTTAAGAATACTTTTAAAACAGGGGTTTTTTAGTAGTCAGCATTGCGGCGGCCGAGCCAGAAGCCCAGAGCCAGCAGCAAGAGACCACCGATACCAATCAAGACGTAGGTAGCCCAGGTGGGCAGGTCCAGGCTGAAGCCAACGGTGAAACTGCCGGCACCGGTATATGCACTTGCATTTCCGGCACCGTCAACCGCCTTGACTCTCCACCAGTAAGGGCTGTCTGAAGATACGCTCTCCAGTTTTTGGGCGTCAGTCATGGTGTAGCCGGATTCGGTGAGGTCCTTTATCTGGTAGAGAATGTTGGTAAAGTTCTGGTCAGCGGCAATTTCCAGTACATAGGTAACACCGCTGGGGTCAGTTACGTCATCCCAGTCAAAGACCACCGGTTGCTTAGCCTTAAGCCCCATTTCGGGGGTAAGGGGGGCGGGGGTGGCCGGAGCAGTGCCTTCAACAAAGAAGGTAAAGGTCTTGCTGGTAGTGCCGGAGATAACGGTAATGGTGTGAGGTCCGGCAGTGGTGGCGGGGACATTGAATTTCAGACTGAAATCCCCGTTAGAATCAACTATGGGGCTGGGGGTTATGGTGACCTGGGCGCTGTCAAAGGTGACCAGTACGGTATCATTGGCCTTAAGCCCCGAGCCGTTTATGGTTATTTCCTGCCCCACGTTTCCGGGGGTGGAGGCATTGTTGGTGGGGGACATGGTGATATTGGTAGTTACTGTCAGGGTGGCGGTGGAAGTAACACTGCCGTCAGTGGCGGAGATAGTGTAAGCGCCAGCCTGAACACCGGGTATTACAAAGGTGGTGGTAAAAGTGCCGTTAGACAGGGTGACGGTAACACTCTGGCCGAAGTAGGTCAGGGTAATGGTGCCGGTGGTGTTAAAACCGCTGCCCCTTACGGTAACACTGGTACCCACATTGCCGGTGTTGGGGGTTAAAGTGATTTTCTGAGCTATATCAAAAGTGACCTGAGCGTTGTTGTTCCAGGCATCATTAACTTTCAGAGTGTGTGAACCGCGGGTGAGTGCGGGTATTTCGTAAGTTGCGGTGAAACTTCCGTTTGAACCTACGGATACGCCGGCATTAACAGCCGCACCTGAATCTATAGCTATCTGAACAGCTCCGTCATAAAAACCGGTGCCGGTTATGGTTATGCTGTCACCTACACCGGGACTGCTGGACGAGAGGGTTATCTTGGGGTTGATAATGAAGTTAACCGGTGCGGTGCCGGTAGCGCCGCCGTCATTAGCGGTTATGCTCAGAGTGCCCTTTTTGGCAGCCGGGATGGTGATAGTGGTGGAGATTGTGCCGGTGCTGCTTGAAGAGGTGGTGGCAAAGGGAGTGGTGCTGCCGGACAGATAGAAATTGACAGTGGTGCTGGGGGTAAACCCGCTGCCGGTTACGGCTACACTGTCACCCACATAACCGGTGCCGCTGGCAAGAGTTATGCTGGGGGTAATGGTAAATGCTTGAGATGCGGCACTGTCTCCCCCGGTGAAGAGGAAAGATACGGTGTAAGTACCCCGGGTAAGGTTGGTAGGTACGGTAAAGGTGCCGCTGACTACGCCGCTGCCACCTACAGTGGCGGTGGCTACATTAGCGCCATTGAATAAAATATATACAAGTGAACCTGACGAAGCAACAGAAGTGCCTGTAACGCTTACCATTGAACCGGCCGGGCCGGAAGTGGGGGAGAGAGTGAGAGTGGCTGCCGAAACCGGGGCAAGCGGCAAGGCCGCAATCAGCAAGGCCAGGGTGGAAAACACCCCTAATACGCGAAGTAAAAATTTGTGTTTCATTATCTGAGTTCTTTCAAGCCTCCTTATTTGAAAATAACGTACCCTCTAAACTTGGGGCAATTATACCACAGAAGCCCTCCTATTCAAACAATTTGCAAGCTGATTATATCTATCTACTAAAACGACAAAAAGGTCTTGAAGATATTAGAACATATGTGCTAAATTTAACCACGCTAAGCGCAGATTTTGCTAAAAAGGATTGGAGAGATGACGCTATCAGACCATGATTTGAAAACGGAAGAAACAGATTTGCTGCCTGAACTTACCTCATACCCTGACCAGGGTTGTGAGTTTTCAAAAACCTGTTTGGACTGTCCTCTGCCGGTGTGTGTCTTTGACCAGCCGCGCGGCCGCCAGAGGTGGCTGAAAAGGCAAAGGGATAAGGAAATAGTAAGCCTGTTTCAGGGCGGTCAGGACGAGAGGGAACTGGCAGACAGATTCCGGCTGAGTATCCGTACTATCCAGAGGGTGCTTAAGAAGAGTCTGGCCGGGGTAAATATAAATAGAAAAACGGAGGTTTTAGAAAATAGTAATGGTACAGATTTTTAACCCGAATGAACTGAAAAGCCGTGATTTGGACAGGTTAAAAAGGTATGTAAATCTGCTGGATTTTTATCAGGGTAAACAGTGGGATGGCCGCCCGTCCCGAAATGAAAAACAGCTTACCTTCAACTATGCCAGAGTGATAGTGGACAAGCTGTGTTCATACCTGATGAGCGGGGTCAATTTCGGGGCGGAAGCTTTGAATGAAGAAGATATTGAGAAAGCGGTGACTGCCCGCTCTATGCTTAACGAAGTTTACCAGCAGAATAATCTGGAACAGCTGGACCTTGAGACTGAGATAGATTGCGCGGTACTGGGAGACGGCTGTTTCAAGGTTATCTGGGATGCAGCTTCGGGCAGGGTTAGGGTAAGTGCGCCTGATATACAGGGTATTTACGCCTGGTGGTCACCGGATGATATGTCCCGCATCTACCGGGTGGCTTCCCGTTATGCCTTAAACAGTGAAGAAGCGGAGGTGAGCTACGGGCTGGAGCTTCCGTCCAGGCAGTCATTCCTGACAGAGGTCTGGACAGAAGAAACCTTTGAACTCTGGCAGGATGAAAAGCTGCTTGAGAGCAAACCCAATCCTTACGGCTTTATCCCGTTTGTTATTTACCCTAATCTGCGTGAACCCAAGCGTTTCTGGGGGGTGTCTGATCTGGATGAGATTATGGAACCCCAGCGTGAGCTTAACCGCGCCTTAAGCCAGCTTTCCCGTATTCTGGAGCTTTCGGGTAACCCGATTGCAGTGCTGGAAAATGTGGAACAGTCTGAGGATATTGCGGTGCGGCCGGGGGGCTTTACAGCTACAGTGCGGTTTCTATGGACTGCCCGGATGTATTCCGGGTGTGTTATCTGGAAAGCTATACCGGCAGTGTGGCAGATAAACGGGCATTCCTGAGCCATCTGGTAGCGGATAACAGTTTTAGTGATAATATCTGGTGCGAAAGCGTGCCTACCAGCATGAGCAGTGAATTTGGCTTTGCTATGGAACATGACGGGCAGTATGTATATCTGGACGGGGTGAACCGTATTTACCGTGCCAAAATTGCCCAGAGCAGTTTGGAAATAGGGGCAGATATACTTAAGTTTGAAACTGTCTGCGACAGCCTGAGCGGCAGTTTGACAGTAGAGCTGGATAACTCAAGCGGCCGTTATAACCGGGCGGGCAGTGGCGAGCTGGATATGCTTACCCCCGGCAGTGAAATCCAGTTTTCCCCCGGCTGCGGGACAGACAACGGTAACGAATACGGGCCGGGTCAGTTATATGTTATCCAAAGTTTGGAAAAGCGTATTTCGGGCGGTAAATCAAGCCTGTTGATACGGGCGGAGGATACTTTTTGCCGTTTGAAAAGGTGGCGGGCAACCAACCAGATGCGCTGGAACCGCAGTTCCTCTCAGCTTTCGGTCAGAGGGATACTGGGGTATGTCTTAAGCAAAGCGGGTATCCGCATGGAAGTGCTGAGCGCATCCGCCCAGCTGGATAGTTTTTACCCGGATTTTACTATACACGTAGGTGATGACGGGTATGAGCTGCTGGAGAAGCTGCTTAGTTTTGTGCCTGATTTGGTCTTTTTGCAGGGCCACTGCATTTACTGCGTTTATCCCCGGGAAACAGACAGCCCGGTGTACAGTTACGGGCTTAATCACCCTGTATTCAGCGGAGTTTATGCGGATACTTTTTCCGAAGTAAACCGGGTGGTGCTGGAAGGGGTGGATTCTTCTTCCCGTATCTTTATGGTTCAGGGCTTCCTCTGGGATGAGATTTACCAGAACCATGACCGTACTCTAAGGATTTATGACCGCAACATAAACACACTTGCCCAGGCAAGGGAAAGGCTGGATAGCTATTTCAGAAAAGCGGCATTGAAACAGCAAACGGGGCGGATAGTGACGCCCGTAAATTGCGGGCAGCAGCTTTTTGACGTGGTAAGAATCAGCCAGCCGGAAAGCGGTCTGGAAGGGCTGGTCCGGCGCATTAACGGTATCCGTGTGGTTTACGAGCCGGGCAAAGGAATATACCGCCAGGAATTAAGTTTGGGAAAGGTGTAATTAAATATAAAATGGAGATAAAACGGGCAGTCCTGAAGGTTTTTAATTCTGTAGCTTATACCGCCTCTATCCAGCTGGCGGGTGATTATAAATCTATGCTGGAAGAAGTAAAAGTGGCCCGGAATATACCTGCCGCCGAAATGCTGGCCGGGCGGAATCTGGGGGTCTGGTTTTTTGATGACCACAATACCAAAGATACGCTGGTAATTGCAGTTTATTCCTAAAATGGGATAGGCACGGGTTGATTGAATCCGTTTTTTAAGAGGTGCAGGCTGGTTTTTGGCTTGCACCTCTTTATTATCAGGATAAAAGGGTTTTAGGGGTGTGTTTTATCTCAGCTTGAGCCTTTGGCGCTTCTGGGGTGATAAGCTTCGGCTGCCTCCAGGCAGAGTGCCAGACTCATCAGGTAGTCATCGTGCCCGCGGGCGGTTTCCACATAAAAATTCATCTGCTGGCTTTGGCGGTAGTCTGCCCGTGCCAGCTCCATTTCCTGCCAGAACAGGGCATATTCGGCACTGCCGTTGGCCGCATACATCTTCAATCTGCCTGAATTTACAGCCGAAAGCAAATTAAAGCCCAGCCGTGATTTTGAAGACGGCTGGAAAACAAACGGCAGAATACGGCTGCCCAGTGATTCCCTCAGGAATGAGGCTACCGGCTGCCCTAAACCGGTGGCATCCACGGCCACTTTGCGGCATTTCCAGACCTTGCCCAGCAGTTCCACTAGTTTTTCATAAAGCAAGGCATGGCGCGCTCCCTGCCAGCTACAGTGGCAGACCAGCCTGACCTGAGGCAGGTTAAAGGGTGCTTTGGCAAATGTATAGTCCAGCTCCGCAATGGTAAGCACGATTGAGTCCCGCCGCAGGTTTACGGCTGTGGGCAAATCAGCGGCTGATTGTACGTCCTCACCTGCCAGGTCCAGCCCGGCTACGTACACCTTGCCATTCTCCGGGTATAACTGGCAGGGGTGGCTGCCCTTAAGCAAGCCAAGCTGTTCGCTGCTGAACATGCCCCCGCCGCCGCTTACCGGAAGCAAGCGGTACTGGGTGAGGAACAGGGGGTGATTTTCTCCCAGCCGGTCTTTTTCAGACAGGGCATAAGCCAGATAAGCCGGGTTGTGGGCGGCAACTTCTTCCCAGTCATAACGGAAATGCCGTTTCAGACCGTCCTTGTGTTCTTTTTCTATATTCTGCCTTTTTATCTCTTCCAGCAGGCTGGAGCTGTCCCAGGTAGTGCCGTACAGAACGGTGGTTACATTGGTGGTGGCACCCATAGGTTTAAATTCCTTGCTGTACTTTTCCTGGTTTACGTCCTGGGCTTCGTCTACTTCAAGCAGCAGGTGGGCGGTATTGCCCACCACATTGGCACTGGGTTCGGCGGAAAGAAAAACCGCTCTGGCCTGATTAAGCCTGATGATATACCCGCCTTCGGTCTGGTATATGTCTCCAAAACCGGCCTCGTTCAGGCGGTCTTTCAGTCTCATCATGGAGATATTCAGTTGAGGTTTGAAGGTAGGGGCACATTTAACCAGATTTTTGGGCTCAAACATGAAAAGAGTCAGCAGCAGAAGCTCCAGCTGAGACGAAAGCTCATTTTTCCCTCCCTGCCGGGCTATTTCCACGCTGAAGGTTTGTCCCTGCCGGTTAAATATACTCTGCAATACCGCTTTGGCAATATCCTGCTGGTAGGGGCGCAGTTTATTTATCAAAGGTAGCCTTTATAATGCCCAGCGGTACTGCCACGTCCCGCAGGACATTGAAAATAGCTTCCTTTAACCCTCCCTTGTCCTGACGGCTGATGTTATAGCGGGCAGAAAGCAGGCGTGAGAGGGTGGTTATGGCCTGCATGAGCAGTTTTAAGTTATCCGGGTCATGGCGGAGGACAGATTTTATCTTTACCCGCAGCAGGGCAATTTCTTCGTCAATGCCTTCCGCCAAAGTGGCCTGCTCATAGTCTTCCAGTTCAGCAGTATCCAGCACACGTGAATAGAAGCCGTGTTTGCGGGCATTCTGGTTGCCGTAGGGAGCGCCTTTTTTCCGTTCAACAAATTCTTGTGTCATAGTGGCAAAATAATAGCACAAATGTTCTAATATTAGCTATGACTATCTGTCACTCCTTCAGGTAGTTATTGCCAAAGTGTTACTAAGGACTTACAATAGTGGGCAAGTATGCAACTAGCGAAAGAGCTTTATCAACTGCAAGAACTGGAACTGGATTTGGAGTCTCACCTGCTACAGGCCTCCAAATTACAGGCAACCCTTAAGGATGATTCTGCTCTCCGGCAGGCGGAAAATAGTCTGGCAGAAGCCGCTTTGCACTTGAAAGACCAGCAGGCTTCACTGCGCGCGCTTGAAGACCAATCTGCTGATTTGGATGCCAAGGTAAATGAGGTCAAAAAAAGCCTTTATTCCGGGCGTATCAGCAACCCCAAGGAGCTTTCCAATCTGAGTAAGGAGCAGGAGCT
>Ga0228535_1001301_pt1 | contig 40766 bp, 38 predicted proteins | sample SJ1metagenome_FD_168457 | JGI IMG/M metagenome (GOLD analysis project Ga0228535, IMG submission 168457) | Enriched culture of PCE-dechlorinating microbial communities from Ithaca, New York, USA - SJ1 | ecosystem: Engineered > Modeled > Simulated communities (microbial... > Unclassified | place... | reverse complement strand
TGCCATGACTGCGCGAGAGATCTTTTCGACACCGGTCACCAATGACTTGCGTGCCTCTTCGTTGAACTGCAATTGTTTTGCCATACTATATATCCTCACTTAAAGAATATGTTGTGCGATTACGTGTAGTAGGGCCAAACGGCTCTACCGTCATGTAACATACAAATAAAAATGCCGAGAAGCAAGTGAAAAATGCAGATTACGTGATTATCAAGGCCAAAGACATGCCCAAAATGGCGGAAACGACATTACTGACCAAGTTCACAACATCATTATCCACCCACCTTAGCCCACGCTCCAGCGGCAATACTCTTCCATCGACGACAGGCCGCTCGGTTATACGGTCGTTGACTTCATCATAATAGTGTGCCTGTACGGTCGCCCCCAAAACGCTGTCCAAAAGGCACCCGAAGAAGGAGCTGAGAGCAATCACAGAAGCCGCAAGAGCGCTCTTGGCGGTAATCGGGAGAAAGCAACCCCACATACACAAAGCAATCAGGACCGCGCCGACAAGACCGCTTGCAAGGCCGAGCGGACTGACTGCACCGCTCAAGCCGGCTTTCATCGGACGACCGGTAATAATGGAGACCGGCTTGGTTTTGGAGAGAATTCCCACCTCACTTGCAAAGGTGTCGCTTGCAGCCTCCCCCACGGCCGAGCCGAACATCACCAGAAAGGGGAGAGATGGATTGAATGCATACAGAAGAGCGGAAACAAGGGCCATCAAACCGTTGGCGTACACCTGGGCGGCATCACGCCGGCCGCCCTTCTTATGGATCTTCATGACATCGAAGGAAATCGCACGCTTGGCGAGCTTGCCGAGCACCCCTGCCGCCATGAAGAACAACAGCAAGGTCGTCAGGGCCCCAAAGCCCAGTACCCAAGTCGGACCAAAACCGACCAGATATGCCGCGACAGCCCCTCCAAATGTAAGTTGCCGGGCGGCATAGGAGCCTATGGAGACTACCAGCATAATCAGGACAAGAGCCCAGAATGCAAAGGGAAAGGAGAAAAAGAACTCATTGAAATAGGAGGCGAGGGAACCGGTAGCTGGAACGAGGTTCGCAAACTCGCTCATAGGAACACCTCAAGGAGGAAAACTGCGAGCAAAGGAACGGTGATATTATCCAATGCAAGGGGGGTAACGGCTTCCACCAATGCACTGACCAAGCCGATCAGCAGAGAAATTCCAATAATTGAAGTCATGCCGAGCGTGCTGTACGAAGCAAGGCCGATGAAAGTGATGATGAAACTTACACCGGTCATGACAAGCGTCCCAAGGTATGATTTCTTGGCAAACCGGATTGGCAGCTTCTTTTTTCCCCACTTCGCACCAATGAGGGCCGCCAAGCCATCCCCGTACCCCATGATCAGCACGGCGATGCTGCAAGCCAGGGAAGAAACAATGCCTTGGTACTGCATCACCACCAGAATCAATAACGTAATGGGGAAGTAGATGAGACCGTAGTTGCGCTTGCGGTCATCCATTCCCAACGCCTTGCCCCAACCCAAGAAGGTGAAAAGGCTGTTGGTGATGATGAAAAAAATCGGACCGACAAGGGCGTAAGCGAGGGTGGTGAAGAAATTCACCTCGATGAACCACCAGTTTGAAACACCAATGTGCACAAACTTTCGCATCGATTCGCTGGTAATCGAGAACCGATGCTTCAAAAAAATTCCTACGGCGATGACCAAGGCTAAAAAGGGAAACGATATGAGCAATCCGATGATATTACTATTCATACGCGTCATGATGCAGGGAATGTATAAGAATTTCAAGAGAGGAAGCGAGTAACAGGCATGTATGCAAAACATCAAAAATGATTAGACGGAGAATTGACAGCACTACTGCCTCATGCTACCGTTTTATTGCTTTCGATTTTGTGTTGCAGCTGGTACGTAATTCCTAAATGTTCGCACGCGTGCGTTACTGAATCGCTCCCGCAGACAGGTAAGAGTTCAAGACTGCGCCACATGAAGCAATATTGCAGTGCAGGTGCAGTGAACCTGCGAAGGATGCTTTGAATGGCAAAGAAAATCTACGTTGGAAACATGAGTTACAACACTTCCGAAGAAGAACTTCGGGACCTGTTCGCACAGTACGGCACCGTTGTCAGTGCCAATATCATCATTGACCGCGAAACACGCCGCCCCAAGGGCTTCGGTTTTGTGGAGATGCAGGAGGATGCTGCTGCCGATGCCGCAATTTCCCAGCTTGATGGCAAGGAAGTGGGCGGGCGCAATCTTCGTGTCAACGAAGCGATTGCAAAGCCCCGGCCGGCGCATGGAAACTATCGCAACTAAGTAGCCATTGTATGATTCAGTAACGGGAACGGAGCCTCGCGGCTCCGTTTTTCTTATCGTGCTTCCTCCAGCTGAAAACGCAACAACCTCTTGCCGTCATGCTCCACGGTCTCGCAGAACATCTCGTACGGACGAACCCACCAATAAGGGGTCCCAAGGGGGCGGTAGAGCACCATCGTCTTCAGCGTCTCGCTGTCGATGACGGTGTCCACCACTTCATACAGCCCGCCCTTGAAGTGCCGATAGACACCCTTGTGGATGCTTTGGGGCTCTACCATGCTCCTCCTCCGCCACCGCCGAAACCTCCGCCACTGAATCCGCTTGACCCGAAGGAGGAGTGAATCGGAGAACGGCTTCCACCCTTTGCCTGGGTATAGACGGCTTTTTCCATGACCGACCCGTGCAGTCGGTGTGAGAGAGCGCTGTAGAACACTGCATCCCTGATCGGGCGGCTGCCTACATACCACGAAGGTTGCTCGATTGCGATCTTGGCGAACTTCTTCGCCCATACATCCTCAAGCCCCAGAACGATGGCGAAGCCAAGCACATGGTAGAAGATCTGCGGGTCGGAGTCAATCATCATCTTCAGCTTGTCCATTTCCACCTTGCTGATGAACTCCTTGTATCCGACAATCTGTTCAAGCTTTGCTTGGGCGTACGCGCTCCGCTTGGCCGTCATGATCGTAAGGAAGCCGAAATACACGGGGAAAAGCACCACCGCAAGACTCATGACCGTCGAATACGGCAGACTGTGCTCCAACACAGCATATTCGAACATGAATGCAAAACCGAACATTGCGATGCAAAAGAGGGCCAGGGCGAAGAACTTGATCGTCTTCTTGGCAGGCGAACTCATAACCCACGTCGATGAAAGCCGGCTTGCCGATAGAAGGGCGATGCCCATGCTGAAGAAACCGATGACCAAAAAGGGAACCGTCTCAGCCGATATATAGGCGATGGTGGATGCAATGGCATTGAGCACCACCACCAAAGCCCCATAGAGCATGGCGATGACCCGCTTTTTCTCGGCAGTACTGTCGTTGAGTCTGCGCTCACCCTTGAAGTAGGCGTGTACATCTGTTTTCGCCTTCATCAGAGCCTCTGCAAACCTGCCCTTCTCCAGTTGCTTCAGGGTAACCGTTGTGCCGTCTCCACAGGCAAAGAACGCATCAAACAGCTTCTTCTCGTGGGCTTTGGTTGTTGCAGGCTCGCTGAGCTTGGTAAAGAGGAACTCCTTCTTCGCCTGCTCCTCGATGGTCAGACAGCCCTGGTCCGCCCAGGTAAAGAGCATGCTTGTCACGTCCTTGTTGTCCACCACCCCGTCGGCCAGATAGCCGACTTCCATCGGACTCAGACCCTCGGGGGGATCGAAGCGGACAACGGGAATAAACAACTCCTCCCTGCCGTACCGGCGAAACAGCATCAGGGCATGAAAGCCGGCAAGCAGGGCGACCAGCCATGAAATGATGGAAGCCGGTATGGTGTAATCGACAAAAGGCTTTACCTCGGAAAAGTAGCCCTCTTCCATCTGAACCCGCAAGGTAAGCGCTTCCCCGGGGAGAAGGTTGCTTGCTTTTCCCTCGATGGTCCGCCCGTCGGAACCGAGGGTGAAAACCCCCCGCTGGGCGGTTGAACCATAGGAGCCTCCGGTCAGAAAGACCATGGAAGGATCAACCGGTTTGGGGAAGGTGATGCGAAACGTCATCTCCTTGATCGGAGCCTGCCAGCCCGGTCCGACCAGATTGTAGTAGAACTCGTCATACTCATCGTTGCGATCGTCCCCGATTGCATAGGTATAGCCTATCAAATACTCCTTCAGGCCCGTAACCGTCCGATTCTCCGAGCCGAAGCGGAAGGTCACCCAATCGGAGGAAACGGAATCCTCCTTGATGGGCTCATTGGATTGAAGGTCCTTCAGTTTGACCCGTACCTTGCCGAAGCGAATGGGAATCTCGCGGAAAATTCCGTGGCGCGGAGTGGAGAAATTAGCCACTATCTGCTCTTTCACTGCATAACTATTGTCCAATGCGGCTTCCATCTCGAGATGGAAGCGCTCGAATACATAGTCCTGGGCAAAGAGCAGAGAGAGATTGCACACGATCAAAATTACAAGAAGCAGTGTCCGTTTCATTAAAACTTAACCTCGACACGGGCTCTTGCCTCTTCTTCAATGGCCAGGTAAGGCTTCTTGCCAAAGTGGAAGATGGAGGCAACCAGAGAAGAAGGAAAGACCTCGATGATGGTATTCAAGCCCTTGATGATGGCATTGTAGTACTTGCGCGCCCCAAGCAGCTGTTCCTCGATTTTCTGCAGTTGGGCCTGAAGGTCCAGAAAACCCTGGTTGGCTTTGAGATCCGGATAGGCTTCGCTGAGGGCGAACAGGGATTTGAGGGTGGAGCTGAAGGCCTTGTCTGCGGAATCCTTGTTCTCGAGACCGGTTGCATTGATGGCCTTGTTGCGGGCTTCGATGACGGCGGTCAGGGTCTTTTCCTCATGCTTGGCATACCCCTTGACGGTTTCCACCAGATTGGGGACCAGATCGTAGCGCTGCTTCAGGTGGGCGTCGATCGCCGATTCGGCTTCCTCGCCTTGGTTTCGCAGGCGCACATACTTGTTGTAAACGCTGACCACATACAGACCGATCAAGATGACGACACCAATGAGAATATACAAAATTGTCATACCAACCTCCATGTTGGGAATACCAATTTGTAGCATGCTACAAGGGCGGCCCTCGGTCAAGAGTTCGACAAAAAGGGAAGAGGGAAGCTTGCATTAGATACGATAGTACTGTATCTTTATTCGTGTAAATCGCATAAATATTCCATTCCAGGAGAATCCAAACCATGAGGGAACGACACAACCGGTTGGCGGTAGTCAAGGAATTGATAAAGAACAACCGCATCGACAATCAGGATACGCTGCTGGAGATGCTCAGAACCGAAGGGTACTCGGTTACCCAGGCAACACTCTCCCGTGACTTGAAAATGCTCAAGGTGGGCAAAATCAGCGACGGTTGGTCGGGGTACTACTACAGCCTCCCCGAGAACGACTTGATCAGCGAATCAGAGAAAAGCTATATCCAGGATGTGCGCAGAGGCATCCTGTCCATTGAATTTTCCGGCAACTTCGGAGTCATCAAGACAAGACCCGGTCACGCCAACTCTGTCGGCATTGCCTTGGATGTGCTTGCCATTCCGGAGATCCTCGGAACCCTTGCAGGTGATGACACCATTTTCATCATCCTTCGTGAAGGAATGACCAAGGAAGACTTGCAGGAGAGTTTCAAGACCCGCATCCCCGATATAGAAGAGTAAAGCCACCTTGCACACCACCGCCCCTCCGCTTACAATGGGGGGGCTTTTGTGTACTATCAGGAGAACAGCATATGACATTTAAGAATCTCGATACCAGCAGTGCATTCAAACAGTTGCAGGCCCTGCCTGCAAGCGACTTGAAACTCGTTCTGAGTCCGGATCGTATCAAAGCCTGCCATGCATATGCAGGAGGAGGGCTTACCTACCATTATGGGGCCATGCCCGTAGCACAAGAGCATATGAAGGTACTGCAGCAGCTCAGCGACGAGCTTTCGTTGACCGGGAAATATCAGGCCTTGGTTGATGGAAAGGTCATGAACACCGGCGAAAATCGTTTGGTGCTCCACCACCTGACCCGCGGACAAGTCGGAAAATCCGTAACTGCCGACGGTGAGGACAAGGGAGCCTTCTACCAGGCTCAGCTGGAGAAGATCAAACGTTTCTCCGACCAGGTACGCAGCGGAGCCATTCTGGGTTCGACAGGCAAGAAGTTCTCCACTGTGGTACAGATAGGTATCGGCGGCAGTGATCTGGGGCCCCGTGCACTCTATCTTGCCCTCAAAGGTTGGTGCACGAGTTCTGAAATTGAGTTGCTCGATGCCCAATTCATCAGCAATGTCGATCCCGATGATGCACAAGCGGTGCTTCAGAACCTCGATCTGGAAAGCACTCTTTTCATCCTGGTCTCCAAGAGCGGCACGACGCTTGAGACACTCACCAACCGCGACCTTGTCTTCCAAGCCATCGAAGAAAGCGGCATCAGGGGTATCGACCCTGCCAAGCACATGGTTGCCGTTACCAGCAAGACCAGCCCGCTGGCCGCCTCATCCTCTGTTCTCGACTCCTTCTTCATCGACGACTACATCGGAGGTCGCTACAGCTCGACCAGTGCGGTAGGAGCAGTGGTACTCTCCCTTGCCTTCGGCTTTGAGACCTTCAAAGCCTTTCTCAACGGCGCCCATGAAGCCGACATGCTCGCCCTCAATCCCAAGGTTGAGGAGAATGCCGCATTGCTCGATGCCCTGTTGGGAGTATACCTTCGCAACGTCCTTCAGTATCCCACTACGGCAATCCTCCCCTACTCACAGGCTTTGAGCCGATTTCCCGCTCACCTGCAACAGTTGGACATGGAGAGCAACGGCAAACATGTGAACCGGGATGGGCAGAACCTCTCCTATCCGACCGGACCGGTCATTTTCGGTGAGCCGGGAACCAACGGCCAGCACTCCTTCTACCAGCTGCTGCATCAGGGGACCGATATCGTGCCTCTGCAGTTCATCGGCTTCTCCGAGTCTCAGTACCAAAAGGATGTCGTTGTGGAGGGCTCCACCAGCCAAGAGAAGCTGAACGCCAATCTTGTCGCCCAGATCGTCGCCTTTGCCTTGGGCAAGAGTGATGGAAATGCAAACAAGCAGTTTGCAGGCAACCGGCCTTCCTCGCTGCTGTGTGCCAGACAACTCGACCCCAAGGCCCTCGGAGCGCTGCTTGCGCACTACGAGAACAAGGTCATGTTCCAGGGCTTTGTGTGGAACCTCAACAGCTTCGACCAAGAAGGAGTCCAATTGGGCAAGGTCCTGGCAGCCAAGGTCCTGGACGGCTGCAAGGGCGACGAGGTGCTCAAGGCATTCTCAGAGTTGCTCTAAACGTTGTACGGCCCCCCGCGGGGCCGTTGCTATTTGTTCTTCATATATCTTCTTGAAAAACCCGTTGCCGCTTTTCTGGTTTTTCACTATTATCGTTAGCATCCTAACAAATAGTCTGGAACACATGGAAACAACACCGCGCATTGGATTCACCATCAAAACCCTCTCCCATCGCATCGGAAGGAACCTGGGACAGCAACTTAGACTGGGGCATGACTGTGCCTCGACCGCCGTACGCAGCCACATCCTGGGCTACTTCGCCCACCATGAGAAAGAAACCGTACTGCAAAGCGAGCTGCAACAGCACCTGCTCGTCAGGCGCTCGACCATGACCAATATACTGGCCGGCATGGAAAGCGAGGGGCTGGTCACCCGAGAAGACTGTCTTGCCGACAAGCGACAGAAACAAGTCCGCCTGACAGAGAAGGCGAAGGCTCTGTGCAACGAGCACCTCAAGCTGGTCAATGAGTTTGAGGACACCCTGAGAAGCTGCCTTACCGATGAAGAGCTGCACCAGTTCTTCACCATCACCGAGAAACTGAATCAACTATTGGATAGCTATACATGATACACAACCTGAAAAAACAAGCAAAAGGCAATCTGGCCCCCACCTTCCTGACAATCCTCTTCGTCATTCTTGAGGTCGTCATGGACGTCACCATTCCCTTCCTGATGGCATTTCTGCTGGACAGGGGCGTCGATGCAGGAAACCTTAATGAGATCATCAAATGGGGATTGCTGTTGTTGCTCTGCGCCTCGATCGCCCTGCTCTTCGGAGTGCTTGCCGGCCACTTTGCCGCCAAGGCATCAACCGGCTTTGCACGTAATGTCCGCAGAAGTCTTTTCCACCGGGTGCAGGACTTCTCCTTCTCCAACATTGATAAGTTTTCCACTGCATCCTTGGTCACCCGCATGACCAGCGACGTCACCAATATCCAACATGCGTATCAAATGCTCACCAGAATTGCGGTGCGCAGCCCGGTCATGCTGCTTTTCAGTTTCATTATGGCCTACAGCATCAATGCCCGCCTGAGCATGGTGTACCTGGTCGCAATTCCCGTACTCGGCATCGGTCTTTTCTTTTTAATCCGTGCAGCCTACCCGATTTTCACCCGGGTCTTCAAAATTTACGATCGGCTGAATATGGTGGTGCAGGAGAACATCCGAGGAATCAGGGTGGTCAAATCATTCGTCCGTGAGGAGCATGAGAAAACAAAGTTCAACACCGTCTCCGATGAGATTTACAAGAACTTCATGAAGGCTGAAAAAATTGTGGCCTACAACAGCCCCCTGATGCAGGGCACGATGTATGTATCCATCCTTGCAATCTCCTACATTGCAGCCCGCCTTATCGTCTCCTCCAACATGACAACCGGCCAACTGATGAGCTTCATCACCTATACCTCGCAGATCCTGATGAGCCTGATGATGCTCTCCATGGTCATCGTCATGCTGACCATCAGCAAGGCCTCGGCCCAACGGATCGAGGAGGTGCTCTCCGAGCAGAGCAATCTTACGCAGAATACCAACGGCCTGACGACCATCGCCGATGGTTCGATTAGCTTTGAGCATGTCGACTTCAGCTACTTCAATGCACAAGAGAAGCGTTGTCTCTACGATATCAACCTACGCATAGAGAGCGGACAGACGGTGGGCATCCTCGGCCCAACCGGCAGCGCAAAAACCACGCTGGTCCAGCTCATTCCCCGTCTCTACGACGTCCTGTCAGGATCGGTGAAGGTAGGGGGCGTCGATGTACGCGAATACAACCTTGAAAGCCTGAGAGAGGCGGTTGCCATGGTGTTGCAAAAGAACATCCTGTTCAGTGGAACCATTGCAGAGAACCTGCGATGGGGAAACGAGAAAGCCGGTGATGAGGAGCTTGTGCAAGCATGCAGGATCGCCCAAGCTGACTCGTTCATCACGGCCATGACCGATGGATATCAAACGCACATTGAGCAGGACGGGACAAACGTATCAGGAGGACAGAAGCAGAGACTGTGCATCGCCCGAGCCCTGCTGAAGAAACCCAAGATCCTGATCCTCGACGACTCCACCAGTGCAGTGGATACAAAAACCGATGCTGCGATCCGCAAAGCCATGGCAACCGAGATGAGGCAAACTACGAAAATCATCATCGCCCAACGCGTTGCTTCCGTTGAGGACGCCGACCAGATCATCATGCTTGACGATGGCCGTATCCAGGCGGTGGGAAACCACCAACAGCTGCTTCAGTCCTGTCCGCGCTATCAGGAACTGTACACTGCACAACTGCGCAAGGAGGAACGGGCATGAGAATGAACGGCAATCAGAAACCACAGCCACACGGGGGAATGCCCAAACTGGATATTGCTACCTTCAAGCGTCTCTTTTCCTTGATCTTAATCCCCTACAAAGGGCGCTTTGTCATTGTCTTTCTGTGCATCATCATCAGCGCCCTCAGCGGTGTCGCGGGTTCGGTATTCCTAAGAATACTCATCGACTCCTACATCACCCCGCTCATCGGGTCCGCAAATCCTTCCTTCGGCCCCCTCATACAGGCGCTGCTCTTGATGCTCGCCATCTATGCAAGCGGCGTTGTCGCCTCCTTTGTCTACAACCGATTGATGATCACCATCGCCCAAGGAACCCTCAAATCCATCCGCGACTCCATGTTCTCCCATATGCAGACCTTGTCGATCCGCTACTTCGACACCCACTCCCACGGCGATGTGATGAGTCTGTATACCAACGATGCCGATACCCTGCGGCAGATGGTCACTCAATCAATCCCGAACTTCATCAACTCGATCATCACCGTCACGGCGATTTTCCTTGCGATGCTTCTGACCAGCTGGCAGCTGACCCTCGTGGTGGTGGTCTCCCTCGTATTGATGCTTTCCATCTCCTCCAAGGTGGCGAAAAAGAGCGGCTCCTACTTCATGGCCCAACAGAAGGCGCTTGGCAGGACCAATGGATACATAGAGGAGATGATCAACGGCCAGAAGGTGATCAAGGTATTCACCTATGAGAATCGGGCGAAAGATCGATTCGACAGACTCAATGAGGAACTAGCCGCCGATGCCTTCAACGCGCATCGCTTTGCAAACATCCTCATGCCGATCATGGGCAACATAAGCTATATCCAATATGTACTGGTCGCAATTGTCGGAGGCCTTCTGGCCCTCGGAGGAATCGGTTCGCTCACCCTGGGAGCCATCGCCTCCTTTCTGCAGCTCAGCCGCTCGATCAATATGCCTATCAACCAGATGGCGCAGCAACTCAACTCGGTGGCAATGGCACTGGCAGGCACAAAACGCATTTTCGCACTCCTGGACGAATCGAGCGAACCGGATGAGGGCTACATCCGCTTGGTGAACGCAAAGCAGAACGAAGAGGGAACGCTGACGGCAACCGAAGAGAAAACCAATCTCTGGGCATGGAAGGATGAAAGAACCAATACGCTTACCAAGCTATGCGGCCACGTGCAGTTGCACGAGGTAGATTTCGCCTATACTGCCGACAGGCTGGTTCTGCAGGATATCACCATCGAAGCAAAACCCGGTCAGAAAATCGCCCTCGTCGGTGCCACAGGCGCCGGCAAGACAACCATCACCAATCTCATCAACCGGTTCTACGACCTTGCTGATGGAAAAATCCAATACGATGGCATCAACATCAACACCATCTCCAAGGACCAATTGCGCCGATCATTGGGCGTGGTCCTGCAGGATGTCCATCTTTTCAGCGGAACGGTCATGGAGAACATCCGCTACGGCCGCCTGGACGCCACCGACGAACAGGTGATCGAGGCAGCAAAGCTGGCCAACGCCGACACCTTCATCGAACACCTGGCACAGGGGTATCAAACCCAGCTCTCAGGGGACGGGACATCCCTCTCCCAAGGGCAGCGGCAGCTGCTCTCCATCGCACGGGCCATTGTGGCGAACCCTCCGGTGCTGGTTCTCGACGAGGCAACCAGCAGTATCGACACCCATACCGAGACGGTTGTCCAACGTGGCATGGATGCCCTGATGCAGGGAAGAACGGTATTTGTCATAGCCCACAGGCTGTCGACCATCCGCAATGCCGATATGATTTTAGTGCTGCAGAACGGCAGGATCATCGAGCAGGGTACGCATGAGCAGCTCATCGAGCAGAGGGGCCAGTACTATCGCCTCTATACCGGGGCCTTTGAGCTGGAATAGGTAACCAGAATCACCCCTATGGCAACGAGGGGCAGGGAGGCAAGGTACTGCATGCGCAGTACCGATTCTCCCAGCACAAGGGCTGAGAGCAGGGTGCCGAAAACCGGGATGAGAAAATTGAAGATGGTGATGGAGCTGACCCTGTTGTACTTGAGCAGCTTCGTCCACAACGAGAAGGCGGCGGCGCTCAGACCTGCCATATAGGCCAAGAGGCCGAAGCCTGCAAGACTGCTTCTTGGAAAAGAAGCTCCCTGCAACAAGGCAATCCCCAACAGGACCGAACCACCCAGAAACAGTTGCAGGGCGGTAAGCAGCACAGGGTCGATGGATTTGCTCATCCGTTTGCTGTACAGTGAACTCATGCTGTGCAACAAGGCGGCTATGATGACAAAGCCCTCTCCCTGCAGGGAGACGGAAAGCGTCAGGCTTGATTCAAAATTAACCATAATCACCGCCAAAAACCCAAAGAGAATTCCTACAGCCTTTCGTGTGCTGATCTTGTCGTTGCTATAGAAAAAATGAGCCAGGATTGCACTGAAGAAGACCGAGGAGGCATTGAGAATGGAGCTTTTCGCCCCGGTGGTGTAGGACACACCCACGTAAAAGAAGTAGTAGTGAACCGTCGTCTGCATCAATGAAAGCAGGGCGATGCTTCCCCACTGCCTTCGATCAAGACTTCGGGGACTTTGCTTTACCCCTTTCTGGAAAAAACGGACGAAAAAGACCAGCAGTCCGGCCAAGGCAAAGCGAAGCCCGGCAAAAGCCATTTTTGCAGCAGTATCATCCGCTCCTACGGAAAACAGCTCATAGCCAAGCTTAATCGCCGGATAGGCGCTTCCCCACAGCAGTGCACAAAAGCTTGCCAGCAGCGCGGCAACCACCGGTCTGGCCAGTATCGATTGTTTTTCTAATTGCATAACGGCAGTTCCTCACAAAACCTAAGCAGGTCGCTCAAGCTTCCTTTGCGATACGAATCAAGAGAGTCTTGTTGTTCGTTGATCAGACAATCGGTGACCAAGTACACCTGCATGCCCAGTTGCTGTGCAATCATGTCCTCACCGACATCGTTGCCGATCATCAAGCATTGCTCGGCCTTTACCGAACGACTCTTCAGAATCTCTTGGTAATAGCCTACATGAGGCTTTGCATAAGAAAAATCCTCATAGGTGGTAATCAAGGAAAAAAGGGAGGGGTCTAGATTCGCCCAACCCAAGCGGGCATAGGTTCCCTGCCAAGGGAAGAGCGGCGTGGTGGCGAGCACCACATCATAGCCCTTGCTGCGAACCATGGATACCAAGCCGGGAGCAAGCGGAGAAGGCTTGCTTGCAGCTTTAAGCTGATGAAAATCCTTTTCATAAAACGAAGCGAGGCGGGCATTGAATTCACTGACAGGGATGCCGGTCATGTGCTCGAACGTCTGGTCGAATCGCTCCTTGTTGGTCATGGTCCCATCATTTGCGAGCATGGCTTTCAGTCCGAATTGAAGAGCTGAAAGAGCAGAAGAGCCGTCATAGCCGAGCTCGACACAGCATTTTTCAAACAGGTTGAAATATCCGTGCATGAACTGCTTCTGTTCAAGAGGGAGCAAGGTCCCGTCAAGGTCAAAGAGAATGGTATTCAATCGTGCTGTAGCCATTCGCCGATGATACGTCGAATAACGATGAGCGTCAACAAATAAAAAAACCCCCAGGGAAAAGGAGGTTAAACCCTGGGGGAACAAAAGGAGGTTAGAAAAAATCCGATTTCGTTGCCATCCGACCCAACGGGTGCAGTAGCATGTCGTTCTCTTTCTGAAAAGTACAGTACCGATAACACAAAAAAACGTCAAGCGGTTTTTTGAATTTTCCCAAAAAAATGATTTTCCTTTTAATTACTGTGTCATAAGTTACTCTAGCTTGAAACAATGTTTCTAAAAATTATTGCATGATTGGGAAAATCCTTCACATCTCACTGCGAAGAAGGGGGTCTCGCCCCCTTCTTCTGCTGATATCAATCAAACTTAAAATTCTTCATGGAAAGAGGCTGGCGGGTATTCTCCAGCACATCCCTCCATAAGGACCCTTCCAAGTCGACATGGTTGCGAGTCGAAACCGCCACCTTGATCGGCAGATGTACAAATCGGTTGTGCAACAGGCCGATGAGCGCCTGCGTCTTGCCCGACATTGCAGCATGGACTGCATGTGCCCCCAGGCGGGCGCAGTAGATGGAGTCGTAGGAGTCCGCCGGAGCACTGCGGATGATGTAGGACGGGTCGATGTATTTCACATTCGTCTCAATCCCCTCACGTTTGAAAAACTCGTTGATGCGGTCCTTGAGAAATATCCCGATATCCTGGAACTTGACATTACCCGAGGCATCGAGCTCGTTGCTGGGTGGCAGCAACTCCTGTCCGGCTCCCTCACTGACCAAAACAACGGCATGGCCGCGGTCGAGTATTCGCCGTCTCAGGTGTTCCAACAAACCATTGGGGCCATCGAGGTCGAACGGATTCTCTGGAATGAGGCAGAAGTTGACATCGCTTTGGGCCAGGGCCGTCTGGGCGGCGATAAAGCCCGATTCACGTCCCATCACCTTGACCAAGCCGATACCATGGATGGAGTTCTTTGCCTCGACGTGGGCGCTTCTGACAACAGGAACCGCCATCTGTACGGCGGTATCGACGCCAAAGGAACTCTGGATCAAGGAGAGGTCGTTGTCGATGGTCTTGGGAATTCCGATGATGGAAATCTTCAGACCGCGTTTCTTCACCTCTTCGTAGATGTCGTAGGCGCCTCGAAGGGTTCCATCCCCACCGATGGTGACCAAAATATTGATATTCAGTTTTTCAAGGGAATCGACAATCTCCTCAACCTGTTTACCGCCGCCGCGTGCCGAACCGAGGATGGTTCCCCCCTTCTCCTGAATATCATCCACAACATCGGGATCGAGGGGAATCAGGGGCCAAGGACTGTTTTCAAGCAGGCCCTGATAACCGAACTGCACTCCGCTGATCCTGCGCACCCCGTACCGGTACCAGAAACAGCGAACTACGGCTCGAATGACATTGTTAAGTCCTGGGCAGATACCTCCGCAGGTGCAAATAGCGGCATGTACGTGTGCCGGGTTGAAGTAGATTTTCGCCCTCGGGCCCGCAACTTCCACCGTCTCTTCATGACGGGGGACCGGATGACCGTTCTCATCGATATCGGTATCGATGCCGAACAGGATGTGGTCGTCGTCGTTGACATAATCGGCCTGTCCATCATTATGCGTGGTGCTCATCATGATCGGGCTTGAGATTTTCGCCTCGCCGAGTACGGAAATGTTAAAATCCAATTTTTTCGTTGTCACAGTTCACCTCCAGGTGCATCTTGCGCTTCAAGCAGAAGTGCCAAGTCCTGCCTGAATCGATCGAATGGTACGTTCAGATCCCTCTTGGCCTGCTTCTCAAAATTACGGTACAAGTCAAGAAAAGCCATGGCGAAGGCTGTGAGGGTCGCCCCGTCGCGACTTGCCCCACCCTTGCGTCGATTCAGAACAGCAACTCCAAGACTTCTTTCCAGGTTCTGCACCATGGAAAACGCCTTCGAATAGGAGATGCCCAAGGCCGAGGCGGCCTTGCGCAATGAGTTGTGCACCGCCACCTGATCAAGCAGCCAGAGCACCCCGATTCCCATGAATTTATTGCCTTCCTCGTCGACGAGGTAGAGCTTTGTCTTTAGTTCCATGCTTCTCCTGCCGCCTGATAGACCAAGTCCACCAGTTCAGCAATCTTATCACATTCCACCGAACAATAGGCAAGTCTGAACGTTACATCGGCAATATTGATGCATCCAACCTGATACTTGTCCAGTAAGTAACGACGTAGAGCCTCGGCACTTCCTTTGGTCTTGAAGGCCATGAAGTACCCGCTATTGAAGGGATAGGGTGTCAGAAGAGGATTCCCCTCATGTTTCTTGAGCGCTTCCTTGAGGATCCGGTAGCGCTTTTCCATCTCCGTCTTTGCAGCAAGCTTGTCCGCCTCGTAGCGAGGGCCGTCCTTCATCGCCTTGGCCAGCAGACTCTGCCCGGGCTTGTCACAGTTGGAGACCGTGCTGCGGATGATGCCCAACGTCTTCTTGTTCAGCGCGTCAAAGTGAGCCTCGGTCAAATCCTTGCCGCCATAGGTGATGAATCCGATACGGAACCCCCATACCATGTCTTCTTTGGTTGCAGCATCGCATTTGACGGCGAAAATGTTGGAGTGGGCGTTGCATAGGTAGGCAAACAGGCTCTCAGTGGCGGTCTCTTCCTCGAAGAAAAGGCCATAGTAGGCGTCGTCACTGATGACCATCAGCTTCATTCCACTCTCTGCAAGCTCGATCAAGGCAGCAGCGATGGCTGCCATCTCGGCCTTGCTGGGAGTATAGCCGGTAGGGTTGTTGGGGAAGTTGAGAAGCAGGCGGGCTTTCCTGTCTGCAATCGACAGCAGTGCCTGTTTCATCCCTTCGACATTGAACCGTCCCGCATCCGTGTAGAGAGGGAAGGTAACAATACCAGCATTGACCTGATGGCCGAAGATCAACTCATAGTTGTCCCATGCCAGATCGGGAATGACCAGCGTATCACCTTCTTGGGCGAACAGCTGGGCGAGCACGCTCAGTCCATGGGTGAGGCCTGAGGTAACGATGGGCAGCGAGATGGACTTGCCCGCAAGCGAAGGGTTCTTCACAAGCATCTGGGCTTTCCAAAGTGTCCTGAGCTGCTGGTCCCCTCCACCGGGGGCGTACGAGAAGAGTTCGGAGGGCTTGAAGGAGTTCTCGGCAAACTTGTTGTAAATATCCGACAGATACATGGGCTGGCCTTGTGAGGTGGCCATTCCGATCGTGGCATTGAAACGAGTTGCTTTCTGGCCGGCTTCGGCGCTTTGGGCGACGATTCCCTTAGGGAAAAACATCCTTTGCCCGACGTCGGAGAGCATTGCATCCACTATAGTGTTTTGCAAAGTCTCATTCAGTTCAGTGGCTAGTGCGTGCATAACATGTCCTCCAGTTATGCATTACTGTATATACGGTTTCCCGTAAAATGTCATTAATACCAGCCTAAAAAACAAATTCTCCCTGCTTCTGATCCTCTCCGCCCGCGTTTGTTTTCAGCATGGCGAGAAAGGTCTCTTCGTCGACCACCGTCACCCCCAGCGCCCGGGCGCTCTCCAATTTGCTCCCGCCTCCTGCTCCTGCAAGCAGATGCGTGGTTTTTCCGGTAACAGAGCTTACGGTCCGTCCCCCCCGCTTGGTTACTTCCTCCATGGCAAGGGATCGGGGATTGAAGTGCTCAAAAGAACCGGTCACACACCAAACCTGGCCCGAGAAGCTGTCGTCGAGCTTTTGCATCTGCTGTGCTCTCTCCTCCATCGCAAGGCCTACGTCCGCAAGACGGGCAATTCTTTGCTGCATGGCGGGGTCGCTCAAGGCTTCGATGTAGAGATTTGCACTCTTTTGACCGATCTGCTTGATCGAGGTAAGCCGCTCGACATCATTGCGCTTTGCAATATCGAGTAGAGCATCCATGCTGGTAATACCATGCGTGATCAGCAACTCAGCACCTTTTTTGCCCAGCTCGGGAAGGCCAAGCGCAACCAAGACCTTGCGAAACGGTTGGGACTTGCTCTTCTGTACACCCTGCTCGATCAGGCGGATTTTCTTCTCCCCGAAGCCCGCCTGCTCTGCAAGAGCTTTACGATAATCGATGCGATATATATCATCCACGTCCTTCAGGTAGCCCATCTCTATAAGGACCGATGCGGTTTCGGGACCGAAGCTTTCAATGTCCATCCCATCCTTGCCGATGAAAAACTCGATGCGGCCCCTCACCTGGGCGGGGCAGGCGATGTTCGGGCAGAAGGTATGGGCACCGTGCACTTGCAGAACACTGTTGCAGACCGGGCACTGTGAAGGCATTGTATAGGTGCCTTCAGAAGCCTCGTTCTTCTCGATGACACGCTCCACAGCCGGGATGACATCCCCGCGTCGTGATATCTCCACCGTGTCCCCGATTCCCAGCTCGAGCATGTTGATGTAGTCCTGGTTGTGCAAGGTGATATTACTGATCGTCGAACCAGCCACCTGTACCGGCGTCACCCGGGCGACCGGGGTGACCCTTCCCGTTCGCCCCACCTGCACATCGATGGACTGAAGGACGGTCTGCGCCTGGGGGGACTCGAACTTATAGGCCAATGCCCATCGTGGGTGATGGCCGGTGTAGCCCAGCATCTCCCTTGCCGACACCGAGTTCACCTTGGCAACCAAGCCGTCGATCTCGTAGTCCAGGGAGGATCGCTTTAGGGTATGCTCCTGGATATAGGAAGCAAGGTCGGAGAAACTTCCACCGAAGCCGGAAAGTCCGGCATCCTCAAGAGCCTGCCTTGCCTGCACGCCATCCTTGGCAAAGTATCCAAGATTCGGATTGAGCCTGAATCCATAGGAAGCAAGTGTTGAGAGAATCTGCAGATGGTCGCTCTGCACCACATCCTTGGAGAACCCCTCGTAGACAAAAATCTGAAGAGGGACCTTGGCCACTTCGCTGCTCTTGATCCTTCGGATTGTTCCCGCTGCAAGATTGCGGGGATTCGCAAAAGGAACTTCCAAGCTCGCATTCAATGTGGCAAAGTTCGCCTTGGGAAGGTAGATTTCTCCTCGGACAGCCAGATTCGCTTCGGTCGGAAGTCTGAGCGGTATGGATGCTATGGTCTTGACGTTGGCCGTCACATCATTGCCCACCATGCCGTTGCCCCGTGTCACCGCCCGGACAAGCAGTCCATCCTCATAGTAGAGTACAATCGAAATTCCGTCGATTTTTTCCTCGATGACAATCCCCACATCCTCGCCGATTTTCGCCTCGGTCTTCTCAATCCAGGCGAGCAGCTCCCCATCACTGTACGCCTTATCCAGGCTGAGCACCGGAATGGTATGCGCAACTTCGCCGAGGGTCGAGTCGAGGTCGCTTCCCACCCGTTGGGTCGGAGAGTCGGCACGCTTTAGGTGGGGATGTTTTGCCTCCAAGGCAACCAAACGGTCGAAAAGCCGGTCGTACTCCAAATCACTGACCAAGGGACGGTTGTCCACATAGTAGGCTTTCTGATAGGCGGCAAGCTGCTCGGAAAGGGTATGGATTTCTTGTTCAAGTTCATTCATGGCTCTGATTGTACGGCTCTCTCAGCACTCATTGCAAGCCGTGGTTCGGGTTTCTCTCATTGCTTTGATGGTTCGTACATGGTATCTTTCTAAGGCGAGAGAGGGAGGGAGCATGGCAGAGAAAAAACCATCGACAAGCAGGGTGACGGCGCTTCATGGACTGATCGTCACCGCCTCGGTCGATGCCGGCCGGATCGAGGAAATTTCCCTCCCCGAACTGGATGCAAACTTCATCTTGGTGACCACCAGGGACATCCCCGGCACGAACAGGGTCCGCACCCTCGACGCGGCCACACCGCTGCTCACCTCTTCGACCATAAGCTACCATCAACAGCCGATTCTGGCACTGTTCGGCTACGACAGCGAATCTGTACAGCTCAAGGCAAGGGAGATCAACATCTCCTACCAGCTGCCCACGGCTCAGGAAAGCCCGACCGCGGTCATCGAGTCGACTCCGTACACCTACCATTTCGGGTCGCTTGAGAGCATCACCAGCGATGCCGACCTTGCCGTGCTGGAGCGCTCCTACCGCTACAGCGGCTCGGACTACCGAAGCAACACCCTCACCCGTATCAGCGTGGAGATGGAAGGTGATATCCTGCACGTCTATACACCCACACAATGGCCCAGTCATGTGCGGGAGACTGTCAGTGATACCACCGCAATCCCCAAGCGCAGGATAGTCGTACATCGCCTCCCCTTCTACGCGCCCCATGACGAGATGCTTACCGCCCCTTCGGCCCTCTGCTCGATCGCCGCCATCGCCTGCTTAAAGGCCGACTGCCCCACCGATCTCATGTGCAAGGTTGAAAGCTTCAGACCCGACCTTTCCATCAAGCGCAAGAGCTGGTATTACAGCGATGGACGGGTCCAGGCGGAAGACATACACGTGCAGGTCAATCAAGGGTGCGAACCGATGTTCAGCGACGAGATGGCCAATCAACTCATCGCAGGCCTGGTTCCTCTCTACCCCCTGCAGGCCTTGAACATCTCGATAACCTTCTCCTCCGGCAACACTCCTCCTTCGCACTTCTTCGGGGACCTCGGGTACGCCGATGCCCTTTCCAGCACCGAGGCCCACTACTGCTCACTGGCAAAGCTTACCGGTTACAACCCCCTCTCATGGAGACTCAAGTTCACCGCAGAGAACACCGGGCACACCCAGGTCATCAGAACCGACAAGTATACCAAGCTCAAGGACCTGATAAACGAATTAAGCACCCGTTGTGATTTCCAGCGTAAGAATGCCGCCTATGAGATGCAGCGCCAGATGCGCGTCAAACTCTCCACCTTCTTCAACTACAGCAGGGGAACCGCCCTGGCCTGCGGCCCGGGGATCAGCGGGTTTTCCAGTGAGTGCCGCTCGCTTCCCCAGCAATCGGTCCAAATCACCCTCAAGCCGAACAACAAGGTTGAGGTGAATACCTCGTTTTACAACAATGGGTCAAGTGCCGAAATCTGGCGGCAGATCATAAGCGAGGAGTTGAGCGTCTCCAAAAGCGACATCTCCTTCATTGAAGACCAAAAGGAGATGCTCGACAGCGGGCCGTCGGTGTTGTCGGCCAACAGCGGGCGCATGCCCCAACAAGTTCTTCGCGCCTGCAACCAGATCAAGGAGAAGCGATTCGTCCAGCCCCTGCCGATTTGTGAAAGCGTGCTCTCGCCCAAGCAACCGGAAACCAAAGGTTCGCTCTTTTTCAGCAACAGCTGGATAGCCCTCATCCTAGAGCTTGAAATCGATGCTGTCCTTCTGCAGCCCTTGGTTCGTTCGGTATGGGTCTCAGTCTCCCTTTCGCGAATATTCGACGAGCAGGTGCTCAAGAGCAAGATCCGCCATACCATCGTCTCCACTCTCAGAGAAGCCGGAGCGTTGCTCTCCCACCGAAGCAGCTTTGAGATCGACATCTCCATCACAAGCGATGGGGAGCAGATATCCTCCTCGGTTACCAGCGCCCTCAAAGGGGTGGTAACCGCAGCCTTCATCTCCGCCCTCGAACAAGCCCTCGGAACCCCGGTGGCCAAGGTCCCTGTGGACGGAGCAACCTTGCTTGCAGCCATGCGGGGAAAATCATGAAAATAGAATGCACCATCGACGGCAAGGCTCTCTCCCTTTCGGTGAACTCAAACAAGCCTCTTTCCCTGATCCTGATGGAGGACGTGGGAAACAGGACCATCATCAGTCACTGCAGGGGGAATGCATGCGGAAATTGCATCGTTCTTATCAACGATGAGGCGGAGCTCAGCTGCATCATTCCCGCCTTCAGATTGCGGGAAGCCAACATCAAGACCTTTGAAAGCTATCAGAAAACGCGTCAGTACCGGGATATCGAACGGGCATACCAATCCACCGGCAACACCCCGTGCCCCAACTGCTATGCATCCAAGACTTTGATCATCGAATCCATTCTCCAAGAGCTTACCAACAGTACGCGGCTGAAGGCCTTGGGCAGAAACAGTCCTCAGCTCCGAGACGAGAAGCAGAGCGAGGAGAAGCTGGATAAGAAAGCCATCATCCAGGAGCTCAGCCTCAATACCTGCCAATGCATGGACATGTCCGAGATGCTGCAGATTGTGGAAATAGCCCTTACCTACAGGAGGCGCAAGCGTGTACGAAGGAATTAGGTCTCCTGTCATCCATACCCCCAAGACCCTCAGTGAGTTCGCCACCATCGCCTACCGCTATCCATCAGCGGTAATATGGGCGGGCGGCAGTTACCTGATGAGCCAAAAAGAGTACTATCCCAGCGAAATCAAGGACGGCATCATCGACCTCGGATCACTGGAGGAGCTGAAGAAAATCACCCGCAACGACCGGTTCGTCGAAATCGGGGCGATGGTTACCGCCAGTCAGCTGCTCTTTGCAGGGAAACTGGTCCTGCCTCCTGTGCTGCAGGAGACTCTGCGTACCCTTGCTTCGCAAATCGTGAGGCGCCAGATCACCGTCGGCGGAAGCCTGTGCGTACCGGACATCCGGCTCGCACTCTCCACAGCCTTGGCGGTACTGGACGCCATGGCCGAAGTCAAATACTATCAAGGCGGAAAGGTTTCCACCCATTGGATCCCCATCGCAAAGCTCTACGACAAGGATGGCAAGCTCCTCCTTGGTTCTCAGAAAGCCCTGCTCACCCGCATCCGCATCGGCCTTGAATACGGTGATTACCAGAAGTTCGTTTGCGTTGAGGACCCTATCCGCAATACCGATGAATGTGTTATAGTTGCCTTCCAGGCAAACCGGTCGCAGAACGCTCTTTCAAAGGTCCAGTTCTGCATCACCTTTCCCAACAAGGCCTTCCATATAAGCAAGGACCTTGAGTCGAAGTTGTCGGGTTTGACCCTCCCGATTCATCCAGAACGGGTCAATACGCTCTCTTATGAGCTGGTAGCCGAATTAACCAAAATGCACTCAGGAATCAGTGAACTGCAACTCGAGCGTGGAAGAAGGATTTTTGAATCCTTCCTGCACGATCTCAATGCCCAGTCCCTCTCATCCTGAGCACGTGGAGCACTGTATACATGTCTGAGCTTGAGTCCGAGATCAAAGTAGAGCAGAGTCGATTCGTCCATCTGCACAACCACACCGACTTCTCCCTCCTCGACGGAGCCGCCCCCATCAGCCGCTACATGGCAAAGGCGAAAAGCCTCGGCATGACGAGCCTGGCCATCACCGATCATGGGAATATGTTCGGCGCATTGCGCTTCTATTACGCGGCCAAGGATGCCGGCATCAATCCGATCATCGGTTGTGAATTCTACTGCAATCCACCCTCTCATACCGAGCGCCCCGCCCCCGGCGGTCGGAAACCCAATCAGTACCACCTCATTCTCCTTGCAATGAACGAGAAAGGCTACCACAACCTGATGGAGCTCAACTCCATCTCGTACACCCAGGGGTTCTACTTCAAGCCCCGCATCGACGACGAGCTTCTGGGAAAATACAACGAAGGGCTCATCTGCCTTTCTGCCTGCCTGGGTGGGGAAATCCTGCAGCACCTGCTCAACGACCAATACGACAAGGCAAAGCAACGCGCACTTTGGTTCTCTTCGGTTTTCGACGACGGACGCTACTATCTGGAAATGCAGGACCACAACCTTGCCGAGCAGAAGCGCACCAACCCCCTGCTCAAGCAGCTCAGCGATGAGACCGGCATCCCCCTCGTCTGTACCAACGACATCCACTACATAGAAAAGGATGACGCCAATGCCCAGGACCTGCTGCTCTGCGTAGGCACCAACTCCAAAAAGAACGATCCGGATCGCATGCGGTTCCCCAATCAGGAATTCTACATGAAAAGTGAAGAGCAGATGGCCTCACTCTTCAGCTGGTGTCCTGAGGCTGTGGAAAATACCAGCAGAATCGCAGAGCGATGCAACCTCGAAATTCACCTCCCAGGCCCGCTGTTGCCCGACTTCGATGTTCCCCGGGGCTTTGAAGGCCCGGCGGCGTATTTGCGCCATCTCTCCCATGAAGGGTTGAAAAAGCGGTATAAACACGTCACCGAGGATTTGACAAAACGGTTGGATTATGAGCTGGATGTCATCATTAACATGAAGTTCGAGGGGTACTTTCTCATCGTCATGGACTACATCCAGTGGGCGAAGCAGCACGACATACCCGTCGGACCGGGGCGTGGATCGGGTGCAGGATCCTTGGTTGCATACTCCATCGAAATTACCGATGTCGACCCGATCAAGTACAACCTCCTGTTCGAACGATTCCTCAATCCCGAACGGGTGAGCATGCCCGACTTCGATATCGACTTCTGCTTCGAACGAAGGCAGGAGGTCATCAACTATGTAACCGAGCACTATGGAACAGAGCGGGTCGCCCAGATCGCCACGTTCGGAACCCTGAAGGCCAAGGCCGTCGTCAAGGACGTCGCCCGAGTTCTGGATATTCCCTTCGACGAATCGAACAATATCTGCAAACTCATCCCCGACGACCCCAAAATGACGCTCGCCAAGGCGTTTGAACAGAATAAGGAACTGGTTGAACTGGAACAGAAAGGCGGCGTATATGCCGAGCTGTTCGATGCAGCACGACGTCTGGAGGGTTTGAACAGGCACACCTCAACCCACGCAGCCGGAGTGGTCATCGGCAAGGAGGAGCTGGTAAACTATGTCCCGCTCTATCGTGATGCCAAAACCGGTGCCATCTCCACCCAATACACCATGGATCTCATTGAAGAGTGCGGCCTGGTGAAAATGGACTTTCTGGGACTGAAGACCTTGACCCTGATCAAGCACACCGAGGACCTGATCCACAAGAAGGATCCAAACTTCACCAGCACTGCAATCGATGAGGAGGACCCCAAAACCTTTGAGATGCTCTGTCGGGGGGAGAGCACCGCCGTCTTCCAGTTTGAAAGCCAGGGAATGCAGAACATCCTCAAAGAGGCAAAACCCTCCAATATCGAGGACCTGGTCGCCCTCAACGCCCTCTATCGTCCCGGCCCGATGGCCTATATCCCACAGTTCATCAACTGCAAGCTTGGCCGCCAACCCATCACCTATGCAAACCCGGAGTTGGAAGAGGAGCTGAAGACCACATACGGGGTCATCGTCTATCAGGAACAGGTCATGAAGGTGGCCCAGATCATTGCCGGCTACTCGCTTGGCAGTGCTGATATTCTCAGGCGCATCATGGGTAAGAAGAAAGTCGCCGCACTTGAGAAGGAGAAGGTGAAGTTCATAGCCGGGGCAAAAGCCCTCGGTCGCAGCGAGCAGCATGCCGCAGAAATCTTCGAGATGCTCGAGCCCTTCGCCGGGTACGGTTTCAACAAGAGCCATGCGGTGGCCTACTCGGTCGTAGCGTATCAGACCGCCTTCCTCAAGGCAAACTACCCAGCCGAGTTCTGGGCGGCCAACCTGACCAACGAGATGAACAGCCCCGACAAGTTCAGCGAGTATCTGCAGGTGGCGAAGGACCAAGGCCTTGAGATCCTTCCCCCTTCGGTCAACTACTCGGACAAGCACTTCTCTGTTGTGGACGGCAAGATCGTCTACGGCCTCGCCGGCATCAAGAATGTCGGGGAGGGGGTGGTCGAGCTGTTGGTGCAGGAACGGGAGAAGAGCGGCCCCTACAAGGACCTGCTGGACTTTTTGACCCGACTCGAGGCGAAGGCCATGAACACCAAGCTGTTGGAATCTCTGATCAAGGCGGGAGCCTTCGACAGCATGGGAACCAACCGCCCCACCTTGTTGGAAAACCTCAGCGATGCCATCGTTTATGTACAAAAGCGCAAGGAGGCAACCGCCTTCGGTCAGATTTCCCTCTTCGACGAGGAGACGGAAGCCTCGATGGAGACCTTCAGCATGAAACCGGTCGAGGACTGGAAGCTTCCTGAAAAACTGGAAATGGAGAAAGGCCTTTTGGGTTTCTACATCTCAGGCCATCCCTTGGATGCCTTTGCTCAAGCAATAAACCAGCGGGTGACGGCCAACACCGCCCACTTGGAGACAATCGGGTTCAACCGGCCCACCAACATCATTGCCATGGTCAGCTCGATCAGGCCCTTCACCACCCAAAAGGGAGGTATCATGGCCTTTTTACAGCTCACCGACCGCAATGCAACCTTCGATGCAACCTTGTTCCCCAAGATTTTCGAGCAGTATCGTGACATGCTGCATGTCGATGGCATCTATGGATTTGTCGGTAAATTCGACAACTCCAGAGGCAATGATAAAATTTCCTATCTGATTGAACAGATATTCGAGGATCCCAACCAGTTGGCCCCGATTGCCGTTTCGCGTTGCCACATTGAGTTGGAGAAGTCCTTTTGCAGTACTGAACAGATTTCCCATCTGAGGGACACCTGCCTCACCTATGGAGGTAGCTGCAGCGTCCTGCTCCACTTCAAGACCGAAGGGGAAAGCATGCCCCTGGTCGTCGAGTGCGGCCGAGAATTCTCGGTCCGGTACTGCGATGAGATTGAAACGGCGGTGAAGGAAAATCCCTCGGTGCTGAATATTTGGTTCGACTAATGGGAAAAAGTTCTGTATCTTGGACAGTGGAGGAACAATATGAACCAAACCTACTATGACAGCGGGGTTCCCATCCTACCGGCAGCATCCAATGTCTTCATGACCATTGCCTCGATTGCCGCTTCCCTGCTCTCCTTCTATTCGCTTCTGATCTGGCTCAGGATTGTTCTTACGTGGATCCGCATCCCCGGCCAGTTGCAGGAGAATCCGCTCGCCGCCCTTCTGGGCAAAATCGTCGACCCCTACCTCGCGTGGTTCAGGGGGATCAGCAGCCTTAGGCGAAGTCGGTTGGACCTCACCCCGCTCGTGGCCCTTGCAGTCCTTTCGGTGGTCCAGTCGATGCTTCGCCTCTATGGGTCCTACGGCAGCTTGACGGTGGGCATGGTCGTTGCCTTGGTGCTGCAGACGCTCTGGTCCTACCTGCTCAGCCCCGTCTTCTGGTTCTTGATCATCCTCTTGGGCATACGCCTTGTTTTCTGTTACAAGCGCAGCCCGGGAGTCATCGGGTACATCTCCATGCTCGATTCCATGATCGGCGGAGTACTGAACTGGGTGCAGAACCTCTTCTATCCCAAAAAGTCAATCAACGACCGACAGCTGATCATCACAAGTCTGGTCTTCTTCATCGCCGCCTATATCGGATCTTCTCTGCTGCTGCGTTTCATGGTGGGATTCTTCGCCAAGCTCGGATTCTGATCCATGGCGTACGTCCGCGGCCTGAAAACCAGTATTACCGAACTCGGTGGAGTCGGGCCTGCCGCAAAGGCAGGCTATGCCGAACTTGGCATCACCACCTACAGCGACCTGCTCCTGCTCTCCCCCAGATCCTGGGAGGATCGCAGTGAAGTACACCCGCTGGGTTTGGTTGAAGACTCCCAGATGGCCAATACCCTGGTCGAGGTGCTCTCCCACTCCTATTTTGGCATGAGAACGGGCAAAAAGCGGACCTTGAAGATTATCGTCCGCGATGTCTCAGGACTCGGGGACGGCCGGCTCAGCCTGTTGTGTTTCGGACGCAACTTTCTGGAAAAAACCATCAAGGTCGGGCGGATCTATTACTTGTACGGCAGCGTCAACCGCAACCGTGGCGAGCTGCAATGCTCCCAATTTGAACTCTATCCGGCCACCGAGGATGGCGATTTCCCCAAACAGTTCGGACAGATCCTTCCCATCTATCCCCTGCGCGGCTCGCTGAGCCAGCGTCTTATCAGAGCAAACATCAAGGCAGTGCTGGCAACTGTCGACAGATTTGAACAGGAGCTGCCCGCCTCCCTGCGCGAACGGTACCACCTCATGGATACCGACCAGGCAATCAGAACCTACCACTTCCCCCCCTCGGTGGAAATCCTGCACCAAGCACGCAGGACCCTGGCCCTGACCGAGCTTTTCTACCTGCAGCTGGTGACTAGAAGGCATAAAAGCCTGGAACAACGCAGTGCACGGACTGGGCCGAGCATTCCCACCAAGCTGGAGTTGAAGTGCATCGAAACACTGCCCTTCAGCCTGACGGTCGACCAGCTGGCCAGCCTGAAGGAAATTCGCAAGGACCTGGACAGTGATGTCCCCATGAACCGACTGTTGCAAGGCGATGTCGGCAGCGGAAAGACCTTGGTGGCTTGGATCAGCGCCCTGCACGTCCTCTCCCAGGGAGCTCAGGTGGCCTTCATGGCCCCCACCGAACTTTTAGCCCGACAGCATGCAGAATCGGGGGCTGCATTGTTGGAAAAACTTGGAATCAGACTGGCCTTTTTGACCGGTTCGGTCAAAAACAAGGAACGCAGGCTCCTGCTTGAGGCCATCAAAGACGGAGAAGTCGATATCATCATCGGCACCCACGCCCTCTTCTCGGCCGAGGTTGTCTTTCGCAACCTCAGGTATGTCATCATCGACGAGCAACACAGATTTGGAGTCGAACAGCGCCTTGCCCTTCTGGAGAAAGCCCAGGTTCCCGACCTGCTGCTCATGACCGCCACCCCGATTCCCCGCACCCTTTCGCTGACCGTATTCGGAAATCTCAACGTTTCCACCCTCAAGACCATGCCGGCCGGCCGCAAGCCGGTCATCACCCATCTGGTCAATGAGCAGAGCCGCAAGCGCATGTACCAGGCGGTGGGGGTCGAGTTCCAACGGGGGCACCAGGCGTATTTCGTCTACCCGCGCATCGATGACAGCGGCGAGAGCGACCTTCGCGATGTCACAAACATGTACGAATTCCTCAAGGATGAATACCCTGCCGTCCCCTCGGCCTTGATCCACAGCAAGCTTGATGAGGAGGAGAAGGTCCGTATCCTCAAGGAGTATCAGGCAGGCAGGCTCTCCTACCTGGTATCCACCAGTGTGGTCGAGGTCGGAATCGACATCCCCAATGCCACGTGCATGGTCATCGAGCATGCCGACCGCTTCGGACTTTCGGCGCTGCACCAGCTGCGTGGACGTGTCGGACGATCGGAGCTGCAGTCCTATTGTTTTCTGGTCTTCGGAAATGACCTGACCGATGAGGCGAAACAACGATTGAAGGTGATGAAAGAGTCCAACGACGGCTTCTTCATCGCCGAGCAGGACCTGCTCATCCGAGGACCGGGCGAAATAACGGGCACAAGACAGTCGGGCTACCTCAAGCTCATCTATGCTTCGCTGACCGACGACCTGCCGCTTATCGAGATAGCCAGAAACGAAGCAGATCTCCTGTTGGAGCACGATCCGGGGTTGCTGTTGGTCGAGCATGAACCGATCAGGGCCGTCCTTGCCAATGCCCCTCCCTTTGAAGAAGAGCACAAAGAGGCATGAAACGGCAACTTGCACAAGTGTGCTCAGGTTACTATCATCAAGGAGCGAGGTGAAACGTATGCGCATAACCGGAGGAATCTATCGCGGAAGGACAGTTGCCTGTCCCCCGGGAATCATAAGACCTGCAATGGACATGATGAGGGAGTCGCTGTTCTCAATCCTGGGAAACCTGGAGGGAAAGAGCTGGCTGGACCTGTTCACCGGCAGCGGTTGCGTCGGTATCGAAGCTGCAAGCCGGGGAGCGGCTCCTGTGCATCTGGTGGAGAAGGACCGGCTCAAGAAATCCACCATCATAGAGAACATCAGTATGGTGGAGAGCGAGATCACTCTTTTCATGGCGGATGTCCACCGATTCATCCCAACCGCCAAGCGTCAGTACGACATCGTCTACGCCGATCCTCCCTTCCCCATGCAGGGAAAGGTCGGACTCGCCCAATCGGTGGACAAGCAGAAGCTGCTCTCCGATGGAGGGCTTTTCATCATCCACTACCCCTCCGAGGAAAAAGGCCAGTGGCCCGAGCAGGTGGGGAACCTGGTTTGCTACGACCAGCGTAAATACGGCAGAAGCACCCTTCGTTTCTATAAGAATACCCAGAATGCGGGAGAACAGCATGAAATCTGACCTTGTCCTGATCGATGAAAACAACATAGCACACAGCACATTCACCACGTACAGCTATGAGACGGATTGTTTCTCTGAAGCCCGATTGGCTTTTTATTTCCAGATTGTACAGGAGGCGGCGGGCATGCATGCAGCGATGCGCGGCTGCTCGATTCCCGATTTGCATAAGGAAGGAAAGACGTGGGTCATCACCCGCAGCAGCATGGAGATCGAGCGATATACCTGCTGGCCCGAGGTGATCAAGGTCCAGACCTGGGCGCAGGAGCCGATCAGGCTGCACCTCCCTCGTGTGGTCAAGGGCTTTGATGGTGCAGGCAATCCGCTTTTTACCGCCAAGACCCATTGGGCCATCATCGACCTGGACAATGGCAGACCTCTGAGGCCCATGGATATGTCACTGCGTATCGGCCTTCCCCCCGCCGATGATGAAATGCATCGGCTGGACATGACGCTCCCCAGGAGGCAGGAAGACGAGAGCCTTGAGCTGCTGTGCACCTTCAAACCGATCATTGCATATCTGGATACCGACCGGAACCTTCACGTGAACAACATCTCATACCTCAACTGGGCTCTGGAAAGCCTTCCTTCGGCGTTCCGCAACCGCTGTAAGGTCTCATCGGTCGATGTATCCTATCTCAGGCAGACATTCCTTGAGGATGATTTGATTGTCTCCACCTATGCTCCCCGGAAAGAAGCCCTGTTCAGTGATGAACCGACACTGCAGCATACGATCGTGCGCAAGGAGAAGGATGGAACATCCACCTTGGTGTGGCAGGGAACGACAACCTGGAAACGAAGGGAAGAACTCAGATAAAGACTTTGCGAAGCGTGGGATCCTTGCCCAGCAACAAGCCTATGGACTCACGAACAAGGAAGAGGCCGTTTTTGGAGTTGGCGCTGTAATAGCAGTACCAGCAGCCCTCCTCACTCTTGTAATGCACATCACAACCGACGATATAGCGGCTCGCCCAACCCGATTGGGGGGGGACGAGCACCGGGGAGCGGAACGAGGGCTTGAAAACAAGCCCGTCGGTACTTTCCAGTTGCAACAGCATGCTGGTGGTCTTCGCCCGCTTCTTGTCCCAGTACATGGCACACTCAAAGCCTACATACCCGTCATCGGTCTTCACCACCTTGATGCTTCCCACCGCCATGTTTCGATAGGGGTCGTCGGCATAGGGTGAGAGCAGAGGCTCCCCCTCGTTGGCCAAGGCATACGGACCCTCCAAATTGCTTGAAAGAGCCATGGCGAAGTGTCTGCTTGTCTTTTGCTTGGTATCGGGGAGCAACAGGTGCGAGGCGCCGAAGTAGAGGCGGTAGCCCTGCTCCGTCTTGATGAGCTGGGGACGGGAGATGCGCGGTTTCTTCAACCCATCCTTGGCAAAGGGAACCGTTCGGCTGTCCAGAAGGATTTTGGGTTCACTGAACAGAATCAGGTCGGTCGAGGAACGCATTTCAAAGCGGCTGTAGGTTATCTTCTCCTGCTCCCTTCGTCTGAACCGTCCTTTTCGGATGGGAGGCAGGGAGGCATTGTGCTTCTCATACATCAGGTAGTAGATGCCGTCCTCATGGTATATGAAGGGGGAATGACCCCTGAGCTCGATCATCTTCTTGGGCTCCCAACTGATCCCGTTCTCACTGATGAAGTGCTCGATTCCCACCCAGGTGTGGCCGAACAGATGCCATTTGCCGTCCGGGCTCTCCTCGGGGAACAGGAAGCATGGATCGCAGAGCCGGCTCATATACCACTGGCTGCGAATGACAGGCTCATCGCTGAACGGATACCACGAGATTTTCGAAAAGGTGGAGAGGGAGAGGGCCATCGGACCTACTCCTGCTTGCGCTTATTGGGTCGGCGGCCACCCCAAAGCGGACTGAGGTTCTGCTCGAGGTTGAACTTCTTGTTCATCCACTTGATGATCTTGGAGTAGACAAAGAAACTTCCACCGATGCTCACGACAAACGTCAGGCCCAGCCACATCGGGATCAAGGAGCTGTTGGGGTCGACGAACCGGGTGATCAGGATGAAACAGACGATGAAGAGAATCATCATCAACAGGATGTTCAATACGGTGGCAGCCAACATGAACCAGAGGGTATTCGATTTCTTAGACATGCTTTCCTTCCTTGGATTCCGAACGCTCGAACAGAATGCTGGCCGCAAGCAGGATGCCGCTGATGACCAGGGAGGCATCAGCTATATTCCAGGTCGGCCAACGTTCAAAGCCCAGAAATCCATAGACTTTGACGCTGATGAAATCCACCACCCTGAAGCTTCGGAAAATCCGGTCGATCAGGTTGCCGATGCCTCCACCCAGAAACAAGGCGAGCACCCAACGGTGGAATGAACTGAGTATGAAACGTTTGGAAAAATACACCACGCACACGGCGATGACCAAAAGCACGGGGATAATGATGAAAAACAGCAGCTTGACGGCCAAGGGCAGACTGTCGCCCATACTGAAGGCGATGGCGGTATTACGCACATGGACGATAGCGAGAAAGTCACCCCAATACTGATAACCGACGGTGTTTTCTGCAATATGACGAACTATCCAAGCCTTGGAAAGCTGGTCTGCAAGGATAACACAAGCTGTAAGCAATAATGGCAGGTAGCTTCGTTTGTTCTGTCCCATAGTGCTGACTATACTATAACCCGGTTGGGTTGGCAACAAAGACAACGTCAAGTGAGAAGGTCTCACGGATGTGTTCCATGAGCGCCAAAGGTCCGAACGTCTCGGTCACATAGTGGCCCCCGGCGATCACCGTAATCCCGCCTTCGGCGGCATCGTGATAATACTGGTGCTCAAACTCCCCGGTTATAAAGCAGTCAAGGTCATCCGAAAGAGCTGCGAGCACATCCGAGCTCGCACCCCCGCTTACGATTCCCACTCGGTGTATCACCTCATCACCGAATGGAAGGATCAGGGGGTTCTTGAATCCCAACCTGGCTGATATCCACTCTGCACTCCGACCATCGGCCAGCGTACCCTTGAAGCCCAGCATCCGGCCCTTGTGCTCTGCAAAACCTTGGATGTCCTGCAGCCCCAGCTTTCTTGCAATGGTAATGTTGTTACCCACCTCGCTGTGGGCGTCAAGTGGAAGGTGGGCCGCATATACATCCAGATTTCCCTCAATGAGCGTCTTCAGCCTGGTGTAGTGAGGCCCGCACACGGCAAGCGGCTGTCCCCAGAACAGGCCGTGATGAACCACCAGCAGGTCTGCACCCGCCTCTATTGCCCTCTCGAATACGGCCTGACAGGCGTCCACGGCAAAAGCGACGGTATGCACCTCGCGATCGAGGGGCCCTACAACCAGGGAATTCATTGAGCGATCAATACCCTCAAACGAGGCAACTTCCAAATATGCATCAAGATAGGTGACCAGTTCACTACGTTTCATAGCCATAGTATAAAGAGTTGACACCTTTTGTTCCACCACCTATAGTTCGAGCATGACCGATACACAGGTACGGGTAAAGCCGCTTACATATGAAGAAGCTTCCTTCGATTTCGACCTCGCAACCATTCGAACATGCAGGGCTCTTGGCAGCAGTGAGCCGATTGTCGGGCAACCACGCGCCCTGAGGACGCTCGAACTGGGTCTTTCCCTCTCCAAAAGCGGCTACAATATCTTTGTCAGCGGCGACAGCGGCAGCGGTAGGCACAAGGCGGTGCGCCATGCAGTTCAGAATCTTATCCACGACACCTCGTCGCTGTGCGACCTCGTCTATGTCTACAACTTCCTTCAACCCAACAGTCCGAGGGTTCTTACCTTCGCATGCGGGGATGGGCAACTGTTTTGTGATGCTTCAGAGGCATTCAACCAAGAACTTCTCTCCCTGGCCCTGCAAAAGCGGGATTTTTATGCAACGGCCCTCGAACTGGTTTCAGAATTCGAGGCGCAATTCCCCCAAGCATCGCTTCGTGACCATTTCGACCATATACGCATGGACATCAAGCGGATGGACAAGCACATCCAGGGCCTTGATGAAAAAGCCTGCAAAGCCGATCCTATTGCCACCAAATACCGGGCGAATCTTCTGGTAAACCATGCAAAGACCACTCAGAGACCTTTTATCATTGAATCACATCCATCCTTTTCAAACCTCTTCGGCTCGGTGGACAACGAGCAGAAAATGCCCCATTTGGGCCTGCATGCAGGAACCCTGCTGGAGGCGAGCGGAGGCTTCTTGGTCATCGATGCCGAGGAGCTGCTCAGCGAGCAGGGACTGTGGGACGCGCTGAAGCGCTACCTTGATGCCAACGCCCTGACTGTTGAGAGCGGAGCCATCACCAAGGGTGAATTACGCAGCGCCTCCATCAGGCCGCAGATGCCCCCGTTGCCGGTCAAGGTCATTCTTATCGGCAGTGAGGAGACCTATGACACCCTCACCGAAGGCGATGAGCGCTTTCTCACCCTTTTCAAGCTCTGTGCACAGTTTGACTACTCGATGAATCTTGATGAGAAGGCCATCGCCCAGACAATCGCCAACCTTGACAGCTATGCAAAGCAGAACCAGTTGCTCGAGCTCAGTGACGAGGCTTTTCTCCAGCTGCTCAGATACAGCTGCTGGTATGTGGAGTCCCGCGAACATCTGAGCACCCAGTTCTCCACCCTCTACGACCTGCTCGAGGAGGCGAACTGGTGGGCGCGTTATCATCGGAAGAACCAAATCGACGATCAGGTGATCCTCACCGCCCATGCAGAGCGGGAGTATGCCAACGGCATCAGCGAGACCAAGATCAACGAGGAAATCATCAGCGGCGATATGATCATCAGCCTGAGCGGCACCAAGGTCGGGGTGGTCAACGGCTTGGCCGTCATGGACAGGGGGAGCGCATCCTTCGGGACTCCCACGGTGATCAGCTGCACGGTGGCGCCGGGCAATGAGGGTATTGTAAACATCGAGCACGAGGCCGGTCTGAGCGGTGAAATCCACGATAAGGGGCTGTTGATTCTCGAGGGGTACCTGCGCAAGCACTATGCCCGCACCTTCCCCCTTTCCATTTATGCAGGAATCGCCTTCGAGCAGTCCTATGCCGAAGTGGATGGGGACAGCGCCTCCTCAAGCGAGCTGTACGCCCTGCTGTCGGCCATCGGGGAGCTTCCCGTCCGCCAGGACATCGCCGTCACCGGTTCGGTGAACCAGATGGGCATGATCCAGCCGGTGGGTGGCATCAATGAAAAAATCGAAGGATTCTTTCATACCTGCCAGGCGACCGGCCTGACCGGAAGGCAGGGGGTCATCATTCCATTTCAGAATGTACGCAACCTGATTCTCGGCTATGAGGTGCTTGAGGCGATCAAGGCCAAACAGTTCTTCATCTACCCCATCAAGACGATAGATGAAGGCATGCAACTCTTGACCGAACGGCCTGCAGGCATCCGCAATGCAAAGGGCAACTACAGCGCAGGCAATTTCAACTACGATATCGAGGACAGGTTGCGCAAGATGTACCAGGCGGTCCTAGCCAACAGAGGTTAGGCTGCGCAGCTTCTTTAAAAAAGGAAGTATGTAGGCAAGCGAGAGTACAAAGGTAAGCACATCGGCGATGGGCTGGGCGAGCTGCACCCCTGCAAGCCCGACGAGACCGGGCAGCAGTGCGATGACAGGAACAAAGAAGAAACCCTGTCTGGCAAGGGCCAATACGGAGCTTGAGTTTCCATGGCCGGTACTTTGGAACACCATCCCGCTCAAGGTATTGAACGAGGACAGCGGCATCAGGATGCACTGGTAGCGTATGGCAACCGTCCCGATGGCGATGACCGTCGGGTCTGAGAGAAACAGCAGCATGATATAGTGCGCTCCTGCAAAGCAGACCACACCGATGAAAGTGAAAGCCAGAACTCCGGTTCGCACACAGAACGTATAGGCTTCAATCAGACGGTCGTAGCGCTTGGCTCCCCAGCTGAAGCCGGCAACCGGCTGCAGGCCTTGTCCGAATCCTATCAAAGCCGAGTTGAGGAACTGCATCACGCGGGTGGTGATGGACATCGCAGCTATCGCTTCATCACCGAATGGGGCGGAGAAAACATTCAGACAAATCGCTGAAACGGTGTGCAGCAGGGTACGAAAGAGCGAAGGGGCTCCAACGGTGAAGATATCACGATAGATCCACCACTTCAGTCTCACATGCCGGAGGGAAAGGTGCAAGTTGCTTCTTCTCTTGACGAAATGCGAGAAGAGAATGAAGAAACTGAAGCCCTGACTGAGAACTGTTGCAAGGGCCGCCCCCTTGATGCCCATGCCCAGAACAAAGATGAATATCGGATCGAGTATCACATTCAGGATGGCACCGCTGCTCATCCCGAGCATGCCAAGGTGGGCCTTCCCCTCCGAACGGAGGTTGTTGTTCATCGTATAGCAGACCGCCATCCAAGGTGCACCGACGAGAATCACCGAGGCATAGCTGACCGCTTCGGTCTCGATGGTGGGGGTTGCTCCCAAGAACCGTACCAGCGAGGTGGTGCCGGCCAGACCGGCCAGGGTGAACAGCAGGGCCATGCTCATCGAGGTGAAAAAGGCGGTGCTGAAAACTTGGTCTGCCTCAGTGCGTTGCTTTGCGCCAAGCAGACGCGAAACCGTATTGGCAGACCCCTGGCCGAATGTGATGCCGATGGACTGGATGATGCTCATGATCGAATAGACTATCCCCACCGCAGCACTGCTTTCGGTCCCCAACCGACTGACGAATATGGTATCGGTCATCGAGTAGAATGAGGTGATGAGCATGCTGATGATCGTCGGGGTGGCCAATTGAAGAATGAGTGATCTCACCGGTTGCTCGGTCATACGCTTATAGTTCTGCTCGGCGTTGAGCGTTTGGAATTTCATGCAGAGAACCATCCATGCATCATGATTCCTGCAGCCACTGCGACATTCAACGAACCCTTGGTCCCCGCCTGGGCGATGGACAGCCTGCCCAGCGAAGCTTCACAGGCGCCAAGCAAGGCCGGACTCACCCCCAGCTCTTCACTGCCTATCACACCAATCCCTTTGGCCGGGAATGGGAATACATCAAGTTCGGTTCCTCCGGTCTCCAAGGCGAACAGGGGAAGATCGAGGATCTTCAACCGGGCGAGCATCGCTTCCTCACCGAGCACCTCATACTCCACAGTCCGGGTGCACCCTCGGCTTGTTTTATAGGTTCTTGGATGATCGACGGCGGCACAACCCTCCACCAGATAGATTTTCTGAATGCCGAAGGAGTCGGCCGATCGGAAGATGGAGCCGATATTGTACGGCGAGCGGAGACGGTCGAGGACCAGGATATGGTCGAGAATCGTGCGCTGGCTCGAATCCAGGTTACCTTCCTCATCAACGAAATCCCAATCGGCACTATCGCTGCCCAATGCCTGAAGCAACAAATAGTGAATGTCTTCACAGGCGACAGCCAGCTCGGCCTCCTGGAGCAGGGAAAGCTTTACACCAAGTCCTGCCAGGCGTGCAAGCTCGCTTTCGCCGAGCACCGAGCGAAACTGAGGAGAGTCGAACAGTCCTGTCAGGGCCGCAAGATATGCGGGTTCATGCTGATTGCGCAGGGCAAGCGTTGCCTGTTGGTGAAACAGCAGGGCGCACTTGCGTACGCACGTACGATCCTTGAGCGTTTTAAGCTTCGCTATCGTTATCATCGCTTTCACCCGTTTGTTTTGGAGCGACCAGTACGGCGAACTCCCCTTTAACCGCATCCCTGCCGGCAAGCGTGGAGGCAACCTCGGCAGCGGTACCCTGGAGGAACTCCTCAAACTTCTTGGTCATCTCCCTGCCCGCAACCAACGTACGTGTCGCATCGAGGGCGGCGATTTCTTCCAAAGTCTTTATGATACGGAACGGGGACTCATAGAGGATGAAAGCTTCGTCACGCTGCAGCAACTGTGCAAGACGCTTGGTCCTTCTTCCCTTTCTCGGGCTGAGGAATCCTTCAAAGGTGAAGCTCTTGCCGACAAAGCCGGCTACGCTGACCAGCGTTGCAACAGCACTGGGGCCGGGAATGGGAACTACAGGAAAGCCCGCCTGACGGACGGCGGTGACAACCCTGGCCCCGGGATCGCTTATGCCGGGAGTGCCGGCATCGCTGACAAAGGCCACATCCAATCCACTGCCCAGCAACTCCACGATACCCTTGGCCGAGTTGATCTCGTTGTGGGCGTGACAGGCGATCAGGCGCTTGGAAATTTCGAAGTGATTCAGCAGCTGCTGGGTGTGACGGGTGTCCTCGCAGGCGATTACATCCACGTTCTTCAGCGTCTGTACAGCCCGGTAGGTGATGTCCTCAAGGTTCCCGATTGGTGTCGCCACCATATAAAAGGTACTCATGCGCTTCAGTCTACATGCTCTCATTCATCCTTACAAGCGTAATGGGTTGGTATCGTTTCCCACACGGTTTGGTATTTTTCACCACAAGGTAGGAAAAACCCCCTGCATTTACCCGAATCCTACAGAAAATCAATCATTTTCTTCTGGTTTTTGAAAGTTGGCACGCCTTTTGCATAGCTATCTACGTAACAACGAAACCACAACAGCCACCCGGTGGCGAAGGAGACAATGATGCAGATGTTTAAAAGAATCGCCGATATCTTCAACTCACACGTCAATAGTGCTTTGGACAAGCTTGAAGATCCGGCAAAGATGATCAGCCTGATGATCACCGAACTGGAGGATACCCAGACCAAGGCCCGTTCTTCCATGGCAGCCCGTAAAGCGGAGCAAACAAGCCTGGAGAGAGAAAAGGCTGAGTTTGAGAAATCCGTCCTTCGTTGGGAAGATCGCGCAAAGCTGGCCATCACCAATGGTCGTGAGGACCTGGCCCGCGAAGCCCTGTTGGAGAAAAAGCATGCCGCCGAGCAAATCAAGCGCATCGAGGAGCAGCTTGCCAACCTGACTTCAATTCTTGCCAGCCAGAGCGCCCAGCTCACCCAGATCGCCGACAAGCTCAAGGAAGTCAAGGACAAACAACAGATCCTCGTCCAGAGAGCCAGAAGCGCCAAGGAGAAGAAGCAGGTCGCCCAGACCCTGAAGAGCAGCGACAGTGCAGACCTTGCCCGTAAGTTCAGTGAGCTCGAGAGCAAAATCGAACGGATGGAAGCCGATGCCGAGATGGCAGGGTACCATGGAAAGCCCTCGGCCAGTGATGAGTTTGCCAAAATGGAATCCGATGAGGCCATCGAAGCCGAGCTTGCAAGCTTGAAGCAGTCCATGACCAAGAAGAAGGAGCAGAAATAATGTACTACGACAGAGAAGAGGATCGTACCCTGTATCGTGAAAGACGGGGCATGATATTGGGAGTGTTCCAAGGATTGGCCACCTGGTCGGGGCTGCCGGTACTCCTGCTCAGAATCATCGGCCTTATCCTGCTCTTCTCGGTTGGATTCGTTCCGATGGCCATCGCCTACATTCTGACAGCACTCATGCTGCCTTCACGATAACCGAACCAGACATTTTTTCATGACTGTCATTGAGTTTCTTCCTTGAGCAGGGCATCATTTGATGTCCTGCTCTTCTTCTTGCAGGCGGTCCTGATATTTTCGGTACAGTCCCCGTAGTTGGTCATAGGTCAGATTGAGCAGCTTTGCAGCCTCTTTCTGGTTGCCTGAAGCGTTCTTGAGGGCTTGTTTGAGATACTTGAGGTCCAGCTCAAGTCGTGCCGCCTCGAATTGGCTCAAATCGAGCTCTGCCTCCTGAAGGGGCAGGACCGGCTGTTGCTGACTCGTGCGCTTGAATGGATTGTCGAACGGGTTGAACTCAAGGTGTTCGATCAGGGAAGCATCACTGCGATAGACAGCCCGCTCAACAACATTTTTCAGTTCACGGACATTGCCCGGCCAAGGATAGCAGAGCATCTGGGAGATGACGTCCTCACTGAACGAGGGCATCTCCTTGCGCCCGCACTCAAGGGTCATCTTGGAGGCAAAATAGGTTGCCAACAGGATTATATCCTCGCCCCGCTCGCGAAGCGGGGGAAGGAAGAGCACCTCGAAGGAGAGGCGGTCCAGCAGGTCCTCCTTGAACTTTCCCTGTTCGCACAGGGTCGGCAGGTCGGCATTGGTCGCACCGATGATCCGTACGTTCGTTTCATGGGTCACCGACGAGCCCACCCGCTCGTAGGTGCCGTACTCGACCACCCTGAGAATCTTCTCCTGGACTTCCAAGGGGATGAGACCGATCTCATCCAGAAAGAGCGTCCCGCCTTCGGCTTCCTCGAACCTGCCTTTGCGGGTCTTCTGCGCTCCGGTGAAAGCTCCTTGCTCATAGCCAAAAAGTTCTGTTTCAATGAGGGATGGCGGAAGGGCGGCGCAGTTGACCGTTACCAGGTTCTGCTGCCACCTCGGGGAGAGGAAGTGGAGACGTCTGGCGGCAATTTCCTTGCCGCTGCCCCGTTCTCCTACAAGCAGCACCGAGCGATTCACGGTTGCAGCCCGGCTGAGCTTGCTTTGGAAGTCAAGAAAGACTTCACTCTCACCCAGGGGTTGCTGATTGTATCCGGCTTGCACGGCTTCCATACACTCCACCTCACTTGGTAAATTTAGCCATCCTTGGCAGGTTTCACCAGCGTTAGGGTAGCACAGCTTGGTGAGAGCGAAAAGAGGAAGGGCCGCAATCCTAGGCAAAATGGCGATTTAGATATTTTTCTTTAAACTTTTAATAGTTGGCACGATTCGTGCATCTAGATTTTCACGAAAACAGGTGGTACTACTACCTAAGGAGAGAAGTATGGGAGTGTTTTCAAGATTCTTAGATATTGTCAACGCAAATATCAACTCACTGCTCGACAAGGCGGAAGATCCGGAAAAGATGATCAAGTTGATGATGCAGGAGATGGAAGATACCCTGATCGAGCTGAAGAGTTCCTGCGCTGCGAAAATGGCCAGCAGAGCCAAAACCGACCGCACCTACAAGGAGGCGCTCAGTGCTGTCGATCGCTGGCAGAGCAGAGCGGAGCTCGCCATCAGCAAAGGTCGGGAGGATCTGGCCAGGGAAGCGTTGCTGGAACGAAAGCAGGCAAAGGCGGCCCTTGATCAGCTGCAGGCTGAGCTCAGTGCATACGACGACTTGATCAGGACTGCAAAGAGCGAGATCAATCAGATCGAGGACAAGCTTACCACGGTCAAGCAGAAGTATCAGATGATGGTTGAGCGGGCCAAGCGTGCTCGCGAAGAACAGGCTGCGCAGGAGGCTCTCAAGCGTGCCAACGACAGCAGCACCTTCGGTCGGTTCAGCGATATGGAAGAGAAGATCGACCGGATGCAGGCAAACAATGAGATGAATCGGCCCACCAATTCTTCTCTCGACGACAAGTTCAGGGACCTGGAAGAGATGGATGACATTGATGCCGAAATCGCTGAACTGCGCAAGCGCGCCGGCTTGTAAAGTAGAGGCGAAGCATGGAAGCTATTTGGATTCTATCTGTCATCTTCACGTTCATCATCATCATTTCCACCATCGATCATCGGTACAACCTCAGGAAGAAAAAGATCGATGCCGCCCTCAGGATGCGGGAGATGGAGATGGGACTTCCTCCGGGAACCTACAGTTCCACCAAGATCAAAAGCGGGAAAAACCGGAATACGGTCGATCCATCCTTCACTGAATGGAAGCAGACATCCAATAGGACTGAACTGAAGAAGGGTATCGATGATTTGCAGCAGAGGCTGGCAAATCTGGAAACAATAATGAACAACCGGAAGGCAAAGCCTGAAGGTATGCAAGATAAGGAATGGAAGGAATGATTGCTATGGCTACCAAAAAATTGTACAGATCCCCTCGGGGAAAG
>Ga0228535_1001300_pt1 | contig 40798 bp, 37 predicted proteins | sample SJ1metagenome_FD_168457 | JGI IMG/M metagenome (GOLD analysis project Ga0228535, IMG submission 168457) | Enriched culture of PCE-dechlorinating microbial communities from Ithaca, New York, USA - SJ1 | ecosystem: Engineered > Modeled > Simulated communities (microbial... > Unclassified | place... | reverse complement strand
CACGGGCATGCCGATGCGCTGCTGGTGAAGGCCGGTTCGGGAGCGCTCACGTTCGGCACTCCTTCCAGTCCCGGCGTACCGGCTGATACCGCTGCCGGCACACTGACAGCCGCGTATAACGACCTGGCGGGTGTAAGCAGGGTTTTTGAAGAGATCGGAGAGGAAATAGCGGCGGTAATTCTCGAGCCGGTGGTAGGTAACATGGGTGTGGTTGTTCCCGAACCCGGGTTTTTGGAAGGACTGCGGGAGATAACTGAAAAATATGGCGCCCTCCTGGTCTTTGATGAAGTGATGACCGGTTTCAGGGTAACCTGGGGAGGGGTACAGACCATCTATGGGATCAGGCCCGACCTGACCTGCTTTGGCAAGGTCATCGGCGGGGGCCTGCCGGTTGGAGCATATGGCGGCAGGAAGGACATCATGGACATGATCGCGCCAGCCGGACCCGTTTACCAGGCCGGGACCTTATCGGGCAACCCCCTGGCTATGACTGCCGGTCTTGCCACCCTAAAGGTCTTGAAAGAGAGCAATCCCTATCCCAAGCTGGAAGAACTGAGCCAAAAGGCTGCACAAGGGCTGCGGAAAGCAGCCTGCAAGCGGGGGTCGAAGTGACAGTAAACAGGTTTGGCTCACTGCTGTCCTGTTTCTTCACCGGTCAGGCGGTAAGGGATTTCTCCACGGCAGTAACTTCCGATACCGGCCGGTATAAGATTTTCTTCCAGTCCATGCTCCAACAGGGTATCTATTTGCCGCCCTCCCAGTTTGAGGCCTGGTTTATCTCTGCGGCCCACAGCGAAGAGGACATAAATAAGACTGTGGAGGCCGGAGAACAGGCTTTACGTACACTCACATAAATTGAACAATTAGAAATTAATATATCGATGAAAATTAATAACGATTACGTTATAAGAAACAAGGGAGGTTATCATGGCGGGCATTTTTTACGGAGTAGGTGTGGGACCGGGTGATCCGGAACTGCTAACGTTAAAGGCAATCAAAGCTATAGAAGGTGCGGATGTTATAATTGCCCCCCAGACTGAGAAAAATGAGGAAAGCGCCGCCCTTGCCATTGCGGGGTGTTACATTCCCGCTTCAACCCCGGTTGTGAAAATGACGTTCCCCATGGTAATGGATACGGCTGTCCTGGGGGAAGCGTGGGAACGCTGCCGGGATACGATCCTGTCCCTGCTGCGGGAAGGGAAAAAAGTCATCTTCCTGACACTGGGAGACCCCATGTTATATGGTACTTATATTTACATACACAAGCTTTTAAAGGATTCAGGCTGCCCGGTTGAAACCATTCCGGGGATTACATCTTTCAGCGCTGTTGCCAGCCGTACAGGAGTACCCCTGGCACAAGGAGATGAGGTATTATCCATTGTCCCGGTAACCGGTGGGGACGAAGCGCTGGACAGGGCTATGGGAACGGCGGATAACCTGGTGCTGATGAAAGTATACAGAAACTACAACCAGGTAGTAAGAAAATTAAAGCAAGCCGATTATCACGATACTGTTATGGTCAGCAAATGCGGGTGTGAGGATGAAGAGGTTTATTACGACCTGGATGAGAAAGACAGGGTCAGTTATTTCTCTACAATAATTGCCAAAAGGAAAGGGCTTGATTACAAGTAAGGGAGGTCTGGCTGTGGGCGGAACGAATTTACCCAGGCTGGTTATCGCCGGTACGCAGAGCGGGGTGGGGAAGACCACCGTCAGTATGGGGCTGCTGGCAGCTTTGGCCAAAAGGATAAAAGTACAGCCCTACAAAGTGGGGCCGGATTATATCGATCCTGCCTATCATACCTTCATCACCGGCCGGAAATCGCGCAACTTAGACGGCTGGATGCTGGATGAGGATACACTGTTGTATTTGTTTGGAAAGAACATGGCGAGCGCCGGTATGGCCCTTATCGAAGGGGTCATGGGGTTGTTTGACGGTGCGGAAATTGGAAATGACCGGGGAAGTACAGCCCAGATCGCTAAAGTGTTAAAGGCCCCCGTGATCCTGGTCATTGACGGCAGCGGTATGGCGGCCAGCGGCGCCGCTATGGTCAAGGGTTACGGGGACTTCGATCCGGAGCTGGACCTGGCCGGTGTGATCTTTAACAGGGTAAGCGGCGAGGCTCATTATCAACTGCTCAAAGAAGCAGTGGAGAGCTATACCGGAATAAAAGCATTCGGCTACCTGCCGGTGGAGACAAATGTCGAACTGCCCAGCCGCCATTTGGGGCTGGTTCCCAGTGTGGAGATACCGGGACTGCAGGAAATGGTGGACAGGCTGGCCCTGCTGGTTGAAAAAACCGTGGAAGTCGAAGAACTGCTCCGGCTGGCAGTGGAATGGCGCCGGCCCCTTCCCGACAGTTGCTTTTCTTTGGACATTGCAGGTACGGCAGAGATTAGGAAGCAGGACAAGATACCTGTAGCGGTAGCTTATGACAAGGCCTTTAACTTTTATTACTGGGACAGTCTTGATCTTTTGGAGGAGCTGGGGGCGTCGCTTGTGTTCTTCAGCCCCCTGGACGATAAAAAACTGCCGCCTGGGGTGGGCGGGCTTATCCTGGGAGGGGGTTTCCCGGAGGTTTTTGCCGGAGAACTTCAGGAAAACGAAGAAATGAAAAAAAGTATCAGGGAGGCCCTCGATTCAGGCCTGCCTTATTATGCCGAGTGCGGCGGCCTGATGTATCTCCTGAAATCACTGGAGAACTTTGAGGGCGAAAAGTTTAAGATGACCGGCTGGCTAAAGGGCAGCTGCCGCATGTCTCCCCGGCTGCAAAGGTTTGGCTATGCCAGCCTCGAACTGAAAGAAGACTGTATCTTCGGTCCCGCAGGAAGCGCCCTTTGTGTCCATGAATTTCACCGTTCCAGGGTGGAAGACGGCGAAGCGCGGACCGTTTACCGGCTGTATAAAAAGAGACAGGGAAAAATCAGCAGCGAATGGGAGTGCGGCTACCTGAAAGGCAACGGTGTGGCGGGTTATCCACACCTGCACTTCTACAGCAATATTGAGTTTGCACGCAGTTTCCTGGCGAATGCCGGGAATTACCTGAAAAATGCTACCATTCAGTGGCGCATACTGTAAAAGGAAAGAGGGTTGCCGGGAGTGTCTGCTAAATGCATTATGATTCAGGGGACCGGTTCATCTGTTGGAAAAAGCCTGCTGGTTACGGCCTTATGCCGCATCCTAAAGCAGGACGGTTGGAAAGCAGCGCCTTTTAAAGCACAGAATATGGCCCTTAATTCGTTTATTACCTCCGAAGGCTTGGAAATGGGCAGGGCCCAGGTTGTACAGGCTGAAGCGTGCGGGGTCCCGCCTTCGGCCCTGATGAATCCAATCCTTTTAAAACCTACGGCCGATAAGCATGCCCAGGTCATCTGCAGGGGGAAGGTCTTCCGGAATATGACGGCTGCCGAATATCATGCCTGCAAACCCCAAATGAGGGAGATGGTGCAGGAGGCTTATCAGCAGCTAGAGCAAAAATTTGATATTATCATTATTGAGGGCGCCGGAAGCCCTGCCGAGATAAATTTAAGGGAGGCGGACCTTGTCAATATGGGGATGGCTGAAATGGCGGACGCCCCGGTCCTGTTAGCCGGGGACATTGATAAGGGCGGGGTCTTTGCCTGGCTGGCCGGCACTATGATGCTCCTGAAGGAAGAGGAACGAAACAGGGTCAAGGGTGTGATCATCAATAAGTTCCGGGGGGATGTGGAGATTCTCCGACCGGGCCTTAGGATGCTGGAAGAGATCATTAATGTACCCGTAATCGGGGTTATACCCTATCTAAACCTCAACATAGATGATGAAGACAGTGTGACTGAAGAATTCAACCGCAGGGAAACGGAGGGTGCGCGCGAACTGGATGTTGCGGTCATACGGTTTCCCTACGTCTCCAACTTTACTGACTTTAATGTCCTGCGACATTTTCCGGATGTATGCCTGCGCTATATTAATGCGGGAGAACAGCTTGGAAACCCCGACCTGGTAATCCTGCCGGGCAGTAAAAATACGCTGGCCGATCTTAGTTACCTGCGAGAGTCGGGCCTGGAGAAACAGGTCCGGGAACATCACAGGAACGGCAAGATGATCATCGGGATCTGCGGCGGCTACCAGATGCTGGGCCGCAGTCTGGCCGATCCTTATTTTACAGAATCGACAATCGGGGAACTCGATGGTCTGGGACTTTTAGATATGAATACAGTCATCGAAAAAGAAAAAGTCACCACCCAGGTAAGGGCTGTGATTGTCGATGATAACAGTCTTCTGACAGAAGGACTCCGTGGAGAGGAACTAGAGGGTTATGAAATTCATATGGGTATAAGTACTCATGGCCCCGGTGTTCGTCCCTTTGTAAAGATAGAAAAGCGTCTAAATGGGAATGAAGAAATCACAGACGGTGTTATAAATACAGCAGGGACAGTTTTTGGCACATATATCCACGGGATATTTGACAATACTGTTTTTACCAGGAAATTATTAAACAACATCAGAAGACAAAAGGGACTGCCGGTCATAGCCGAGGTTCCGCCTTCTTACAGAGAACTGAAAGAAAGAGAGTACGACAGGCTGGCTGACTCTGTGAGGGAACACCTGGACATGGGGTGGATCTATCAAAATATCCTGAGAAAGTAGGAAGAAAAGTATGAGTATACATGGGGTGCATATTGTTTTAGGATATCTGTTGGACCTGGCTGCGGGTGATCCGGAGTGGTTCCCGCATCCGGTAAGACTGATTGGAAAGCTGATTGCCGGACTGGAACACTTAATCAGAAAACTGGGTTTGGGTGCTGCCGGGATGAAATTGGCAGGGGTTTTCCTGGCCTTTATTACTGTGGGTGTTACCTATGGGGCTGCATGGGGAATTTTGCGTATGGCCTGGGATGTCTCAGGATATTTGTTTGCGGCCCTCAGCGTTCTCTTTATTTATTTCTGCCTGGCCACCCGCTGTCTTTCTGTCGAAGCAAACAAGGTCTACCAGGCTTTAAAAGAAGGCAACCTGGTCCTGGCTAGGGAAAGGCTTTCGCGTATTGTGGGACGCGATACCCATGACCTTAATGAAGAAGAAATTACCAGGGCTGCTGTGGAGACCGTGGCGGAAAATACCGCTGATGGTATCATTGCTCCCCTTTTCTATATTTTCATCGGAGGACCGGCCTTGGGATTGGCCTATAAGGCTGTGAGCACCCTGGATTCCATGGTCGGGTATATGAATGAAGAATACAGGGATTTAGGCTGGGCTTCGGCTAAACTTGACGACCTGGCCAACTGGCTGCCGGCCAGGATTACCGGAGTTATTATAATCCTGGCAGGCGGGATCTGGGGTAAGAACAGCAGGCAGGCCATGCGTATTTACAAACGGGACAAAGGAAAACATAAGAGTCCCAATGCGGGTCACCCTGAAGCGGCCATGGCGGGCGCCCTGGGGGTAAGGCTGGGAGGATCAAGCTGTTACTGCGGACTGCCTGTGGTAAAACCAACAATCGGAGATCCTCTCAAACCCCTCGAACCTCAAGACATACCCGAAGCGTCCAGAATAATGACCACAGCCTCGTTCCTGGGACTGGTAGTCTTTTATATGGTTTCGTTAAAATTTGGTTTCCAGTGAAGAAAGGGGTAGTAAGACATGACACATAACAAGGAAGGGGTCCATGGAGGAAACGTGGATTGGTTTGCCAGGAAATACGGTTTTGATCCCCGTGAGGTCCTCGACTTCAGCTCAAATATCAATCCGCTGCCCCTGCCGGAAAAACTAAAAAATGAGTTAACAGATAATTTTGGTATTTTTGGGCGTTATCCTGACAGGGAATACTATGATCTCAGGAAAGCGCTGTCAGAATATACAGGCTGTTCACCGGATCGGATCATGGTGGGAAATGGCGCTACCGAACTTCTCTACCTGGCAGTAAAAGCTCTCCGGCCGGGGAAGACGCTGATCCCCGCGCCTTCTTTCGGTGATTACGAACGCGCTTTTTACGGTACGGGTTTACAGATGGATTTTTACCGGATCAAGGAGGAACTGGATTTCAGGCTGGATATGGAATCATTTCTGCGGGAACTGAGTGCAGGTTATAACATGACCATTCTTTGTAACCCCAATAACCCGACAGGGTATCTGATACCTAAAGAGGAACTGGTCCGGATACTCGATGAGGCCAGGAAACTGAATATTGTAGTGCTGCTGGACGAGACCTTTATCGAGTTTGCCCCTGACCCGGATGCTGCCAGTGTAATTGAAGAAATTTACGCTTACGACAATGTCATCCTGCTGCGGGCCCTTACCAAATTTTTTGGAGTACCCGGTTTAAGGCTTGGCTACTGTCTGGGTCATCCTGCCCTGTTGGATAAGATGTTAAGCTTTAAGGAGCCGTGGACAGTCAATGCCGCGGCTAATATCCTGGGGCCTCTTCTGCTGCGTGATAAAAATTATATTGAAAACAGCAGGAAATGGATCATGGAAGAACGCCGCCACATGTACAGCCGCTTAAATAGAATTGATGGTCTTAAGGTATACGAAAGTTATTCCAGTTTCTTTCTCGTCAAACTGTTGAAAGAGGGTTGGAATGTTGATTTACTGCAGAAAATACTGGCTGCCGATTATATCATGATCCGGGACGCCAGCAGTTTCAACTACCTGAATAAGCGTTTCTTCCGGCTGGCCGTGAAGGACCGGGTGAGCAATGAGAAGGTGTTGGAATGCCTCGAATACTACATCTAAGGGCTGCTGAAAAAAGCCCATCTGCGTTGTTGCTTCTGCGGTTGCTTGCTTGCGTACCTCTAAGTACGCGGCGCGGCGCAATCCTCGTCGCGCCTGGCATCCGGACCTTTTTAACAGCCTTATTAACCATAAAAATCACAAGAGGAGAGAAGAGAATGAAAGAGTTTATCACTGACCCGGGAATGATTGAAAAAAGGAGCATGGAAATCATCTCGGAAATACTCCTTGCTGAAAAGCTGAACCGGGCTGATTTTTCTCCTGCGGAGATGAAGGTGGTTAAGCGGGTGATACATACAACCGCCGATTTTGAATATTCCGAGATCATGGAATTTCATCACAGCCCCCTCCAGGCTGTCATGTCCGCAATTTGCCGGGGGCAGCATGTGGTGACGGATACCATGATGGCTTATTCCGGGATAAACAAACGCGCCCTTGCCGGATATGGTGTAGAGGTCAGGTGCTGCATAGGAGACGAAAACATTGCCAGGGAAGCTAAAGAAAGGGGTATCACCAGGGCGATGGTCAGTATGGAACACGCAGTCAGGGATACGGAAAACGGGGTTTTTGTGATAGGCAACGCCCCCACAGCTCTGCTTAAGCTGGTAGAGCTGGTCCGGGAGGGGAAGGCCTCTCCTGCGGCAATAATCGGCGTTCCGGTAGGGTTTGTGGGAGCGGCCGAATCCAAGGATATACTGACCGAAACATTCGTCCCCGCGATTATTACACGTGGGCGCAAGGGCGGCAGCAATGTGGCTGCGGCTATTCTCAATGCTATTATCTACATGATGGGGGAACAAGGGCTGTGAAACTGGGAAGTCGCTGGGTTAACGGAAAGGAGATGCGCCGGGGTTATACGACCGGCTCATGTGCGGCTGCGGCGGCCAGAGCCGCTGTCTTGATGCTGTTTTCAGGCAGGGAGATGACACAGGTGGAGATCGATACCCCTGGCGGGGTTCGGCTTGAACTTAATGTGGTTGATATCCGGCTGGATGAAAAAATGGCCGCCTGTTCCGTCAGAAAGGATGCGGGAGACGACCCTGATATTACGCACGGGCTAGTGGTCCGGGCAGTGGCCAGGGAGACGGCAAAAGGAATCAGCATTAGAGGAGGCGAAGGGGTAGGCACTGTTACAAAACCAGGCCTGCTTGTACCGGTGGGCGAACCGGCAATCAACCCTGTACCCCGCCGGATGATATTGAACGAGATTGAAAAAGCGCTGCCCCACAATAAAGGGGTGGAAGTTACCATATCCATACCCGGCGGGGAAGAGATCGCCAAAAAGACATTCAACCCGCGGCTGGGGATAGAAGGAGGTCTTTCCATCCTGGGAACCACCGGAATTGTTGAACCCATGTCGGAGGAGGCCTGGCAGGAGTCGCTGCGCCTCGAGCTAAAAACACTGGCCGCCCGGGGAAAACATAAGGTTATCCTTGTCCCCGGCAATTACGGCGAGGATTTTGTAAGCAGCAGGCTGGAACTGGCCGGACAGCCTCTGGTCAAATTCAGCAATTTTGCAGGCTGCGTGCTTAGAGCCGCAGTATCGCTGGAGTTTACCGAAATACTGCTGGTAGGGGACCTGGGTAAACTAATCAAGGTTTCGGCTGGCATTTTCCAGACGCACAGCAGTGTGGCGGATGCCCGCATGGAGATAATGGCTGCTTATGCCGCTTTACTGGGGGCGAGCCGGGAGGCGGTGCAAACACTTATGGAAATGAATACGACGTCAGCAGCCCTGGATTTTCTGGAAAGAGAAGGCATCAGGGGAGTACCCGGGCTGGCAGCCCGGAGAGTGAGCGAACGGGCCAGCCGGTATATCGACTATAAAGCCCAAATCGGGGCGGTCCTCTTTTCCCGGAGCAAAGGACTGCTGGCTATGGATGAAAATGCGCAGCAGCTTATAAAGGGGTGGTGTGATGAATAAGGTTTTCGTGCTAGGGGTCGGCCCCGGCAGTCCCGAATATATCGTGCCCGTTATTCACCGGAAAGTGCAGGAATGCAATGTCCTTTTCGGAGCCAAAAGACACCTGGAAATATTCGCGTGTTGGAATAAACAGCAGTTTTCGCTTGGATTCGACCTCCGGGAGACTATCCGGCTGATCGGGGAAATGCGGGCTGAAAAGCAAATAGGCATCCTGGTTTCGGGAGACCCCGGACTGTATAGTTTCTTGACGACACTTTTAAATCATTTCGACAGGAATGACCTGGAAGTATACCCCGGCATCAGTTCCCTGCAGTACCTTTTTGCAAGGGGGGTCTTACCCTGGCAGGATGCGCGGATAGTGAGCCTGCACGGGCGCCGGATTGAGGATCTGGCTGAGCTGGTTAGGAAGGAGTCGAAGCTTGCTTTCTTAGTTGATAATAAGTTTCCGGTCGGAGAGATTGTCCGTTTCCTGGTGGACAGCGGGATTACGGGCAAACGGGTCCTGGTAGGTGAGAACCTGTCATACAGGAAAGAAAAAATACAGGATTTATCACTGGAGGAGTGGGCCGGGGCGAAAACGGCCGACCTTAGTGTGATGGTGATTTATGATGACAAAGAATAGCGAATTTACAGTGCCGGGCATTCCCGACGAACTTTTTATCAGGGGCAAGGCGCCTATGACCAAGGAAGAAATCCGGGTACTGACACTGTCCAAGCTCCGGCTCACACCATTTTGCCGGGTCCTGGATATCGGCGCCGGCACCGGATCGGTTTCTGTTGAATGCGCCTTGCTCTCACCCGCCGGCAAGGTATATGCGGTGGAAAAGAACCCGGAAGCAGTCCTTCTGATTAAACAAAACTGTGAGAAATTCGGCGTATCGAATGTAGAGGTGTTAGAGGGAAAAGCCCCTGCCTGCCTGCACGGTCTACCACCGGTCGACGGGGTGGTGATAGGGGGCAGCGGGGGAAACCTGCAAGCCATCACGGCAGCGGCAGGAAGTCTGCTGAAACCGGGCGGACGTCTGGTTGTCAACGCCATCCTGCTGGAGACCCTGGCCGGGACGCTGCAGGCAATGAAAGAGGAAGGTTTTGACCGGGTGGAACTCCTGGCTGTCTCAATCGCCAGGGGGCGGGAACTGGGCGGAAAAACAGCCCTCCAGCCGCTGAACCCCGTTTTTATCATATGGGGCACAAAGCAAGGCGAAAGGAAGGAACAGGAGATATGAAAGTATATTTTATCGGGGCGGGGCCGGGCGACCCGGAACTGATTACCGTCAAGGGCAGGAGGATATTGGGAGAAGCGGATATCATCATCTATGCCGGTTCCCTGGTCAACCCGGAGGTCCTGCAAGGGCATAAACCGGATGCCGTTATCTACAACAGCGCATCCATGCACCTGCAAGAGGTGCTGGATGTCATGATAAACGGAGTGAAGGAAGGCAGGACAGTAGCCCGCGTTCATACCGGGGACCCCAGCATTTACGGGGCTGTCAGGGAGCAGATGGACGCCCTGGCGCAAAACGGCATAACCTACGAAGTGATTCCCGGGGTAAGTTCTTTTGTGGCGGCGGCAGCCGTTTTAAATATGGAATATACCCTGCCCGGGGTTTCCCAGACAGTAATCCTGACCAGGCACGAGGGTAGGACTCCCGTTCCACCCGGACAGGAATTGGCCGCTCTGGCCGGTCACAGAGCCTCGCTGGCGATTTTCCTTAGCGCTGCCATGATTGAGGAAGTTATAGAGGAGCTAATACCTGCTTATGGTGAAGAAACGCCCGCAGCCGTAGTCCAGAAGGCTACCTGGCCGGAGCAAAAGGTCATAAGGGGCACGTTAAAGGATATTGCCCACAAAGTAAAGGAAGAAGGCATTGACAAGACGGCTTTAATCCTGGTCGGTAATTTTTTGGGCAGCGAATATGAATTGTCCAGGCTGTATGATAAGGAGTTCAGCCACGGTTACAGGAGCGCATCCTCATGATGGCTGTGCTTGCTCTTACCTCTAAAGCCGCAGCCCTGGGCGGGAGGGTCAGGGAAGCTTTCCCCGGGGCTGACCTTTTTGTGCCTGAACGATACAGGTCTGGGTATCCGGGAAGTTTAGCCATAGAGGACAGCCTGGGCACATTTGTCTCTTTCCTCTGGCCGCGTTATACCCGGTTTGTCTTTGTTATGGCCGCCGGGATAGTGGTCCGCACAGTGGCCCCCCTGCTAAAAAGCAAGCTGGAGGACCCCGCGGTGGTGGTCCTGGACGAACAGGGCCGGTATGCCATACCCCTGCTTTCCGGCCACCTGGGGGGAGCGAATGAGCTGGCGCGGGAAATTGCCGCTCGCGTAGGAGCAGTCCCCGTTATAACCACTGCTTCTGATGTGGAAGGAATCCCGGCTGTCGATGACCTGGCGCGCAATAACAACGGCTTTCTGGAAAACCTGCAGGACTGGAAGAAGATTGCCCTGGCGCTGCTGGAGCAAAAACCGGTGGGTCTGTACAGTACGGTCGGGCTGGAAGCAGACTTCCCCCCTTATGTCAGGAGGCTGGACAGCCCTGACGACACGGGAAGCCCGTCAGATGTCAAAGGTATGCTGCAGGGCATGATCTATATAACTGAAAAAATTTTGGGCGCTAAACCGGCTGTTCCCCATGTTATCTTACGCCCCCGCAATATTATTGTGGGGATTGGATGCAAAAAGGGCAAAACTAAACAGGAAATAACGGCGGCAGTTGAACAGGTCCTGCATGGCCTGCAGGTCAGCCCCTGCAGCATTGCCCACCTGGCTACTGTTGAACTGAAAAAAGATGAGCCCGGACTGGTGGAGACAGCGGCTGCTTTGGGCGTACCATTAAAATGGGTAAGCGCCGGTGAGATTAAAGAAGTGGAAGAGATGTTTTGCTGTTCAGAGTTTGTAAGCACGAAGGTAGGGGCAGGTGCGGTAGCCGAACCGTCAGCCTGGCTTACGGCCCGAAAACCCCATCTCCTGACCCCGAAAGTCGTTTTTAGCGGCATCACAATTGCTGTGGTGAAGGATCTGAGTGTTGTTATCAGTTAAACTGCGCCGGAAAGGATGTTGACAAAGTGAGTGTGAAAAAAGGAAAGGTATATGTGGTGGGATTGGGCCCCGGCGGTATGGAACAGATGACTTCTCAGGCTGTGCAGGCCATAGAGGCCAGCGATACGGTGGTTGGCTACCAGGTCTATATCAACCTCATTAAAGATCTGGTGGCAGCAAAAGAAGTAATTTCTTCAGGCATGCGTCAGGAAATGGAGCGGTGTGAAACAGCCCTTTCCCTGGCACGGGAAGGAAAGACGGTCTCCCTGGTCAGCAGCGGGGACCCCGGTATCTACGGGATGGCAGGACCCTTACTGGAGCTCAACAGCCAACAGGAAGATCCGGTAGAAGTAGTGGTCGTTCCCGGTATTACAGCCGCAAGCATGGCAGCCGCCATCCTGGGCGCCCCCCTGATGCATGATACCGTTTTTATCAGCTTGAGCGACCACCTCACACCCTGGGATATCATAAAAAAACGCCTCCACCTGGCTGCAGAAGGCGATTTTATTACAGCGCTTTACAACCCGCGCAGTTACTCCCGGCCGCACTATCTCCAAAGAGCCCAGCAGATATTTCTCAATTACAGGAAAAAGGAGACAGTGGTGGGTATTGTGCGCAACGCGGCGAGGGATGGACAGGAGAAGATTATTACCACCCTCGAAGAACTACCGGATTTTGGTGTCGATATGTTTACCCTGGTCATCATCGGCAGTTCCCGTACTTATGCCTGCGGTGGGAAAATGATTACACCAAGGGGATATACCATATGATTCTCATTCTGTCAGGAACCGCGGACGGGCGCCGCATCGCTGTTGAGTTGAATAAGAGAGGGTTCAAGGTCCTGGTTACCACGGTGACCGGGTACGGGAAAATGCTTCTGCAGCGGGAGTCTTGCGGCGGTCTGGAGGTACAGGAGGGCAGCCTTGATGCTGCGGCGCTGGAAAAAGTAATAACAGGAAAAGAAATTAGTCTGGTCATTGATGCCACTCATCCCTTCGCTTTGCAGGTCTCAAAGACGGCGGTGGAGGTCTGCGGCCGGCTGGGTATCCGCTATATCAGATACGAAAGAGAGAAAACCGGGATGCAGGAAGACCCGCACGGCATCGTTTTTGTCAATACTTTCGAAGAGGCTGCCCGCCAAGCGGCAGCTTTTCCTGATAATGTATTTTTGACCGTGGGGAGCAAGAATTTAGCCGTGTTTTGCGAGGTGATACCTCCCGAACGGATCATTGCCAGGGTTCTTCCGCAGGGTGACATCCTGGAAAAATGCGAGGAACTCGGTTTGCAGCCCCGCAACATTGTGGCGCTCCAGGGCCCTTTTACCCGGGAACTGAACAGGGAACTCTTTAAACAGTACCGGGCCGGTGTGGTAGTTACCAAAGACAGCGGCAGGACCGGGGGCGCGGAGGAGAAAATCGAAGCTGCCCGGGAACTGGGGATACCGGTCATAGTTATCAGCCGCCCTGAGATGGAGTATCCTGTGGTGGTGAGGGAGATAGAGGAAATATTTGAGAAAATTAAGGACCTTCGCTAGGGAGGAAGATTGCATGGAAAAGGGTTATGTCCAGGTATATACGGGGGACGGCAAAGGAAAGACAACAGCGGCCCTGGGACTGGCTATGCGTGCCGTAGGCCGTGGGCTGAAGGTAGTTATGCTCCAGTTTTTAAAAGGAAGCGTAAGCGGCGAACTGGAAACGGCCAAACGCCTGGCCCCGGAATTTGAGATCCGGCGCTTTTTTCGCGACGATAAATTTATCTGGCAGTTAACCAAAGAAGAAAAGGAAAGTCTTCGACAGAACACCCGCCTGCTGTATCAGGAGGCCATAGACTGCATGGAGGCGGGTATATATGATGTTATCATCCTGGATGAGATTATGGGAGCTGTCGGCTACGGCCTGCTTACGGTGGAAGAAGTATGCTGTATTATCGAGAGAAAACCGGCAGGAATCGAACTTGTGCTGACGGGCAGGAATGCGCCCGAAGAAATAGTGAAGAAGGCCGACCTGGTTACAGAAATGAAACCGGTTAAGCATTATTTGTCCCAGGGAGTGGCGGCCCGGGACGGAATCGAAAAATAAAAAAAGGTGCCTGGCACTTAAGTTAATAACTTATGGAAAATTCTGAAAAAATATGCTCGGGAATGCAAATGTGACGAAGGAAATAAGAAATCCGCAGGAACTGCGGATTTCAGGTTTATCCGAAGACTTTCCTCTCCTGTAGGTATTTGTAGATGTATGCCGCTGCTAGTCCCCAGATAAGCCCGGTAAGAATATGCCAAATTTGGGAGGAAGCCGAGAGTTGAAGCTTTATATCGGTTGTAATGATATTAGGTATGATAACCTCATGAATTATCCATAAAATGCCGCCATATCCCAGTCCCTTTAGATAAAGATAGTCCCGGCCCCATTTTTGCAGTATGAGTATAAATATAAAAGCAAAAGCCACACCGGTAAAGAAGTGTCCCGTAATACCGACTACCGTCGTAATCCAGGGTTTGGCCGGGAGTTCCCCGACAGAAAGCTTGCCTACAAATAAATAGAGCGGTGTTTTTATAAATCCCATAGTTTTTAATATATATGAAACAATTATTTCCAGGGCAGTTGAACCAAAACCAACAAGTAAAGCCGTGAAAAATGTATCTTTTCTCAATTAGTTTCTACCTCGATTGCTATTGTTTTATTATATTTTTGCTTTACGGGTGCATTTTTATACCTGACACTGGAAAATAACGGCCAGATAGACAGAGCCTTTTTTTATTAGGGATTTCATTTCGTTGGTGTACAGGATTAACAGGCAGGATAAAATCATTTCTCTTGCCTTTATAATTTTATGACACTTGCTATGGGTAGTTGAACCGTTGTAACGACAGGGAAAGGGTTTTTATGCTATAATAGGCAAGTCAAAATCTTATGAATTTGAAAAAGAGATATAAGAGGTGTATGAAGGTGAAATATGTAGTAGTCCTGGCTGACGGAATGGCAGACTATCCAATCCCCGAACTGAATGGTTTAACCCCGCTGCAGGCTGCGGCAACACCCACGATTGACTTTTTGGCACGTCACGGGGAGGTAGGAACAGTCAACACCATACCGGAGGGTATGACGCCGGGCAGTGATACGGCCAACCTGGCAGTGATGGGCTATGACCCAAAAGTATACTATTCCGGACGTTCCCCTTTTGAAGCAATTAGCATCGGTCTAAACCTGTCCGGTACTGATGTAGTTTTCCGCTGTAATCTGGTTACCTTGTCCGAGGATGAACCATATGCGGAAAAAGTTATGCTCGACCACAGTTCGGACGAAATTACCTCCGAGGAAGCCCGGGTTCTGATCGAGGCCGTTAATAAACACCTGCGGACAGATGAGATGGTCTTTTATCCGGGTGTGAGTTACCGCCATGTCCTTGTCTGGCACAGGGCGCCATTCGACTTTCAACTGACTCCCCCTCATGACATCATCGGCAGGAAAATAAAAGAATATCTTCCCGGCGGTCTTTACGGACACCTGTTTTTGAATATGATGCAAAGCAGCAGCGCCTTTTTAAAGAGTCACCCGGTAAATCTCCGGCGTATAGAACGCGGCCTTAGGCCGGGCAACTCCATTTGGCTGTGGGGTGAAGGAAAAAAACCGGCCTTATCAAGCTTTTATGACAAGTATGGATTAAAAGGCTCCGTCATTTCTGCTGTTGACCTTATTAAAGGGATCGGACTATGTGCCGGACTTGAGTCCATAGATGTGGAAGGGGCAACCGGGAATTACCACACGAATTATGAAGGGAAGGTCCGAGCCGCCCTGGAGGCGCTCAGGAAAGGGCAGGATTTTGTTTATATTCACTTAGAAGGGCCGGATGAATGTGGGCACCGTTTTGAAATACAAAACAAGGTTAAGTCTATTGAATCCATAGACGACAGGATAGTTAAACCCATTCTGGAAGACCTTGAATCGGGGGGAGAAGAATTCAGCATTATGGTCCTGCCTGACCATCCTACCCCTTTAAGCCTGCGGACCCATACTTCCGAACCTGTACCCTTCCTGATTTACCGAAGTAATAGGAAGAAAAAAGAAACGGCACAGGTATATGACGAAATTAAAGCGGGTGAGACCGGCTTGTATTTCGGGGAAGGACATTGCCTGATGGATTATTTCTTGGGAAAGCAGTCCCGATGACAAAATGTAAGCCTGGGGACAACAAGGTGTCAAACAATTTGGAGTAGGAATATCATATAATGTATTTGGGTGGGTTATGAAATAACGAATAATAAATATTATTCGGCATTTCAAAAAGGGAATTAATTCGAGGCGTCATTTTCTCGAGGTATTTTGCGAGGAGGGATGTACTATGGTTAATTTCTCCCTGCCCGAAAAACTGACAGCGTTTTATTTTGACCTATTCAAGCCCATCCTGCCTTTTGGTTTTGTCTCGGATAAGGTGACCGAGCTCACCGATGACCTGTCCGAACTGCTGGCGTTAGCGTTGGAATCGGGTGTATCGTACCATAATAACATCTACCATGTGGATATCAGCCAATGCCTGCCTATTGGCGCAGAACCACCCAGCTGCAGGATTTTTCGTTTTCGCTTCCTCATTCATCGAGACCTGATACACATTAAAATGTTAATTTTACCTCCCTATCTGCGCGGACAAGGGTTTGGCAGGGATGTTTGGGAACACTTCCTGTATGTCTGGCAGCAGGAATTTAGTTGTTATGAGGCGGAATGTAAGACCCAGTCTGCATTTATGTTTTGGCAAAGGATGGGATTTAAGGTTAACTACGGAACTAATATCAATGACCTCACGGGAAAATACCTGTGTAAGAAACTGTATTACAAAGCTGAGTATCACAAAAAGGCTAGTTTTCACTAGCCTTTAGTTTTAATAAAGTGATAAGATAAAAATAGAGTAAGATCCTTTTTAGGAGGGCTGACTACGCAAAACAGCGGTGACTTCAAGACTCAAATCACAAGGTTTCATGACCTCATGAAATTCAGAGTGACGGAGATACTTATCGTATCAACTCCTTATGACGGTTTTGTCCTGGAGGAAGATGGTCGTCTGTCCGAACGGTTATATAACGAATACTTTGATTTAAACATTTATTTTGTGCCGAGGGTTCATAGAGTATCCGGGGCGCAGGAAGCATTGGAGGCGCTGCAGAAGAGGACGTACCATCTTGTTATTACCATGTCGCGTATTCGCGATATGACTCCCTTTGAGTTTGCGGACAAAGTTAAGGAAAGATTCCCTGAATTACCAGTAGTCATGCTGTCATATGAGAGAATGTCTGCGGATATGATTGCCCGTGTAAGGGAAAACACATCGATTAACAGGGTCTTTTACTGGTCCGGTGACAGTAAGATACTGCTTGCTATTTTCAAATACGTGGAAGACCTGCAAAATGTGGAAGAAGACTGCGCGCAGGGCGTCCAGGTAATCCTGGTTGTAGAGGACTCCCCTGTTTACTACTCGCAGTTTCTTTCCCTGATATACAAGGAGATCATGAAACAAACACGTTATCTGGTGTCACATGCCGTCAACAGCCGCCACAGGCTGCTCAGGGTCCGGGCCAGACCTAAAATTATCCTGGCGGAAACCTATGAAGAAGCCATGTCCATTATTCAAAAATACCGCCATAACCTGCTTGGCGTTATTTCCGATGTCAGATTTCCCAAGGGTGGGAAGGTCGATCCGGGCGCCGGGCTTGAGCTGGTCCGAAACGTGAGGGAAATGATCCCTGATTTACCGTTACTGCTGCAGTCTGAAGAAAAGGAATGTGCCGAGAAAGCTGAGCAGCTCAAGGTAAGCTACCTCGATAAGAACACTCCCAGCCTGCTTTTAGAGCTGAGGTCCTATATTATGGATAATTATGGTTTTGGCGCTTTTGTCTTTAAAGATTCCGAAGGCAGAGTAATAGGTGTGGCAACGGACATAACGCACTTGGAAAAACTTATTGAGGTAATACCTGACGATACTTTTTATTATCACGCAAGCAATAATCATTTCTCCAGGTGGTTTCGGGCGCGTACTGAATTTGAGACTGCTGAAGAGTTGAGACGTCTTGATGTAAGAGATTTCTCCAGTGTTTCTGAAATCAGGCAGACCATATTAGAAATTATTACAAAATTTTTTAGGAAATACCAGTCGGGCATGATCCTTGATTTCGGTCTTTCTAAAATGGACATGGAAAATTCTTTTATAAAACTTGGAACAGGTTCTTTAGGGGGCAAAGCCAGAGGCCTCGCGTTTTTTAATACCCTGCTGGCTGAATCACACCTGAGTGATAAGTACCCCGGCGTAAAGATTAAGACCCCGCGTTCTTTTGTCATCTGCAGTGAAGTATTTGAACAATTCATAGAAGACAATGAATTAAACGACTTTGCTGCGGCTTCGAGCAGCGAGGAGGAAATAGCGCAAAAATTCCTGGAGTCTGAACTAACGAAAGATATTATGAATAATTTGCATACCTTGATCCTAAATGCAAAATATCCTTTGGCCGTCCGGTCGTCAAGCCTGTTGGAAGACTCGCAGGTGCTGCCTTTTGCCGGAATTTATAAGACCTATCTTTTACCGAATAACCATCACAGCGCAAAAACAAGACTGAAGCAAATTTCTGATGCCGTCAAGCTAATTTATGCTTCGGTTTTTTGCGATTCTCCCAAACAATATGCCAAAAATGCCGATATCCGCATTGAAGAAGAAAAAATGGCTGTTTTAATTCAGGAACTGGTGGGAGAACAATATGGTGACCTCTATTATCCTGTTATTTCTGGTGTTGCACAATCATATAACTCTTACCCCTATTCCCATATGAAACCGGAAGACGGCATGGTCAGCCTGGCCCTGGGGTTCGGGAAGGCTATAATTGAAGGGGAACAGGTGTACCGTTTTTCCCCTGCTTATCCTTTAATGAGTCCTCCCTATGCCGGTATGGGAGATTTTCTCAAAAAAACCCAATTTTCTTTCTATGCGCTCAATCTGAAAAAAACATCGAAGACCAAACTAAACTTAGATGACAGCTGCACTTACGAAAGGGAACCTCTTTCCAGAGCGGAACAAGACGGTACACTGCAGTACGTGGGAAGCACCTATTCACCGGATAATGATTGTATCTTTGACAATTTATACATTTGCGGTTCGAGGCTGATAACTTTTGCGCCTGTTCTAAAATATGACCTGTTTCCTTTGACGGAAATAATAAAAGACTTATTTCAATTGGGTAAGCAGTCTTTTGGCTGTGAAGTGGAAATTGAGTTTGCCGTAAATATTCCCAAAGATGAAAGCAAACCAAAGGAGTTTTATTTTTTGCAGATCAGACCGATGGTCGTAGGAAAGGAACCCATTCAGGTTAGGATCGAGTCTTATGATAACCGGGATGTGCTGTGTGCCAGCCTGCATACTATTGGGAACGGTGTTTTTCAGGATATTTACGACATAATTTTTGTGGATCCGGACCTGTTTAACCTGAGAAAGACCAGGCAGATAGCCGGTGAAATCGGCGAACTCAATAAAATGCTGTTTGAAGAAAAACGCAAATGTATTCTTATCGGATTTGGAAGAATGGGCACTTCAGACCGCTGGCTTGGCATCCCCCTGGTCTGGTCACAAATGTCTCAGGCCCGTGTCGTGGTTGAAGCCGACAACAGCGAACTCCAGGCTGAACCGTCACTTGGCAGCCACTTTTATCATAATTTAACATCACTTAATATGGGATATCTTCATCTCAAATATAACAGCGATGCCAGGGAACGAATTGACTGGAAGTGGCTTTTAAATCAGCCTGCCTTGAAGCAAACGCAGTATGTGAAGCTTGTAAGAAGCCATAGCCCTTTCCTGGTTACGATTGACGGGAGGAGTTCTGCGGGCATTATCTTAAAACCTACAGAATAATCTTAAAACCCAAAGAATAAATCTTAAACACCATGCCGACCCAAAAATATGCAGTTTTTTTGTTGAATTCCTATTGCGCGGGAACAATCTAAAAAGAAAAATCTTTGATAATGAAGGTATACAATATACTAAATACAGCAAAAGTGGTATAATATTCTTGAAAAAAACCATATTAATTAATAAAGGGGTGGACGATTTTGAAGTATTTGGGTAAAGTCATGGAACAGGTGATTAAGAGAAACCCAAACGAACCTGAGTTTCACCAGGCGGTGACAGAAGTACTGGAATCCCTTGAGCCGGTTGCCGAAAGACATCCCGAGTGGTTAAAAGCCGGTATATTTGACAGGATCGTTGAGCCGGAAAGACAAATCATATTCAGGGTGCCCTGGGTTGATGATAACGGCAATGTCCAGGTCAACAGGGGTTTTAGGGTCCAGTTCAATAGCGCCATCGGTCCTTATAAAGGCGGAATACGGTTTCATCCTTCCGTAAACATTGCGATTATTAAATTTTTAGGCTTCGAACAAATTTTTAAAAACTCCTTAACAAGTCTGCCTATCGGCGGGGCCAAAGGCGGAAGTGATTTCGACCCCAAAGGCAAATCAGACGGCGAAGTTATGAGATTCTGCCAGAGCTTTATGACCGAACTTTTCAGGCATATCGGAGAAAACACTGACGTTCCCGCGGGAGATATTGGTGTGGGCGGTCGTGAAGTCGGTTATATGTATGGCATGTACAAAAAACTTAGCAATGATTTTACCGGCGTATACACAGGCAAAGGCTTAAGTTATGGCGGAAGCCTGGCCCGAAAAGAAGCTACCGGCTACGGCACCTGCTATTTCATGGAAGAAGCCATGAAAGAGAAAGGAAAATCATTCAAAGGCTCCACCGTGGTTATTTCCGGTTCCGGGAACGTTGCCATTTATGCTGCCGAAAAAGCCCGGCAGCTTGGCGCCAAAGTTGTTGCCTTAAGCGACTCCAACGGCTACATATATGATTCGGAAGGAATTAAGCTCGACACCGTGAAAAGGATTAAAGAAGTGGAAAGAAAGAGAATCAAAGCGTATGTTGAGCAGCATCCGAACGCTCAATACCACGAAGGGTGGCAAGGTATCTGGACTGTAAAATGTGACATTGCCCTTCCCTGTGCAACGCAAAATGAAATTGATGAAAACTCTGCCAAGACTCTTGTCGCCAATGGCTGCTTCGCTGTCGGAGAAGGAGCCAATATGCCCTCCACTCCCGAAGCGGTTGAGGTGTTTTTGAAAAACAAAGTGATATTTGGGCCTGCCAAGGCTGCCAACGCAGGCGGGGTAGCCACTTCAGCCCTGGAAATGAGCCAAAACAGTATGAGATATTCCTGGACGTTCGAAGAAGTGGATGCAAAATTAAAGAATATCATGATCAACATCTATAAGAATGCCAGCAAAGCTGCCCGTGATTATGGCAGCGAGGATAACCTGGTGGTCGGCGCCAATATTGCAGGCTTCCTCAAAGTTGCTGAAGCTATGTATGCTCACGGTATTGCCTGGTAATAAGGTTTATCATAAGCATTACTAGCACAAAAAGCCTTTTGCACTTCTCATTGAAGATGTGCACAGGGCTTTTTGATTTTCTTGCGGGGGTAACCGCATATTATTTGACATGTAAAAAAAGGTTTTTAAATTTAAGTTGACATTTATAGATTACAAGTGTAATATACAAATAGACTTACATATGTAATCCAAGGAGGTAGTAAGGTGAAAAACATACCCCAAATTTCCGAATCCGAGCTGGAAGTCATGAAAATATTATGGGAGCTGGGTTCTGCAACAAGTTCACAGATCATCGACAGGCTCGCTCAAATAACGGAGTGGAAGCCGAAAACAGTACAGACTTTGATTACCCGGCTTGTGTCCAAGGGAGCGATAAAGGCTGAAAAAACCGGGGGTAAAGCCTTTTTATACTTGCCGGTAATTGGCGAAAATGAATATAAGACTTATGCTAATCATACATTTTTGCATAAATTATATAATGGCTCGGTTCAACTGATGATGGCAAGTTTTATTAAGGAACGGAAGCTTTCCGGAGCAGAAATAGATAGTTTAAGAAAACTTCTCGACGAGGAGGTCTAAAGATGTCGGATATCTTTGAAGCTGTTTTGGCGAGCTCTTTTTATGCCGGTATAGTAGGGTTGGTCATTTTGCTATTAAAAGGCATGTTGAGAAATAGACTTAATGCGAAATGGCATTATCTGATCTGGAGTGTGTTGGTCCTGAAACTGCTCGTACCGTTTGGCCCGCAAAGCGCCGTGAGCCTTTTTAACCTTATCCCAAAATTGTCGCATCAGGCGACGGTGGGGGACGCTTACCAGGTTTGGCAGCAGGACGAAATGTATATAGGAACTGACCAGCCGCAGGACGGGATATCCATACAGCCGCTGGTTACTGATCCAACTGAAACAATGGTCAACACACAAAACTTTGTGGAAGAAATACTTCCCTTTATTTGGGCAGCGGGCGCAATGATAATGCTCCTGTGGCTCGTATTTAGTTGTTATTTGCTTCACAGTAAACTGCGCCGGGGTTCAGTGGTAAAAGATGACAGGATACTACGCATTCTAAAATCCTGCCAGGAAAAAATGGGCGTTACAGGCCATGTAAATCTTGTCTTGCAGGATACTGTCGGGACTCCTTCTCTTTTTGGGATACTCCGTCCCACCATACTGATAACACCAGGTCTTTTAGATTTGGAAGATAAAGAACTGAGATATATTTTCCTGCACGAGCTGGCTCATTATAAACGAAAAGACGTGCCGGTTAATTACCTATTACTTATTTTCCAGGCTATCCACTGGTTTAATCCGGTGATCTGGTTTTGTTTTGCGAGTATCCGCCAGGATATGGAGGTTGCGGCTGACGAGTATGTGGTCTCAACCCTGGAGGCGGCGGAATACAAGGATTATGGCCGGGCTCTTCTCACCGTTGTGGAGAGGTTTTCAGCCTCCAGGCTGGCCCTGCGTCTTATTGGGATGGTGGATGAACGCAAAAATATTGAGCGAAGGCTGATGATGATAAAGATGGCCGGTTTTTTCAAAGCCAGGCGGAGGATAATGCTCGCTGTCGGTTTGCTGTGCGTTGTCGGGCTGGGGGGAGTGCTGCTAACTGACAGGCTGGCCGAGCAAAAATCCTTGCCGGGTTCCAACGGAATATATAATGCGCAAAAGTTGTATGCAAATAAAACCCCGTACGTTGGAAACAACAGCAAAGTAGCAGGCGTAGTCAGCAACCTGCCTTATGCCGGTTTTCGCCGGGAGATCTCTTTACAAACGAAAACTGTGCCCTATGGCATTACTGTCAAATACGATTTTAGCGGAGCGGATACAAATCCGGCGGAACAGGTTTTTTTCAATAATGCGAGCATAATGTTTGCATTGATAGATAATGTTGATGAAATCACCTTTAACATAAGCACAAGCACAAAGCCCGAGCAGCAGTACCAGTATACGAGGGAAGAAATCCAGAAAAACTATGCCCGGGACCTGCGCCTGTACGCAGCAGATGTCTCTGAGTTTGAATCGTTCCTTGGAAATTTCGAGTTCCGGCTGGCCGTTTTTCCCGAAAAATATGCGACTGTCATGTCCATTGCGCCCGGGCTGGGGCTATTGGCGGAGTATCCGGGTTCTGTTGAAAAGGTGCGTTTTACCGCGCAAAAAGGAGCTTTTCTAACCTGGGATAGCGCGACGGGCAAGGTATCAGCAGGCAAAAACGTCATTGAAGTATTGTACGGGCTGCCGGTCTACTGGTCACCCCTGGTTCCGGATGGCCATCCGGCTGAAGAAAAAAACAATCTCATCACAGTTGCTCTATTGGATAAAAAGGGCGCTAAGATTGATGAAAAGAAGATAAATATAGTCTATGACGGCACATTTTACAGCGTTGAGCCCTCTCCCGGCGTAGTCATCGGGAAAGGGCCGCAGTTACAAACACAAAAGATATTAAGCCTGGACGATGCCGTGAGTAATGCGATCAAAGCGCAATATACCCACTATGGCTCGGGCGAAACAGTTACAGAAGGGCACCTTATACTTGATACTGAAGAGAATAGCGGGACAGTCAAAGTCTATACCATAGCCAGTCTTGGAGCCTTTGGTTTTGAAAACGGCATTTTTACCAAGGTAAGCGGCAGTGGGGCGATTCCGACGGTAATGTTATTCTCTCTTAATGATACAGGCGGCTATACCCTGGTTGAATACAGGGAACCGGAAGACGGGGCGCACTACACAGACTCCCTGAAAAAGATGTTTCCTGCCAGGCTGCAGGGCAGGGTCCTGTCCGCCCGGAATGATTATGCAGAACTGGCCCGGCAGCAGGAAGCGCAGGCCGCCGGTTATCTGGAAGCCATAGGGAGGACGGCGCAGATCAGCGAGGGTCACGTGGAAAAGAAACTGGCAGATATTGATGTGCAGGCCAAAAATAAGCTTTTTTCCGAACTGACCAAATTCGATCCCTTTTTGAATGCCTGCCCTTATTGGCTGGGCACAAGAGAAACCGTGGAAAACGGGATCAGGTACATCTATGAAACGGCTCAAAGCAAAGGTGAGGACGGCATAGACCTGATTACCTTTAAGAAGTCCCGTGAAGACGGCACGGTTGTGGAAGAGCGCACATATAAAATTGCAGGCAGCGAGCCGCAGCTTGTGGAATAAATGTTAAAAATGCTCCCGCCGTAATGGGGAGCATTTTCTTTTCTTAATACATTGTTGCGGAAAAATTGCGATTGTACCAATTCCAGAGCTGTATTTCTCCCAAAGCCGGGAAACGAATATTTTCTATTTCTTTTAGCTTTAACAACTCTTTGCTTGGACCGGTAACAACAACTCCGTAAACATTTACACCGTGTTTTTTTACATAAGCGCAGCGCTCATCTAATTTAAGTTCTTGAGGGTTGCCCCTGTAAACCTTTTTTGCAATCCTTTCATTTTTAAGAAGGAATTCTAAAGAGTCAAGCAAATAGTTTTCGCGCACACCACTGTCTTGCGACGATATACTGGAATATTGACTTAGCATATGTGTAGATGAATGGGGAACACCCCAAATCCCGCTAAAAGCGCTCAAAGGACTTGCATGATCCCCGGAACGATTATTCTTTTCAAAACCAGTTTCCACAGCATACCAGGTGATATCCAGATCAAAGTTGCTTAGCAGCTGCATCGCTTCGGCGATAGTGAGGGTTTGCTTGAAGGAGACCGCCAATTCCCCCACAGTCCCTTCCGGTAGTTTTTCCAGCGTCTCCCATATTATATTATTTTGTTCTAAATAATAATCTGAGATTTGATCAGGGTGATAAAAATACAGATAATAATCATAGGAACCATTTTGCCATTGCCAAACCGTATTCATAAAAGAGAATAGCTGATTGATATGCAGGTAACCAATAACCTGTTTATCTTTACCAACCTGTTTTTGCAGGGCAAATTCCCCAAATGCAGCCAAATAGGGCTTGATATAAATAGTGCTGTGACCGAATCCGGCCCCACTGAAAAAATGGGACATTGACCTTGCGGGCATGGTAACATTGGGAAATGTGGATTCTATCAGCAGGGCGGCTGTTCGTTGGGTTTTGTATATCCGGGAATTCTCGCCTCCGGCAGTAAAAAAGATACTGGATATAAAGGTACCTGCTATTTGAAAAACGGCAAATAAAAGCAGCAGGAATACGGCCATACTGAAGCGGTTTTTGTACTTTGCCCGGCGGAGAATTTTCTTTTGCTTTCCGTCATCTAGCTCTTCAAATGTATCAAAATATGTGGCGGGAGGTTTTATTCTGCTGTTTTCTGTTTCTGACAGCAACTGGTCAAATGCTTTTTTGCATGCGGGGCAGGATTCTAAATGTGTTTCGATTTGTTTTTCTTCGCTGTCAGTTGTAGTTCCCTGCAGGTATTTTTCTTTGATTGCGGCAAATTCTTTACAGTTCATCTTTAAGCACCTCTTTCACTTTTTGGCGCGCACGAAACAAGGTAACCTTCACGTTTGCCAGACTTAAGCATAGAATTTGGGCTATCTCTTCATAAGTAAACCGGTAATAATCCCTAAGAAGAATAATCTGACGGCTTTTATCAGGCAAAGTATTGATAACATTGAGCCAGGTATCCAGTTTTTCCCGGGCTAAGTATTCGGTCTCCGGACTTACTCCTGTTTGTATATTGTAACTGCTAAGAGTAAGGGGATCAGTCGGGATATGTTTCTTTTCTCTCCGGTACCAGTCAATAAAGCTGTTATAGGCTACCCGAAACAGCCAAGGTCTAACTTTTTCCCCGCGGTAGCTCTCTAAATGCTCATACGCCTTGATAAAAGTGTCTTGAACCAAATCTTCCGCTGTTTGGGGATGTTTAGAAAGCTGGAGCAAATAATGATACAAATCATTCATATGTAATTTATAAACATCTTCAAGTGTAGTTACTTCCATGCTCTCCCCTCTCCCTAACAAAACAACGAAAAGTAAGGTGAAAAAGTTACAGGCATTTTTTAGAAAGTAACATCATATCGCTGCTCAATCAGGCGTTCTTTCCAGGTATTGTTTTCCTTTTCTTCGGTAAGGGTGAATCCAAATTCCTCGTACAGGTGACGGGCTGCATCCAAGCCCTTAAAGGTCCATAAGATTATATGGAGCCGACATTAAATGTCTTGGAACACCTTGAACATTTAGCCGAAGAAACAGGAAGGCCGCTGTAGTTGAAATACCCGCTGAGATTTTTGGATGAAATCAGTACCCCACAGATGCTCAAAGAAGTTCTTGACGATTTATCTACAGTGGGATGGATAGGAGCAAAACTGCCTAAAACTAATTTCATAATGGCTGCATTTTATCATAGCTATGATACATTGGAACGCCATAAGCTTTATACATTTACTCCGGAATGGAAGCGCGCGCTTTTACAGTGGTTTTACGATAACCAGGACAGTATGACAGGATTTTGGGGGCCGAGACTTCGTCATAGCGGTAAAATTTTAAATGAAGGGGATATTGGACCTATCCTATCCTGCCTCCGATGACTTTACAGATGGTGTCGTATGTCTTTATTATCCGGAGGAAACGAAGATACTATATTCTGCAAAGACCCAGGTGTAAAGTAACGATGCGACTTAAATAAAAAAAGGCATATTGGAACCGCGTTACTATAAGAGGTGGCACCATGCAGATTAAACCGTCCGCAACCATCAGGCAAAACTATAACGAAATTGCGGCATTGTGCAAATCCTCCGGTAAACCTGTGTATCTTACAAAAAACGGCGAGGGCAATTGCAGGCAGGATTATGGGTGGTTACTGCGATAAGATTTCAATTCTAAGGCTGAAACAATTTTCTCAAGCCTCGCAATCGAACCTTTTTTCTGCGGCTTACTTCCGGCTTTCTTGTGCAAGAAAAAGCTTACGTACTCCCAGAAAGCGGCAGACATGTTATTTTCATTGGTAGCAAAAATAACAGACGGTGGTGAGGTTTTTCCAAAGATTACCCCTACATCCTCTTTGGCATAGATCATGGGCGCTGCATTTTCCTGATCATTCATAAGATAGACATTGTAATTATCAAAGGTCTTGAGCAGCCTGATCATATTCTTAAGGTGCCTGCTAAATTCTCCTGGCGTGAAGAATAGCGCTGTGTCACCAAATACATCCGAAAAGTTGGGCATAACTTGTCCGCTTCGTATTTTTTCTAAATCAGGAAGAGTAATGATTTCTGTAAATTTATGTTTTTGCAAATTCTCTTCAAACTTTTTTATTCTCATCTCCTGATAAGCTAATACCCTGTCCTTATTAGTACTTTCCATGCGTGAAAGAATACTTTCCGCAACATCAATGGGCATGGTTATATTGGAAAGCACATCTGTTTTTACAATACTGTCTGCTTCCGCACTATCAAATTCCTCAATAACGGATAAAAACCCTGCCTTACTTTCGGGCGTAAAAATACGCATAAGCGGTCGGCAGAGGGAAAGAAAATTATTAAATTCCTGACTGAGGGCTGAAATTGTACCTTTATCCGTAAATAGAAAGTTGGCTGTATTTCTTGTTTCATCTCCTATGGAATTTGAACTAACAGCAACAGTATGAGGTGCGACAAATAATGTGCGCTTAAAGACCCTGTCGCGCATTTTTGGATAATAATACGGCTCAACGGCGCCTGTCATATAAATCGGCAGCCACTCTTTCACAGCCAATAGTAGTTCTTCAAGGCTGCGGGTAACAGAGTGAATAATTTTTATCTTATTACCACGCCTAATTACCTGGGAAAAAAGCGCTGCCCATTTTGCCGTAAACTCAGGGTTTTCAGTCAGCCAATCCATGTTCTCATCGCTGTATAAAAGCAGTGTTTGAGGGTTTTTGTCTATTAGAATGAAGGAAAAAAAGGCAATAACTGCATTTTGTTTACCCTCTATACCATGAAATACCTGCGCATCAGACGTTATGCTTTCGTTGATTTCTAATTCGTCAACGTCTGAAATCTGCAGGGGTTTTTTAAATTTAAACTGTGCAATATTGTCAACAAAACTCTTAATAGTCTTTGTACCGTCTTCTTTTACCACCAGGAACCATTTATAAAGAAGCTCGGTTACTTCCTCAAAAGTTATAGATGGATTTTTTATTGACACTTTAAGCGCTTCACTCAGGGCAGCCTTTTGATACTCTGCACTGCAATTTCGGGCAAAATATGCGGCCATAGCCAGTATATAGTTTTCGTTTTTGGAGGGGGTGCGTACCCCTCTGCGCAAGCGGCTGATAAATGAGGCGTCAAGGGAAACATTTCGGGCCAGAGCAATGTTTGATGTATCGGTTATCTTCATTAGCAGATCAAGCTTCTCTCCAAACTTCATACACAGCACCTCCTAAGCACAATGTTAACACATGCTTAAATAGCATAGCAATGAATTTGGCACGGATCGTGTCATAAATTTGGCAATGCCAAATGGTTCAGAGATATTTTTCAAGGAAGGTGAGGGTGTTAGAATAAATAGAGGCCGGGAGATATCCGGTAACCCCTTATTAATGGGCTTAAAGAAGGAGGATTGGAAGGCAAATGAGAAAAAAACTAAAAGAATTTTTCTCGGCAACACTTATAGCGCTGCTGTTCTTTTCCGTGTTCAGTGTCCAAAAGGCTGAAGGTGCGGACGTCACCGCCCAGGACCTTATCGGGACATGGGAGGCCCGGCTGAAGATCAACAAACTCGAACTTTTTGGAACAATGGAGAACCAGAGGGATGAGCTGTATAAACAGGAGAAGGTTCCTCAAATGCTTTATTTTTCTATGAAGGACGGCAAACTGATGCTAAGCTTTGGCGCAATATCAATGCCTGTTACACTGAGCGGCGGTAAGCTGAGCGGCACGTATTCCGGGGAATTAATGTTTAATAAGATTGAGTCGACGCTGGATGGTACGGTGAGTAAGTCAGCAAAAGGAATCGAGTTCACCATTAGCACAAAGCAAGAAATGTGGAGTGATAACCGGAAAAACGGCTCCATTCTGTTTTGCACTTATACCAGCGCCGGAGCAACTCCTGCGGCGGAAACGCCAGCCGCTGAGGAAGAAGTGCCGACAGACGTTCAGGAACCGGTTGAGGAAGAAGAAGTGATTGCCGTAGAATCAATCGCCATCGAACCCAAACTGATCTTTCTCAAAATAGGAGAAACCAAGCAGATCTATGTTAAAATCAAGCCGCCTGGCGCCGATGCCGGTGATGTCGTCGTTGAATCCTACGATAGAAAAATAGTAGGCCTTTCTGGAGGTGCCTCGGTGCTGGGACGAATGGCGGGCTATTCGGAAATCACGGCGCAGACACGTGACGGTAAGTTTAAAACCAAAAGCAGGGTCTTTGTGGGCGAGGATAATAAAGAAGTAGCGAGCGTAGTACTGGATACTTTATGGTCCAAAACCAAAGAGTTCATAAGAGGGGAATCTTTTCAAGTGCAACAGCCGACAGCTACATGCGGGGTGAGGGGATGATGAATATGAAGATTTTTAAGAAAGCCTATAGATTAATAGCATTAATATGTTTGATATCCCTGGTCTTCCTGACCCTGACGGGCTGCGGCGGCAAGGACAAGCCCTCTGCTCCCGCTTCTGCCGCCGAATTTATCATGGGCGATAAAGAGTTGCGTTATGAAGGCGAAAGAAAGGGCGATGTGGTCCATGGCAAAGGTTCGTTGTATCTGGGAACGGAAAAGGTTTATGAAGGGGAATTTGTAGAGGGCTTGATAGAAGGACAGGGCAAGCTTTATGCCGACGGCAAGGTGAAATACGAGGGGCAGTTTAAAAATAACCAGGCCTTGGGAACGGGTATCCTTTACAGTAAGGCCGGCAGGAAAATGTTTGAGGGGACTATTACTGAGAATGACGGCGAGAGCTATAAAGGGACAGGCACCCTTTTTAACGACCAGGAAGAACCGGCCTACCAGGGAGAGATCATAGTGAAAGGCGGCAGGGTAGAATTTGCCGGCAGAGGGAAGATACTGTATCCTACCGGTGAAGTATTCTATGACGGGGAACTGAAGGACGGCATGCCGGAGGGAAAAGGGACTTATTTTGATCCGGAAGGAAATATTTTGCAGGAGAACAAGTGAACTTAATCGATTGATTACAGAAAGTCTCCTTATTTCCTGCAACATGCTTAAATGCGGAGGACGCTTATCTTGCTGCCGCTGAAAATGCATTGAACTTTATCTTTATGCGCCTGCAGTGTGCTGACGGTCGGCTCCTGGCCCGCTACCGCGACGGTGAGGCCGCTTATCTGGCTTACCTGGACGATTATGCCTTTCTAATATGGGCGCTGATAGAGTTATACCAGACAACATTTTCGCCATATTATCTTGAAAAGGCTTCAGAATTAAATTTGCAGATGATAGAGTTGTTTTGAGACGAGGAAGGGCGGGTTGTTTATGGTGGCAAAGACGCTGAAGAACTGCTGGGCAGAACAATTGTATATCTAAAAATGATGAAAGCCCCGGTTCAGATGAGCTGGGGCTTTCGTCATTCAGCCAATCAATTTCTTTGACAGCCGGGCTGCGGGAACTTTTCTATGTTGGCGGCGTCTAATTACTTAGTAAAAACTGGAACGTGAAGGGGGCAGATTCCATGAAATTTCTTAAGCGGCTGCCGGGGCTTTTCTTTTGTTTGTTCCTTATGATTATGATTTGCCTGGTAGGGTCTTCAGGCTGGGGTGGAATGGTAAGAGCAAGCAGCGGGAGCGATATTTCAGCGGACAACTCCGAATTGGCAGGACGCCTGTCGAACGCGATCGTCCTCTACACCGAAAGCCCTACGGCTCTGGTTGACAACCGCGAAAAACAACTCGACAGCAGCAACCCGGAAGTAACGCCTATTGTTACATCCGGTCGTGTCCTGGTTCCTGTCCGTTTTATCGCCGAGAATCTTGGAGCCAGGGTGAGTTGGGACCAACAAACCGAGACTGCTGAAATCACCCTGGGAGGGAAGGTCATCCGTATAACTCTTGGGAAAAGTGAAATGCTCATCAACGGTTATTCCTCTGTCCTTGATGTGCGTGCCCTGTCTTTTAACGGGCGGACCTGTGTCCCCCTGCGTGCGGTCAGTGAGGCTTTCGGGAAGAAGGTATTTTATGACCGGGGACTGATAGTTATCGGCGACCGGGAAAACCCGTTCAACAAGGACACTGAGATTGCCTTACTGGATAGCCTTATTGCCAGGGTGAACAATCTCCCGGCTGTCAATTCATCCGAGAATCTCCGGGCTCTTTTGGAGAAATACCGGAGCACAAACTACATGAAGGAAAAGAGAATGGCAAACACCGCTGATACAACACAGCAGGCGGAGGCCGCGGCGCCGGCATCCGGCAGCGACGAATCGGCTTTAAGCTACGCAACTACCAACGTCCAGGTCAAGGGCGTCGATGAAGCCGACCTGGTGAAAACGGACGGCAAATACATCTATCAGGTCACTTCGACAGGAGTGGCAGTCAGCAAAGCCTATCCGGCGGAGGATATGAGCCTGATAACCCGTCTTGGTTTTGAAGACCAGGGGTTTGCACCATTGGAACTGTACCTGGACAAAGATTACCTGGTGGTTATCGGGAACACTTCAAATCAGGCCATTATGCCTTACGACGGCGGTCCCGAACTTAAAAGGATTATGCCTCCTTATTACTATCAGAACAGGGTCAGGACCTATATTTATGATATTCGCGATAAGGCCAAGATTACCAAAGTCCGGGAAGTCGAGGTTGACGGGCGTTATGTTTCTTCCCGCAAGATCGGGACTTCCATCTACCTGGTGGGACTACACAATATAAATACCTATTGGATCCAGGATGAAGAGGAGAACCTCGCGCCAACCTACCGGGATACGGCGGTAAAAAATGATTTTATTTCAGTACCCTACCAGGATATCCGGTATATCCCGCCTGTCGCGTATCCCAGCTATCTGGTCATTGCCGGGTTTGACCTGTCCCGCCCGGCCGAACCTGCGCAAGTTTCAGCTTACCTCGGGTCGGGGGAGAACATCTATGTTTCGGAGAAAAATCTTTACATAGCCCTCACCCGGCACAATATCTACCGGGCTATGGACGGCATCGCCGCCGAAATATGGCCTGAAAGTCAGCCGGGGACGATTGTTTACAAGTTCTCCCTTAACCAGGGACGTGTCACCTACCTTCATAAAGGACAGGTACCCGGAAACATCCTGAACCAGTTCTCTATGGATGAATACCAAAACCATTTCCGTATTGCCACCACCTCGAGAAAACAGGGGAGTTCCGGGGGCAGCGCAACCAGCAACAATGTCTATGTCCTGAATGACAGTATGTCCCTGGTTGGGAGCCTGGAGGATATCGCGCCCGGTGAACAGATCTTTTCCACCCGCTTTATGGGGGAAAGGGCCTACATGGTAACCTTCAGGAATGTGGACCCACTCTTTGTTATTGATCTGAAAAATCCGGCCAAGCCCGGTATCCTGGGCGCATTAAAAATCCCTGGCTACAGTGATTATCTCCATCCTTATGACGCCAATCATATCATCGGGTTCGGCAAAGACACGGTGGAAATAGCGCAAAAGGACTATACGGGGAGAGTGGTGGGGACGCAGGCCTACTACCTGGGCATGAAAATGGCTCTCTTCGATGTCAGTGATGTCAGCAACCCCCGGGAAAAATTCAGTGAAAAAATCGGGGACAGGGGGACTGACTCGGAACTGCTGCGTAACCACAAGGCCTTGCTCTTTAATAAGGATACGGGATTACTGGCTTTCCCCGTAACACTGATGGAACTGCAGGGCAAACCGGCTGTTAACCCGAGGGGGTACCCGGAATATGGCTCTTTCTCCTTCCAGGGGGCTTATGTCTACAACCTCGATGCTGTCAACGGTTTCACCCTGAAAGGGAGGATAACACATCAGACCCCTGAAGATATTCAGAAGGCCGGATATTACAATGCCAATCCCCAGCGCCAGGTAAGACGGGTCCTCTACATCGGAGACGTCCTGTATACCACCTCGGATGAGATGCTGAAAGCCAACAGCTTAAACGACCTGCGGGAACTGAATGCCTTGTCCTTAAACGACAAGATGTAAAGGGGAACAGACAGAATCTTACGCATATCCCTCCAAAATATATAAAGCAGGGCTTAAATAAATAATCCCGGCGTGTCCGGGATTATTTATTTTAAGGCCAAATATTTATACCAGAATCTTATGATACAAAGTTTGTATTAAATCTCTCAAAAAACTGTTTGTTATAAATGACTGCGGGATAATTTGGCTTATATTCCGCAGCCTTATTATTGTATTTTATAGCTTCCTCAATCTTGCCCAGTTTGTAGTAACAAACACATAATTCGATACAGGGAATAAATCCCCAATAATCTTCTTGTATAAATCCCCAACTGTTTTTTGGCAGTTTTGTCGCAAGATCAAACCAGAAAAGCGCTTGTTCATAGCTTTCTATGGTTTTGAAATAATATCCTATTTGACAGCATGCCTCAGCCCTGGGTATATCATATTCAAAACTTTTAAGCATAGTCGTAAGGGATTTTTTATAATCTGCTTTTTCTTTATAACATTTTGCCAGCTCATAACATGCGTTGATATTATCTTCCACCCAGCCTTGACCTGAATTTAAAAATTTATTGAAATACTCTATTGCTGCATCATATTTTCCGTTGTCTTTCAACTCGCGGGCATAATAGAAGAGACCACGCGGAGTCAGCTCTTTGCCTTGCGAAATGATATCTTCGTATATAGCGAGGTTTCGTCCGGGCAGAGGGGGATGTTCCCGCAGATGTGTTATGCAAATATCAGAAATCAATATATTGCCTTCAACCGGAAGGTATTCATGTACAGGCTCTTGCCATCTGAACTTGCCGGCTCTTTTGGAGAGTCTTTCCCTTAAGTAACTAAGTGCAGCATTTCCCTGCTCATCAAAGGCAGCGTTATATTTCATCATGACGATGTCAACTGATGGGTCAAGTGAATTTATGAGCTCAATAAACTTTGCCCTGTCTGCAGGAAGAATTACATCATCGGCATCAAGCCACAAAACATAGTCCATCGTTGCTTTGTCGTAAGAATAATTCCTGGCTGCGGAAAAATCATTTATCCAATTAAAATCATAGATTTTATCTGTGTATTTTATTGCTATATTCTTTGTGTTATCTATTGAACCGGTATCAATTATAACAATTTCATCGACAATATCTTTAACTGAGTCAAGGCATCTTTGAAGTGTTTTCTCTTCATTTTTGACTATCATGCATAAACTGATTGTCGGCATAGGATCACTTCCCTAAAAAACAATCTTAAGAGGGTAACAACCTTAAGAGGGATTCTATGGTCAGGATATTACATCTCCGGTGCTGGCATACCCTAAGACGGTCTAATTTGCTTAGATGATTATGGTGGTCCCGTCGAACCTGGTGAAGGAAAAACTGATAAAATCCTCATTATATGTGTTCCGGTAGTCCTGAAGTATTCTGATTGCCACTGTTTCACCCAACTTCAGGCTTTCGGTATTATCGGAACGCCAGTGTATCCCTGCAAAATTCCGGCCCATGCAAATATTGGCTGCCAGCTTGTTCAATTCCCCGCCTACCGTAAGGGGCGGCCCTGAGTAAGGAAGCAAAGAGAGGCCGTCAGGACTGGCTATAACCGGATCAGGCAGCACAAACAACTCGTTGAAAAACGCTTTAAGCATGGTCACGGCTGCCCCAATCAAAGCAGCGTGACCGGCAGGATAGGCAGGGTGCGTGGGACAGCCTTCCGGATAGGCCTGCGGCAGCAGATAGGTCCCATACATGTCAAAAACCCTGGAAACGGCCTGCGAAACAAGCAATTCCGGATATATCGGGTAAAAGGCGGCTCCTGTAAGAAGATTATGAATATTTGCGCCGAATTCCTCGGGACGGAGACGGCGATGTACAAGCCATTTCTGGAACCAGGCGGCTTCTAAGGCTACACGCGCTGCTTTTGCAGTAAAATCAAGAACATGTGGAGGTCCGAAGGTAACAAAACCGACCTGTGTGGGCGAGTCCAGGTAGGGATTGGTTGAAGCCAGGGCATCCTGACCAAAACTGAGCAGGATCAAGCAGGCTGTAAGGACAGCCTGATAGGAGAAGTCCAGACGTACATACTCCCCTAAATCACGGCCATTGCGGATGTAGCGCGGTACGTCATCATAATTTATCCTGACCGTTGGAAGATTACCGTTTTGAATATTCAACCATTCAGTGTAGCCGGTCATAAAGTTTTGCTCTGCCACGGGAACGCGATAACGCTGGGGAATGGTGGCTGCGCCGAAGGGAAGGTCCTTGTATAGAAACTGTGATACATAAGGTCCTTCCTGGGTCCCTGGGGCCATAATACGAAACAGTGTTTTAGGAGTAACCTTTCCATGAATTCTGGGACCGCGAAAATCCGAAAAATCAGTCAGTTCGGCAGCAGCTTCCCGGGCCAGCGGGTTAGATGCATACCCTGAGAAAGGTACATCGCGTGTCAGGGCCATCCAGTATAATTCGTCCATCTCACCGGCATTCCAAGCGCTGCTGAAGGCCGGCGCCGGGATCATACTTAAATGGTGGGAATCAGGTCCCGTCATTTCAAAAGCATAAGCCGCCTGAGGATTGGTGAGCCTGGCAACACCCCCCAAAGGTATTTCTGCAAAAATTTCCGGATTGCCGGTGGTTAATGCTTCAATCATGGCCTGGTAAGCATTTATGTTAACCTCGCCTAGCTTATTGTGTGGAAGAGCTTTGGAATAGTTCCCGATTTTATTGGGATACAATAATTCATCACCGTCACACAGATGTTCCGGGAGCGGGATATCTCTTTCGAAAAGCGCCGCATCCTGACGGGTCTGAAAAGCTTTGTGGCGACGCTGCCGGGCGCTATCCGGTCCGATATCACATGATTCCGTCGGGTTAAAGTTTAAGTTAGAAATCTTATCACAGCTTGGAATATCAATATTTGACTCTGGTTTTGTTAAAATTGTTTTTATATCTGGTTGGTCTGTTAGACCCCAACTCATTATAAATCCTCCTCGTATTTAGGTTATACACCAGTATATGATGATGAGACAAAATAGGTAAAACACGGATGCCCCTCTGACATATACAAATTGTGTTAAGATATATAAAGAGAGCCCGTTTAAAAACATTTATCTTATTATTCATTATTTAATAAATTCTAGTGGAAAGGAGGTAAGACGTAATGATAATAGTTGAAGCGACCCTTATTGCCAAACCCGGCAAAAGAGAAGAAGTAATTGCCCTGTCGAAGGATTGTGTAACTGCCACGCGTCAGGAAAAAGGCTGTATCAGCTATACACTTTTGAGTAGTGCGGAGGATGAAGTTACACTTTTATTCTTTGAACAATGGGAGGATCTCGACTGCTTAAAAAGTCACACTAAGACTGCTCATTATAAGGCTTTTGGGGAAGCCAGAAAACCTTTGGTTGAAGGCCCGTCCCGTGTCAGATTATTTGAAGCCACAGAGATTAATTTTAAATAGAATTAGCAAGTGATCGGTTGAATTAGTTACTGTGAAACAAACCGCTTTCCGACAGTAAAAATGGAAAGCGGTTTGTTGTTAACTATGTAAAATCAACTAAAAGGATCCGGATTTCAATGGCTCAGTAACGGATATAGAGCGTTTTTTCCATAATGCGCCGGGCACAACTTATTACACCACATAGCAAATGCAGGAAAGGACTCGACTCTTGTTGCAGTCAATATCAGTACCCTCAGGCGCGCAAATAACGATTCTCTTTAGACGGCCAAAGGTCCTTAAAACTGTAATTTGCGGGTTATTAGGGTCAGTAAGAATTAAAGTAATGAAGAAGATTAAAGTTAAGTTGGCCAAGCCGTCCGAGTTAAAGGTTTTATTAACTATTTGGCAGGTAATATCAATTGGAAAACAACTGACTAGAGAGCCTGCCGCAAGATTAGCAAAAGGTACTGTAGTATCACGACTGATTTTCTCTACGACAAAACAGCTATCGTAAACTTTTTCTACCTGGGCGCATTCAATCCGCAGCGGTTCAGGGCAGCCGCCAGGAGGGCAGAGACCGGGTTGAATCTGCGAAATGACCGGGTGGTTATCACTCTTACAAATGGATTCAACAAATGGCATATCACATTGAGGTGGTGGAGGAGTGGGGCAGACACCCGGCAAAGCAAAACAGGGAGCAGGAGTGCAAAAGCCGTAACTAGGCAGCAGTAAATCCACTATCCGTGTACTATTAATTGCTAAGCAGAGCTGAAGGTCACAAATGATAGAAGTCATTGGATCAAATCTAGAAACGGCAATGATACAATTATAGCGATTAGTACCGCTTAAACTTCCGATTCCGGCATCAATATCGGTAATCACTGTTTCCAGCGTGGGTGCATCCAGTATGGTAAATTGAAATGCTAGTGAGGTAACACCAGGTGGGATAGTTAAACCGGACCAGGTGATCAACAGGTCTTGATTGGTATAGGTCACTTGAAGCGGAGTTAGTGCTGCCGGGGGATCAGTCAGTATATTCCCAATGATTACACCGGCAGGTATATTAATTTTATCCAAAACTGTAACGTTAAGAACGTCAACATCCCCTGGATTTGTTAACTCCAAGTTTAGTGATAATGTGTCGCCGACCGTATAGATGATAGTGGTGTGCTTGGGGCATCTCTTTGTCAGGGTTAATTCCAGCGGTGGAGGAGGCATTACCCTGTCACAGTCGACGGAAGGCGTAGGGAGAGCATGGAGGCAGGTGTTTTCATCGAAATAGATACTATCGTTATGAGCTTTGATAGCAATAGTTCCCGCCTCAGCCGCCAGGTCAAAAAAGGCGGGATCAATAATAGCTATCCGGTAGATAACGGTTGTTCCTTTGTCTTGGGCACGTTCAATTTTAAGGACGTTTTGGACTCCGGTTGGGGGGTCAACTGTCAGGACTTCTATTTCAGAAATAGGGAAAAAGTTTATTCCGCCATCAGTGGAAATCTCTACCACAAAATCTTGCGCGGTCAGGTTGCGATCGGGACAAATTTGCAGCACCCAGTAGCTTAAGTCTTTTAACTCAGGACCGGCGGGACTGATTTCAATAGTATATGTCCAGTAGGAAATCCGGGCAGCAAAGTCATAATAAGGGTTTGCTTGGGTTGAGCCATTGGGAATCACCTGTGTGGAGGGGAAGCAGACCGTATAATTAGGCGGGACAGTAGGGTTGGAACAGCAAATTGTCATAGCTGCTACTTTCTTTCTATAAATAGTTTTACTATATTATATCTTCTGAGGAAGGAATTGTTACTACTTGACCTTGCGGGGATATATATTTTTGAGATTATTTAATTTAATGAAAGATTTTCATGGAAAGAGACTGGAGGGATGCCTTATATGGTGGAGAAGAAGGTGCCAGAGGGGTTTTTACAAAAGTCTGCGCAGAAATGCAAATTTCATTTAGAAGGAATAGGAAAATCTCAGAAAGACCAAATTAGAAGATATTTAGTAAAGCCATAAATTCCGATAAATATGAGATGTGCGAGTGGACACTTTGTATTCTAAAAAGCTTGATATAGTAGAAAAAGAGCTCATAGTGCATTTTAGTTATCTATAAGTTAGCAAAGTAATAGTAAGGATTCTACTAAGAACCTTTAGTATAATCTTAACATATTCTATAGTATCACATATTCCTATGTATAAGGTTAAACAACCTTACATCTGGAATGAAATTACATAGGAGGTAACATATGAATCATACTGTTGATCTAGTAACCCCTGGACTATGTTCAGCTGAGGGCTGCCCACCTCCAACAAAAATAGAATGTATTTCTGTGGAAAAAGTTTACGACAGCTGTTATCAACGGGAGAATCTGCCCTCCTTTCTAGCATGTTTAATGGTAGATTCTAGTGATTATACTCCAGGCGAAGTTATTTCAATTAATTGTGAAAATGGAGTAATAAGTTGTACGGAAATCGAAAAGAGGCCCATCGGCAATGGTTTCTATGAGATTGATTTGCTGTTTAACATCGATAATATCATCATATATAACCCTCTTAATACACAGGAGACCCTTCCACTAATGGTTACTCCTTTCATTAAGACCTTGACTCTTTGCTGCCCAGAGGGTACATATGTTGATTGCTCACATAGTACTATTACCAAATGTATTTGTATTGTTAATAGCATTATGCCGGCAGAGTGTTGGCCCGGCTTCGAGGTCATAATCGTATGCCAAGTTCAAATTTGTCTTGTAGTTAAATGTATTAGTAGGGTGCAACTTTTAGTGCCAAGTTACGGCTTTTGTGTACCAGCCCCATGTACTACGCTGCCGGGAATTTGTCCGTCAAACCCGCCCACGCAGTGTTTTTAGTATCATAAAAGATTAGTAAAGGGAGTGTCTTTATGACTTTTGAATACTGCCCACAGATATGTCAGGGCGGACCGCCCGGGCCACAAGGTCCTGCTGGAGCTACAGGAGCCACAGGTCCTGCTGGTCCTGCTGGTCCTGCTGGTCCTGCTGGAGGGATATTAAGCTTTGCGGATTTTTTTGCGTTGATGCCTCCTGATAATGCGGCAACAGTTGCTGTCGGTGGAGACGTAGACTTTCCACAAGACGGACCTACCAGTGCTACTACTATTACCCGCATTGGTCCCGATACATTTCAACTGGCTGAAATTGGCACTTATCAGGTCTTGTTTCAGGTAAGTGTGGACGAAGCTGGCCAACTGGTATTATCGCTCAATAACACTGAGTTAGCCTATACAGTTGTCGGGCGAGCAACAGGTACATCTCAGATAATAGGAACGGCTCTTGTGACAACGACAGTCGCCAATTCAATACTTACTGTGCGAAATCCTGCTGATAATTCAACAGCACTAACCATCACTCCTTTAGCTGGAGGAACAGAGCCTGTTTCCGCACACCTTGTTATCATGCAAATTGCATAGAGGGAATTTGTAAAGTCCGCTGCAAGTACCTTAGGCACCCTCCGATAAGGGAAGGGTGTCTTAAAGTTTAGCTTCACTATTTGTAAACTTTCCCTGAGGTTAATAATCAATTAAAAAATTGAGTTATAGGGTTACAGAAAATATCGTAATATTTGCTTGGACAACTGTGCTGGCTAGTGCTACAATTCCACCCGTTTGATTTACTAAAGTTATAATAGCTGGAAGGGCTGCAACAGTAATCAACGCATCTCCATTTACCTGCCCAGTTGTAACGGGAGAGTTGGCTAAAGAGACAGGGCTGCCGTTAACCGTTACGGTAAATGCCACGTTAACAGGTCCATCAGTACCATCTGTAGTAATCCACCACGCTATATAGTAATTCCCAGGCTCTGAAATTGTAAATTCCCCTGTAGCACTATTGTAGCTGATATTAGCGGACTGGTTAATAATGATTGTATCAAAAATTATATTCATACTATCAGCAACAATTTCGCCGGCACTATCTTGAAGTTGTGCCTGAATTCCTTGAATGAAGGGGGAAGGAGCTGTGGGCCCGATTGGCCCGATTGGCCCAGTAGCACCAGTAGCACCAGTAGCACCAGCAGGACCAGCGACGCCCCTAGGGCCGATCGGTCCAGCAGGGCCAGCAGCGCCGGTAGCTCCTCTTTGACATAGAATTTTGGTACTTTGGGACGGACAACAACAATTACAACAGGTTACACCATATTGATTGCAGTTAAGATGACTGGGCATAGTGTAACCACATGGAATAGGTTTATTATCATCACAACTCATTTTAGATCCTCCAAAT
>Ga0228535_1001295_pt1 | contig 40965 bp, 34 predicted proteins | sample SJ1metagenome_FD_168457 | JGI IMG/M metagenome (GOLD analysis project Ga0228535, IMG submission 168457) | Enriched culture of PCE-dechlorinating microbial communities from Ithaca, New York, USA - SJ1 | ecosystem: Engineered > Modeled > Simulated communities (microbial... > Unclassified | place... | reverse complement strand
TATCCAGCGGATAACCCTGTGGATATTGGCACCATGAAAACGGGTTTTTTGCGGTTTTTCAAAAAGCGATCACGTAATTTCAACAAGTTACAGGAGCTGGTTGGCCGGCAAGTGTTGAAGAAAAGTAAACGGTATCGATAGGGTAGAAATCGCCGTCGGACCAGAACACACTGCCAACGTTTCCTTTGCGGCCGACAATGATTCCAGGCCCCTTGACCAAAGCCTTCTCGTGAGTTCCAATGACGCCGCTGGAACCGTACACTGGAATGTTTCCTTCAATCCGATTTTCTGCTTTCAATGCTTTTCCGTATTTGAGAACTATCTTACTCCCGAGGACTTTCCTCTCCCAACCTTCAGGGATACCATCAACCGCCTTCACATGCTCATGTCCGGGGAAGCGCAAATAGACAAACCATTCCCTGTACAAGAGCCGCGCAGATTCTTCCAGCAGCGCAATCCGGCGACGGTTGTTTTCGATCAGGTTGTCGTAGGCGAAGAGAATGGAAGCAATCGACTTTTGAACTTGAAGTACTGGAAAGTCGACCTCGACTTTGGCGAGATTTTGCCCTGGAAGATGTTTGATAGTCGCACCTGTGAATAACTGAGCGAATTTTCCAGTCCGTCCCATATGCAGAAAAGTATAGAATAAAAAACGATAGTCAAGGCAGTCATGAGGTCGAATACGGTGCAGAGCCTTCTGAATCATCATTCCTTCAATCGGTTCTTTCCATATCGCACACCGTCCAGGCTCTCCCCCCTCGCACATGACAATATCACCGTACTTCAATCCATATCGTTCCATTTCGTGAGGTTCAAATCGCATTTGACGGAGATTATCCAGGTCAAACTCTCCCCATCTGACATTTACATTGGCAAGGTATGGCAAGGGTTCCCCCCTGTTCTTCTTTTCATCGAGCATTTTGCCCAAACAGAGGTCTGCTACGGCACCCAAAGGCCGTCTCTCCCAACTCATACCCCCAACCCCTCAAAATTCCTGGCAATTGTCGCCGCCAACTCAACCGACTCAGTATTCAGGTCCGACAGCTCAACGTGAATCTCCCGTAGAGCCTCTTCAAAGTCAAAATCCTCATCTACCTCTTCGGGCGCGACCCCCACATAGCGCCCCGGCGTCAGGCTCCAGTCGTTCTTCTCGATCTCTTCGCGGTCCGCCAGCTTGACCAGCCCCGGCACATCCCGCAGAACCGCATCGGGGAAGCGCTCCTGCAGCCAATGGGCCTGCTTGTAAAAGTAACGGACCAGCCTGAGTTGCTCGACCGCATCATTTCTCGCCTCATCCAGCGACTTTTTCTGCCGATTCATATCACGGCTGTTGTAATGCTCGCTTCCCCTTGCGTTCAACTCGTTTTCGCAGTATTCGGTGAGCCGGACAGCCAGCTTGTAAACCGAGTCAATCTCTTTGACCAGATCCCGGCACTGATCGGCCAGGGGCGCCATGGCGTCCGCCGCTTCGTGAAGCCTTGAATTGTCGGCAGAAAGCTTGTCCAGAAAGGATGAACGTAATGTCTCAGCCTTCTGAACGATTCCTCGTACGGTTTTGGAGGTGGTCTCAAAAGCGACGTTCATTTCCCGCAGCGGCTCTATGGTAGTGTTGTCGATTTCCTCTTGGTCGAAGAAACGTTTGACCTGTTCGTTGAGAAGGATTTCCTGGCTGTTGAACGCAGACAGCAGGTCATCGAGGTCCTTCGTTTGCAGGAGCGATTCACGAAGATACGATTTCACCAGTTCCAGAAACCTTTCCTTCTCCCCGCGGTACAGCCAGACGATACTGGAGAGGTTCTTCAGCTGCTCCGGGCTGAAGTCATATATTTTGCGGGTGACCTTGCGGTAGATGTTGCGGGCGTCGATCATCAGCACCTTGTCCCGTTTGTCCTCCGGTTTGTCCTTGTCGAAAAACCAGAGCTCGCATGGAACGGTGCGGGTGTAGAAGAAATTGGAGCGGATGGCGATCATGCGTCCACATGACCGGTTTCGACCAGCTTCCGGCGCACCTTCTGCTCATCCCGGCCTGCGCTGGAAGCCTGGGAGGACATGACGAATCCGGCCCGACCGGTATCGTTCAGGTAGCTGTAGAAGTAGGAGATCCAGAGATAGTTGCCGTTGGAAACCGCACCCTTCTGGTTCACCCCCGGCAGACCAAAAGGAAGGCGGGGGTCACCTTTGACCTTGTCTGCGTCTACCTCGTCCACGTTGAACGGAGGATTGGCCATGACGAAGTCGGCCTTGCCCAGCATCTCGTGGCTGTCCTCGTAGTAGGTGATCCCCTTCTGGATGTCTCCCTCAAGGCCGTGCACTGCCAGGTTCATTTTGGCCAGGCGGATGGTGGTAGGGTTTTTCTCCTGACCGTAGAAGGTGACAGCCTCGGTAGGGTTGCCGTGCTGCTTTTCTATGAAGTGGGCACTCTGGACGAACATGCCGCCGGAGCCGCAGGCCGGGTCGATGACCTTGCCGTGGTCCGGCTCGATGACATTGACGATCATCTGCACCAGGGAGACCGGGGTAAAGAACTCACCGTTGTCATGGGCACCCTGATCAGCGAACTGGGTCAGGAAGTATTCGTAGATCCGGCCAAATACATCGCCGGAAGCGCTCTTCAGTGAAGCGTCATCAAAGACCCGCAGGATTCGTCCGATCAGCACGTTATCCAGAACCTGGTATTCCTGCTTGGGAAGAACCCCTTTGAGGGTTTCGTAATCCTCCTCAATAGCATCCATGGCGTCGATAATAGCTTCGGCACGGTCCTTGTCATCAGACAGCCCCACCAGGTAATCGAACTGCGCTTCCGGCCGAAGGTAGATAGCCGTCTTCTGGCCGAAATCTTCTTTGGTCAATGGCCTGGTCTTGCCGCCACGGGTTGGGAGCGTTTTTTCAATCTCACCCTTCACATTCAGATAGCGACTGTAGGCATGACGCAGAAAGATCAGCCCCATGATGGGGAGAAAATATTCATTGCTGGCAAACTCGCTGTTGCCGCGGAGTTGGTCGGCAGCATTCCAGAGGCGTCGCTCAATGGCTTCGATGTTGTGCATAAGCTGTGTCTATCTCCAGGTCTTCAGGATCTGATCGGTCTGTTACTATTGCTTTGTCTTGTCCCGCCACGCAGCGAACTCCAGGGGGCGGATGCCGAACCGGATCGCATTCCCTTCGTACAGGTTTTCGAACTCATCAAGGACAAGATTGACGAACTTGTCGTGATCTTCTTCCGCGACCGACGGAGGAATATGTGCCCCAACCGTTTCTCTGGTTGGAGACTGCAATTGCAGCACAATGGTCTTCACCGTCTCGCTGAGTGCCTGCCGGTAACGCAGGCGGAAGGTGTCCGGCGGCACCAGTTCACGACGCACCGCAAGATACTGCTGGCATGAGCGCTCATAGGTCCAGACGAAAACATCTCGCAGCAGTTCGATGCGATTCAGTTCGTATACTCCCAGCATGGCGTCAATGTAAGCTCGCTCCGGCACGTCGATGAACGACAGGGGGCAGAGATTGTGCCTGATCAGGGGGATGTTGGCTGCGAGTCGGGAAACCCGCTTGTTCACATCTTCGAACGGTTGCAGGTAGGGCAGGTGGACCATGACGAAAAAGGCCTGCTCGAACGGGTCGCGAATCTCCCGTGCCATGGCGATGATGATTCCGAAGAGCTCTTCAAGCCGTTGCGGCATGGCGATCGGCCGGTAGACGCTGCCGCCGATCTCGACCGGCCGACTGCGGATCCGGCCGCAGGCGCTGCTGTCCTCAAGAAGTCCGTCGGAAAGGAGCGCGTGCAGGCTCAGGATGGTGTAAGGGGAAAAGTCGACGAGATCGGCCTCATTCAGCAGCAGCTCGATTGCGGCTTTGTGATTGAGGATCATCTGGGTTTCCAGCACATCTTTTCCCTCGGCAACCTGGCCGAACTCGATAAGCCGTTCGGTATCGAGTCTGCTGTAGGTGTTGCCTTCGAGGCGCGAGGACGCCCACGACAGATCTATCAGCAATCGATGCATGATGTCACGGGCGAAGGTGCCGGCAGGCCGGTCGCCGTCCGGCGGCGTGCCGAGTTTGCGGAGCTGGTCGCGCAGTTCGGGCGGCAGGTATGCGGTTTCATTGGGATAGTATGCTTCAAGGAAAGCCTGATTGTAGCCCACGGGTACGCGCATCTGGCGCGGCCGGCGGACCTGGTCTTTTATTTCCTGTCCTTCAGGCGAAAGAGGGACGTAGGTTTCAGCGGTGATTTCACCAGTGAGGCCAGCTAAGGATCCACTGACTTCGCCGGTAATCGGCGCAATCAGGTAGCGAACTCCCCGTCGTTTTCCGATTGTGACCAGTTTTCCTTCTGCTACGAATTGGGCCAGTCGCCGCTGCAAGGTTCGCCGGCTGATGGCGTCCGCCAGACGGGTGTGGAGGGTGTCGATTCCAATCCCTTCGCTATGATGACCGATTTCTTCGAGAATGCGGGCATCCGTATCGGCGGCTAATTTCTTTGGCACAATCTAATCCTTCATGGTATCGGCGCAAATGATGAAGCAGTGGAATCATATCTTTATTGGCGCACAATGTCAATAATTATGCCAATCAAATGGCGCAATAAAGTAATTTGTGCGCCGAAAGAAATGGCACAATTACAACTCAATGACCAACTTCCTGTCGAACTGAGGGTTTACCTCGACATCCTTGTAGCCGTATGGGTTCACAACCACCCGGGTCTTCCCGAGCGTGTAATTGAAGGAATTGTGCGTATGACCATGGATCCACAGGTCTGGACCATGGTCGATGACCTCGTTTGAGAGGTCAGTCATGAAGGCGCAGTTGAGGCTGTCTCCATTGAACCGTTCGTGGATGGAGAGAGGCGAGACGCCATGATGCGTTACAACGACAGTCCTTTTTCCGTCTGCGTTTCGTATCGCGTCAAAGATGTACCTCTTGGATTCGCAGAACAGATCAACCGTATCCTCCGGAAGAAGCCGCTGGCCGGTCGATTTCTTGATGACCACAAAGTCGTTCATGTTCTTTCGGGCGTACTGCATTTTGAAAAAGTCCTTCCCCTGGAAATCGGTCCAGAGGGTTGCCCCGATGAAGACCACGCCATTGATTTCAATGGATTCGTTTTCCAGAAAATGGACGTTTACGGGGAGTGATAACGTGCTTTTCAGGTGGTGGATTCGTCCAAAAAAGTCGTTGTGGTAAAAGAAGTGGTTCCCTTCGACGTAGACGACGGCCAGGAACTGTTTGGAAAAGATGCTCAGTACCCTGAGCCAGGTCTCCTGCCGGTGCGCCAGCCCCAGGTCTCCGGCTATGAGCGCTACTGTCTCCCTGTCAGTCGGAAGAGGAGGCACAACTGTCCCGAGGATTCGGGCTACCTTGTTTGCGGGCCAGAACTCGACATGTATATCGGAAAAGGGGCGTAGAAGCATAATACGCTCTTTTGAAACCAAAAAGGGATATCCACCCAATCGGGGCTTACGGGGTCAAAGCCATTCTATAACTCCTTAACCTTGAAATGGCCAGGAAAATCGCTCAGAATATGCTCACCCCGGATTCGACAATTCTCGGCGCCAGCAGGTTGATTGCCTTTCCGATGGCGATATCCAGCATGATCACTTCCTGACCGTCCAGGTACACCTCGTTGACCGTCTCGGCCTTTTTTACTTGAGAGACATGCAAGTAATTCCGCTTGTCCTTTTGTCTGGCTACGAAACAGAGCGCCTGTTGATTGCCGTGGTAATCTTTGCGGTGGAGGATCTTTGCCAGTTCTATTTTGCTGCCCTGCTTGCTGGAGCGCTTCCAGTAGGCCTGCATGAAATAGCTCAGCGTCGCCTTCACGAAAGCAAGCTCTGAGAGATTGCCGGGCTGGAGAAAAAAGTCCCAGAATTGGACGGATACCGTGACATCCTTGTCGAACCGGGACCGGCTGTTACCTCCTGCATCCGTGTAGCTGCTCTGTTCCATCCTGACCTCGGCCGAGATGCTGATTCCCTTGAAGTCGAAGTTAACCACCGCATTCCACCTCCTTCCACAGCTTGACAAGGTACGACGCCGAGGTCTTGACCCTGCGGGTCCTGGCCAGATAGTCGACAATGGGACGGAAGCCCATCCCTTGGGCCTTCAGCTCCTTTATTTCTCCCCAGTGGGCCAGTATCTTCCTCCTGAGCACCGGTGTCCGTCCGTGACGGACAAGTTCCGCCGCCCTGGCCTTTCGCAGGTGCGAGAAGTCGTCGTACTGCTCCTGCCCGGCGACCCGGTAGCCTTTCCCTTTCAGGGTGTCCCACCCGGATGCGCGGGCAGCCAGGATGAAGGCACAGTACTTTACAACCCTGCCGGGAAGGTCGGGGCTGGCCTCCTTCAGCTGGTACGATTTCTTTACCCCTTCCTGGAAGATTCCGATGACCGTTTCTTCCGGAAGCGACGCCACCCAGGCGAGAACCTTTTTTCGCTCCCGGTCAGATAGTCCGGTAATCTGGGTCAGCAGGTCATCCATGAATTATCCTCTGGTGTAGGTCAAGGTCTCCCGCAGCCGGAAATGGGATGTCTCCAGGGAGGTTTGCTGCAGGGCCTGTTCATGGCTCATGCCGTGACCGATGCACTCCAGGTAGCGTTCCTGGGCGAAGTTGTGCTTGAGACCATGGCTGCCCCGCCCCGGCGTATGCTGGCCGGTGTTCCGCGCCGCCAGGTTGATTGCCTCCACGTATGCGCGATAATCGCTCTCCAGCCTGCCGTGACTCTGGAGATAGCGCTCCAGCCGCTGGTAGGTTTCTACCGAGACGAAGTGCTCCGTCTCTTTGCCCCCCTTTTCCACCGCGGCCACGATGCCTGCCGGTTTACCGGTTACCGGGTCGGCGCCGATGCCCCGAAGGCCTGCGGCAGTCAGGGGATTCCTGAGCCGCCGGTTGCTCGGCGCGCCTACCCCCTCTGTCCGCAGTCCTCCCTCGTACTGTAGTGACGCCTGGAGTTGGAAGGTCCCGTCATGGATTGCCGCGATGAGACGGACCGGGTCGGGATAAGCCCGGTTGGAGAACGTCCGGCTCGATTTCCCGAGCAGCGCACGGCTCCGGGCGTAATAATCGAGGCGGAGCGGTTCCGTTTTCAGGGGAGGTACCTCGATACCGTGCTCCTCAAGGTAGTGATTCAGTGCGTACTCAAACTTCCCCAGCGCCGACAAGGCGGTCTCCATGGTCTGACGGGACCGTTTCCTTTCCACGAAGCGGGCAAGCATTGCTCCGAGATAGTCGGCCATGTCGGTGCGAACATGTTTGGTGTCAAGGATGCTTTCCCTCTGTCTGCTCCGCATGAAATCAGCGAAACGGTGCACCTCGTAGCGGTAGACCTTCCAGGAGCCGAAGGAGCGAAGGCCGAGCGGATTGTCCGCTTTGCGTCCCCGGATGGAACGGATGGAATGGAATACCGCCTCCACCTGCGAGTGGAGGGAGCGCGGCCACCGGTGTTGCATGGTTACCTCTGGCCTGCCCGGCCTTTGTGTTGAGATGACATGCTCTTTGTGCGGTCCATCCGGACCGGGCGGCAGCAGCTCCGCCCTGTTGCTTTCTGTCGGGCCTCCTCTATGGGGACCGGGTGGCTTCCGGAATGTGTCCGGAACCTGCCGTCTGTCCGTTGTCCGAGGTGAACCGAGACCCTGGTGATGGTTCACGCCGGACAGGTCCTTTGTTTCTGTTGCACGGAAAACGCCTTGCTGAAGGGCGTCGGACTCAGGGGCTTTAACCTGGTCGTCAACGAAGATTTCCGGTACAACCCGCGGTCATGGGGGGAAGGGGATACCATCCACCCCGCCATAACAGGGCCTTGTTAGGTTGGCCAGTCCCATGGTGGTGTTGACCTGGCGTAATGCGCCACGACTTTGAACACCGGGCAAAAGATGCCGCGAAAAAACCGGTATAATTTCCTTTCTCCTGAAGGGTTTCAACAGTTTTGTTTGGTTACTCAGATTCTGCAACCTGTTGATTGCACGAGGTTATTTCCGTGCTCCCAGGACACTCTGGAAACCCGTTATTGTTCATTCGTGAACGGTTCTCCCAGGCCATGGATTTGGCGATGGCGGCGACGGCCACGGCCGGCGGCTGAAGGCCTCCCTTGACCGATGCCCGGGCGGCAGTGCAGAAACCATCACGCTCGGCCGCGGTCAGCGAAGACCAGAGTTCTTGCTTTGCAGCCGCCATTTTCTCATCAAAGGCCTTCCGTTCCTCCTCGCGCCTGATGGCGGCGATGCGTCGTTCTTCGGCAGCCAGCGCCCTGGCTGCCCGTTCTTCCGGCGGCAGATACCAGGCGGGGATCACCAGGCCGCCGCAGAGCGCGTTCAGATAGCCGCCGGGGTTCCGGATCTCCGCCCGCTCCCGCCGATAGGTTTCGGCGGCGATATCGGCGGCCTTAAACAGCTGTTCCGAGCCGTAGCGGGCTGAGAGCGCCTGAATCTCGAGATCGGTGATTCCGTATAGCGGCGTTCCGGACAACAGCAGTCGAACCTTGTCTGTTGTTGTCTCTTCTCCTCTGTTGTTGTCTGTTCTGTTCTCCGGCGTGACGTCAAGTGACACCGGAGAATGACTGTCACGTGACGGATTCTCCGGCGCTTGCAGCAACAAAATCTTTTCCCGTTCCTTCTGACGGTGCCGCTGCTGACGCTCCCGATCCTTTTCCCGGCGTGCTTCAAGTTTGTCTTCGCTCTGGTACTTGATCCAGTTTTTGAGACAGATCACCCCGTCCCGCTGGTCGATCATTTCCAGTCCGGCAAAGGTTACCAGACCGAGTTGAACGGTGGGCAAGGGGATGTCGGTCACCATGCTGAGGGTTTCAGCCGTGTACGGGAGGCTGTCGGAGACCATGAGGTAGCCTCCGTGGTCGCACTTGCCTGCCTCGATAAGCATCATCAACCAGAGCAGGACGAGGGTATTCCCCTCCGGACCCTTGCGGATCATCTTTATCTTGCGGTGATCGAGGATGTTGCACATGACCTTGATCCAGTCCAATTGTGCCCCCTGAAATGCGTTATCGGTGGCTGTGCCGAAAAATCTCCTCCTACTTAAAATTATCTTTGGGGGGTGTAGCTGGGGAATGGGAAATGGCGGGGCAGTACGAAAAAAGTATCACGGAAAGTATCACGGGCAAAAAACAAGGGGTTAGGCCTTTTGACCTAACCCCTTGTTTTTTTGGTGGAGATGAACGGGATCGAACCGTCGACCTATGCGTTGCGAACGCATCGCTCTCCCAGCTGAGCTACATCCCCTTGAAACCGTTATTGTGAGCGGAGAAGAACTATACAGGATTTTCCTCTTGTTGAAAAGGGGGAAAATAGGGATGTGTCGGAAGGATAATCCGGAATTCGGCTCCGACGTCGCTGCGGTTGTCCGCCTGAATCTCCCCTCCGTGGTTGGTGATGATGCGGTGGACGATGGGAAGACCCAGTCCTGTCCCACCCTCTTTGGTTGTGTAAAATGGATTGAAGATGTTCGGAAGAATCTCGAGAGGGATGCCGCATCCGGTATCTCGAACCTTTATTGAAATCGCATCCCTGCCGTCTAAGCGGGTGGAAGCGACCGATACGAAAAGTGTCCCTCCGGGCTCCATGGCTTCGCAGGCGTTGGTGAAGAGGTTGATACATACCTGTTTCAACTGCTGGAGGTCTCCGAGGACCCGCAGCGGTTTCGAGGGAAGCCGCTTTTTTACCCGGATTCTTTTTTCTTCCATGAAACCGGTAACAACAGCGAGAGACTCGACTACGACGTCTTCAAGAGGGCAGTCGGTGTAACAGATGGTAGCCCTTCTCGTAAATACCAGTATCTCCACAAGCATTTTTTCCAGGCGATTCGCTTCCCGGGCAATCGTATCGAGGTATTTCCAGTCCGTGGAACCGGGAGGTTCTTTGCGGAGAAGGCGACGGGCGAGGCCGCCGATGGACACCAGCGGCCCTTTCAGTTCATGGGCTATAGACGCCGCCGTTTCCCCGAGGGAAGCAAGGCGTTCACCCTGAAGGAGCCGTTGGCGGATTTCAATGAACTCCCGGTTCGAGTTTTCTATGCGATTGTAGAGCATGGCATTTTCGATTGCCATGCCGGTATGGTTTGCGAACAGACGGAGTATCTCCTGGTCGTCCCGGCTGATGGGTTTTCCGGTAAGCGGGTTGTCAATGACGACGAGGGCGACAGCTTCTTTTTTCGCGATGAGCGGCACAGCCGCGAACGAGGTCACATGGTAGCGCTCGAAGAATTCGTCGTTCGGCCGGTTTTTCCTTGTGGTATGGCTTGCCAGAACGAGCTTCTTCTCCGAGACTGCGCGGGAGAGAATGTCCTGCGGAGTGTCCAGTGAAATCCGTGTCCCTTTGACCATCCGGCAGAACGCGGAATCCTGCAGCCTTTCCATGTCTTCATCAGCCAGGTTCCATCGGCCGAATTGCGTTTCACCGTCCTCTGTCGATTGCAGCACCGACCCATGGTTTTCCGCAGTCACTCCGAACATTCCCTGCATCATGCCGGAGCGCTTATTTACGAGAAAAAACATTGCGCGTTCAAAGAGAGGCGGGATGCCGGAAATGAGGGCCGTCAGGCTGAGGTTGATCAGTTTGTTGATTCGTGTCGTGGAGTGAATGGCATTGCTGAGACGGTAGAGGAGGGAAAGTTTCTTCAGCCTGTTGACGTTTTCGGATGTCAGATTGGTCAGTCTGCGATAGTCCCGTACTCCGACAAGGGCGTTGGAAATCAGGTTTCCCATTCCTTCGAAGAGCTCGCGGTCTTCCTCGTCGAAATTTCGTCGCCCGCCGTCCCGTTCAATCTTTCCAAAAAAGGTAATCGTCCCGAACGTCTGCCCTTCGAGATGGAGAGGAACGCATACATACGAGGGGGGCAGGTCTTCGTCACCGATGACATCGACAATGAGGAGCGGCGTCTCGGTAAAGAGCATCTTTGCTGAGCACGTATCCTCGATTTCCAGCATGGACCGGAGATGGGGCCGGTGTCTCCTTCCGCACGTCTTGAGGACCTTCGAAGTGAACACGTCATAGTGGAAAATACGCAGGATAGTGCAGGAAGAGGCGGTATATTCATGGGCAATTTTGAGGATAAAGGGGAGAATCTCCCGAAACGGTATCGGTCGGTGAAGTACCTTGCCCAGTTCATTGAGGGTAATCAGGTGCTGGATGCGCCGATCCGAACGCTCCGAGATTTCAACGGAGAACACCAGCCCCGCAATCTCCAACAGGATGTCCTGGAAGACCCTCTCCGGGGTGGTGTCGGTCAGGGACGTCTTTGTTGACGCAATGGATACGGCACCCACCACCCTTTTTCCGCACATCAGGGGTAGAGAGAGAACCATCCGGGCGTCGCACGGGAGTGATTCGTCGCAATGGAGCGACCCGACATCGGTAAAGACGCTGTCCTTGCGGAAAACGCAGAGGCCCGCTGCGCCTTCTCCGACGGGAATCGAGCAGGACGCAATCTGTTCGGGGCCGTTGCTCGACAACCTCCAGCGCAGGGTGTGGTGGTCGGCGTCGAGAAGATAGATGTCAACGGAATCCAGGTCGAAAGACCTTCCGATAAAGCGGGCGAGGGATTTGAGTCTGGCGGTAGGGGAGAGGTTGGTGGAGTTGGCTATCCGAACAGTGGTGCTCAAGAGAGTGTATTCGTTCGCGATGACCATGGGCGCGCCGTTAAAGATTCATTTGAGAAACCGTATTCAGGTGAATGAGTACCGTCGGGGTTCCTACCTCTTTTCCTTTTTTTCCTGTTCCATCTTGCAGTCGATGCAGTAGGTAGTAACCGGACGCGCCTTGAGACGTGCCTCGCTGATTTCGCAACCGCACATCTCGCAGATGCCGAAGGTGCCGTCGTCTATCTTTCCCAGCGCCTCGCGGATTTTGTTCAGCAGCTTCCGTTCCCTGTCCCGGATACGAAGCTCGAAAGTGCGGTCGGATTCCTGGGTGGCGCGATCATTGGGATCGGGAAAGGTGGTAGTGTCCGCGGTCATTTCCGACACGGTTTTCTCGGCCTCTTCAAGGAGAGACCTCATTTCTTCCTGGAGAACGCTCCGAAAGTATTCCAGCTTTTTGTTGTCCATACCCACTCTCCTGACTCGATAAATCTTTGATATTTTAGGGGAATCGAGTCCTTATGTAAAGGAAAAATTCACACCGTGCCTACCGGGTGTCAAAGAGGTTTTCCAGTGTCTGCTCCACGGATGCAACTCCGATAAGCTCCACGCCGTCGGCGCGGACATGCTTCACGCTTCCGGCGGGAAGGATGCACCGCGTATATCCCAGTTTTGCCGCCTCTCTTACGCGGATATCCGGCTGGGTTACGGCGCGGACTTCACCCGCGAGCCCGACTTCTCCGATAACCACGGTGCGCGGCGCAATGCTCCGGTCAAGATGACTCGACGCAACGGCGGCAACAATTCCCAGATCAGCGGCAGGTTCGCTCAGTTTCACCCCCCCCACCACATTCAGGAAGATATCCTGCCCGGCCATGGTGAGTCCCACCTTTTTTTCCAGCACGGCAACCAGAAGCGCCAGGCGGTTGTGATCAAACCCGATGGTGGTTCGCCTCGGCACGCCATAGGAAGATGATGTGACAAGGGCCTGGAGCTCCACGAGGAGAGGGCGGCTTCCCTCCATGGTGGCTGCCACGACGGAGCCGGATACGCCGAGCGGCCGTTCGGAGAGGAAAAGCTCCGATGGGTTCAAGACCTCGCGAAGGCCCGTTTCTCCCATCTCGAAGACCCCGATCTCGTTGGTTGACCCGTAGCGGTTCTTGATTGCGCGCAAGATACGGAAGGGATGACCGGTATCTCCCTCGAAGTAGAGGACCGTATCCACCATGTGCTCAAGGACGCGGGGACCGGCAATGGAGCCGTCCTTGGTGACGTGACCCACAAGAAAGACAGGCACCCCGCTTTGCTTGGCGAGCATCATCAGTTTTCCGGCGGTCTCGCGGACCTGGCTGACGGTGCCCGGCGCCGATTCCAGGGTGGCGGTGAAAACGGTCTGGATTGAATCCACCACGATTACCGTCGGATTCAGTTTCCGGACATGGGCCAGGATCCGTTCAAGGGAATTTTCCGCCAGGATATAGAGGTCGTCCGCTCCGACCTGGAGGCGCTCCCCCCGCATCCTCGTCTGGCGAGCCGACTCCTCGCCCGAGATATACAAAACCTTTCCCCGTCGGCGGGCAAGATGGTCCGTTGCCTGAAGCATGAGCGTCGACTTGCCGATGCCCGGATCTCCTCCAATGAGGACAAGGGAGCCGGCGACAACCCCTCCGCCGAGCACACGGTCGAATTCCGGAATCCCGCAGGAAAAGCGGTCTTCCGCCTCGCCGGATACCTGGCCGATGGGAACCGGCACAGCGGCGGTCCCGGCCTCGTCAATCCGCTTGTCCCCCCGTATCATGGTCTCTTCCGCCAGGGTGTTCCATGAGTTGCAGTCCGGGCATTTTCCCAGCCATTTCGGTGACTGGTAGCCGCACTTCTGGCAGGAATAGAGGGTTTTCGTTTTCACGCGCGCCTTTCATCAACGGGTCTTTCGGGCGATACTAGTCCCATTCGAAATCCCTGTCAACAAGGAGGGGGAGGGGGCTGAATCATTGTGAAACGAATAGGGAAAGAAGACGAGGGCGCCGGAGAAAAGGCGGGAATGCTATCGCCCTCGCCGGAGTCAATGGTGAACCGCTCCGCCGCTCGACCTTGGGAGGGGTTCATACGGAGGCAATTTCATCAGGAAAGGGTTCGTTCCCTCTCCCACCGCTACCTGCGGTGGTACGAACCGTGCCCGCCGCCGTGATGAGAGCCGTGTCCTTGGTAGTGGGATCCATGCCCGCCGTGTCTATTCGAATAGTAGAAGCTCACGCTCGGCCCTGCGTACCCATACGATCCTCCATAGTAGCCGGGCTCATAGTATCCGTCATGCCACGGGTACACCAGGCAGCCGCTTGTGGTTGCCGCAAAAGCGATCCACGCGATAAGAAGCAGCTTTTTCATGTGGCGCCTCCTGTCAAGGTCCCTTGTTCCAGCATGTTCCTTCGATTCTATAAACGTTCCGGCAGAGACGGGGTTTACCATTGCCCTACCAGCGGAAGAGACCCGGGAAGAGCTTCTTGCCGACGTGTAGCCGGTTGTGATGTCACGGGATAGATGGTATGGTGTGCCTCACCGAACAAGTTCCAATCCGGCGATCCCGAATGAGAACCAATTACCAGGAGAGTACCCCTATGAAGAATACCGCTCACCCCTTCGATACTCTCACCCCCGGTTTCATCATGGACGCAGTGGAAAGCCGCGGTTTCCGCTGCGATTGCCGCACCCTGGCCCTGAACAGCTACGAGAACCGCGTCTATCAGGTGGGTATCGAAGAGGGGAAGCCGCTCATCGCAAAGTTCTACCGTCCCGGCCGTTGGAGTGACGCACAGATCCTGGAAGAGCACCGGTTCTGCCAGGATCTGGCGGAACACGAACTGCCGGTGGTGGCGCCGTGGGCGGAAGCGGGGGGTGATACCCTGTTTCGGCATGAAGGTTTCCGTTTCGCCCTCTATCCCCGCCAGGGGGGGCATGCGCCGGAATTCGACAACCTGGACAACCTGGAGATCCTCGGCCGCATGCTGGGACGCATTCACCGGGTCGGTGCGGTGCGGCCTTTTGTACACAGGCCTGCCATTACTATCGAAACTTTCGGTCGCGAGGGTTCCGCCCTGATACGGGAGCGGTTCATCCCGGAGGAGTACCGGGAGAGTTACGCGGCGGTGGTCGACCGCCTGTTGGGGAGGATTGAGGCCGTTTTTGCCGAGACCGGGCCGGTCCGATCGATACGCTGCCACGGCGACTGCCACAGCGGCAATATCCTCTGGCGTGATGACGCGCCCCATTTCGTGGATTTCGACGATGCGCGCACCGCCCCTGCGGTGCAGGACCTGTGGATGATGCTCTCCGGCGACCGTACCCGCAGGACGGCCCAGCTTGGCGCGCTCATGGAAGGGTACACGGCGTTCTGCGACTTCGACCCCCGCGAAATGCTCCTCATGGAGGCATTGCGCGCCCTGCGCATGCTCCACTACAGCGCCTGGCTCGCGGCGCGATGGGAAGATCCCATGTTCCCCCGCACCTTCCCCTGGTTCAATACCGTCCGTTACTGGGGCGAGCAGATCCTTGCCCTGCGCGAACAGCTGGCGGCGCTTGACGAGCCTCCGCTGGAACTGCCTTGAGAGTCGATTGCAGGGAAGATGCCTGAATCCGTGGCGCCTGAACGCCGAGACGAGCACAATGCCGGGGTTTGAACGTCGCCGACGCTGTTTCACGCCGGTTACACCGCGTGACCGTCGTCGGGCTGCCGCATTCCACCGGCATGCGAGAAACCGAGGCGTGACGGCTTGGCGAAGGAGTGAAGGCGTCACGGATCCGGGAGATACGGAAAAGTCTCCTGTCACCGTTCCCCCGGTTGTGGTAGACTTCATTGGCCCGGCAGGTTCCGGGCAACCCGAAACACGGAAATCCACACAAGGAGAAAACGATGAAAAGAGCCAGTGCCCGCCACATTCTCGTGGCCAGCGAGGAACAATGCAACAACCTGAAGGCGCAGATTGAAGGAGGCGCGGACTTTGCCGCCGTTGCCAAGGAACACTCCCTGTGCCCTTCCAAGAGGGATGGCGGCGCCCTGGGCACCTTCAGCCCGGGTCAGATGGTGCGGGAATTCGACCAGGTCGTGTTCACCGGCGAGATCGGCAAGGTCCTGGGTCCGGTCAAGACCCAGTTCGGATACCACCTGATCGAGATCACCAGCCGTACGGAATAAGGAGAAATCACGAGCCGTTTGCAGGACAACAAAAGCCGGAACCTTGAATAGGAACCGGCTTTGTGCTTTTCACCCACCTTCCCATCAACGAGGCACTCATGAGCGCTCCGGCACATCAGACCATCTACCGCAAGGACTACACCCCGCCCGACTACCTGGTCGATACCATCGACCTCCGCTTCGAGCTGGGCGAGGAAACCACCAGGGTCCATTCCCGCATGGCGATGCGGAAAAACCCGGATGCAGCGCCGGGCAGTCCTCAGCTTCACCTCGACGGCCACCGTTCCACGCTGCTGGGCCTGATCCTTGACGGCATGCCCCTCGCAGGGGACCGGTACGCGCTCGACAGCGAAGGGTTGACCATCCCCGATGTTCCGGCCTCCTTCATCCTGGAAGTTACCACCGAGATTCGCCCCCGGGACAATACCTTCCTGGAAGGGCTGTACCGCTCCGGCGGCATGTTCTGCACCCAGTGCGAGGCAGAGGGATTCCGCTCCATCACCTATTTCCCGGACCGTCCCGACGTGCTTTCGGTGTATACCGTGACCATCGTCGCCGACAAGAGCCTTTACCCGGTGCTGCTTTCCAACGGCAATCCCGTGGAAAGCGGGTCACTGGACGACGGCCGCCACTATGCCGTCTGGCATGACCCGTTCCCCAAGCCCTGTTACCTCTTCGCCCTGGTGGCCGGCGACCTGGTCTGCCACGAGGGGAGTTTCACCACCTGCTCCGGACGAGCCGTTACCCTGCGCATCTTCGTGGAGGAGAGGAACCGGGACAAGTGCGGCCATGCCCTCCGCTCCCTGCAAAAGGCCATGCGATGGGACGAGGAGAGGTTCGGCCGGGAATACGACCTGGACCTGTTCATGATCGTGGCGGTGGATGATTTCAACATGGGGGCCATGGAGAACAAGGGGCTCAACATCTTCAACTCCCGCTACGTGCTGGCAAGCCCGGAGACTGCCACCGACGACGACTTTCAGGCAATCGAGGAGGTTGTCGGGCACGAGTACTTCCACAACTGGACCGGCAACCGGGTCACCTGCCGCGACTGGTTCCAGCTTTCCCTCAAGGAGGGGCTGACCATCTTCCGCGACCAGGAATTTTCCGCGGACATGGAGTCGCGGGGCGTGAAGCGGATCAATGACGTGCGTTTCCTGCGCACCTATCAGTTCGCCGAGGACGCCGGTCCCATGGCTCACCCGGTCCGGCCCGATTCCTACATGGAGATCAACAACTTCTACACCGCGACCGTCTACCGGAAAGGTTCCGAGGTTATCCGCATGCTGCATACCCTGCTCGGCGAGAAACCGTTTCGCGCGGGAATTGACCTCTACTTTCAGCGCCATGACGGCTCAGCGGCGACGGTGGAGGATTTCGTCAGGGCCATGGAGGAAGCGGGCGGCAGAGACCTCGGGCAGTTCCGCCTCTGGTACGGGCAGGCCGGGACACCACGACTGGAGGCAACGGGCAGTTTCGATCCGGAGGCCGGAACCTATACCCTGTCCGTCCGACAGTCGTGCCCGCCCACACCGGGCCAGCCGGAAAAGAAGCCGTTTCATCTGCCCCTGGTCATGGGCCTTCTGGACCGGCAGGGCACGGAACTGCCGTACACCCTGGCGGGAGAGAACGGGGAAGGGACGACGACCCGCATCCTGGAGATCAGGCGCGATGAGGAAACCTTCGTCTTCACCGGCCTGGCCGCCCAGCCGGTTCCGGCCCTGCTGCGTGGTTTTTCCGCTCCGGTCAGGCTTTCATACCCCTACCGTCACGACGACCTTGTGCTGCTCATGGCCCATGAAAAAGACCCCTTCTGCCGCTGGGAAGCGGGGCAGCAGCTGGCCGTCCGGCTCCTCCTCGACCTGGTGGCGGATCTGCAATCAGGGCGGGAGCCCCTGCTCGATCCCGGATTCGTTGCCGCTTTCCGCGCCACCCTGACATCCGGGGAACGGGACCGGGCCTTTCTGGCCGAGGCCCTGACTCTACCGTCCGAGGGATACCTGGCCGAGCTCATGGAGGTGGCTGATCCCACCGCAATCCATCGGGCCCGCCAGTTCGTCCGTCAAGGGCTTGCGGAGAGGCTGAGGACGGAGTTCCTGGCGGTGCGGCAAGAGTGCCGCTGCGCCGCGCCCTATGCCGTGGATGACGGGCGGGCAGGGGAGCGGCGCCTGGCGAATCTCTGCCTCGCATACCTGATGACCTCGGGGACACCGGACATCGTTGAAATCAGCCTTCGACAGTTCCGTGAAGCCGACAACATGACCGATGTCATGGGCGCGCTCGTCCCTCTGGCATCCTGCGATTGCCCGGAACGTCGCGTTGCCCTGGCCGGATTCTACGAAAAATGGCGCGACGACCGCCAGGTGGTGGACAAGTGGTTCTCGGTGCAGGCTTCCTCGACCCTGCCGGATACCTTGGCCCAAGTAACGCGCCTCCTGGAGCATCCCGCCTTCGAACCGGCAAACCCCAACCGCTTCCGCTCCCTGGTGGGCGTCTTTTCCCAGGCCAATCCGGTGCGGTTCCACGACCCGAGCGGCGCCGGATACCGTTTTTTCGGCGAGCAGCTGCGGCGCCTCATTCCGGTCAATCCCCAGGTCGCGGCCCGTCTCCTTGCGCCGCTCGTCCGCTGGCGGCGCTACGACCCGGCGCGTCAGGAGATGATGCTCAGGGAGCTGCGCGCTATCAAGGCGTTGCCGGATCTGCCCCGTGATGTGTTCGAGGTGGTGGAGAAAAGCCTGGCCGGCACGGTATAGAAACGGCAAAGAATAGCCCGAATTCTCCCTGTGTTCGCATCCTGCACTACTTCATGTCTTTGGATATTTGATCTTTACGATTTTTCCGATTTCGCACGGTTGAAAAATGCATGAATCTTACTATCATGACTGATGAAATCCGGTAGAATCGTTTTACAGATGGCCCGCATCTGAAAACCGGGCACCAGCGGAGATGGTGGCACGACTGATCCAGCCGTAAGAACGGCGCCCTCCGCCGGAGGGCAGATGCAAAGGAGTATGACATGTCCAAGAAAATCGCGATAATCGGAGCGGGTCCGGGAGGCTTGACCGCCGGCATGATCCTGGCGAGGCATGGCTATGATGTGGAGATATTTGAAAAAGAGGGTCACGTGGGAGGCAGGAACGCTCCCCTCACGCTCGGCGGCTATACCTTCGATACCGGACCCACATTCCTGATGATGAGCTTCATTCTGGAGGAAATCTTCAGCCTGGCGGGGAGGGATGCCGCAAAGTACATGGAAATGGTCAGGCTCGACCCCATGTACCGTCTCGTGTTCTCGGACATGGAGATATCCCCGTCCAGCGATCACCGGAAGATGGAGCAGGAACTTGCCAGGGTGTTCCCGGGCAGCGAAGAGGGTTACCGGAAATTCCTGCAGCGGGAGAAAATCCGTTTCGACGCAATGTATCCCTGTCTGAAGGTGGACTATTCATCGTTCCGGTCGCTCTTTTCGGCCAACCTGATCAAGGCGCTCCCCCATCTCTCCCTGGGACGATCCATCTTTGAAAACCTCGGTGAGTATTTCACCCCCGAGAAGCTGAAGCTCTCCTTCACGTTCCAGTCCAAATACCTGGGAATGTCCGCCTGGGATTGTCCGGCGGCCTTCACCATCATTCCCTATGTCGAGCATTCCTTCGGCATATACCATGTCATCGGCGGGCTCAATGTCATATCGCAGGCCATGGGCCGGGTGTTTGCGGAACATGGAGGGAAACTGCGCCTGTCCACGCCGGTCGAACGCATCCTGGTCGAGAACGGGACGGCACGGGGCGTCGAACTGGCGGGCGGAGAAAGGGTCTTTGCGGACGAGGTGATCATCAATGCCGATTTCGCTTACGCCATGGCCAACCTGACCGGTACCGCCGTTCCCCGATACTCCCGGGAAAGGCTCGACGCCATGGACTATTCCTGTTCCACGTTCATGCTCTATCTGGGGATTGACCACTGCTACGACATCCCCCACCACAATGTGTTTTTTGCGGAAAAGTACCGGGAAAACATCGAGAATATCTTCCACAAAGGCAGCCTGTCCGATGATATGTCCTTCTACGTGCAGAACGCCTCGGTAACGGATCCGACGCTGGCGCCGGCCGGCCATTCAACCATCTATGTACTGGTCCCGGTTCCGAACCTGTCGTTTCCCATTCCCTGGGAGGTAGAAAAGGAGCGGTATGCGGAAAAGGTGCTGACGGCTCTCGAGTCGCGGGCCGGGCTCACCGGGCTGCGTTCCCGTATCAAGGTCAGAAAAATCACGACTCCGGAGGATTGGCGGGACAGCTACCATGTGTACAAGGGGGCGACGTTCAATCTTGCGCACACGCTGGGCCAGATGTTGTATTTCCGTCCCCACAATGAATTCGAGGGGCTGAGGAACTGTTATCTGGTGGGCGGGGGCACCCATCCCGGGAGCGGACTGCCGACCATCTACGAGTCGGGACGGATTTCGGCTCACATGATTCTGGCAAAACACGCGGCAGGAAAGAAATGAGCCGGATACGGCGGTTCGCGTTGATTGTGAAAGCCGTGGCGGCGTTTGCGCTGCTTGCTCCGTCGTTTCTCTGCGCCCAGGGAGAACGGGGCGCCATCGTGGTCGACATAACGGGGTTCAGGAATTCCCACGGCAAGGCAGGCGTACTGCTGTTTTCCAGTGAAAAGGGCTTTCCCGCGGATCACCTCCAGGCTCTGGAGTCGCGTTTCGCGGAAATAGCGGGCAACGTGTGCCGGGTGACGCTGGAGGATATCCCGTACGGGAGTTATGCGGTAAGCGTGTTCCACGACGAGAATGGCGACGGAGCGTTGCAGTTGAGCATGTTCGGCTTCCCCCGGGAGGGCGTCGGGGCGTCGCGCAACCCGGCCATGCGGTTCGGCCCGCCCAGGTTCAGGGATGCGCGCTTTACCCTGGATTCACCTGAACGCCGGCTTGCCATTTCCATGAGGTATCCGGGGAGACGGCAAGAACCGGGCACTGGGGACGGCGGGGCGGGAAAGTAGAATACAGACCTCTATTTCCACGGGTGATTCTTTCATGAAAAAAACTTTGCCGCCATTTCTGAAGTCCTATGGTTTTTCCATCCTTCTGATTGTCTCGATTATTGTCGGCGCCGTTCTCGGTATCCTCCTTCAAAAGGATGCCGCGGTACTCAAGCCGCTGGGCGACATATTCCTGAATCTGCTCTTCACCGTGATTGTCCCGCTGGTGTTCTTTTCCATCTCGTCCTCGGTCGCCTCCATGAACAATATCGGGCGCCTGGGCAGGATCCTTTCCGTGATGGTCCTGATATTCGTCGCAACGGGTCTCATCGCGTCAACGGTCATGATTGCCGCGGTCGTCCTCTATCCCCCTGCCGCCGGTGTGAGCATCCCCCTTCCCGTGACGGCCGATGTTCACAACCTCAAGGTGTCCGAGCACATCGTCCGGGCATTCACCGTCTCCGACTTTCCTCACCTTTTGTCCAAGAACAACATGCTTGCCCTGATTGTCTTCTCTATCCTGACCGGTCTCGCCACGTCCGCCGTGGGAGAAAAAGGGAGGGCGTTCGCCGCGTTCCTGGCCTCGGCCAACGAGGTCGTGATGAAGCTGATCTCCTTCATCATGTTGTACGCGCCGATCGGCCTGTGCGCATACTTCGCTTACCTGGTCGGCTCTTTCGGCCCCGAGCTTCTCGGCTCGTACGCCCGCGCAATGACGCTCTACTATCCGACGGCCTTTGCATATTACATCCTTGCCTTTTCCCTGTATGCCTTCCTTGCCGGCCACGCAGCCGGTGTGAAGAAGTTCTGGCGCGCAATCATCCCGCCGTCGCTTACGGCACTCGCCACCGGCAGTTCGATGGCGACGATCCCCTCCAATCTCCAGGCGGCGGATTCCATCGGCGTGCCCAGGGATATCAGTGAAGTGGTCATTCCCATCGGAGCGACCATCCACATGGAGGGATCGTGCCTGGCCGCGGTCTTGAAGATTGCCTTCCTTTTCGGAGTATTCCAGATGCCCTTTACCGGAATCGAGCCGATTCTGACCGCCCTCGGAATTGCCCTCCTGACCGGCGTAGTGGTGAGCGGCATCCCCGGCGGAGGCACCATCGGCGAACTGCTTATCCTGTCCCTGTACGGTTTTCCTCCTGAAGCGTTTCCCCTGATCACGATGGTCGGCACGCTGGTGGATGCGCCCGCTACCATGCTCAACGCCGTCGGCGACAATGTTTCCAGCATGATGGTCGCCCGCGTGCTGGGCGGCAAGGGGTGGATGGAGGAAGCTCAATAATCGCTGTACCACGATTCCTTTGCGGAAGAATCCGGTATAAACATACTGAGGTGAAATGGAGGAGAGGCCTGGTGAAAGAAAAGGCGACGGTGTAGTCATGAAAAATACCCATAGCTCCCCGGTCAGCGCGGCAGCACTGCGGATCGTCGCTATATATGCGATGGTTGCGGCATTGTGGATATATCTTTCGGACACTGTCGTGGGCCTTCTCACAAACGACCCGGCCATTCTCTACCGCATCGCAGTTGTGAAAGGGTTCCTGTTCATCCTGGTGACCGGGGTTATCCTGTATCTGCTTATCTCCCGCTTCATCACCGGGCAGAAGAAGGCGGAAGGGGCACGGGAAGCCACGATTGAGTTGCTGCGCATCTGCAACAGGGCCGTCGACCTGAAGGAGCTGATGAGCGATCTGATGCTGTATTTGCAGCGGTTCACGGGATGCGAGGCCGTCGGCGTCAGATTGCAGGAAGGGTATGATTTCCCCTATTACGAAACACGCGGCTTTCCCGCGGAATTCGTGGAAGTGGAGAACTGTCTCTGCGCCCATGACCAGGCCGGAGAACTGGTCCGCGATTCCGTGGGCCATCCCGCATTACATTGCATGTGCGGAAATGTCATATGCGGGCGTTTCGACCCGTCAAAGCCTTTCTTTACACCGCGCGGAAGTTTCTGGACAAACTGCACCTCGGAACTGCTGGCAACCGCGACGGACGAAGACCGGCAGGCAAGGACGCGCAACCGCTGCAACGGTGAGGGGTACGAGTCTGTGGCGCTCATTCCGTTGCGGGTGCATGACCAGACTATTGGCCTTTTCCAGTTCAACGACAAACGCCGGGACCGCTTCACCGTCGAAAAAATAGCCCTGCTGGAGGACCTGGTTGACTACGTGGCAATCGCCATGGCGAAATTCAGGGTCGACGACGCCCTGATGGAGGCGTGCCAGTTCGGCCAGCAGGTCATCAACAGCGTTGACGAAGGCGTTGTCGTCCTGGACCGGGGGTTGCGCTACCAGGTCTGGAACCCGTACATGGAACAGCTGTCCGGCGTGCGGGCTTCCGAGATAATGGGTAAACATCTGCCGGAACCCTTCCCCTTTTTCAGGGAGCTCGGCATTGTGCAGAGAGCCGAAGCGACACTGTCCGGCAATTGTCCCGCTCCCGTCGATATGCGGATTCCTTTCCACCAGTTCGAGTATTCAGGGTGGATAACGGTGATACATTCCCCCCTCAGGAACACGAAGGACGAGATTATCGGCGTGATCCTGACAATGCGCGACATAACCGACCGCAGAAAGGCGCAGGAAGAGCTGCTGGAAGCATCTCACCGGCTGCGGCTCGCCGTTGATTCGGGACGGTTGGGCATCTGGGACAGGGATTTGATGACGGATAGAGTGATCTGGGACGATCGGATGTTCGAAATATACGGCATGGACAGGGACTCGTTCACCGGCTGTTTTGATGCATGGCTCAAGATGGTTCATCCCGATGATTGCGCGGCGGCACTGGAAGCCAATCTGGCCGCAATCCGCGGCGAGAGGGACTATGAAACCGAATTCCGCGTCATGCGTCCCCATGGGACCGTGAAGAACATCAAGGCCTGCGGTATCGTAATCAGAAACGAAAACGGCGAAGCTGTAAGAATGATCGGTCTGAACCAGGATGTCACGGACCAGAAGCTCCTGGAGGAACAACTCCGCCAGTCCCAGAAAATGGAGGCGATCGGGCAGCTTGCCGGAGGGATTGCCCATGATTTCAACAATATCCTGACGGTAATTTACGGATATTGCCATATGATGAAGGCCGGCACGGAAAACCAGCCGGCCCTCAGATCAGGCGTAGACCAGATTCACGGGGCAGCGGAAAGGGCCGCCAAGCTGACCGGAAGCCTGCTCGCCTTCAGCAGGAAACAGGTTATGAGTCTGAGGTTGATCAACCTGAATCACCATATCCTGAATATCGGAGCGTTGCTTGCCAGGATTATCGGTGAGGACATCCGGTTGAAGACGGAATTCCGCGCGAATCCCCTGATGATATATGCCGACGGAGGTCAGATTGAACAGGTTTTGATGAATCTTGCGGCCAATGCCAGGGATGCGATGCCCAGGGGAGGACTGCTGACCATCGAGACGGAGGTCGGGGATATCCGGGAAGACTTTGTCCATGCGCACGGTTTTGGAACACCGGGCACGTATGTCGTTCTATCGGTATCCGATACCGGCGAAGGCATGGATGCCGAAACGGTACGGAAAATCTTTGAACCGTTTTTCACAACAAAAGGGGTGGGAAAGGGTACCGGCCTGGGGCTTTCGATAGTATACGGGGTCGTCAAGCAGCATAACGGTTTTATTGACGTCCACAGTGAACCGGACAAAGGCACGACATTCAGAATCTACCTCCCCCTTGATACGGAAGAACGTGCGGACGATGAAGAAAGGGTTGACCCGGAGTATCCCCGGATGGGCACTGAAACGGTGCTGGTGGCGGAGGATGATGCTTCCATCCGGCAACTCACGGATTCCGTCCTGAGAAAATTCGGGTACGACGTGCTGCTTGCCCGTAACGGCGCTGATGCTGTCGAGAAATTCAAGGCAAACAGCGGGAAGATCGAACTGATCGTCATGGACATGATCATGCCGTCAAAAAGCGGCAAAGAGGCCCATGAGGAAATCAGAAGGCTCGGGCATGATGTGAAAGTCCTGTTCATGAGCGGGTACAGCACCGATCTGCTTGCATCCAAGGGAGTCCTGGAAGAGGGGGACGAGATTCTCATGAAACCCTTCCAGCCTCTGGAACTGGTCCGGAAGGTGCGATCCATGCTCGACCGGAAAAGGCGATAACGCGTCACCGCCGGAAGACCGGGGAGGTTGCGTCCAGCCGCGCAACTTCCGCGAACAGGCAACCGTAGGCAGGTTTTTTGGTCGTCATACCCCTTTGTCAAAGGAGAGACGCATCACGTGCGGGGAGTGAAAGATGTTCGGTCCCGGGATTCCTGCCCGCTCTGCCGTCGACATTTGTCGTCCCGATTACCTCGTGCTGAAAGGATGCTGCCATGGTTATTTCCGAAACCGGGCCACGGCGCGGATTGATCCGCCGGGTTCGCCGCGCGTATGCGGGAATGAATCGGAGAGAGGTCACGTTGTGGTTGAAGGAAAGGCTGTTCTGGCGCCCTTTCCGCACCTGCCGCCCGCTCCTCTTCAGTGTCGGGGCCTTGGCGTTCCTGTGGAGGCGCCTGATGTTCCGGACCACCTTCATTGCAATCACCGGAAGCCTCGGCAAGACCACGGCCAAGGAATGCCTCGCTGCGATACTCGCCACGAAAGCGCCGACGATCAAGACCGCAGGCAACCACAACAGCGGTCTTGGATTGTGCGTGAGCATTCTGCGGGTCCGTCCCTGGCATCGCTTCGCGGTACTCGAACTTGCGGGCGCTGCGCCGAACAACATGCTTCGCGGCTCCCAGCTGGTGCGACCGGATGTGGCCGTTGTTCTCAACGTACTGCGAACCCACACCACGGTCTTCGCCACACTGGAAGACCATGCCGCCGAAAAATCCCACCTTCTCGATAATCTTCGCCCCGGAGGCACGGCTATCGTAAACGGTGAGGATCCGCTCGTCGCCTCCATGGCGAATCGGCCGGGACTCCGGGTGATCCGATTCGGAACATCCCCGGAGTTCGACGTCCGGGTGGACGGCGTCACCTCGCGCTGGCCGGATCGGCTCGCTTTCAAGGTACACAGTCATGGTGAGTCCGCCGACGTGGAGACGCGGCTCGTGGGCCGGCACTGGATCAACTCGCTGCTTGCCGCGCTCTGCACCGCGCAGCAGTGTGGCGTGAGTCTGCGTCAGGCCGCCAAGGCCCTGCGGGATGTCGAACCTTTCCCTGCCAGGCTCCAACCAGTGGCGCTACCCATGGGAGCTATCGTGCTGCGGGACGATTATAATGCATCCATCGACACGCTCGAAACAAGTTGCCGCGTTCTCGAAGAGGCGGATGCACAGCGCCGCCTGCTGGTGGTCAACGACTTTTCCGACTCCGGGGTCAACCGCAAGAACCGACTCAGGCGCCTGGCTGAAACCGCCCGGCGTGCCGCGGATGTGGCCCTCTTCATAGGAGAGAGCGCGGAGTACGGAAGGCGTCGGGCCATTGAAGCCGGAATGCGTCCGGATGACGTCCATCATTTCCCAACCCTCAAGGAGGCGGCCCGCTTTCTGAAGAACGAGATCCGGAGCGGCGACCTTGTGCTTCTCAAGGGTCGAACCACCGATCATGCCGCGCGGATTTTCTTTGCGTTGACGGGAGAGGTGGGGTGCTGGAAGGACTACTGCCGAAAGACGATGCTGTGCGACAACTGTTGGGCCCTCCGCCTGGATGCCGACATCGCGCAGGGACTGTAGAACCACCTGAATTCGTGACGGCTGAATGCCGAGGCGAGCGGAATGCCGGGGTTTGAACGTCGCCGACGCTTTTTCACGCCGGTTACGCCGGGTGACCGTCGTCGGGCCGGTTCAACCCACGCGAATGCAAGAAACCGAGGCGTTCCGCGAAGGCGAAGGCATGAAGGCGCCACGGATTCAGGAGTCAAAAACGGCTGTCGGAGTCGTCCGTAGAGAACGGCTCTATTTCTCCTTCGAGGAGACAACCGATCCCAGCAGATCGCGATAGGTGTCATGGGGCGTCATCCTCCCCTGGTCAAAGGAGAGGCACATGAAGTGCAGGTGGGTCGGAGAACGTTTGGGCCAGGCATTCTTGCCGGTCCTGCCGAGCAGGGCGATGGTGTCGCCTGCCTTTACGCGCGCTCCAGGGACGACCAGCGCCCGGGCAAGGTGAGCGTAGTAGTAATAGCGGTCTCCGGACGGGTCGTAGATCCAGATGTAGACCCCGCCCCTGATTTCGCTTGGATGCTGCCAGGCGGGATTGACGCCGACGACGATGCCGTCGCTGAACGAGACTATCTCCGCCGGTTTTCCCGTTCCGCTGTCGAGGCCGTCACCGCTCATGTCGCGGATGAACAGGTCATGGGCAGGGTGGCCGCCGTGGCGATTGCCGTCGTAGAAATTGTAAACCCCAGGCTTGAAGCCGCTGCCCAGTTTCCCGCCGATGCAGTCCGGCCCATACCCTTTGACCGGGAAATGAAACGGGGAGCGGGCGGCCTTGTCGGAATGGTTATCCCGCAGCTTCCCGCCCAATCTGACGATTTCCCTCTGTGCGTCATCCTTCGGTATCGTCCCGTCTCTCACGGCGGCTTGCAGTGTGTTCCATTCTTCATGGATCGGGGTTGAAACGGTATCGGCCGACACCGGTCCGGCGAGGAGGAGATATACGAAGCACAGCAAGCAGCAGAGTGTACGCGGGAATATCATTTCACGTCTCCCAGATGGATTGACCCGTTGTATCCCGGATTCGGCATCAGTCGTTCTCTTTGGATGACTCCACCTGCCGTTTTCAGGTTCATAGGATGGACGGGCCGCGTTTTCGTTGCACTCTACCAGATTGACTCACGGTCCGCCAGACCGGAGTGGAAAACGCGGTGAGGCGCCTCGCTCGACTCATGATCCGCACGGCGGCACGTGACTGCCGAAAGAATCATTATGTAACATAACTACATTGCAAAGAATAAAAAATATACCCTGGATTGTTCGTATCCCGGTCTCATCTTTCCATTCTCAGAATATTCCTGATTCCTCAAATCTTATATAAGCCCGAAATCATTATAGATATTGGTATCATTAAAAATATGGCGGAGTGGCTTGGTTTTGGCATTGTGTTTGCTGTGTAGCCGTTTCACCGGGTTATATATCAGTGTGCTTTCCCGATGGACGGACTGATAATCGCCCGAAACGAGACACCAAGATTACAACCCGCTGCCGGTCGACGGTGACCGAGGCAGCGCATAGCGGAGGAAATCGTTCATGTGTCGCATTGGCGCCATAAAAAGTCTCAACTACGTGCACCCGAGCACGGCACTGCACCTGATGAATTCACAGCAGAAGGGGCATGACAATTCCGGGTTCGCCATGGTCATGCAGGATCTGGGCGGCATTTTCGCCGACTACAAGAACAAGCCGACCCTTTCGCTGGCCTGTACCGATGAAGGCCTTCAGATTACGGAGGAAATCCTGGGTGTCCTCGGTTTCCGGCAGGTCTTTCAATGGGCTCCGGAAACCAACTGGAAACCGGGTATGGACATCAAGAAGATGCCGAACTACGTATTCCGCACCTTTGACTACCCCGACTATTGCAGGGACATGTCTCAGCGTGACAAGGAAGAACTGCTGACCAACACCCGGCTGCGTATCCGCGCTGCTCTGGAAAAGGATGAAACGGGCTTCGTCTACTCCTTCTGGCCGGATGTCATAACGCTGAAGGAGATCGGCGACCCCCGGGACATCGGCACCTTCTTCGGGCTCTGGGAGCCGGATGAGTCCTTCACGGCCAGGACCATCACCGCCCAGTGCCGCCAGAACACCAACTACGCCATCGTACGGTATGCGGCCCATCCCTTCTTCCTCCAGGGCTACGTGACCCTGACCAATGGTGAGAACACCTTCTACCAGAAGAACAAGGAGTTCCAGTCCACCCTGCATCCCGGCTACCTCGGTTTCGAATCCGATTCCCAGTGCTTCCTTTACACCATGCACTACATGCACCGCCGGCTCGGGTGGCCCCTCCAGTACTACAAGCACATCATCACGCCGCTTCCCTTCGAGGAAGTCGTGAAGCGCGAAGACAAAGAAGAGCTGCTCGCCATCCGCCAGTCCCTGGCTCACCTGGAGATCAACGGCCCCAACACCATCATCGGCACCCTGCCCGACTTCACCATGTGGGTCGTGTGCGACGCAAAGAAGCTCAGACCCATTGTAGTGGGGCGCACCGAGGATACCGTGGTCTTCTCCTCGGAGGTGTGCGGCATCAACGAGATCCTGCCCGGACGGGACTGGGAAAGCGACATCTATCCCAACGAGAGGGAAATTGTCGTGGTCGACAACAATCTGGAGGTCCAGCGATGGAAACAGTAAAAATAAACGATCTGGCCTGCAACGATCTTCCCTGGAAGGTCATCTACGATACCAAGCGCTGCACCCTGTGCGGATCCTGTGTGTCGGCATGCAGCTTCGGCGCCATCAAGCCGAAAGTGGAGCGCCGCCGCAAATCCTTCTCGGACACCGAGACCCCGGAGCCGAAGATCTCCTTCAGCGCGACGCCGGTCATCACCCAGGTGAACATTTTGAAGCACTTCTGCCGCGGCTGCGGCGTATGCGAGCGGGTCTGCCCCAACAGCGCCATCCGTTCGGAGCGCAACCCGGATTCGCGCTTCAACGTGGTGTACCAGGCGACCACGGCCAGCGGTCCCAAGCGCGGCGGGCGCAACAACCTGGAGGTCCAGGCCCGTACCCTCGACACCCTGCGCGTGGGCCGCATCTCCCAGATGACCGACCCGAGCCTGGATGCCGAGCGCCACACCTTTGACTGTCTGGCGCCCCTGGGCCGCGTGCTCCCGGCGCAGAACCTGCCGTTTACCCTCGGCCCGGACGGCAAGCTGACCAAAACCGGCCAGACTCCTCCGTTGAACTGGATCTACCCGATCATTATCGGCGACATGTCCATCGGCGCCCTGTCCTGGAGGATGTGGGAGGCGGTCTCCATGGCCGTGGCCTACCTGAACGAGGAGTGCGGCCTGCCGGTCCGCCAGTGCTCGGGCGAGGGCGGCATGCCGGTGCGCCTGCTCAAGAGCAAGTACCTGAAGTACGTCATCCTGCAAATCGCCTCCGGCCACTTCGGGTGGAACCGCATCATCAAGGCCATGCCCCACATGGTGGAAGACCCGGCTGGCGTTCTCATCAAGATAGGCCAGGGCGCCAAGCCCGGCGACGGCGGCCTGCTCATGGCGGCAAAGGTTGCATCCCATATCCAGTCCATCCGCGGCGTGCCCAAGTCGGACCTGCTGTCGCCGCCCAACCACCAGGGCCTGTACTCCATCGAGGAGAGCGTGCAGAAGATGTTCCTCTCCTTCAACGCGGCCTTCAAGTTCCGCGTGCCGGTGGCCATCAAGGTGGCTGCCAGCGCCACCTCGGTCTCGGTGTTCAACAACCTGGTGCGCGACCCGTACAACATCGTCGGCGGATTCTTCCTCGACGGCATCGACGGCGGCACCGGCGCGGCCCACGACATATCCCTGGACCACACCGGCCATCCGGTGGTCAGCAAGCTGCGCGACTGCTACCAGGCAGCCTGCGCCCAGGGGCGCCAGGGACAGATCCCCCTGTGGGCGGCCGGCGGTCTGGGCAAGACCGGCAACCTGGCGGCGGATGCCTTCAAGATGTTCTGCCTCGGGGCCAACGGCGTCTTTACCGGCAAGCTGATGCTGCAGCTGGCAGGCTGCCTCGGCAACGAGCACAGCCGCTGCAACGCCTGCAACACCGGCCTCTGCCCGGCGGGGATAACCACCCAGGAGCCGCTCCTGGTGAAAAGGCTCAACCCGGACAAGGTCGCGGAAAACATCGTCAATTACTTTCTGGGCGTGGACAAGGAGCTGCGCAAGCTCATGGCCCCCATCGGCAACTCGTCGTTGCCGGTCGGCCGTTCCGACTGCCTCATCTCCACCGACAAAGCCGTTGCGGACCGTCTTCAGGTCCAATACGTCTGCTAAGGAGGATATAGATACATGCCAGCTTTTATCTCAGGTTTTGATGAACAGAATAAGCGGATCTCGACGCAGCAGCTGCTGCAGAAGATATATGCGGCCCTGGATCAGGGAGAGACGGAATTCGAGATTCTCGCCTCCGGCCACCACGACATCGGCGGCCCGCTCTGGACCAAAGACGGCAAACCGTTGAAGTTTACCGTCAAGAACCCCGGCCAGCGGGTCGGTTCCTTCGGCCTGGAAGGCACCGAGATCCTGGTGGACGGCCCTGCCCCGGCCGACGTGGGATGGCTCAACGCCGGCGCCACCCTCACCCTGAAAGGTGACGGCGGAGACACCACCGGCCACTGCTCCGCCAGCGGCAAGATCTACGTGGGCGGCCGGGCGGGCACCCGCACCGGCTCCCTCATGAAACACGACCCGTCCTATGAGCCGCCGGAACTCTGGATCCTGAAGAATACCGGATCTTTCTCCTTCGAGTTCATGGGAGGCGGCATCGCCGTTGTCTGTGGCTATGACTCGGACCAGTTCGAATCGGTTCTGGGCGACCGTGCCTGCATCGGCATGGTCGGCGGCGCCATCTATGTGCGAGGCCCGGTAAAGGGGCTGTCGAAACAGGTATGGCTCCTGGATCTCGATGAAGCGGATCAGGAATTCCTCCTCTCCAACATGCCGGTGTTCCTGGAAAAGATCGATCGCCCGCACCTGCTTTCCCAACTGACCGATCTCTCCCAGTGGAAGAAGATCGTGGCCATGACCTGGGAAGAGCGCCAGCGTCTGGACCGGATCTCCATGAAGGAATTCCGCACCCGGAAATGGGTCGAAGGCGGCATCTTCGGCGACGTGGTCGCCGATGATTACGATCAGGTAGTCAACTTCGTCAACACCGGAGAAGGCCGCCTCAAGGTCCCTCACTGGCAGAACAAGCTGTTCGGCGCGCCCTGCCAGACCGCCTGCCCGACGGGCATACCGACCCAGGATCGCATCAACCTGCTCCGCCAGGGCAAGATAAAGGAAGCGCTGGAACTTGTGCTCAACTTCTCCCCTTTCCCTGCCAGCGTCTGCGGCCAGGTCTGCCCGAACCTGTGCAAGGATGCCTGCAGCCGCCAGTTCATCGACCTTCCGGTGGCCATGCAGGAACTGGGACGCCTTTCCCAGGATGCGGCGCCGCCGGCAAGGAAAGCGGCTACCGGGAAAAAGGTCGCCATCATCGGCGGTGGCCCCGGCGGACTGTCCGCGGCATGGCAACTGAGCCTCCTCGGCCACAGCGTCACGCTGTTCGAAGGCGACAGGGAAGTGGGCGGCAAGCTGCGCCAGGCCATCCCCATGGAGCGACTGCCCCGCGAGATACTGGACAGCGAGGTCAACCGCATCAAGGAAATGGGCGCGGATATCCGCGTTTCCCAGAAGATTGACAAGACCTCCTTCGACGCCATGCAGTCGGACTACGACGTTCTGGTTATCGCCAGCGGCGCCCACAATCCGGTGGTGATTCCTTTCCCCGGCCACGAGCGTCTGGTCAAGGGATTGGATTTCCTCAAGGCCATCAACAACGGTGAAAACCCCAAGGTGGGGAAAAAGGTGGTCGTTATCGGCGCGGGCAACGCGGGCATGGATGTGGCGCTGGGGGCATATGCCATGGGCGCCGAGAAGGTGACCGCCATCGACGTGCAGCGCCCCGCGGCCTACCAGAAGGAGATCGATCATTTCAAGGCCCTTGGTGGAGATATCCAGTGGCCGGTGTTTACCGAGAGAATAGATGCCGAAGGCCTGCGCACCAAGGACGGCCGCCTGATCGAGGCCGACACGGTCATCATCTCCATCGGCGAAAGGCCCGATCTCTCCTACGTGCCCCGCGAATGGCTTACGGATCGCGGCATGATGGACGTGACGGAATGCTGGCAGTCGGTCCGGAATGAAAAGGTGTTTGCCATTGGCGACACCATAAAGCCGGGGCTCCTCACCAATGCTATCGCCGGCGGCCGCGAGGTGGCCGAATACATCAACGCCTACCTCAGCGGCTGGGAACTGGTCCCCCAGAAGAAGCCGGAGATGATACCCCAGGAGAAGCTGAGCCGGGAACTGTTCATCCCCCAGAACCGCAGCCGCTTCCGGGTCACGGACGCGAAAAACGAGGTGCACCGCTGCATCTCCTGCGGCACCTGTCGCGACTGCTCCATGTGTCTGGAAACCTGCCCGGAAGGGGCCATCGTCCGCACGGAAAAGGAAGACGGGACCGTGGAGTACACCTCGGACGACAAGTACTGTATCGGCTGCGGCATCTGCGCCGGCATCTGTCCGTGCGGCGTCTGGGCCATGGAGAACATGATCGTCTGACAGCCCCGCACAGCCGGGCGAGTTGCCCGAAAAGGGGCGTCTCGACCGGTTCGTCGGTTTCTTGCTGCGCAGTAACAACAAAGCGGCTCTCCCGTCTCGGGAAAGCCGCTTTTTCTTTCCGGCCAAAACCTTCCTGCTACTTGATCTTCAGATAAACCTCTCTCCGGTGTCCGACCTTGACGATCCAAACCGTAAGAGCATTATCCTCGATGGAGTAAACTATCCGGTAATCACGTTGTCGTATCCGCCACAACTCTACCCCGGCAAGCTTCTCCGCACCGGTTGGTCTCGGGTTTTCATCAAGCGCCTCGATCCGCTCCAGGACCTTCGGGAGATCTTTTTTCGCCAGAACCTCCAATTCACGGACCGCGGACTTCTTTATGAAGATGCTATATACGGCCACGTTTCTTCAAGTCCTTGACAAACTGCTCGTAGGAAACCGCCGGTTCGTTGATCCGCTCACGGTATGCCGAAAGATCGGCCTCATCCTCTGCCATTGAGTACCTGACGGCTTCATTCACCAGTTCGGAAATGGTCTTTGAAGTGGTGGCGGCCTTCATGCGAAGCGCCCGGTGCAGTTCTTCATCAAGGTAGATAGTTGCCCGTTTTGCCGAAGTTTTCATGCTTCACCTCCACGATTTACGGTAGCACCATAACGTCTTGACGTCAAGGCGTCAACTTTCGCAGGGGTAGCATGGGATGTTCAAACCCAATTCCACAGCATTCTTCGGGAAGGGGGCGGCATCGGAGACGGAGGCCATGGCCTTCCCGAGCCAGACAATCGTTTGCCCTAGGTGGTTCATGTTCCGCAGGGCCTCCTCGTCACCGAGCACATCCCCTTTATCGAGTGCCATGCACAGATTCCAGTACAGGGATCCAGGGACTATCATGAAGGAGATGAGGTACATGTGGTTGATGGTGTCGAAAACAGATACGACCTGAACGCCGTCCACGCAAACTCAGAGACCGGTCATCTTCTCCAGTTTTTCCGGATACCGGGCCCCGTGCACGGTAATCTTCGCTGCGGCGCTGTCGATTTTACGGAGATCTTCTGCGGTGAGTTCAACGGCAGTCGCTCCGATGTTCTCGTCCAGGCGATGCAGCTTGGTGGTGCCCGGGATCGGAACGATCCAAGGTTTTTGGGCAAGAAGCCAGGCCAGGGCGATCTGGGCGGGTGTCGCCTTCTTCCGTTCCGCGATGCTGCCGAGAAGCTCGACCAGGGCCTGGTTCGCCTTCCGGGCCTCGGGCGTAAAGCGGGGGACGACGTTGCGGAAGTCGGTGCCGGCGAAGGTCGTGCGCTCGTCAATCTTACCGGTAAGGAAGCCCTTGCCGAGCGGACTGTACGGCACCAGGCCGATTCCCAGTTCCTTAAGGGTCGCCAGCAGGCCCTCTTCCGGTCGCCGCCACCAGACGGAGTACTCGCTCTGGACTGCTGCTACGGGTTGAATCGCATGGGCGCGACGGATGGTCTGCGTACCCGCTTCGGACAGGCCGAAGTACCTGACCTTCCCCTCCTGAATCAAACCCCTCACCGCTCCCGCCACCTCCTCGATGGGCACGTCCGGGTCGACACGGTGTTGATAGAAGAGATCGATGACATCGGTCTTAAGCCGCTTGAGTGATGCCTCGGCAACCTGCCTGATATGCTCGGGCCGGCTGTTCAGGGCCGGAGTTCCCTGTGTGCCCCTGGGATCGATGCCGGTATCGAAACCGAACTTGGTGGCAATCACCACCTGGTTGCGCAGGGGAGAGAGCGCCTTACCGACGAGTTCCTCGTTGGTGAACGGGCCGTACACCTCGGCTGTGTCGAAGAAGGTGACGCCGCGTTCCACGGCTGCCCGCAGGAGAGAGATCATCTCCTGCTTGTCTCCGGCCGGACCGTAGCCAAAGCTCATTCCCATGCAACCGAGCCCGAGAGCCGAAACCTCCAGACCGCTATTTCCCAATTTTCGCCTTTGCATTGTTTTCTCCTTTACTGAGGCGCTTGCAAAACGTAGCGAGGAGGCCGGGATGCTAGGCGCAAGCGAGGGAGGGAGCGAAGCGTAGCAGGGCTACGTTGAGCTTCCGAGCGAGCGGCAACAACGCAGACCGGCCCCGCGGTAGTTTTGCAAGCGCCTCAACCGGTAAATGCCGCACGCAGGATCTGCACTACCTCATCCTTGCCAAGGGAGGCAAGGATGCCCAGATTTCCGTTTTCCACCGCTTTCCCGGCAATACCATCCAGGTCTTCTTCCCTGACGCCCGCCTCACGGAGGTTCGCTGGCATCCTGATGGCGGAGTAGAACTGCTCCAGCTTCCTGACGCCTTCTTCCGCTGCCCCAGCATCGTCATCCTCTCGAATGTCGAAGACATTGCGGCTGAAGCGCGCAAAGAGAGGCAGATATTCAGGGGCCGCCTTCATGGTATGGAGCATCCAGGCGGGAGTCAGCAGCGCCAGTGTGACGCCGTGGGTCATGTCGTACCGGCTGGAGAGTTCATGCCCCATGCCGTGCAGGGGGAATGTCGGATTCGGCTTGCCGAGCAGAAACTGGAACCCGGCCAGGGCCATGGAGCCGGCCCACATGATGCTGGCGCGGGCGTCATAGTCTTTCGGATTTGCCAGGATCTTCGGGGCTTCCTCCAGCACGACCTTCATGACCCCCTCGTTCATACGGTCTTGCACCTTTGCACCCACATCGGGGGTGAAATACTGTTCCATCAGGTGGCAGAGGATGTCCGCAACACCCGCCATGGAATGATATTCCGGCACGGTGAAGGTGTACTCGGGGTCCAGGATCGAGAACCGGGGATTGAGCAGCGGGTGCAGGAGTACTTTTTTCTTGTGATCCTCACCGACGGTGATGACCGCTCCCATATTCATCTCGGAACCGGTCCCCGCCATGGTAAGTATGGTTGCCAACGGCGCCGCTGCACGGATATCCGACAGTCCCGACTCCCCGACAAAGAGATCCCTGACCGGGCCGTCATATTTCACCCCGGCGGCAATGGCCTTGCAGGCATCCAGGGTCGAGCCGCCCCCCACGGCCAGGATGAAATCGCAGCCGTTGTCGCGGTAGAGTCCGATACCTTCCCCCACGCTTTCGATCCGTGGGTTCGGCTTGATGCCGCCCAACTCCACATGAGCAAGTCCAGTCTTGTGGAACTGCTCGATGACCGCATCGTAGATGCCGTTCTTTTTGACGCTGCCGCCGCCATAGGCCAGGAGCACCCTTGAGCCGCCATGTGCCCTGATGGTCTCGCCGAGAACATTGATCTGCCCCTTGCCGAAGTAGGCTGTGGTCGGAATGCTGTAAATGAAATTGTTCATGTTTATGCTCCTGTGGAGTGAATGGGTTTTGATCTGTTTCGATACTACGTAAGACACAACCGAAACCGGTAGAACGATCCTGTTCTATTCTTGCCTGATTGTACGAAACTATAGAAAAAGGTTGTCAGGGGGAGCAAGGATGAGTAGTCTGTGGGCAGGAAAAAGCATCGTAACTAGAGGTGGTTATGGGGAAGTGCGAACACAGCGAAAATGATGTCGCCCTGGAGGCGTTAGGCGGGAGCATTGCCCGATGGACCGAAAAAGGCGAGTTATTTACAACAGCCATTCCCGGCCTGTCGCTGTATTGGCGGGAGGAACCGACCGGGCCCATAAGCGGCATGTATGAACCGAGCATCTGTCTGGTCGTGCAAGGGGCCAAGCGCGTGCTGCTGGGGGACGACACGTATGTGTACGACGCGCACCATTACCTGATCACGTCCGTGCATCTCCCAACGATAGTGCAGATTATCGACGCAAGCCGGGAGAGGCCGTACCTGGGGCTCAAACTGAAACTCGATCAGCGCGAGATGTCACAACTGATGGCGGACAGCAACCTTCCCCCGCCCCGCCCGCAGCAATCAAGCCGCGGCATGGCGACCGGCGAGGTGACGCTCCCGCTGCTCACGGCCTTTCAGCGCCTGGTGGACCTGCTCGATGAAGAGAAGGATATCCCGATCCTGGCGCCGATAATCCAGCGCGAGATCATCTACCGCCTGCTGGTGGGGGATCAGGGGGCGCGGCTGCGCCAGATCGCATCGACGGGAAGCCAGAGCCATCAGATCGCCCGGGCCATCGAGTGGCTGAAGGGGAATTTCGCCCAACCCTTGCGCATCGACGACCTGGCTACGCAGGTCAACATGAGCACCTCGACCTTCCACCATCATTTCCGCACGTTGACGGCCATGAGCCCGCTGCAGTACCAGAAGACCCTGCGCTTGAACGAGGCGCGACGGCTGATGCTCACGGAGCGCCTGGACGCGGCGACCGCGGCGTTCCAGGTAGGCTACGAGAGCCCGTCCCAGTTCAGCCGCGAGTACGGACGCCGGTTCGGCGCACCGCCGTTGCGCGATATTGCCGGCTTGCGTCGGATGGCTGCCGGTGAAAGGGCGTAAAACATGCCGGCACCTCGGCGCGCACCCATTGTCAATTGTTGAGACCTGACCCATACGCAGCGCAATTCTGGTCATTATTATAATTTTCATCAGATAACGGCTTGGAAATTTGCCGGTTCAGCCGGCCCTATTTTCTGGTTGGAAACGCATATATTTTCGTACGGTTAGCCATATTCAAGTTGTCAAGGCCTGACCCCATAGCCTCCCCCAATTTCATTGAAAAGCTGGCAAACGCCATTTTGCAGTGTTCGCCAATCTTCTGGTAGAGGATTATCAATCATATAAATACCTAACGTCACAAGGTTGACAGGCTTGATTTTCGTCCGGTCGTGCCGCTGGTTGAAAATTCCCTCTCTTTAATTTTTGCGGTTGACTTTATACGTCAATGCCGTATGATGCCATCATGGTCACCTTTGTTGAATCGCCGTTATTTACGAAGCAGGTTCATGATTACCTGACCGATGAAGAATATGGCGTCTTTCAGGCGTTCCTTGCTACCAATCCGGATACAGGCGCAGTGGTACGTGGTTCCGGCGGAGTTCGCAAGATACGTTGGAGCCGTCGCGGGACCGGAAAAAGCGGTGGTGTCAGGGTTCTCTATTTTGCCCGGACAGAAGCTGGAGAGATCTGGCTGCTCCTGATTTAGCAAAAAGTGCCGTTGACAACATTCCAGGACACATTCTCAAGGCCATTAAAGAGGAAATGGAACATGTCAAAAAGTGAAAAAAATCTGCTGGAAAGGGACGCACAGCGAAATATCGGCGAGGAACTGCTCCAAGCCGTAAGAGACATAAAGGCCGGCAGGGTCGGCCGTGTTTCTACCCTGGAAGTTTCTCCTATTGCAACTGCCCGGCTAAAGATCGGCCTATCGCAGAGCGAATTCGCTAAAATTCTAGGTGTATCAGTCCGCACCCTCCAGGAGTGGGAACAAGGTCGTCGTACACCGTCAGGGGCGGCAAAGTCACTTATTACAATCGCCATCAAGAAGCCGGAGCTAATAAAAGAACTGCTGGCCGCCTGATAACTTCTCAGCCTTTGTTCATGCTTGGCCTGTCCTATGCCCCGCCTGGTTCACCGAGGGTTCACCGAGGGTGACGCCCAGCCCAACCGAGGGTGACGCCCATAAAATCATAAAATTCATCTTGAGAAACTTATAATTTTATGGGCGTCCCCCTTGGGCCTACAAAAAATGTCCTGACGAGCATTGCCGCGAAGGATGACGTGGTAGATCGCAGCAGGTGCGTGTATGCGCGGTTTTCTTGCCATAGCTAGAGGGTATATTCAATAGTCAAATTGTCAAGGCCTGATCCCATTGGCTCCCCCATTGGCTCCCTGACCCCATTGGCTCCCTGACCCCATTGGCTCCCCGTGATGAATCATATCACTTGACAATTGACGTCTGGACGTCTATCATCCGCGTCATGAGCGAAAGTGAACATGCAAGATACGCCCCTGGGACAGTCCGCGACGCAATCTATCAAATCATGTCGCTTACATCAAAGGCTTTGTCGGTCAAAGAGATCGAAGATCGGGTTAACCAACTGATTGGTCCAACCCCCAGCTCTTCCATAAGGTCTTATCTGCGCTTGAACACGCCCGAGATGTTTGTCCGCGAGACGCATGGTTATTATCGAGTACGCAAGCTGGAAGAAGGCGGAGTTCAACGTACCTTTGGTGAGTTGGAACAGTGGCGGAATCACTTTATCGCGGGAAATGCCAGATTGTACCATGCCGACTGCTTCGATTGGATCGAGAAGCAGGATAACAACAGTTTGCACGCTGTTGTTACAGACCCCCCCTATGGCCTGCATGAATATACATCGGAACAACAGACAAAGCTCAGGGCGGGTAAAGGGGGGGTATGGCGGATTCCTCCTTCATTCGACGGACACAAACGGTCACCACTGCCGCGTTTCACGACACTGACCAATGATCAGCTGGAAGGATTGAAGACGTTTTTTTTCGTCTGGGCGCGACTCCTTTTGCCTAAACTAGTCCCTGGGGCAAATGTTGTCGTAGCCTCGAATCCACTGCTGTCATACATTGTTTCGTTCGCACTCGCCGAGTCGGGCCTTGAGCGCAGGGGAGAAATCATCCGATTGGTTATGACAATGCGCGGCGGAGATCGGCCTAAAGCGGCCCACGAGGAATTTTCTGAGGTCAGCGTAATGCCGCGGTCAATGTGGGAACCGTGGCTGGTTTTCAGAAAGCCGCTGGAAGGCAGGGTTCAGGACAACTTGCGCAAATGGAAGACCGGCGGATTTCGGCGACCCTCGTCGGACAGGCCTTTTGGTGACGTAATCCAATCGGCGCCCACACGAGCAAGCGAACGTGCCTTAGCTCCCCACCCCAGTCTCAAGCCTCAGGCTTTTCTTCGCCAGTTGGTCCGGGCAGTTCTCCCTCTTGGGGAAGGAGTCGTACTGGATCCATTTGCCGGGGCGGGGTCCACGCTTGCAGCCGCTGAGTCCATTGGATATACAAGCGTGGGGGTCGAAAAGGACGCTCATTATTTCGATATCGCCTGCGGTGCGATACCAAAACTGATGGCAATCACACCGAACGGCGATTCTCAAATCCTGTAGATCCAGTTTTCTCTCAGTTTACTGATTCCGTTTTTGTGCAAAGTTGCAGTTCTTGTTCCCAGCTCTCCACGCGAATTCTTCCTGAAATCGTCAACCGTGACCCGGCCAAGATAGATCTCAGTGAATGTCATCGGTAGCCGATCGCACGCAGGTTCGGTGGAGGCGTCAATGTTATACACGAACACACACATCCACTGATCCCTTGCGCCATGCGTATCCACAGCGCCTCCCACTTTTCTCGTAGTTTTAATCTCAACTCCTTCGCTACCCGCCTTGACTGAATTCCCAGGATAAATCCCTTGCACAATCAAATCCGGATGACCGTTGAAAAACAAATTTTCCGTAAGAACTCGGGAATGTTTCGCCAAGCTTGCCGTCAGCATGTCGGAAAGCACGCCGGACATGATCGCGGGACGGAGCATGTCGTCCAGTCTTTGCAGCCCTTTCAAAGTCAGGTGCGAATTCACATCGTAAAAAAAATCATAAACATCCTGCATCGCCATCTGAAAATCCTGTAAACGCAATTCATACGGCAAGATTGCATTCGGATTTAACTTGCTGATTTCAACACTGTTTCTGATTATCGGCATGGATACCCCGCCTTGTTTCATGAAAATATCATAACTATAAAAAGCCGCTCCGTCAGCCAACCACCGACTTTTATTACACTTTCGACCTTCCATGTCAACAGCATAAGCATCAACCCCACTATTTCTCCGGCTTGTATCGTTACTATTAGCTTATTTTGTCAACTTGCCTTTTCGCCAACGGGGCTGAGGCTGACCTGCCGTCTTTTGGGCAGGTCGTGCCGATGGTGTACGCCCGGCATGGGCGTGAACTTATGGGGTGCAAGTCCCCTGTACGTGAATCCAAACACCGTCGTGAGACGGGGTAACCAAGTACTAGCCGAAGGCAAGGGCGTCTCCGCGAGGAGGGGTC
>Ga0228535_1001291_pt1 | contig 41077 bp, 37 predicted proteins | sample SJ1metagenome_FD_168457 | JGI IMG/M metagenome (GOLD analysis project Ga0228535, IMG submission 168457) | Enriched culture of PCE-dechlorinating microbial communities from Ithaca, New York, USA - SJ1 | ecosystem: Engineered > Modeled > Simulated communities (microbial... > Unclassified | place... | reverse complement strand
TCCTCCTCGCCGGGCAGGGGATCGACCTTCTCGATCTCCGCGCGCTGGAACTCCAGGAACTCCCGCTGGCGGGCCAGTTCCTCGGTACGGGCCGTCAATTCGCGTCGGCGTTCCAGGATGCGGCGCAGTTCGGAAAGGGTCTCCTCGCGTTCGGCCAGGAGGGACTGTTCGGGCAGGAAGCCATCCAGGATGCGGGCCTGGTAGGCGGGCTGGAGGAGCTTCTGCTGGCCGTGCTGGGAGGTGTGCAGCACGAGGGAGGGCCGCAGTTCGAGCACGGCCTCCTGGGAGCCCAGGCGGTCGCCCAGGTAGACGCGGGAGCGGCCGGTTTCGGCCGAGAGTTCGCGGCGGATGACGAGGTCTCCCTCGGGCCGGGCGAAAAGGGCTTCGACCACGGCTTTTTCCTTGCCCGGCCGGACCATCTCCGCGCCCATGCGCTCGCCGGTGAGGAAATCGATGGCGCGCAGGATGAAGGATTTGCCCGCGCCGGTTTCGCCGGTGAGCACGTTCAGACCCTTGGAGAATTCCAGTTCCGCGTCCTCGATGAGGGCCAGATCGCGGATGCGCAGCAGTTCGAGCATGGGTGTCCTTCCAAGGCTCCCTTAAACTCGGCCGGAAAGGGAATCAAGGGCGGCGATCACCGCCGCAGCCTCGGGTCCAGAAGGTCGCGCAGGGATTCGCCCAGCAGGTTGTAGCCGAGCACCGTGAGCAGGATGGCCAGCCCCGGGAAGACCGAGAGCCAGGGCGCGATGCCGAGCACATCCTTGCCCTCCATGAGCATGTTGCCCCAGGACGGGTCCGGCGGCTGTACGCCCAGGCCCAGGAAGCTCAGCGAGGACTCCACCAGGATGGCCCCGGCCACGCCCAGGCTGGCCGAGACGAGCACCGGGGCCAGGGCGTTGGGCAGGATGTGCCGGAGCAGGATGCGGCCCGGGCCCGCCCCGGCCACGCGCGCGGCCAGCACGAAGTCCCGGGACTTGAGGGTCAGGGTCTCGGCCCGCACGAGCCGGGCCACGCCCATCCAGGAGGTCAGGCCGATGACGACCATGATGTTCGTCAGACTCGGCTCCAGGAAGGCGATGACCGCCAGGATGAGGAAGAAGGACGGGAAGCAGAGCATCACGTCCACCCCGCGCATGACGATCTCGTCGGTGAGCTTGCCGAAGTACCCGGCCACCAGCCCCAGGGCCAGACCGATGGCCGTGGAGATGCCCACGGCCACGAAACCGACCCAGAGCGAGACCCGGCCGCCCCAGAGGATGCGCGAGAGCACGTCCCGGCCCAGGGCGTCGGTGCCCAGGGGGTGGGTCCAGGAGGGCGGCTGGAGGATGACGTTCACGTCGATGTCCAGGGGGTCGAAAGGCGCCAACCAGGGGGCCAGGACGGCTGCCAGCGAGATGACGCCCACCAGGCCCAGGCCCAGCACGAGCAGGCCGTGGCGCGAGAGGAACGAGGGCCGTTTCAGCGCGTTCACGCGGCCTCCCCGCCGGAGCGGCGCGCGCGTGGGTCGGCCAGGCCGTAGCCCAGGTCGGCCAGGAGATTGCCCGCCAGGGTGAGCACCGCGCCGAGCACGAGGCTGCCCATGATGAGCGGGTAGTCCCGGGCCATGACCGCCTGGTAGAAGAGCTGGCCCAGGCCGGGCAGGGCGAAGATGGATTCGATGATCACGCTTCCGCCGATGAGCCCGGGCACGGACAGACCGAGGATGGTGATCACCGGCATGAGGGCGTTGCGCAGGGCGTGGCGGAAGATCACGGTCCGTTCGGGCAGGCCCTTGGCCCGGGCGGTCATGATGTAGTCCTGGCGCAGAACCTCCAGCATGGACGCGCGCATGAAGCGCGAGAGCCCGGCCAGGGAGCCGAAGGTGTAGATGAAGATGGGCAGGGCCAGGTGTCGGGCCAGGTCCGCGACCTTGCCCCAGAAGGAGAGGTGCGGGAAGTCCAGGGAGGTGATGCCCGAGATGGGCAATACGGGCCAGTGGATGCCCAGGGCCAGCATGAGCAGGAGGGCCAGCCAGAATCCGGGCATGGCGAAGCCGATGAACACGAGCACGGTCATGGAGCGATCGAAGGGCCCATTCTGTTTCCAGGCCGAGAGCACGCCTATGGGCACGGCCAGGAGCAGGGTCAGGATCAGGGAGGCCACGTTCATGCCGAAGGTCAGCGGCAGGCGCTCCTCGATCTTGTCCCACACGGGGCGGTTGTCGCCGGACACGGACTGGCCGAAGTCGAAGGTGGCCAGCCGGGCGATCCAGCGGCCGTACTGCACGTGGATGGGCTGGTCCAGGCCGTAGAGCTTTTCCAGGCGGGCCCGGGCTTCGGGCGTGACCGTGGGATTCATGGTGGTCTGGAGGTCGGTGGGCGTGCCCGGGGCCAGGTGGATGACCCAGAAGCTGACCACCGTGATCCCGAGAAAGACCACGGCGATCCAGAGGAGTTTGAGCAGGATGCGGGAGAGCACGCGCATGGGCCTTGATACGCCAGCATGGGCTTGGAATCAATGCGGGAAGGCCCTCGGCCGGAGCGCCCGCGAGCGCCGCAGGCGGGGGTAGCGTCCTGGCGGCATGTGCTCCGGCCGGTTGCGTGCGCCTTCGGCAAAGCGCCGCGGCCCGCGCAACGCACCGCCCCGCAAGGGAATTTTAATTTTTTTCATCTTTCGTGTTGACAAGCGAAGGTCTGTTGGCTAAACACTCCTTCTGCCATGCGAGTGGGGCTGTAGCTCAGTTGGGAGAGCGCTTGAATGGCATTCAAGAGGTCAAGAGTTCAATTCTCTTCAGCTCCACCAACGTGAAGGACAAGGGCTTTGGATGAGATTCCAAAGCCCTTTTTCTTTGTCCGCCTTCGGGAACGATCGCTTGTTTCTCCTCGGGAATTCTTGCAGCCTTACGCTTCGCGCAACGCATGAAAAAGGCCGTTCCCCCCGTCCATTGGCGGCGGAACGGCCTCACGGCGTCAGAGGCAGGCGGAGGCTAGGCTTTTTTCCTGTCGCGCATGAGCACGAAGCCCACGGCCAGGATGCCCAGGGCCAGGATCAGGAAGTGCAGGAACATGTCCTTCTGGATCGCGCCCCAGATGATGTACAGGGAGCCCATCCCCGCCAGCAGCGGGCAGAGGTAGCGGCTGAACGGGCCCAGGTCCGTGAAGGTCTTCATCACCCAGATGTAGATGGAGATGTAGATCACATAGAGGATGGCGATGGGCAGTTCGGAGACGTCCATGAACTGGCCCCACCAGCCCGCGAAGTTGCCGTACCAGACCAGGAGCCAGAAGCAGGACAGGAGGTAGCCGAGCAGCGCGGAGTTGATGGTGCTGTTGGTCACGGCGTTGATTCGGCGGAAGAACGCCGGGCAGGGGCCCATGTCGCGCGCGGCGATGGAGTACATGCCTCGGGCCGAGCCCATGATCAGGCCGTTGAGCGTGCCCAGGCAGGAGATGATGACGAAGACGGTGAGCAGCGTTCCGCCGATGGTGTTGAACACCAAGCCGATGACCTGGACCGGCGCGGCGTCGCCCGCCTCGAGCACCTGGGCGTTGGTCAGCACGCCGGAGATGCCGAGGTAGTAGAGCATGTAGATGGTCACCACCGCGATGGTCCCCGCGATCAGCGCCCGGGGCAAGGTGCGCTTGGCGTCGCGCAACTCGGCGTTGATGACCGTGGCGATGATCCAACCCTCGTAGGCGAAGGCCGTGGACAGGGTGGCCACGGCGAGGCCGCCCTGGCCGGACACGCCCTGAGCGGTCTGCATGAAGTTGCTCATGGTCATCCCGCTGCGCAGGCCCGCGATGCCGCCCACGACGGCCACCAGGCCCAGGGGGATGAGCTTGATCACGGTGGCGGAGACCTGCCACGCGCCCGCGAGCCTGGGCGAGAAGTAGTTCAGCAGGAAGAAGCCGGTCAGGTAGACGACGGACACGGGCCAGAGGCCGTCCTTCATCCCGAGCAGCCCCACGGTGTATTTGGCCGAGACCCAGGCGAGCACCGCCACCAGCGTGGGGTAGTAGATGAAGGTCATGAACCAGGCCACCATGTAGCCCGCCTTCCTGCCGTAGGCCTGTTCGAAGTAGTCCACCACGCCGTTGACCCGCTCGATGCGGGTGGCGATCTTGGAGAAGACGTAGGCGGTCACGACCATGATCGAGCCGCCGATGAGCCAGGCGAGCAGGGCCGTGGTGAGGCTGCCGCCGGAGGCCTTGAGTACGTCGTCGGCCTTGAAGAACACGCCGGAGCCGATGACGATGCCGACGACCATGGCGGCCGCGGTCCAGAAACCGTATTTTTTTTGTAGGTCAGGCATTGTTTTCTCGCGTTTCCTTGGTGTGGACCCCGAAAAGCGGGGCGAAAACCGACGGATTCCGCCGTCGGCCCAGCTCCTTTCTCACCTTTTCCGCATGTCATCAAGAGCGGCCTGGACAGCCGCCGTCGCACTTCGGAGGGGCGGGGCGAATGCGGGATTCCCGCTGACTCCGCCGGGTCTTGTTCCTCGTTTCATGTCGTCGTGTTCTCCCCGCGACAAAAAAAGAAGGGAATCCTTTTCAATACGCCTGGATTCCCGTGGAACGCCCGCGCACATCCTGCTCCGATATTTTCATTTCTTCAAGAGATAAAGCGGGTTGATCACCGGGCCGGAGGGCCGGGACTGAAGGCCGGAGACTGGGGCGGCGTTTTCGCCGAAGCCCGGTCCCACTGGCGTCCGGAGAGCCTTCGTCCTTGCTTTGCCTGGGACGATCTGGAAGAATCGCGCGCTTTCAAGGCGGTTGACCCTGTTACCGGAAAGGCGCAGCACATGATCCGCGACACGCTCAAGTTCGACGTGGGCCAGACCCCGCCGCCGCACACCACGCTTTGCATCGCGTTCATGCACGTGCTGTTGGTGTTCGACGCCATCATCTTCATCCCCAACGTGCTCGGCAAGACCACGGACATCGCGCCCCAGACCCTGGCCTTCATCACCTTCGCCATCATCATCGTCGCGGCGGTATTCACCTTTCTGCAGAGCCGGACGCGTCTCGGCTTGGGCGCGGGATTCGTGCTCTTCACCGGCTCCTACAGCGCGTTCCTCCTCTGCTCATTGGACGCCGTGAAGATGGGCGGGATGCCCCTGCTGGCCACCATGTCCCTGCTCACGGCGCCGGTGGTCTTCCTGTACACCTTCTTCATCCGCTTCTTCCGGCACATCATCACCCCGGCCGTGGGCGGCGTGGTCATCCTGCTCATAGCCACCTCCATGGTGCCCATCGGCCTCGGGCTCTGGGCCGGCGAGACCGCCTCCGTCACCCGCCTGGGAATCGGGGCCGTCACCGTGCTCATCCTGACCCTGATGATGCTCTTCGCTCCGCCCGCCCTGCGACTCTGGGGACCGCTGCTGGCGATGGGCGGCGGTTACGGCGCGGCGGCCCTCACCGGCGAACTTCACTTCGAACACGCGGTCCACGCGGCCTGGTTCGGCCTGCCGCAACTCTCCGCCTGGCCCGGCCTGGAACTGGACCTCCACTCCGCGCACCTGCCGCTCTTCCTCGCCTTCGGCATGGGCATGGTGGCCAGCATGATCGAGAGCACGGGCAACATCATGCTCGTGCAACAGATATCCACGCGTGACTTCCGGCGGGTGTCCTACGACCGGGTGCAAGGCGGCCTGTACTGCGACGGCCTGAGCAAGATCACGGCCGCGCTGCTCGGCACGGCCGTTCCCTCGCTCTACTGCGACAACCTTCCGCTCATCGAGATGACCGGCGTGGCCTCCCGCCGCGTCGGCGCGGTCGGGGCCGCCATCCTGCTCCTGCTGGCCTTCATGCCCAAGGTCAGCGGCGTCATCCTGGACATGCCCGGCCCGGTGATCGGGGGATTCCTCATCGTCATCGCGGCCTTGTTGTTCCATGCGGGTTTCGGTCTGGTGGCCATGACCCGGTTGAACAACCAGCACGGCCTCATCCTCGGCCTGTCCCTGGTGGTGGGTCTGGTGGCCGGGGGCAGGTCGTTCTTTCCGGGAGTGGCGCCGTCCACCCTGAGCCCGCTGCTCCAGAACAGCGTGGCCATGGGCGGGTTCACGGCCTTCCTGCTGAGCACCCTGGCCTATCTCGCGCCCCGGCGAGGGCTCACGGGCGTTTTTCGGGCCGATCCCGCCGAGGTCCGCTCCCTGCATGACCTGCTGGCCTCCGGCAGACACCGCCTCCACCTGCCCCAAGACCGTTTCAACGTCCTCTCCCTATGCTGCGAGGAAGTCTTCCTGCACATGCTCGGGCAGGGGGGCAGGGGCGGTGAGGACTCCGTGAGTCTGCGGGTTTCCAGAATCGAGGAGGGCTGGTCGGTGGAGATGATCTGCGGGCACATGATGGACGACATCAACAACTTCGCCCTGCCGGAATCCCTGCTGCAGGCCTCGCCGGACGAGCTCGGCCAATTGGGGCTGGCGCTCTTCTCGCAGTATGCCCGCGACGTGAAGCACATGGAGATATCCGGCTACTCCTACATCTCTTTCCTGATTTGAGCGTCCGCCGAGCGCGTCCGCCATATTGACCCCGGCGATGCGGTTTGGATATATCGTCGGTATGAATCGGATAGTCCGCATTCCGGCGATCCTGCTGCTTCTGACGTTGTCCTGTTGCGCCTGGAGGTGGGTCATGGCCCAGTCGTCCCCCATGCCCGCCGGAGAGAGCCTGCGCGTGTACGGCCCCGGCGGCCCGTATCCGGCAATGAAGGAGTGCGCCGCTCTGTACTCCGCCCGCGCCGGCATTCCGGTGGAGGTGGTCAAGGGCCAGCCCGACCTGCTCGTGGAGGCCGTCCGCTCCGACGGAGACCTGTTCTACAACGGCGCGGAGTACATGATGGACGACTTCCTGGCCGCCCATCCCGGTGTGCTGGACGCGGCCGGAGTGACCCCGCTCTTCGCCCGGCGCATGGGCATCATCGTCCGGGCGGGCAACCCCAAGGGCATCGCGGTTCCCGAGGATCTGCGGAAACCGGGGGTCGCGGTGCTGGACGTGCGCCTGGAGAACATGGCCGGTCCCAGGCATGATCCGCCGCAGGGGCTGCCCGGGGTGGCGCTCTCCGTGGTCACCGGGGAGCAGGGATTCGCGGCCTGGAAGGAACGGCCGGACCTGGACGCCTGGGTCACCTACCGCACCTGGCACGCCCAGCTCAGGGACGGCTCCCTGTTCCTGCCTTTGCCGGGGGCCGAGGGGCTGCGGAGCGTCGTGGCGGCCGAGGTCATCGGAGCGCGGCACCCGGAAGAGGCCCGACGGTTCCGCGATTGGCTGACTTCGAAAGAGGCGCACGCCGTTTTTGTCCGACACGGCTTTGAATAGGGAGGCCGCATGAAGATTCTGGGCATTCACTCCAGCCCCAACGGCAAGAGAAGCCAGACGTTGCGACTGGTGAACGCGGTGCTGCGCGGCGCGGCCGGGGAGGGCGCGGAGATCGAGGTGGTGGAGCTCTGCAAGCTGCGCATCGAGTTCTGCATCGGCTGCCGCAAGTGCTTCAAGACCGGAGCCTGCGTCTTCGACGACGACTACGCGCCGCTGTTGGAGAAGATGCTGGCCGCCGACGGCCTCGTCTGGGGCTCCCCGAACTATTCCTTCTGCGTCACGGCCCGCATGAAGGCGCTCATCGACCGCATGGCCGACGTGATCCATCTCCAGTCCTTCGACGGCAAGTACAGCTGCGCCGTGGCCACGGGCGGCCGGGACGACGAGGTCATCACCCGCTATCTGGCCACCAACCTCATGGATTTCGGGGCATACGTCAGCGGCACGGCCGGAGCCGTGGTCACCCGGGGGCCCGAGGCCGTGGACCGGGCCGAGGCACGGGCTCTGGAGCTGGGCCGGGTTCTGGTGAACGACATCCGTGTCGGGACGCTCTACTTCGACCAACGCCGGGCCATGGACGCCAACCGCCGCGAGTTCCAGGCCAAGATCCGGCAGGCCGGGGAGGCGTGGAAGCACGAGTACGATTACTGGGAGAGCCGGGGCTGGGCCTGACGCTTCAGAAGTTCCAGTTCACGGAGCAGCCGCCCTGGAGCGAGGAGTATCCCGTCTGGAACAGTTCGGTGCCCGCGAAGAGGCTCAGGCTGAGCGCATCGTCTTGCAACACCCCCACGTCGCCCAACAGGGCGAGGCTGTCCCGGCCCGGGGCGGGGGACTGGGCTTCGAAGCTCTGGGAGCCGTCCGCGAAGGAGGCCCGCGTGGCCGATGCCTCGTTGACCAGGGCGTGCATCCACTGGGCGCTGAGTCCGGCCCGCAGCATGGCGCGCTCGTTGAACCGCGTCTCGGCGTCCAGGTGTGCGCCCAGGGCCGAGCGCAGGCTGTGATATCCCTTGGACTCCGTCTTCAGTCGCGCCGCGCCGCCGTTTTGCTCGGTCACGTCGGGACGCCAGGTGAAGGCGTAGTCCAGGCCCGCCAGTGGCCCGAGGGCCACCGCGCCTAGCTGCCAGTCATAGCCCGCGCCGAGGTTCGCGGCGCTCGTCAGCCCCGTCCATTCGGCGTCGGCCGTGCGCTGGAATCCGCCGAATGAGACGGAGCGGCGCGTCTCCGCGTTTTCCACGCCCACGCGGCCGATGCCGTAGAGGTAGGCGCCGTTCCACTGCGGCGGCCGCATGAGGGCCTGCGCGCCGAGGTGCAGGCTGTCCGTCTCGGTGGAGGCCCCGTCCTCCGTATGCACGTCGACCCGGCTGTGGATGACGGCCGCGTGCATTCCGGCGGTGAGCCCGCTGTCGAAATGCCGTTCCATCCCGCCGAAGAGGCCCGCGTCGGTGGCGCTGTAGCCCAGGGCGTCGCCGTGCGCCCGCTGGAACCGGGTGCCGCCCACGGGCATGAGGAAGGCGGACCATTCGGAAGTCTCGTCTCCGCCGTTGAGCCCGGTTTCCTGGCCGTGGGGGGCCTGAAGCATGACGCGCAGCAGGGAGCCGGAGAGCATGCGGTTGGATGTCAGGGATGTTTGGGCCGCGCTGTTGTATGCTTCCGGGGAAAGTTGATCTAGGGCGGAGGAGATGGTCGCGCCGCTCGGGGCGGAGAAGTCGAGCGCGGCGACGAGGTCTTGCATGTCGCCCGTGGCCGTGCCCGAGAGGGTGTCGATGGCCGCGCCCACCTGCGCGCCGTTGCGGCCGGAGGCATAACGGCTGTAGGCTCCGGCGGCGCGTGTGGTGGTCACGGTGTATGGCGCGCCCGGCGACATGGTCATGGTGAGCGTGGGCGAGCTGAACGGCAGGAAGGTGTCGATGACGGAGGGCAGGGTGCTGCCCGCCCCTCCCGAGAACATGCCCGCGAAGGGAATGGTCGTGGCGCCCGAGTAGTAGTCCTGCTCGGGAGTGACCGTGACCGTGGCGCCGCCGCCGACGTTGTGGGCGAAGACGCCCGTGACGTTCAGCTGGTCGGACTCGCCGTCGGCGTTGAACTCCATGAGCAGGTCGCCGTTGTTGGTGAAGTCGCCCGCGATGGAGATCGTGCCGATGCTGTTGCCCGGGGCCACGACGCCGTTGTTGGTGAACAGGCCTGCTCCGGGAGCGGCCTGGGAGGCCGCCGTGCCGTCGCCGTAGAGGAAGTAGGTCGCGGAGCCGCGCAGCGTCGCGCCGGGATGCACGGTGGTCTCCAGGCCGCTGAAGGAGCCGTTGAGCGACAGGTCGCCGCCCGCCGCGTGCAGGTTGAAGCTGGCGGGCCCGGAGATCGTGCCGTCGTAGCGCATGTTGAAGCCCGGGTCGCCTGCGCCGAGCATGGTCACGCCGAAAGTCAGGTCCGTGGCGTAGTCCTCCGGCGGGTTCGGCGCGATGGCGGCGATGTTCCAGGGATTCCATTCCGAACGGATGTCGCCGTCCACGTCCGCGCCGCGCAGGAAATTGATGTTCTCCACGTGCGCGTCGGCCTCGACCATGACGGCCGCGTAAGTCCCGGACAGTTCGCCCGAGACGTTGAGGGCGTTCACGAGCGCGCCGTTCAGGTCCGAATTCATCTTCGTGTAGAAGTAGCGGTCATCGGAATTGGTGCGCGCATCCGCGCCCGCCTGGTAGAAATAGGAGGTGATCCCCGACATGCCGATGCCGAAGTGCGCGCCGATGCCCATTTCACCCTCGGCCCGCACGACGCCCTGGATGTCGACGACGTTCTCCTTGCCGTAGGACACGAGCAGACCGGTGCCGTAGCTGCCGTCGGCCGCCACGGTCACGCCCGTCGGCACGGTCACGGTGTTGCCCACGCCGTCGACGCGGATGCCGCCCGCGCCGTGTCCTCCGGCTGAGATGTCGGCGGCCTGGGTGACGTTCAGCCTGTCGCGGTAGACGTGCAGGCCCGTGGCGTAAGAGGCGTCGCCGCGGAAGCCGTCGGTGTTGGTCACGCTGAGGGCCGTCTCGTCGAGGTAGGCGCCCACGCGCCCGAGGGGCATGGCCGTGTCCGTGGTCAGGAGCCCGCCGAGCCGGGAGGGATAATAGCTCTTGCCGAAGAATTTCTTCAGGTCGATCTGGTAGCCCATGTCCTTGAGCGCGGCCAGTTCCACCTCGGTGAAGAGCATGTTCCGCAACGGGGCGTAGGACATGATCGAGCCGAGCAGGGCGGGGTGGCCCAGGACGTTGCCTTCGTCCAGTTCGTAGTCGTCGCCCCGGCCCGCCATGACGGGCATGCCCTGGCCGTTGGTCAGCGCGTCCACGGCGTCCCCGTGGAAGGTCGGGAAAAAGGTCACCTGGCCGGGATGGGTCGCCATCGGGGAGGCGGGGTCGGCGTTGAAGTCCGGCATGACGAAGACGCCGTTGGACCGGACGGCCGAAATGGCCGGATCGAAGACGATGTCGCCGTCCACGGCACGCCTGCCGTTGACGTCGTACAGGCGCGAACCCCATGCGGATTTGGCGTTGATGGTCCAGGAGGTCAGATCCCAGGAGGCGGCGCTCTCGTCGGTGCCGATCAGGACGCCGCCCATGTCCAGGGCGTGCATCAGCTCGTGGGTGATGGTGGAGGTGATGGAGTCGTCGTCCAGGAGTTGGCGGGTGACCACCGTGGTGTACGGAACATTGAAGATGATCTCGGTGTGGTAGCCGTAGAACGGGTCCGGGGCGTAGTACACGCCTCCGACGATGGAGTTGTAAACGTCGGAATACGGCCTGCCCGTCTCCGGCGTCCAACTGTAGGCCGTGCCGCTCGGGTCGTCGATCTTGGCCAGGTTGATGATGATCCTCGCCCCCTGGCCCTCGCCGATCCGTTCCACCCAGTAGTTCATGCCGCCCATGATGGAGTCCATCTCGGCCTGGGAAAAGTCGCCGGTGGCCGTGGACGGGGGATGGGGCTGGGAATAGGGTTCGTAAAATGATTCACCGGCGGAACGCACATCCAGAATGAACGGGCCGATCGGGTATTCCGTGGAGGCGGTGGCGGGCGAGGCCAGAGCGACGCAGACCAGCAGGAGGAGGGCGAAGGTCCGTATTTTCATGCGTTGGCCTGTCCCCGCGCCGTTTCATGCCGGAGCCGTCCACCGCCCCGTTTCAGGCCGCGGAGTCGTTGCGGCCATGCGCATGGACCCTGTCCGCACATGCCGAAACCGTCGGCTCCGCGCAATGGGCGAAGCGTGTTTTATGAAGTCATTGTGCCATGTTCAGTTAAAAATTTCAGAATTGAAACTATCGATGTCACTCCGTAATGGCAAGGGCAAATGTCCCTGCGCATGCTGAATGTGAAGGATTTTCGGTTTGGCGAAAGGATTTCTCAAATCTCTGGGCAGAAGCAGGTTCTTGTCATTGCGCCGCAGCGTGAGTGAGCATACGCACGCAATGCGCCGATTGAATTCCGAGCATTGATCCGCAATCGCTGCACAATCGTGTTGACCGCCGCGATACGCCCATGTAGCGTCATGGTGCGTCATTCAACACGAATGGAGGTGCGAGACATGCAAAAGATCATCAAGTCCGTAGTGTTGGCGTGTTGCATGTTGCTTATGTCCGGATCGCTCGCCTTGGCTGACGGGCCGAAGAAGACCCTGTCCGGCGAGCTGACCCTGGAGCAGGCCCAGAAGGTTCTCAAGGCCGCCGTGGCCAAGGCCGAGGAGATCAAGGTGCCCATGAACATCTCCGTGGTGGATTCCGGCGGCAACCTGAAGGCCTTCTACCGCATGGACGACGCCTTCATCGGCAGCGTCGACATCTCCATGAAGAAGGCCGTCACCGCCCGCTACTTCAACATGCCCACCCGGGCCCTGGGCGCGGCCTCCCAGGTCGGGGCTCCGCTCTACGGCATCGAGGTCAGCAACAACGGGCTGATCATCTTCGCCGGAGGCGTGCTCCTGGTGGACAAGAACAACGTGATCATCGGCGCGATCGGCGTCAGCGGCGGCAGCGTGGACGAGGACGAGAGCGTGGCCATGGCCGGGGCCAAGGTGCTCGCGAAGTAGCGCGCGAATCGTTCAGCGGCCGGACCCCGGACGGAGAAGCTGTCCGCGGGTCCGGTTTTTCATTTGCGCCGGGGCCGCATTGTTGGCATGTTGCGTCTGGTCCGCCAAGGGCGCGGACGAAAGGACGGAGCATGGATATCTTTGGATTCGACGCCGGCAAGGCCTGGGACTACGAGAACGGTTTCAACCTGACCTCGGACATCAGCCGCATGGGCAAGATCGTCGCCCACTACGAGCTGTACAAGCGGATCGTCCACCTCCCGGGTCACGTGCTGGAGCTGGGGGTTTTCAAGGGGGCGTCGCTGCTGCGCTTCCTCACCTTCCGCGAAATCCTGGAGTCGCCCCAGTCCCGCAAGGTCATCGGCTTCGACGCCTTCGGCTCCTTCCCGCAGGCCGCCAACGAGGCGGACAAGCGTTTCGTCGAGCGATGGGAACGGGGGGCCGGAGCGGGCATCCCGGTGGAGGAGCTGGAAAAGTCCCTGGCCCTCAAGAAGCTTGGCAACTACGAGCTGGTGCGCGGCGACATCCTGCGGACCCTGCCGGACTACCTCGAACGCAATCCCCAGCTCAAGGTCGCCCTGCTGCACATCGACACGGACATCTACGAGCCCGCCAAGGCCGGTCTGGAGCTGCTCTGGGACCGCGTGGTGCGCGGCGGCCTGTTGGTCCTGGATGACTATGGCACGGAGTTCGGCGGCACCAAGGCCGTGGACGAGTTCCTCCGTGACCGGAACGTGCTCGTCCAGAAACTGCCCCAGTCGCACGCGAGTCCGGCCTTCATCGTCAAGCCGTGACTGGGAATTCCGCGTGATCGCCTCCCTGAGCGCCGGGGCCCTGCTGGGCCTCTCCGCCGGGCTTTCGCCCGGCCCGCTTCTGGCGTTGGTCATGGCCCAGACCCTGCGCCACGGCCCCGCCGAGGGGGCCAAGGTGGCGGTCTCGCCGCTCATCACCGACCTGCCGATCATCCTCGTCTGCGCCCTGATCCTGGCCACGGTGCGCGGGCAGGGCATGGTCCTCGGGCTGATCTCTTTGGCCGGGAGCGCGGTGCTCCTGCGTCTGGGCCTGGACAGCCTGCGCGCCCGGGGACTGCGACCGGACGCCGTGGGCGTCGAACCCCGTTCGCTCCTCCAGGGGGTGCTGGTCAACGGCCTGAGCCCTCATCCCTATCTCTTCTGGCTCACCGTGGGCATGCCGCTCGTCTACCAGGACTGGGCCCGTGATCCGCTCATGGCGGTTTCTTTCCTGACCGCGTTTTATTTCTGCCTTGTGGGCTCCAAGCTGGTCGTGGTCCTGCTCTGCCATAACTCACGGCGTCTGCTGACCGGTGCTGCCTACGTCTGGACCATGCGGCTGCTGGGTGTTCTGCTTCTGGTCTTCGCGGGTCTTCTCGTCCGCGACGGACTGAAGCTCCTGCATTTTCTTTCGGCCTGATTTTTCTTTTCCCACATTACGTTCTCGAGTCATCCCATCGACCTCTTGGCCGAGGGGTCTTTTTTATCGCGCGATCTCTTGACAGCCGGGGGAACGAAACGCTAACTGTCAATTGTCGACAATATACAAGATAAAGTCGACAAATGACGTTCAGCACCGGGCCGCGAGGCCCCGAACAGAAACCCGGAACAGAGAAGGAGAGCAGCATGAACCTGGCGAAGTTTCCCCGGCGCGGCTACGTGACCGCGCCCACGCCCATCGAACCTCTGCCGCGTCTGTCCAAGTCGCTGGGCGGCAAGGTGAATCTCTGGATGAAGCGCGACGACCTGCTTCCCGGCACGGCCGGAGGCAACAAGACCCGCAAGCTGGACTTCTGCATCGCCGACGCCCTGAAGCAGGGCGCGGACACGGTCATCACCTGCGGGGCCGTGCAGTCCAACCATTGCCGCCTGACGCTGGCCTGGGCCGTGAAGGAGGGCATGCCGTGCCACTTGGTGCTTGAGGAACGGGTCAAGGGCAGTTTCAAGCCCGAGGCGTCCGGCAACAACTTCCTCTTCGATCTGCTCGGCGTGGCGGGAGTCACCGTTGTTCCCGGCGGCACGAACATGATGGGGGCCATGCAGGCGGTGGCCGAGCGTCTGCGCGCCTCCGGGCGCAAGCCGTACATCATTCCCGGCGGGGCCTCCAATCCCATCGGCGCGACGGGCTACGTGGCCTGCGCCCAGGAAACCCAGGAGCAGCTCTTCCACATGGGGCTGGCCATCGACTGCATGGTGGTGCCCAGCGGCAGCGCCGGAACCCACTCCGGCATCGTCGTGGGCATGCGCGGCTGCAACGCGAACATTCCGGTGGTGGGCATCAACGTGAGCCGCACCAAGGAGGCCCAGGAACAGCTTGTGCGCAAGCTTTCCGGCGAAACCGCCGAACGCGTCGGCGTGCGCGGCGGCATCCCGGACGACGACGTGACCTGCTTCGGGGATTACGTGGGCGCGGGCTATTCCCTGCCCACCGAAGGCATGGTCGAAGCGGTTCGCCTGCTGGCCTCCCTGGAGGCCGTGCTGCTGGACCCCGTCTATTCGGGCAAGGCCATGGCCGGATGCATCGACTTGGTGCGCAAGGGGTATTTCCCCGAGGGCTCCAACGTCCTGTTCCTGCACACCGGCGGTTCCCCGGCGCTCTATGCCTACCGCGACGTCCTGGCCTCCGGCTACGACGCGGAAAGGAACGGGTAGACAATCCGGCTCAAGATAGGTCAACCTTCTTCAGGAGGATTCTCCATGGATTCCCCCATGATGGAAAAGCGTCTTGAGATGCACGGCGGGCTGTTCGGCGGCCTGGTGCCGTTGCTGGTCCTGATCTCCGGTCTTGTCTGGCTCTCCGTGGCCGAACGCGGCGGCACCAAGCCCTTCTGGGCCTGCGCCTGGATCGCCATAGTGGCCGGGCTCTTCTTCGCCAAGAACAAGAATGAATACTGTCAGGCCGCCATGCGCGGCATCGGCGACTCCACGGGCATCGTGATCGTCACGGCCTGGCTCTTCGCCGGGGTCTTCGGCAGCCTCATGGCCGCCGGCGGCCTGGTCAAGGGGTTGCTCTGGCTGGGCATGACCACCGGAGCCCAGGGGGCGGTGTTCACCCTGCTGGTCTTCGTGGCGGCCATGCTCTTCTCGCTGGGCACGGGCACGAGCACGGGCACCTGCCTGGCCCTGACCCCCGTGCTGTATCCGGCGGGCTGCTTCCTCGGAGCCGACCCGGCCATGCTGGCCCTGGCCATCCTCTCCGGCGCGGCCTTCGGCGACAACCTGGCGCCCATCTCGGACACCACCATCGTTTCGGCCTTCACCCAGGGGGCCACCATGCGCGACGTGGTGCGCAGCCGGGCCCCATTGGCCCTGGTCGCGGCGGCCATCGCGGCGGTGGCCTTCGCCGTGTTCGGCGGAGGAGGGGTCGCCCGGCCCCTGCCCGAGATCCAGGCCCAGATGGACCCGAGCGGAGCCTTCATGCTCGTCGCCCTGGTCGTTGTGGTGATCGCCGCCCTGGCCGGACGGCACATCATCGAATCGCTCATCTACGGCAACGTGGCCGCGGCGGTGATCGGCATGCTCACCGGCAACATCACCCCGGCGGCCATCTTCTCCATTCCGGCCAAGCGCGGCGACTCCACCGGCATCATCCAGAACGGGATCAACGGCGTGGTCGGGGCGATCATCTTCGCCATCCTGATCCTGGCCGTGACCCAGATCCTGGTGGAAAGCGGCATCATGCGCCGCATTCTGGACCTGGCGGAGCGCTTCATGGCGCGCACGGTCCGCCAGGCCGAGCTGTTCATCATCGGCATCACGGTGCTGGCCTCCATTCCCATCTCGGCCAACGCCCCGGCGGAACTCCTGGTGGGGCCGAGCCTGGTGCGGCCCCTGGGCGAGAAGTTCAACCTGGCTCCGGCGCGGCGCGCCAACCTCATGGACTGCGCCGTGTGCACCGTCTTCTTCACCCTGCCGTGGCACATCGTGGTCGCGGCCTGGTACGGGGCGGTGGTCTCCTCCTCCGCCACGTACGGGCTGGAAGCCCCCTCGGTGGGCATCGCGCTTTACAATCCCTACTCCTGGGCCCTTCTGGCGGTCATCGTCTTTTCGGCGATCACCGGTTGGAACCGGCGCTACGCCGCCGGGCAGGCCTGAACCCGATCCGCATCCCGCGCATCATGGGAGGGCTCCGGCCCTCCCTTTTCCTGTCCGACGGAGTTTCCGGCGTGATCGCCGGGGCCTGTTGCGTCCCCCCGCCGGTGCTGCTAAAAAGGCGCAGTTCGCCGGCGGGGAATGGAGCGTGTTTCCCTCCCACCGGGGCCCTTTGGCTCCATCGCGGCGGTAATTCCCCTCGACCGGCCCGTTCCGACGCGGGTATGTGGACCCTATGCCGATCAGCAAACAGACCTACGGCGAACAGGTCGTTCAATACATCAAGCACGCCATCCGCGCGGGTACGCTCCGTCCGGGCGACCGGATCAGCGAGGAGCAACTGGCCAAGGAGCTGTCCGTCAGCCGGGCCCCCATCCGCGAGGCCATGCAGATGCTGGCCAACGAGGGCGTGCTGGTCTCCGCGCCGCACAAGGGCAAGCGCATCACCGAGATGTCGCCGCAGGAAATCCGCGACAGCTATTTCATCGGCGGAGCCCTGGAGGGCGCGCTCGCGGCTTCCTCGTTGTCGGCCTACACGGAAGACGATTTCCGCCGGATGGGGGATATCCTGGAGCGCATGCGCACCTCCCAGCAGGACCCCGTCAATGTGGAGATGCTGGAGGAACTGGACAACGAGTTCCACGGCATCATCTTTTCCCGGACCTCCAGCCGCATGATCGTGGACATCATCCGCCGGTCCTGCCAGGGCGTGTCCAAGCTGCTCTATTATCCCCGCTGGAAGCGGCTCTTCTCGCGCAGCGAGGTCTACGAGCGGCATCAGAAGATCATCGACGCCCTGCGGTCGGGCGATGTCGCGCGCATCGAGACCACCTTCCGGGACCACTACAACGAGATCGGCGAACGCATGTCCCGCAGCGGCCGTGATCCGGGATGAACCATCGGCCTCTGTTTTTGATCCTTCCTCAATCCTGTTTCGACGGACTGGTGTGTTTGGGCGGGCATGGGCCCGGGGCGGACACGCGTTCCGTGGAGTTCCGCGCGCATATTGGAGTACCGGCCAGGCGAGGATCAGGAGTAGAGCGCCCGGATGCGGCGGAAGAGGGCGGGCTTACGGTCGTATTGATGGACCAGGGCGGCCGGGAGTCCGGCGTCGTTGAGCACCTCGCCCGCCTTGGACAGTTCCGGTTCCCCGGGTTTGGAGCCCAGGGTCAGGATCGGCCCGCCGTTGCCCAAGAAGCAGAGGCCCGGCGGCGGGTCGCGGCGCAGGAGGTGGTTGTGCAGCCCCTGGTCGTATCCGGCCATGCGCGGGCCCGGCGTGAAGGGCAGCAGCCGCGCGGTCATGCGCTCCAGGTAGTCGAGCACCGCGCCGGGATCGCCCACGCTGGTGCCGGAGCAGGACAGGGGCTCGGCCGCCACCTCCGCGAGCGCGGCGTCGCCCAGATGGCCGCGCAGCCAGTGTGAGGTGTGCGGGCAGGAGCCCACGCTGGCCGAGGGGTCTTCCAGGGCGGCGCAGAATGCGCCGGGCCAGTCCACGGACGCCGGGTCGCGCTGGAAGACCACGTCCCGGGTGTCGGTGAGCAGCACCCGGCCGAACTCCCGTCCATGCTCCCGCAACCAGTCCCGGTAGAGGAAATAGCGCCAAGCGTTGTAGGGAACGTGCTCCATCTCCGCCGGGCGTTTGAAGAGCAGCGTTTCCACGCCGTGGGGCTCCAGGCGCTCCGCCTCCCTGGTGGTGGGCGAGACGAAGAGCAGACAGCGGCCTCGGAAGCCGGAGCGCTCCAGGGAAGCGGCGAAGGGCTTCATGTCGCCGTAGTGATATCCGGCGGCCAGACCGAGGACGAGAAAGGCGTCGGACACGGAACCTCCTGACGACCGCCGAGGCTAGCCCAGGGGCGGGGGCGGGTCAATTCCATCGGGAACGGCGGCCCCGTTTCACGCTTGCTTTTCGCCGTCGTGGAAAGCAGGATATGATTCCGCGCATCCGAGTCCCAAGACGAGAAACCGTCTCCAACCCGCCGTAAGCCCGGCGGTTCATGAGGTCGGCCAGGATGTCCACCTACTATGACTCGTTGTTGGAACGCCTCCGGGCCCTCATCGACGCGGGGTTGGATGCGCGGAGCACTGGCCGGGCTCTGGAACTCTTGGGCGGTGTCGCTCCGGCCGAGGAGGCATTGGAGCAACTGCGGCTCTATAACGAGACCTTGCCCAAGGCCGAGGAGTTCCCGTTCACTCGGCAAACCCGGTTCCTGCACTTCCTTTGGGATGCATTCGACAAGCTGCCCCGCTGTCTGTCCGTGAATTTCTCCATTCCCTTCCGCAGACTCCTGGCTGAGCGGCTTTTCGCCCGGTGCGGCCCGGGGTTCATCTGCGAGGAGAACATGCGTTTCAACTTCGCGGCCCTGCTGCGCGTGGGCGAGGGCGTGTTCATCAACCGGAATGTGTTTCTGGACACCAAGGGCGGAGTGGAGATCGGCGACTTCGCGGCCCTGGCCGAGGACGTGCGTGTCTTCTCCCACGGCCACTCCGAGTCCTCGCATCTGGAGCGGAGCTACGCTCCGGTGCGCATCGGCGCCTACGCCAAGGTCTACTCCGGGGCCGTGATCCTGCCCGGGGTCACGGTGGGCGACGAGTCCATCGTGGCCTCCCATGCCCTGGTCAACCGTGACGTGCCTCCGGGCATGGTGGTGGCCGGGATGCCCGCCAAAATCATTCGCGAACGCCGTTCCGATGGCCGCCACGGCGTGGACCTGGAGCATATCTGGCTCTATTGATTCGGCGTGGGGCGGGTCAATTTTTTCCAAGACGAGCCCGCCCTCGGGTGGTAGAGAAGGACGCATGGCGCATCACGAGGGTATCCCGGGCCTGGAGGAGGTCCGTTTCGCCCGCGACGGGGATCTGGGCGGTCTGGAGGTGCGCCTGGCGCGCTACAAGGACTTCGCCTTCGCCAACCACTGGCACGACTGCTATTCCATCGGCGCGGCCCTGAGCGGCGGCAGTCTCTGCATCCGTAACCGCGAGAACAGCGTCATCCAGACCGGTCAGCTCTGCCTGCTCAATCCGGGGCAGGTGCATTCCGGCATACCCGCGCGCGACGTGGGCATCACCTACCTCATGTTCTACGTGGGCCCCGAGGAGATGCGCCGGGTGGTCACGCGGGTCACGGGCCGGGACGAGGGCTACCCCGAGTTCCGCAACGTCATTTCCGCCGACCCCGCCTTGTTTCAGGCCATGATGCGCCTTGATCGGGCCGTGTTCGGCAAGGGCGGGATGCTGACCCGCGAGAGCCTTTCCTTGGCGGCCCTGGCCGGGTTGCTCGTACGCGCCGGCCATCTGCGCCCGGCGTCGCGATGCGACGACGGCGAACCCGGGGCGGTGGCCCGAGCCCGGGAATATTTGGCCGCCAATCTGGCCGGGCCGGTGCGTCTGGACGACCTGGCCCGGGCCGCCGGGCTCTCGGCCTACCACCTGCTGCGGGTTTTCAAGAAGGCCGTGGGCGTCACGCCGCACGCCTGGCTGACCCAGTTGCGCGTGGAGCGGGCCAGGCATCTCCTGCTCCGGGGCGTGTCCCCGGCCGAGGCGGCCCTGGCCACGGGCTTTTACGACCAGAGCCATTTCACGAACACCTTCCGCCGCTTCATGGGTGTCACGCCCCGCCGCTATCGTCTTCTCCGCTAGCAATTCCTTCCAAGAAATCCCGGCGCGGACACGCTAGGACAGGGGCCGACGCCGAGGCGTCAGGAGGCTTTCATGCGTGACCGTGCCCTGCTTCCCGTGCTGGCCCTGCTGACCACCGTGGTCCTCTGGGGCCTGTCATACCCGGCCATGAAGACCGTGGTCACGGTCCTGGACCCCCAGGCCGTGATGTGGGCGCGCATGGCCGTGGCCCTGCTCACCCTCCTGCCGGTGCTCACCCGCGTCTGGCCCCGCATGCGCCGGGCCGATCTCCCGGCCCTGGCGGCCATGTGCCTGCTCATGCCCTGCGCCTACTTCTTCTTCGAGTCCAACGCCCTGCGCTACACCACCTCGATGCAGGCCGGGATCATCTCCTCCACCGTGCCCCTGCTGGTGGCGGTGGGAGCCTGGCTTTTCCTCAAGGAGCCTTTGTCCCTGCGCGCCTTGGCCGGTCTGCTGCTGGCCCTGGCCGGGGTCAGCCTCATGAGCCTCCAGGGCCGGGCCACGGAGGCCGCCTCGGACCCGCTCCTGGGCAACGTCCTGGAGGTCTGCGCCATGATCTGCGCCGCCGGGTCCATGCTCGTGCTCAAGCGCCTCTCCGCGCGCTACGGCTCCTGGTCGCTGACCATGCTCCAGACCGTGGCCGGGATGCTCTTCTTTCTCCCCGGCGCGCCGATCCTCTTCGACCGTTGGGATGCACTGCTCCACGGGGGGCAGCTCTGGATTCTCCTCTTCCTCGGCGCGGGCGCGAGCCTGGGAGCCTTCGGCCTGTACAACTGGGGCATGAGCCGCATGGAGGCGGGCCGGGCCTCGGCCTACATCAACCTCGTGCCGGTGATGGCCGTGGTCTTCGGTTGGTTGTTCCTGGGCGAGAGCTTGACTCTGGGGCAGATCTGGGCCGCGCTGCTCGTGCTGGCCGGGGTGGGCCTGAGCCAGATGCGCTCACGGCCGCGCCGGGGGCGGTCAGCACTCGGCGCGGAGGCCGCCGGTCGCTGATCGCCGCCGCGCCGGGGCCGAGAGCAGGGCGATGCCGCCGAGCACGCAGATGCAGCCCAGCACATGGCCCCACCCCAGGGGCTCGTCCAGGAAGGCCCAGGAGAAGAACAGGGCGCTCACCGGCATGAGCCCGCTGTAGACTCCGGCCGTGGCGGCCGGAACCCGCGCCACGCCGTAAAACCAGAGCACGTAGGCCAGCACGCTCACGGCTCCGCCGTAGTAGAGGAGCAGGAGCCACTGCCCAAGTCCCAGGGTGGCGAAGTCGAAGCTTGCCGCCTGCCAGGCCGCCGGGCCCAGGAACTGCGCCAGGCCGATGCAGCTCACGGCCGTGGACGCGGCCAGGGCCGAAAGCGAAGCGGGCAGGGCCTTGCGCAGGAGCAGGAAGACCGCCTCTCCGATCACCGCCCCGAGCACGAACAGGTCGCCCGTGAGGGACGACTCCCCGCCGTTTCCGGCGTTCAGAGCGGCGATGCTCATGGTCCCGGCCAGGGCCAGGAGGATGCCCAGCGTGCCCCTTTTCCCCGGGCGCTCCTTGAGGAAGATCAGGGCCAGGAACGCGATCCAGGCCGGAGTGGTGCCCGTGAGCACCCCGGCCGAGGCCGCGTCCGTGCGCAGCAATCCGAGCAGGAGCAGGACGTTGAAGAGGAAAACCCCGCAGAAGGTCTGGAGGAAGAGCAGGCCCCAGTGCCGGAGGCGCAGCTGGGGCAGGCCGCCCTCCAGCAGCCGCAGCAGGGGCAGGGCCAGGGCGCAGGCCACGAGAAAGCGCAGGCCCAGCGCCAGGTGGATGGGCATGGACAGGGCCACGGACTTGCCGACGGCCACGGAACTTCCGACGATGCACATGGCCCCGGCCAGACAGGCCCGGGCGGCGAACGGCGACGACATGGGAGCCTCCTTGCGATGGCCCCAACATGCCGACTCCCGGCTCAGCGGTCTTGAAGGGAATTGCGGTAGGCCGCCGGGGTGACGCCGGTGAGCCGCTTGAACTGGCGGGTGAGATGGCTCTGGTCCGCGAAGCCGGTCTCGGCGGCCACTCGGGCCGGGTCCAGGCCCCGGCGCAACAGCCCCTGGGCGCGGCGCACCCGGCACTGGACCAGGAAGGCGTGCGGGGTCAGACCCGTGGTCCGGCGGAACACGCGCAGGAAGTGGAAGGGCGAGAGTCCGGCCACGCGGGCGGTTTCGGCCAGGTCCGGGTCTTCGGCGCAGCGCGCGGCCAGGAATTCCCGGGCCAGGGCCACTGCCCGGGGTTCGCGACCGGCCCGGGGCGGTGTTCCGCCGTCGTCGGCGTGGCGGGTGATCCAGGCGGCCAGCAGGGAGAGCAGGCCGGACTGGGCGGCCAGACGGTCCATGCCGGATTCCAGCCGGTGGTGCAGGGCGAGGAGGTCGCGGGCCAGGGCCGGGTCGCGCAGCACGCCCGCGCGGAAATGCGGCAGTCCAGCACGGCCCAGTTCCCCGGCCACGGCGCGCGGCAGGTCGGCCTCCAGGTAGAACATGCGGTAGGCCCACCCCTGATCCGAGGCGGCGTGGCCGTCGTGGGCCAGCCCCGGCACCACGAGGTTGATCTCGCCCGGCGCGGCCACCAGGTCCGCGCCCTGGTAGCGGAAGGCCAGGGCCCCGGATTCGATGACGCCCAGGGCGTAGCCATCGTGGAAGTGGCGCGGGAAGGTCTGGGTGCGGAACGAGGCGCGCAGGAGCTCCAGCCCGTCCAGGCCGGAAATCCTCCAAGCCATGCTCTGTTCCGTCGTGTGTCCGCTTGTGGCCATTTCCGCTCCCGCCTTGAAGATGCGACAGCGATCCTACATGGTCAAGACCTCGGGGGCTTGAAGAAAATTGCTCCGGGGACCGCTCCCGAGGTGGACGGCGGGCCGCTCGCCGGGTATAGGAAAACGTGCCGCACCCATGGGCCGTCGGCCTTGCAACTCGGCTCCCGTTGCGCTACCAACGGGCCTTCCCGGCGAACAAACCCTGAAGGAGGGGAGAGGTTATGAAACGGATTTTCCTGCTTCTCGCGCTCGTGCTGTTTTCCGTGTCCGCGGCCTACGCCGCCGACGGCTCCTGGGACGCCGTGAAAGCCAAGGGCGAGCTGGCCATCGGCCTGGACGACGCCTTCCCGCCCATGGGCTTCCGCAAGGACGACAACAAGCTTTACGGCTTCGATATCGACGCCGCCGAGGAAGTCGGCAAGCGCCTGGGCATCAAGATCGTCTGGCAGCCCACCGCCTGGGACGGCGTGATCCACTCCCTGGACGCCAAGAAGTTCGACTGCATCTGGAACGGCATGACGATCACCGAGGAGCGCGCCCAGAAGGTGCTCTTCAGCAAGCCCTACATCATGGACGGCCAGATCGTGGTCGTGGCCCTGAACAGCAAGGCCGCCAAGTTCGAGGATCTGGGCGGAAAGCCCGTGGGTTGCCAGAAGGGCTCCTCGGCCGTGGAGGCCGTGAAGGCCCTGCCCAAGGCCCCCTCCGAAGTCCGTGAGTATGACGCCAACCCCAAGGCCTTCCTGGATCTTGAAGCCGGCCGCATTGTCGCCGTGGTCATCGACAACGTCTCGGGCCGCTATTTCATCTCCACTGCCCCCGGCAAGTTCAAGGTCCTGCCCGGCTTCATCACCAAGGAGCCTTTCGGCATCGCCTTCCGCAAGGGCGATGTGGCCCTCAAGGACATGGTCCAGAAGACCATCGACGCCATGGTCGCCGACGGCACCATGGGCAAGATCTCCCGCAAGTGGTTCGGCGAGGACATCACCAATCCCAAGAAGTGGTAGACGGGTGACCGATTCCATGACTTCGATCAGGAGCGGGGCGCGCCGCGCCCCGCTCCTCTTGCTTCTCCTGGGGTTGTTCGCCGGAACGCTCTTCGCGTCCCTGCCGGCCCGGGCCGGAACGCCGGACGATTATCTGCGCCAGGCCCGCGAGGCCCAGTCCACGGGCGACCTCCAGGCCGCCGAGCGCTTCTACCTCATGGTCCCGCCGCCCGGCCCCCTGGGCGATGACGGCCAGTTCGTGGAAAGCCGCATGCAGGTGGCCCGCCAGCGTTTCGCCCTCAAGGATCCGGACGGCGCCGAGGCCGCCGCGCGCGAGGTCTTGGCCGTGTACCCGGACAACGCCGAGGCCGTGAACCTCGTCGAGTCGGTGGCCCGCGAACGCCTGCCCAAGTGGCGGCGCTACCTGGACGACACCCTGCGCTTCCTGCCCACGCTCCTGCACGGCAGCCTGATGACCTTGGCCCTGGTGCTCTTCACCATGGCGGTCTCGCCCTTCGGCGGCCTGCTCATCGCCCTGGGCCGTATCAGCCCGGTGAAGCTGCTCTCCGGCGCCTGCTGGTTCGTGATCTGGTTCTTTCGGGGCACGCCGCTTCTGCTGCAACTCTTCTTCATCTATTACGGCCTGCCCGCCCTGGGCGTGACGCTCAAACCCATGAGCGCGGCCTTCCTGGGCCTGGGTCTGAATTACTCGGCCTACCTTGCCGAGATCATCCGGGGAGCGATCCAGAGCATCGACCACGGCCAGACCGAGGCGGCCAAGGCCCTGGGCATGACCCCCTGGCAGACCATGCGCCGGGTCATCATCCCCCAGACCTACAAGCGCCTCGTGCCGCCGGTGGGCAACGAGTTCATCGCCCTGATCAAGGATACGGCGCTGGTTTCGACCATCGCCATGGTCGAGCTGATGCGTTCGGCGGACCAGATCTTCAACGCCTATTTCAACGTCACGGTGCTGGTTCTGGCGGCGGCCATCTACCTCTGTTTCACCTCGGTCTTCACCTTCGTCTTCGAGCGCGTGGAACACCGCCTCGGGGTCTACGAGAGGCGGTAGATGGACTACATTCTGGAGCTCAAGGACATCGTCAAGCAGTTCGGCGGGCATACGGTCGTGGACCGCGTGAACCTGTCCATCCGCCGGGGCGAGAAGGTGGTCATCGTGGGGCCCAGCGGCTCGGGCAAGTCCACGCTCCTGCGGACCATGAACTTCCTGGAGACGGCGGATTCCGGCGAGATGCTCTTCGAGGGCCGTCCCTGCGGCTCGACGGTCTGGGGACTGCGCCGCACCCGGGAACGCCAGCGCATGGTCTGCGGCCTGCGCTCCGAGATCGGCATGGTCTTCCAGCAGTTCAATCTCTTCCCGCACATGACCGTGCTCGGCAATGTCATGGAGGGACCGGTGACCGTGCTCCGCAAGAGCCGCGGTGAGGCCCGCGAGACGGCCCTGTCCATGCTCCGGCGTGTGGGCATGGAGCGCTGGGCCGAGGCCTACCCCGTGACCCTCTCCGGCGGCCAGAAGCAGCGCGTGGCCATCGCCCGGGCCCTGGCCATGAATCCCAAGATCATGCTTTTCGACGAACCCACCAGCGCCCTGGACCCCGAACTGGTGGGCGAGGTCTTCGACACCATCCGTCAGCTGGCCCTGGACGGCATGACCATGGTCATCGTGACCCACAACATGGGTTTCGCCCGCGAGGTCGCGGACACGGTGATCTTCATGGAGAACGGCCGGTTCCTGGCCCAGGGCTCGCCCCAGGAGTTCTTCGCCTCCGGGGTCGAACTGCCGCGCATCAAGTCCTTCCTGGAAAAAATGCTCTAGCCCTCCACCCGCACGTCGGCGGCGATGACGCCGAGAATCCGGCCCGAGGCGTCCCGGAAGGGACTGGACACGGTGATGCAGGCCGCGCCCGAGGCCTGGGACACGTACACGTCCGAAACCTGCATGGTCTGTTTGCTCATGGCCTCCGCGAACCAGGGTCGGCTGGACCAGTCCTTGCCCAGGGCCGCGCGGTCGTCGGCTGACTCGTTTCCGGGCTGGGGGATGTTCTCCACCAACTGGCGGCCGGCGGCGTCCGTGACGTAGAGCAGTTCCAGGAAGGGCTTGCGTTTGATCTGGGAGCGCAGGGAGCGCTCCATGCGGCCCCGGTCCAGGGAGAGGATGTCCGCGTCGGCCGAGAGTTCGGTCACGACCTCCTTGAGCGCGCCGCCGCCCACCAGTTCGAAGACCCGGGTCATGGTCGCCAGGGAGGCGATGCTCCGGGCCAGACCGCGCACGGCCGTGTCCGCCGAGCCCATGGCCTCGCCGGTCTCGGCCGAAATGGCGTTGACCTCCATGACCGTTCTGTTGAGATCCTCGCTGGCCTGGGACTGCTGCCCGGCGGCCACGGCGATGGCCTGGACCCGCTCCGTGGTGCCGCCCACGAGGCGCACGATCTCGTCCAGGGCCGCGCCGGACTCCTGAGCCATGCGCACGGTCTCCCCGACCATCGCCCCGGCCTCCTCCACGCCCCGGCGGGTCGTGCCGACCTTGTCCCGGATGGCCTCGATCTCCCGGCGCACGTCCAGGGTGGCGGCCTGGGTCTTCTCGGCCAGCTTGCGGACCTCGTCGGCCACCACGGCGAAGCCGCGTCCGGCCTCTCCGGCACGGGCCGCCTCGATGGCCGCGTTCAGCGCCAGAAGGTTGGTCTGGTCCGCGATGTCGCTGATCACGCCCATGATCCGGCCGATGGCCTCGGCCTGGCCGCCGAGCACGACAACGGCCTCGCCCAGTTCGGCGGACTTGGCCGCCACGGCCTCGATGGAACGCACGGTGCGCACCACGGTCTCCGCGCCCGCCCGGGCCCGCTCCACGGCGGCGGACGCCTCGCGGGACGCTGCTTCGGCACCCGTGGCCGCCTCGGAGATGGAGGCGGTCATTTCCTCCATGGCCGAGGCCGCCCCGGCCATGAGTTCCTGCTGCTTGCGCGCGCCCTCGCCCGCTCGGGCCGAGGCCTTTTCCAGATCGCCGGAGGCCCGCTCGATGCCGCCGACGGCCTGCTTCAATGTCTTGGCCGCCGAGTGCAAGGCCTGGAAACGGGCATCTTCGGACTGTTCCTTGGACAGCTCGGCCTCCTCAAGGCAGACGGCGAGGTCGCGGTGGTGCTCCGCCAGTTCGGAACGCGTCGAGGCCAGGGTCGATTCCAGTCCCGCGGCGCGTTCGTCTCCTTTTTTGACCAAATGAAGCAGAATTGCAAAATTGTCAGACCCTTGTCCCGCGGCGTTCGGCTCACCGGCCAGGGACCGCAGCCCGGACGACAGTTCCATCGTCGCCACGCTGATCCTCGTCGCCAGAAACAGGCCGCTCCCGAGGCTCATGAGGGCGACAATTCCGGCCATCATCGCCGTCGCATTGGACAAAAACGGCAAGTCGGAAGTCAGGCAGGACGTCAAGGTCACAAGGCAGAAAAAGATGAAATTTCCGATTGATAAGGATAAAATTGTGGTTCGCATGCAATGGCTCCCGCTTCCATGTGGAATGTTTCCAGGGGAGCATTGCAAGGGTGGGGCCAAGACGGCGTGAACGGAAATCAGGGATTCTTCGATCCCAGCAGGACCATGCCTCGGATGGTGTGCAGGAGCAGTCCCTCGGGTTTCTTCAGCTCGGGCAGTTCCTCGCCCGGGGTCAGGGTCGTCACGGCCACCCGGCCGATGATGTGCCGTCCCTCGCGGCCCCGCTCCTCGGTGCGCAGGCCCCAGACGTCGTGCAGGATCATGGCCCGGCCGCCCAATTCGCCCACGTAGAGCATGATGTGCCCGGGCTTCCAGAGCAGGGTGGCGAAGGGCACGCCCCGGGCCAGGATGGCGGTTTCCTTGTCCTGGTCCGAAAGGCCCTCCAGGGAGATGTATTCCCCGGCCTTGCCTTGCTGTCTGGAATTGCGCGGCAGGCCCAGGCCGAAGGGCGTGTAGAGGTCCATGAGCAGGGCCGAGCAGTCGCGGTGGCCGTACATCCCGCCCCATCCGTAAGGTTCGCCGAGCATGGAGCCGCCCACGCGGGCCAGGTTGGCGGCCGTGGCGGGCAGGGGCAGGGGCGCGGCGGCGGAGGGAGGCAGCAGGCCGCGCACCGTGACGGCCTCGCCGCAGGCATCGCGGACCGGGAGAAACACCTCGTAGCCGCAGGCCGTGGCCCGGACCAGAGGCAGAATCATGCCCACGCGGGCCTCGAAGCGGAACAGGCCGTGTTCATCGGCCAGGGGCACCCGGTCGCGGGTCACGGCCACCAGGGGGGTGGACTGGAATTCCTTGCGGAACTCGGGCCCGGCGAAGGCCACGTCGGCCAGGGGCACCCAGCCCGAGGCGTAGCGGCAGTGGGCCAGGGCGAAGGCCCCGTCGGCCGAGAGGTGCGAGAGGTAGAGCGGGGTTCCGGCCCAGATCGCCGTGTTTTGCAGATAGTCGAAGGGGAAGCCTTCGCCCGGCAAGTGGCGGTTGAGGAAGGCCGGTTCCAGGGTGGGCAGCACCCGCAGGGAGGTGTGGACCACGGCCACGGCCGGGCGGCCGAAGTTGGGGAAGTCCTCGGGCCGCGAAAGACGGCGCATCTCGGCCATCCAGGCCGGGCTCCGGCGCAGGAGATTCTCCCCGTAGACCGTCTTGGCCGCGAAGTGGTTCAGCCCCCAGAAGGCGTCCCCGGGATCTTTGGGCGGGGAGGTGCGTTCCCAGGGCGCGAAGTGGCCGGTCAGAAAGCCGCGCAGCATCCCGGCCTGGACGTCCGGCGTGAACACGGAACGGCCGCCGTCCGGGCCGAGATAGGCGAAGAGATCCTGGGGCAGGTCGGTCACGTCCCGCACTTCCGGCGGGTCTGGCGGAACCAGGGGGCCCTTGGCCGCGCAGGCGGAGAGGAGCAGGGACAGGCAGAACGCCAGGATCGCGGCCCGGGAACGGGAACTGACTGGGATGGAGCGCATGGAAACCAATCCTAGCAGATTCACCCTGGCGGCGAAAGTCCCGCCTTTTTCGTTGAGCGCGACGGCGCTTGGGGATAGGATGCCGCAATTCATTCGCCGAGGAGGAAAACGCATGCGTCTCATCCGATTGCTGGCCCTCTTGCTTTGTCTCGCCGCCCCGGCGGCCGCCCTGGCCGCCGACGGCCCCGCCCCGGTGGTGGTCTTCGAGACGAGCAAGGGCCTGATCTTCATCCAGCTCGACAATCAGAAGGCCCCCGTGACCACGGCCAACTTCCTGAAGTACGTGAACTCTGGATTCTACGACGGAACCATCTTCCACCGCGTGGTCAACAACAAGGGCATGGGCATCGTCCAGGGCGGCGGCTACGACGCCGCCTTCCACCAGAAGCCGACCATGCCGGCCATCGCCTGCGAGTCCCGCAACGGGCTGGAGAACAAGGCCGGGAGCATCGCCATGGCCCGCACCGCCGACCCGGACAGCGCCACCTCGCAGTTCTTCGTCAACGTCCGGGACAACGACTTCCTGAACTTCCGTTCGGCCACCCCCGAGGGCATGGGCTACGCCGTGTTCGGCCGGATCATCCGGGGCATGAACGTGATCCAGGACATCGCCAATCTGCGCACCACGCCCCGGGGCATGATGGACGACGTGCCCGTGGAGCAGGTGGTCGTGCGCAAGGCCTACCTCTACAAGGAACCCTGAGCCCCTTTTCCCGCATGAAGCGAAAAGGCCGGGCCCGCGAGGGTCCGGCCTTTTTGGGTTTCGCCCGGCCCGGCGTCAGCCCAGGGCGCGGCGGACATATTCACGCAGGTCTCCGGCGACCAGGGGCTTGGCCAGGAAGAAGGTGGCCCCGACCTTGAGCAGCCCGGCGATTTCCTTCACCCCGACCACGGCGGACATGATGATCACCGGCATGTCGCGCAGCGCGGCGTCCTCCCGCAGGGCCAGGATGAGCTGGCGGCCGTCCATTTCCGGCATCATGATGTCCGTGAGCAGGAGTTGGAAGTCGTTGACCCGGATGGCGTCATAAGCGTGTCGCCCGTTGGGGCTGACGAAGGCCGAGTGGCCCATGTCCTCCACCAGCCGGGCGGCCAATTTCTGGGAGATGCGGTCGTCTTCCGCGATGAGGATCTTGGCCATGCTGCGTTCCCGTGCCCGTCCGTGTTTTCGGCTTCGGCGCTCGGAGCGGGTGTTCTCTGTCCTTTTTGGCAGAGATGGACGGAAGTGACAAGCGGGACGCCCGGGGAGGCGGGCGAAAAAAAGCCCGTCCCGGGGGCGGGACGGGCGGGACGCCTTCGGCGTCGTGACGTTTAGATCTTCTCGACGAGCATGGTGTCGTCGAAATCGGGCACCAACCGGTATCTGGCGCCGCCGGCCTCGAATTCGTGCTCCATGCCCGGAAACAGTTGCAGGCTGGCGTTGAATTCGTCTCCGAAGAAGATGTCCTTGGCTTCGCCGTTGCTGTCGAAACGGACGGACTTGCCTCCAGCCAGGGTGACGATCTCGCCATGATGAATGCGAACGGGAAGATCCGCCTCGGTGTAATCCATGACTCTCCCTCCCTTTTTGAGTGCTTTGGTTTGTTTATATCCCTCCTCGCACGGCATGTCCACTTCTTCACAAGAGAAAAACGGTTCCGTTCGCGATTCGGAGGGGAGTTCCGGGGGGATGTTCCATCTTGGCACGGACCTTGCCTTTGTCGGGGTGGAGGAATTTTTTGCCGGACGTCCGGGCCGATGGCCCGACCTCCGCAAGTCCCGGTGGGGTCGCCGGGAAAGGAGCGCCTTCATGGGTTTCAGCGCGATGTACGTGGGCGCCACGGGAGTCACCTCCCTGAGCCAGAAGATGTCGGTCATCGGCAATGACCTGTCCAATGTGGACACCATTGCCTACCGGGGCAGCGACGTCCTTTTCCAGGATCTCATGAGCCGGTACGGGACCGTGGGGCAGGTGCTCTCCAACGACACGGGCGCGGCCTTCCAGATGGGCATGGGCGTGGGCGTGGCCGACGTGCGCATCGATCTCAATCAGGGATCGTTCAAGGACGGCAGCGCGAACACGGACATGGCCATCGACGGCAAGGGCATGTTCCGCGTGGTCAGCCAGGACGCCGGCACGTCCTATTACACCCGGGCAGGAAACTACCGTTTCGACAACGCGGGCTATCTGGTCGATCCCCATGGGAACGTGCTCCAGGGGCGGGCCATCGACCGGACCACCGGCGAGGTCTCCGGCGGCGTCACGGACATCGTGCTGCCGTGGGAGGATGCGACCATCGACGGCGTACCCACCCGGGTCGTCAGCTCCCCGCCGAGCCCCACCACCCGCCTGAATCTCCAGTTCTCCCTGGACAAGAGCGAGACCGACCACAGCACGAGCGCCACCGATCCCTTCTTCGCCCTGGCCGGGCTCTGGGATGGCGCCGCCGACCCGCCGCTGGCCGGAAGCAGCTACGCCTACTCCAGCTCGATCAACATCTACGACGCGCAGGGCAACGCCCAGCCGATGACGCTTTATTTCGACAAGGTGGACGTCACCCCGAGCGACGGCAACACCTATTGGGAATTCATCGCCACCGTGGACCCGGCCGCCGACGGCCGCGCCGGGATGACCGGAACCTCCGGGGCCGGCCTGCTCATGATGGGCACGCTGACCTTCAACAGCTTCGGCCAGTTCGTGGGGCAGACCTCCTACACCTATGAGGGAGCCGGTGACTCGTCGCTTCTGAGCAACTGGTCGCCCGCGGCCTTTTCCGCCGAGGGCTTCCCGACCATGACCGCGACCTTTCTGGGCCTGGCCAGCGGGGCCGGAGCCGGAACGACGGGACAGACCATCGCCCTGAACCTGGGCCTGGGCAGCGCGACGGGCGGTTGGACTGGGCTGGCCTCCAACGCCTCGGCCGCCTCCGTGGGAACCAGCGTGGCGAACCTGCCGAACCTGGCCTCCATTGCGGATCAGCCCAACGCCACCACCGGCTACGGCGACTCCCTTGCCACCCTGAGCGCCAGCCAGGACGGCCACGCCACCGGCTATCTCCTGGACGTTTCCGTGACCAGCGAGGGCTACGTGCGGGCGATCTACTCCAACGGCGAGGAGGAAAACCTCTACCAGATCCCGCTGTACACCTTCACCAACGAGTACGGCCTGCGGCGCGAGGGCTCGAACCTGTTCACCCAGACCGTGGAGTCCGGCTCGGTGGTCGAAGGCACGGCCGGGACCGGCCCGCGCGGCAATATCCAGGGCAAGAGCCTGGAACAGTCCAACGTGGACATGACCGAGGAGTTCGTGGACATGATCGTCACCCAGCGCGGGCTGCAAGCCAATACCAAGGTGGTCAGCGCCGCGGACGCCATGTTGAACACGGCCATCAGCATGAAGCGCTGAGAACGGAAAAAATGACGCCGGGCCCATTCCGGAAAGGGGTGGGCCTCTTTTCTTTTTTTTCATCCAGGGTTAGAAAGGCAGTTGACTTCGTGCCTGGATGGAATACGAATTAAAGTGATGCAAATGGTCATCAGCGAGAAAGGAGTTGCCCATATGAAGTCCAAGTTTGCCGTCCTGTTGGTGTTCCTGGCCATGGCGCTGCTGTTCGCCGCGGGCTGCGCCAAGAAGAAGACCGCCGCTCAGCCCCAGGCCGTGGTCATCGAGGATACCACTCCCCCGGCCGCGCCCGAGCCCTACACGCCTCCGGCGGTGGACGAGGATGCGCTCAAGGCCGAGCAGGCCATGCAGGAACTGGCCACCCCCATCCATTTCGACTTCGACAAGTCCGCCATCCGCGCGGGCGATGACCGCGACCGGCTTCAGAACAAGGCCGTGATCATGCAGCGCTACCCCGTGGTTTCCGTGACCATCGAGGGGCATTGCGACGAGCGGGGCACCAACGAGTACAACATGGCTCTGGGTTCGCGCCGCGCGAATTCGGCCAAGGAGTATCTGAAGGTGCTGGGCGTCGATCCCTCCCGCGTCGACACCGTGAGCTACGGCGAGGAGCGCCCCGTGGACCCGGGCCACAACGAGGCCGCCTGGTCCAAGAACCGTCGCGACGAGTTCGTGGTTCGCCGCTAGTCGGCGACTTTTTCCGCTTTCAACACGAAAGGCCGACGGTTCGCCGTCGGCCTTTTTTTGTCCGCGAGGCGCGACCGGGCTTTTCAGCGATCCGGTCCCAGGCTAATGTTCAGCCCAAGCGGGAGGATGGGAATGGACAACGCGCGCCGGGCGTTCTGCATCGTGGTTTTGGCCCTGTTTTGTTGTTCCTGTGGTGGACGTTCCCCGGGCGGCGGAAAGGCCGTCACGCCCGTGGCCTCCTCGGACCAGTGTCTGCTGGTGTTGGCGGAGGATTGGGATTCCACCCAAGGGACGCTGTCGCTCTTCGAGCGTTCCTGGACCGGGAGCTGGAAAGCCGTCGGTCCGGGGGTTCCTGTGTTCCTGGGGCGCAAGGGGCTGGGGTGGGGCCGGGGCCTGCACCCGGAACAGACCGAGGGGCCGCGCAAGGCCGAGGGGGACGGCCGGGCCCCGGCGGGCATCTTCACTTTGGACTCGGCCTTCGGCCGGGCTCCGCTCGCGCCGCAGCTCAAGACCTTTCCCTTCCTCGTGGTGAACGGGCAGACGATCTGCGTGGACGACGGCGTGTCCTCCCGCTACAACACGGTATTCCAGGCCGATCAGATCCCGGTGAGGAACTGGGACAGCTGCGAAAACATGCTGCGTTCCGACGCCCGCTACGACCTGGGTTTGCTGGTGGGCCACAATCCACCCCCGGTCGTGCCCGGGGGCGGCTCGTGCATCTTCATGCACCTGTTTTCGGAGCCTCCGCTGCCCACCTCCGGCTGCACGTCCATGGCGCGGCCCGACATGGAACGCCTGCTGCGCCGCCTCGACACGGTCAAGCGGCCGGTCTTGGTGCAACTGCCCCGGGCCGAGTACGGCCGGCTCAAGACGGTCTGGGGACTGCCCTAGCCGAGCCCGCGCTGCGGCTCGGACGTCTGCCTCTTCCCCTTGGGGCATACGCGGGGCGGCGCATGTCCGCTCGCCGGGACCACCGGTCCGGCGAGGCGCTCGTTGGCGTCCGCCCGGCATCGATCGTTGCGACCGCTCCCGGCGCGGGTGGCATGGCGTTCGGCGGATGTATCCCCGCGACTCTTGATCTGCGCTGAAGGCGGGCCGTCCCAGCCCGCCCACTCTCTGTCTGTAATATATTTATTCAATAAAACAAGTGTGATGATTGGAAGATGCCGACGCAAGGTGCGATCTGTGTTGACATGAATACTATTTTGGTTCACATTGAATTCAAGTTGAATCAAAAACGAATTCCGATCGGCTCGCTCGGTGCGAGGTGAGCCCGGAAACAAACGGACGCCATGTCGCCCGGGTCGATCTCGAGAGGGGGAGAGAGCGTGGATTCCGAGAGATTGTTGCGCATCATTCGGGGTGAACTGGTCGAGACCACCGGATGCACCGATCCCGGGGCCATTGTCCTGGCGGTTGCCGTGGCCGCCCAGGCCTTGGGGCGGACCCCGGGCGATGTCGAGGTCGTGCTCAGTCCCGAAGTCTACAAGAACGCGGTGAGCGTCGGCATCCCCGGCACGGGCCGTCGCGGAGCCGAACAGGCCGCGGCCTTGGGCGTCGAGATGGCCGAGTACGCCGACGATGGGCTGGCCATCATGAACCGCGTGACTCCGGAAAAAGTGGCCGCTTCCCTGACGCACCTGGAACAGGGAGGTGTGCGCGTGGGCTACGCGGGAGACTGCCCGGACAAACTCTACATTCAGGCCCGTGTGCGCACCGGGGCGGAGGAGGCCCTGGCCGTGATTCAGGGCGACTACGACGCCGTGTCGCGGTTGGAAAGAAATGGCCGGGAATTGCCCCTGACGAGGGTTGTTTCGGCGGCGCCTGAAACGCTTGCCGAGACCTTCGACATCGAGGAGGCGTTGGACGCCCTTGAATGCATCCCGTTGGACGAACTTGAGTTTCTGCTGCGCGCCGCGGAGATGAACAAGGCCGCCGCCTCCGATCTGAAAGATTTGCGTTTCGGCGGGGCCCTGGCGAGGATGACTGCGGGACTCGCGGGACGCCACGCCTGCGCGGCGCTCGGCAAGCTGTACACCGGGGCCGCCGTGGAGGCCCGCATGTGTGGGCTGGTGCGTCCCATCACGGCCATCGCCGGCAGCGGCAACATCGGCATCATCGCCCTGTTGGGGGTGTTGGGCGCGGGCGAGGGCCTGGAGGCCTCCCGCGAGGAACTGATCCGGGCGCTGGCCGTGAGCACCGTGGTGACCATCACGGTGAAACGCATCCTGACCCGTATGACCAATGTCTGCGGCTGCACCGTGGCCGGAGCCTCGGGCGTGGCGGCCGGCACGGTCTCCCTGCTGGGAGGAAGCCGGGCGAGGATGGACGAGGCCATCCAGGCCGTGCTCGGGGCCTTCAGCGGCGTGGTCTGCGACGGGGCCAAGGAATCCTGCGCCTACAAGGCCTCGGCCACGGCGGGCAGCGCCATTGAGTATGCCTTTTTCGCCGTGGGCGACGGAGTGGCCATCCCCCAGGGCATGGGCGTGGTGGGCTCGACCCTGGCCCAGACCCTGGCCAACCTCGGCAAACTCAACGAGCAGGGTATGCGCGAGGTGGGCTCGTGCATCCTGGAGATCATCAGGACGAATCAGAAGGAGAGAAGGCCATGAGGAGAATCATCTTCACGGACAAGGCCCCCGGCCCCGTGGGGCCGTATTCCCAGGCCGTGCGCCACGGTGGGTTGGTGTTCGCCTCGGGGCAGGTGGCCATCGACCCGGTGAGCGGCGAGGTCGTTTACGGCGGGGTGGCGGAGCAGACCGAACTGGCCCTGAAGAATCTGCGCGCGGTGCTGGAAGCGGCCGGCAGCGGCCTGGACCGGATTCTCAAGTGCAACGTCTACCTGGCGGACATCGGGGATTTCGAGGCCATGAACGAGGTCTACAAACGATATTTCACCAAGGACTATCCTGCCCGGCTTACCGTGGCCGTGGGCAGTATGTTCGGTGGGCTCGCGGTGGAGATAGACGCCATAGCGGCGGTGGAATAGGTGTCGACAGCAACCGGTCATCAGAAGAGGGAGGAAACAATGCGCGCGAAATTGATTCTGCTGGGTGTCACGGCCCTGATGCTGGCCTTCCTGGCCGGCACGCCCTGCGGCTTTGCCGCGGAACAGAAGTATGATCTCAAGCTGGCGCAGCTCTTCGCCACGGACAGCGACCTGGGCAAGTCCGCGCGTCAGTTCGCCGCCCTGGTCAAGGAGAAGTCCGGCGGACGGATCTCGATCAGCGTGTTCGACGGGGGGCAGCTGGGCGGTCAGAAGGAAGTTTACGACGCGCTGCTGCGCGGGGTCGTGGACTTCAACATGGACTGGCCCATGACCTCCTACAACCAGAAGCTGGCGGTGGTTTTCGCCCCCTACATGTTCACCTCCTGGGAGCAGGCCAAGGCGGCCTACGCCGTGCCCGACGGCTGGCTGACCAAGATCGTTGGCAAGGTCTTCGAGGAATCCAAGATCAAGTACCTCGGCCCCTACCCCTATGAGTTCAGCGGCGTGACCCTGAACGCGGCTCCGGCCACCAACTCCGACATGGCCAAGGGCATCAAGGTCCGTGTTCCTCCCATCGAGCCCTTCATGTCCGTGTGGGAGGCCCTGGGCTTCATTCCCACGCCCATCGACTACGCCGAGACGCCCACGGCCATCCAGACCGGCGTGGTGGACGGCCAGGTGGGCGGCGGCCCCGAGCAGGCCTGGAGCGACTTCCGCGACGTGTCCAAGTACTACATCCATTACAAGGATTACTTCTCCTGCGCCCAGTTCATGATGAACCAGGACCTCTGGAACCGCATGTCCCCCGCCGATCGGGAGATCATCGTCCAGGCCGCCGCCAAGGTCATCGCCGACCGTTTCGTGCAGGCCGAGGCTTCGGAGCGCCGCTACATCGAGGAACTGGGCAAGGCCAAGGTCCAGGTGATCCAGCTCTCCCCCGAGGACGCGGCCCGGGCCAAGAAGCTCGTGCGCGAAAAGGTCTGGCCCAAGCTGGCCAAGCTGGTGGGCGAGGACATCATCACGCAGATCAAGGCCAACGCCGAGAAGTAGACCCCGAACGGCCGACGCTTGCGGCCCGGCGCGCCGGCGCGCCGGGCCGCTCCGGCCCTTTCGGGGACGGCGGGGCGTGTGGAGGAGGAAGAGCGCATGAACAGGACAATCGCAATGCTGGCGACCTTGGAAAAGGGGCTCGCCCTGGCCCAGCGGGTGGTGCTGGTCGCCGCGGTGGGACTCATCGCCGTGCTCATCGTGGCGCAGATATTCCTGAGGGTGGTGTTGAAGAGTCCGCTGTTCGGAGTCGAGGAGATCGCCCTCATCGCCGGAACGTGGCTCTACCTCATTGGAGCGGCCTATTGCACCCGGGAGCACAGTCACATCGAGGCCAGCATGGTGCACCTGATCTTCAAGAGGCCGCTGCATCAGGAATTGGTCCGCTGTCTGGCCAGCGCCGTCAGCATGACCCTGGCCGCGGTCATGGCCAAATGGGGCTATGACTTCGTGCGCTGGGGGCTGGAGCACAAGTCCGTCACCCCGTCGCTGGGCCTGAACTACCTCGTGGCGCAGAGCGCCCTGTTCGTCGGCGCCCTTCTCATGACCCTGTATTTCGGACTGGAACTTGTCGCGCGCGTGCGCAACGTGGCGACCCTGGCCGCCGGGAAGAACGGCCCGGCTCGGAGGGAGGCATGATCGGGCTTCTGACCGCCCTGGGCATCATCGTGGTCCTCTTGGTCATCGGCGTGCCCATCGGCTTCGCCTTCGCCGGGGCCGTCCTGTTCCTCACCGCGTACTTCCAGCTGGACCCGGGCCTGCTGTTGCCCAGCGCCTTCTTCCAGACCTATTCAGTGGTTCTGCTCTCCCTGCCCATGTTCATCTTCGCCGGGCGGATCATGGGCGAGGGCGGCATCGCCACCCCGCTCATCAATCTGGCCGAGACTCTGGTGGGCCGGGTGCGCGGCGGCCTGGGCATCGTGCTCGTGTTCAGCTGCGCCCTCTTCGGGGCCATCTCCGGTACGGCCTCCTCGGCCGTGGCCGCCATCGGCACGGTGATGATCCCGCGCATGGAGGAGGCCGGCTATCCCCGGGGCTACACCACCGGGCTCATCAGTTGTTCCTCGCTGCTGGGCCAGCTCATTCCGCCCAGCGTGCCCATGATCCTCTTCGCCTGGATCACGCGCCAGTCCATCGCGGCCTGCTTCCTGTCCACCGTGGGCCCCGGACTCCTCATGATCGTCCTCTACGCCTTCCTGAACTGGCTCATGTGCCGCCGCATCCCCACCATCAAGGTGGGCCCGAGGCTGGGGCTGGCCGATTCCCTGCGCGAAACCGGCCGGGCCACGCGCCACGCCAGCTTCGCCCTGATGATGCCCGTCCTCATCCTGGGCGGCATCTACGGCGGTTTGTTCACCCCCACGGAGGCGGCCTCCGTGGCCGCGCTCTACGGCATCCCCGTGGGGTTCTGGATCTACAAGGGGCTCACCCTGAAGAAGCTCTGGCAGACCACCATCGACTCGGCCGCCACCATCGGGGCCATCGTCATCATGTTCCTGTTCATCCTGGTGGCCAGCCGCGTGTTCACCATGCAGCAGGTGCCCCAGATGATCGTCGACGCCCTGCTGAACATCTCCGAGAACAAGATCGTCATCCTCATGATGGCCAACGTCTTCCTGATCATCGTGGGCATGCTCATGGACGACATCAGCGGCACGCTCATCGCCGCGCCGCTGCTCATGCCCCTCATGCTCAAGATCGGTGTGCATCCGGTGCAGTTCGCTGCCATCGTGGGAACCAACCTGGCCATCGGCGCGAACACCCCGCCCACGGCCCCCATCCTCTACTTGGCGGGCCGCATCGGAGGCGTGACCATCGAGGAGTTCATCAAGCCGGTGGCCGTGCTTCTGCTCTTCGGCTCCCTGCCCGTGGCCTTGGCCACCACCTACTGGCCGGACCTCTCCCTGTTCCTGCCCCGGCTGATGGGGTACGTGCATTAATGGGCCTTCTCCCGACCCTGGCGGTGGAATCCGGGTTTTGTCCCGGGTTCCGCCGCGCCTCTTCCCTCCGGGTGGAGCCGCCGGGCCTGGGCCGGTGGCGCGGCCTCCACGGCGCGTTGAGTTCTCCCGATCGCCGTGGTATGGCGCGCTATCTCGATTCCTGTATCCAAACGACGTCGCCGGTTCTTCGGGCCGAGCGCAGAAGGAGCGGCATCCTTTCATGACACCCCGCCAAGTCGCCGAGCAGCTCAAGCAGAAGATCATCATGCTCGAACTGCCCCCCGAGACGATCCTCAACATCAGTGAACTCGCCCTGCAGCATGGCGTCAGCCGCACGCCCGTGAAGGAGGCGCTCATCGTGCTGCAGGCCGAGGAGTGGGTCCAGCGGCACGGGTCGCATTTCATGGTCACCCCCTTGAGCCTGGAGCGCATCAAGCAGATCACCGAGATCCGCTCCATCCTGGAGGTGGAGTCCAACCTCCTGGCCCTGCGGCGCATGGACGAGGCGACGCGCCGTTCCTTCGACAGCCTTCGGGTGCGCATCAATGGCCTGGACTCCTCGGCCACCAACCTGGACATCGTCAACGCGGACCTGGCGCTGCATCGCCGTCTGTACACGGCCACCCGGAACACGCAGCTCACCAAGGTGCTGGACCATCTGCTGAGCCATTATCTGCGCTTCTGGCTGTCCCTGCCGCAGCGGATCGAGCTGGATTCGTTCTTCGACGACACCCTGGGGATGATCGCCGCGGTGGTGAACAACGACGAGAAGGCCCTGCGGGAACTCTCCGAACACCACGTCGCCCGTTCCGCGGACTTCATCGTGCGGATATTCCTGGCCTAGGCCGACCGCCGGGTGTCGGGAAGGCGGAGCCCCAAGGCCCGCGATCCGGGGATGCGGCGCGGCGTTCTTTCTCCAAGGCGGGCCTTGCGGGTGAAACCGCAAGGCTTTTTTCGTTCCGAGCAGTCGGGAATCCGCAGCCTGGGCTTTCCATTGTTCCGCCAGGAGGGTATGTTCGAAATATGCCGCCTATCGCCCACGCCCTGGGCATGGGAATCCGTGCCGGACACGTCAGGAAAAGCGAAAAGGAACAGTCATCGCATGCTCTGGCTTCATCCCATCTTTCAGACCCTGGCCCTGCTGCTCTCCGTCTTCGTCCTCCTGCTCGGCTGGACCCGTTTCGCGGCCGTTCATCTGGGACGTGCCGGGCAGTTCCAGTGGAAGCGGCATGTGACGTTGGGAGCCCTCGTGCTGTTCACTTGGCTGGGCGGATTCTTTGCCGGGTTGGGTGTCGCCTGGCTCAAGTGGCAGGCCGTGTTTTTCACCGGCACACACCATCGTTTGGCCCTGGCCATGTTGCCGCTCATTCTGTTCGGGCTCATCTCCGGCCTGATCATGGACCGGAGCAGAAAAAAGCGACGCTGGCTGCCGCTGGTCCACGGCTTGAACAACGCCCTGCTGGTGCCGGCCGGGTGCATCCAGTTGGCCTCCGGCCTGCTTGTCCTGCTCGACTACGTCTTGCCCTGACTCCCGGATTGCGCTCCCGGCGCGGATCTGGCCGGCTTTCGTAAGCACATCATGATGGGCACGCTCTCCGGTGGCGTTTTGTCCCGGCCATGACGCGGAGCGGCCGGATCGGCCGGTGAAGGGGGTTCCCATTGGCAGTCTGCAGTGTTATGAAATAAAAATTAGTGCTACTTATTCCCCAGGCGGAGATGAACGAGGGGAAGTGCGCCGCGGTGCGGTGGATTTTCATTCCCCGGGGTTGGGGCGACTGTCCTGGATGCGAACAGGATTCACAAGGAATGGATGGTGCGTTTTCGCTTCCAGGCGGAGGTTCGGACATGAGCGGCGGGGCGATCTGCCGTCCTGCGTTGGAGCCGGTGAGTCCACCTCCTCCCAGAGACGGCAAGGGGCTTGGTTTCATTGCGGCCTTGCTGGCGCTGATTCTGCATGGCCTCGCCTTGGCCTCGGCCCTGGTGTTGCTGCCGGAAGCTGTGACGTACGGAGAGGTTCCCATATATGAAGTGGAACTGGTGAGCCTCGGCCCTGGCGAGGGCGACGGGCACGAACACGGCGTTCCGGCAGTCGTGGCCCGAGTCGCCTCGGTCCAGCCCAAACGGCGGGAGCCCGCGGCTGTCCGGCAAACCTTGCGCCCGAAGAGACCCGTTCCATTCCGCGCGGCGGAATCGGCTCCAGCTCCCGCTCCGGTAACTGTGCCCGATCCCAATGCCTCGGACGTCG
>Ga0228535_1001290_pt1 | contig 41152 bp, 37 predicted proteins | sample SJ1metagenome_FD_168457 | JGI IMG/M metagenome (GOLD analysis project Ga0228535, IMG submission 168457) | Enriched culture of PCE-dechlorinating microbial communities from Ithaca, New York, USA - SJ1 | ecosystem: Engineered > Modeled > Simulated communities (microbial... > Unclassified | place... | reverse complement strand
CCTTCCCACCGCCGTGTGCATCTCTTGAATATCACCTTGCCAAGGCCGGTCCCATCTCCTTTCGGGGCAAGGTCGTGCGCTACCTATCCTGAGCTACTTCCGCAATATGTCTGGATTTGTGGCTACAAAGATAGTGTTTTGTTTTCTAAACTTCAAAGAAAATAATTAAAAATTGAGCAATGCAACAATCTTTTCAAGGAAACGGGCGTCGGTCTCATCAAAATTTTCCAAAATATCACTGTCCACATCCAGAACCGCCTTTACTGATCCATCCTTCAGCAAGGGCACCACGATTTCCGACTTTGACAGAGAGCTGCAGGCAATATGCCCCTGAAACTCGTCGACATTGGGTACAATCTGGGTTTTGCTTTCTTTCCAGGAAGTGCCGCAAACCCCTTTACCATAGGATATCCGCGTACAGGCTACCGGCCCCTGAAAAGGCCCAAGCACCAGCAGGTCATCCACAACCCGGTAAAACCCGACCCAGAAGAAATTAAAAACCTCTTTCAGTGCGGCAGCGATGTTGGCCATGTTGGCAATGAGATCGGGCTCATCTTCCGTCAATGCTTTCAACTGCGGTATCAGCGACTCATATTTCTTTTCTTTGGAAGCCTCTTTGGGGACATATAAATCTTCGGCCATATCAGGTGGGGTATATTAAAAAAATCGCGTCACCGTAAGCAACGCGATTCTGTCAGTTAAGGAATATTTCTTATCTGGCCTGTTCTTTGGCATCCTGAATCATCTTGGCGTTGGGCATGATGTACACCTCGACACGACGGTTCTCTGCCCTGCCTGCAACAGTGCTGTTATCCGCTACGGGCTGTGTGGAACCAAAGCCATCGGAGGTCATGCGGTTTCCGGAGACACCCTTCATCAACAAATAGTTATAAACTGATTCGGCCCTGCGTTTTGACAGCGGGTTATTGATGGCATCACTACCTGTGCTGTCGGTATGTCCATAAATACTCACATCGGTATCGGGATTATTCAATAGAGATGTGGCAAACTTGTCGAGGGAGGAACGGGATGCTGTATTAAGTGTACTTGAGTTGGTAGCAAACAGAATTCCCGATTCAAAAGTAACTTTAATAGCCTGCCCTTCGTTTACTTTTTCTACCTGGGCACCTTCAATCTGTTCCAGCTCGGCAGCCTGCTTATCCATCTTATTTCCAATGATGGCACCTGCCGTACCACCCAGGATGGCACCAATTCCGGCTCCGATAGCCGCACCTTTGCCTCCGCCGGCAATAGCGCCTACTCCGGCCCCCACAGCTGCTCCGGCACCGGCACCTATTCCACCGCCCTTCACTGTCCTACTGGCTCCACAGCCTGAAAGTATTAATGATCCTCCTAATAAACCAATGGTAAGTAATTTTGAAAATTGTTTCATAGTTATTTATTCTTTTTGTGTAAAATAATAATTCCTCTTTTTTCCGGTATATTTCCCTACTCAGTCGAACAGGTTGAGTGTATCACAATATGCAAGTTCGCCAGCTACGATGGCCTCGATCTGTTCGTCGCTAAAATTTCTGATAGCATTTCGGGCAGCATCTTTGCGGGCATTCTGATGGACAAACTCCAGCAGTTCATCTTCATCGATTTCAATCTCAGTGTCATCATTTTCGTCCAGAAAACCCTTTTCTTCGTAGAACTCATAAATCAGATCCACAATGTAATTGACTTCATCATCAGAAAACTCACCCTGCATATCCTCCGGCAAATGATCCTGGATAAATTTCAGAGAATCATCCTCGTCGTACTCAAGTACTTTATTTTCTTCGCTCATAACTATTTAATTAAGCAATAAAGAAATCACCTATCGTTCTTAAAACAAATATCGAAAAAATATGTTCAAATTTACTTTTTCTCCTTTTTCTTTTTTTCATATGGGGCTTTTCTCTACATAGCCCTACAGGCCTCACAATTTAAAAAGCAGTGAGACTCTTGTCCAGACTCCCACTGCTTTTTCAGACAGGTTCAGGTGTTATATCATCCCCGGTAGTTACGTTTTGCATTTGCCTTCGCCTGTTCGCGTGCCTGTTTCTCCTGCATTTTCTGAGCTTCTGCCAGACGGGCCATGAAGCCCGATTTCTTTTTAGGCTTTTTCTTGTTCTCCTCCAGCTGCGCCAGAATCTTATCTTCGTTGATAAATTGTTTCATCAGGAAAGTATGCACAATAGTGAACAGGGTGGAGAGGAAATAGTAGTAGTTCAATCCTGCGGGATAATTGTTCAGGAAGAAGAACATGAAAACCGACATGAAGATTGGCATGTGCTTCATACCAGGCAGGGTCTGCTGTCCGGTATCCATCGAGGTCATGTTGTATTTCGTGTAAATCACGTTAACAACGGTCATCAGCAGGCAGAAGATACTGATATGGTTACCCAGAAAACGGGTGACAAGTGGGATATTTCCACTCCATGAAATGAGCGAATCGTAAGTGGAAAGATCATCCGCCCAAAGGAAACCCTGCTGCCGCAATTCGATGGCCGACGGGAAGAAGAAAAAGAGGGCCAGCAACACCGGCATTTGAATAAGCATGGGCAGACAACCACTCATAGGGCTGACGCCCACTTTGTTGTAAAGCTCCATGGTAGCCTGCTGACGTTTCATCATCATGTCCTGCTCTTTGCCGGGGTATTTCTTCTCAATCTCCTGAATCTGGGGTCGCAATACCCGCATCTTGGCCGATGAAATAAACGATTTGTAGGTAAGCGGAGAAATAATCAGCTTCACCATCAATGTAAGAATAAGAATTATGAGCCCCATACCCCATCCGAGAGAGAGGAAGAAATTAAATACGGGGATCACCAACCACTTGTTTACCCAGCTCAGCCAGCGATATCCCAGATATACAATCTCTTCGAGTTCGAGTCTGGCACCGTTACTCACATCCTTATCGTACGCCTTGAGAGTATTGTAATGAACAGGACCGAAATAATATTTAAATCCTGCAGAAATCAGATCGCTGTCGTCACTTATTTCACCGGGAACCCAAACTTCGGCCTTGTAACTTTTCGTATAATTGCTGTCTTTCAACATATCCGACGTGAGGATCGTGTTACTGAAAGGTTTTTCACCCACGACGATGGCGGTGAAGTACTGGTCTTTGAATGCAAACCATTTCATCGGCTCGGAAAATTCTTTCCGGTCGTTTCGCGATTCGCTCATTTTATCTACATTCTGCCGGTCATATTTATAGTGTATGCGGGAAAAACGTTCCTCAAACTGACGACCCTTTTCCTGCTGACGTACTTTCTGTTCCCAGTTCATCCTGAAATTTGTCAGGCTTTCCGGATGGAGACCGTTTCTCATTCCCACGACACGTATGTCGAAATCCATCATATATTCGTCGGCAGGCAAAGTATAGACAAAATCGATATATTGTTCCGATGAACTCTGAAGTCGCATAATTACCGACTTTCCGTCGGCACTGCGGATAGGTGTAAAAAGCTCCTGTTCTGTAGATAAACGGACACTATTCCGGTTAAACAGATCCAGATTGAATCTACTCTCATCCTTATTTTCAAACAGATATAAACTATCACCAGTGTACCGGAACTGATTTTTCAACTGAACAGATTGAATACGCCCGCCCATGGTGTTTAACACCAGGCGCACTTTTTCATTCTCCAGAATCACCGTCTCCTCCGTCTTTGGTGCAGCCTGCTGGCCTTGCGGTGAGTCGGCCGGCGAAGAGAGGCTGTCGGGAACAAGAGTCTGCAGAGCCTGGCCAGCACTGAAGAAGTTCTCAAGGTTGCTCCCCTGCTTCATCACGGCTTCACCGCTGGTATCGGGAACCGTTGTGGGAAGTATATCTGTTGTTGTACGGGCAGCGTCGGCCTGTGCAATTGAATCACGTCGTTGCCGTTCCGCCTCGATCCGTTCCCTGTCAGGCTTGTTGTATATTGTAAAACCAATAATAATAGCAGTGATCAGAAGCAATCCAATAATTGTATTTTTATCCATTTTGTATCTTGTTGCAGCCTTGCTGCCATGATTAACTCATTTATTATATTTTCTCTTCCCGTGTGGCGGCGGCAGCCTCCATGAAGCTCATAAACAAGGGATTGGGCGATATAACGGTACTGTTGTATTCCGGATGAAACTGTGTTCCTAGATACCAGCGCATAGCCGGCACCTCGACCACTTCCACCAGATCCGAGTCGGGATTAATCCCTGAGCACTTCATACCGGCAGCTTCGAACATCTCTTTGTACTTGTTGTTAAATTCATAGCGATGCCGGTGACGTTCCTGGACTTTTGATTTTCCGTACGCTCTATATGCCAGCGTTCCCTTTTTTAGTATGCAGTCGTAAGCACCCAGACGCATTGTAGCTCCCATGTTGGTGATGTGCTTTTGTTCTTCCATCAGATCGATGACATTATCTGCTGCTTTGGTATCCATCTCGGTGGAATTTGCCTCATTAAGTCCCATCACCGAACGGGCATATTCAATAACCATACACTGCATCCCAAGACAAATGCCAAAGGTGGGAAGATTGTTCTCCCTTGCATATTTCAGCGAAATAAACTTTCCTTCTATTCCCCTTTGTCCGAATCCCGGCGCCACCACAATACCATCGGCATTTCCCAGTATTCCGGCCACATTATCTTCGGTAATTTTCTCGGAATGACAAACATCCAGCACCAACTTTCGGTCGTTATATATGGCTGCCTGTGAGAGTGACTCGTTGATCGATTTATAGGCATCGGGCAGCTCGGCATATTTGCCGACAAGTTTGATACGGACTTCTTTCTTCGCATCCTTTCGTTTCTGAAGGAACGCATTCCATTTGTCCAGATCGGCTACACCACTCGTAGGCATGTTCATCCTGCGGAGCACCACCTCATCCATACCCTGCTTCTGCATCATCACAGGTACTTCATAGATTGTTGAAACATCAATGGATTGCATGACAGCCCCCTGTTCCACATTACAGAAAAGAGCTACTTTATCCAAAATATCCTTATTGAGTTTTCGATCGGTCCGAAGCACCAACATATCAGGCTGTATACCAAGAGATTGCAATTCCTTCACAGAATGTTGTGTCGGTTTGGTCTTCACCTCACCTGCGGCAGCAATATAGGGAACATAGGTAAGATGCAGGCAAAAGCAATTTTTTCCAAGCTCCCAGCGAAGCTGACGAACAGCTTCCAGAAAAGGAGTAGATTCAATATCTCCGACAGTTCCGCCTATTTCGGTGATCACGAAGTCGAACTTATTCTTCACACCCAGAGATTTCACATTCCGTTTGATTTCATCGGTGATGTGAGGTATCACCTGAACTGTTTTACCCAGGTAATCTCCACGCCTTTCTTTCTGGATTACATTTTGATAAATGCGTCCGGTAGTGATGTTGTTATCCCTGGTAGTCTGGATATTCAGGAAACGTTCATAATGTCCCAGATCGAGGTCTGCCTCGTGTCCGTCCACTGTCACATAACACTCTCCGTGCTCATAAGGATTGAGGGTGCCCGGGTCCACATTGATATAGGGATCGAACTTTTGAATGGTTACCCTATATCCTCTTGCCTGCAGCAACTTACCCAGGGAAGAGGCGATGATTCCTTTTCCTAAAGAAGAAACAACACCGCCTGTAACAAAAATGTACTTTGTATCAGCCACGATTGTGAAGTGTTATGAGATATTTTTTGAAGGCGCAAAGGTACAAATAATCTACACAATTTCCAATCCCATGTTTTCGCAACGCATGATCTTTCCTGGGAAGGCCTGTACTATGGCATAGTTATGGGTGGACATGATCACTGCCGTACCTTTCCCTGAGATGTCCTGCAGCAGGGAAACAATCTGACTTCCCGTTTCGGGATCAAGATTACCCGTCGGCTCGTCTGCCAGTATCAGTGCCGGCGAATTAAGCAATGCACGGGCAATAACCACACGCTGCTGTTCACCTCCCGACAGTTCGTGGGGCATTTTATATGTTTTATGCTGCATTCCTACCTGCACAAGCACTTCATTAATACGGTCCCTGATCTCTCTCTTGTTTTTCCAGCCTGTAGCACGGAGTACAAATTCCAGGTTTTTCTCTACTGTCCTGTCTATCAATAACTGAAAATCCTGAAATACTATGCCTATTTTTCGTCGCAGGAATGGAACCAGCTTACGCTTGATGGTGAAAAGTTCATAGCCGAACACCCGTGCGCTACCCTCAACAATGGGCAGCTCCGCATACATGCTCTTCATGAGGGTACTCTTTCCCGATCCTACTTTTCCGATAATATAAAGAAAATCGCCTCTGTGAACTGTCAGGTTTACATTTCGAAGAATAATGTTCTCTTCACGGTTCAACTGTACATTTGAATAATTTACCAACTGTTCCTGCACCATTATTTAATGAATTGAATCGTAAAAGGATATCTCCAGTATTCGCCATTGTTTGCCTTTACCGAAGCCAGAATTACAAAAACAACATATATGATGCCAACCACAACCGCCAGAGGGATTCCCACTAGTGTAATTGTAAATACGGCAGCATAGATGATAAAACTGATCATAAAATTAAGGATATTTTTCCCATGCATATCTACCTTCGCATTGGCCTCCTTGTTGGTAATCCACATCAACACGGGCACAACAAAACCGGCAAGAGGGATGATAATGCCGGCAAGCTGGCTGAGATGCATCAGCATCAGATAGCTGTTTTCAGTCATTCCAAACAAAGGTCTCCCGTTAAAGCTGTCCCGCCGAGTCCCTTCGTCATTCAGGATCTTCGCTTTTTCACGTTGATATTCCTCTTCGGAAATACTCCCTTTTTCCCTTAATTCATCGAGAATTTTTAAATCTTCATACTTCATCACTTCAGGATTTTAAGTTATTCTAAAGGTAAGCTCTTCACAAAGATATATTTTTTCTGTCATACCTCCGTTTCCTGATGAAAATAATTATGACGATTACAGCTGTCAGGGATCCAAGAATGTCTGCGATCCAGTCGCTCCACTCCGCGCTGCGGGATGCAAAGAAGTATTTTTGTAACAACTCAATGACTCCACCATAGAACACGGGTACCAGAAAGCCCCACAATATCCACCGGAAGGCAGGAGGATTACCCTGGTGCATCCGGTAATAGTCGATCAATGAAACAGCGGAAAGAAAGAAGAACATACCAAAGTGAACCAGCTTATCCCATGGAACATCTCCGGGCATATCGGGCACCTGCGAAGGTGAGACAAGACATGTGGCAATAAAAATAATTAATCCAGTGATCAGCGGCAGGAACGTATATCGAAGCAGTAATTTCATTCGCGGACAATTAAGCTGTAACGATTACAAAGATAACAGGGATTTATAAACATATAACTAAAAGATCGATCCAATATCGTAAAAAATTTGTTCCTTTGCCTGAAAATGATATATAGGCTGCGTCAGCTGCTTATAATGAAACATAGAGGAATTCGGGAACAAATTATGAGAAAAGGTATCCTTTTTATATTTTTGGCGTTTGCTATGATGCAAGCGGTAGCTCAGACACCTGCCGTAGACAAGAATCAGCGCTATTACGACATCAACAAGAACATCGACATATTCAATTCCGTCCTGAGGGAACTGGATCTCTTTTATGTGGACAGTATAGAGGTAAACAATCTGGTACAGGGTACCATCGGTAACATGCTTACCCGGCTCGATCCTTATACGGAGTATTATGCAGAGGAGAACATGGGTGATCTGCAATTTCTTACCACTGGTGAGTATGCCGGCATCGGTGCCATCATTTCCTACAATAACGGGCGGGTGGTGATTAACGAACCCTATGAAGGGTTGCCGGCCGACAAAGCGGGATTAAAAGCGGGTGATTCGATACTGTCGATAGACGGGGAAGATATGCGAAAAGCCACTGTGAAGCAAGTAAGCGACAAGTTGAAAGGCACGCCGGGAACCTTACTCAAGCTGACCATACAACGGCCCGGCGAAAAAAAACAACGGACACTCTCCATAGAGCGTGAAAAGATCGAGATGGATCCTATCACGTATGCCGGGATGGTGGACAAGGGAACCGGATACTTACACTATGGGAGCTTCACGGCAAACAGCGCCGCACGGGTGAAAGAAACTGTCACCGAACTCAAACAGCAGGGAGCTACCTCACTGATCATGGACCTGCGGGGCAACGGCGGCGGCATTCTCGATGAAGCTGTAGAGGTGGTAAACCTGTTTGTACCCAAAGGTGAGGAGATTGTCTTCACAAGGGGAAAAGTAAAACAATGGGATCGTTCCTACCATACACAAAATCAACCCCTCGATGAAATAATCCCTATTGTGGTGCTGATTGACACCGGCTCAGCTTCCGCGTCGGAGATCGTGGCAGGCAGCCTCCAGGATCTGGACCGTGCGGTGATCGTGGGCAATCGTTCCTTCGGTAAGGGTCTGGTACAGACGCCCCGCGATCTTCCCTATGGCGGGAACATAAAAATCACTACATCCAAGTATTACATCCCAAGCGGGAGGTGCATACAGGCGCTCGATTATTCACACCGCAATCCCGACGGCAGCGTGGCACGCGTGCCTGATTCTCTTACCAGCGTATTCAAAACCAGAAACGGAAGGGAAGTACGTGACGGCGGCGGCATCACACCCGACATCACCATAGCGCAGGAAACCGGAGGTACCATTGCTTTTTACCTGATGACAGACAATATTATCTTCGATTTTGTCACCGGCTGGATGCTGGAAAACCGGGAAATTACATCCCCTGAGAAATTTCGTTTGCCGGATGCCGATTACGACAAATTCCGTGAATTCGTAAAGAAGAGGGATTTCAAATATGATCAGCTGAGTGAGCGTTCACTGGAGCAGCTGAGGAGCATAATGGAGTTTGAAGGCTACATGGATGTGGCATCGGCAGAATACAAGGCGCTGGAGTCAAAACTTCAGCCTGACCTGGATCGTGACCTGGAACTCTTTAAGGAGGAGATTAGAAAAATGATTGAATCTGAAATTATACAACGGCGGTATTACAAAAAAGGAGTGCTCATTCACCAGCTTTCCGGTGACCCAGTGTTCGATAAGGCACTGGAGTTACTTAGAAACCCCGGTTTATATCGCTCCCTTTTACGGCCTGAACCGGCAAACATGCCTCCGGCAAAAGAGATAAAGGAAAAGTTGAAGGATCAGTACTCATAAAACGAATGCTACTTGAGACCAGCGACAACCATATTTTTTCTCTTTTGGCTGTTTCTGCGTACAACATCACAGGAGAGTCGAGTCACCCTACTTTTTGCGGGCGATGCGATGCAGCATTTGCCACAGGTACAGGGGGCTCGAAATGAGGATGGCAGCTTTTCCTATGACTCATGCTTTCACTGGGTGAAAGAGCGTATCTCCGCGGCCGATCTGGCAGGGATAAACTTTGAAACCACACTCGGTGAAGTTCCTTATGCCGGTTATCCGCTTTTCAGTTCACCCGATGCATTTGCTTTCAGCCTCAAAGATACGGGGTTTGATATTTTTTTTCAGGCCAACAACCACGCACTCGACCGTGGCAGGAAAGGGCTGGAGCGCACCATCGACCTGCTGGACTCCGTTGGTATCAAACACACCGGCACCTTCGGTTCTGAAGGTGCGCGCTCGTTACACTACCCGCTTATGGTTATTAAAAATGGAATTCGCATTGCTTTTTTGAATTATACTTATGATACCAACGGGTTGATTGTACAGGAACCCAACCAGATAAATGTGACCGACACAAATCTCATCAAACAGGATATAGGTCGCACTCAACTATACAAGCCCGACATCATTATTGCCCAGATGCATTGGGGAGAGGAATATCGGACCACACCATCCGCGGATCAGCGGAGACTGGCCGACTTTCTGCTTCGCCAGGGTGTTCGCATTGTCATCGGACATCACCCGCACGTGGTACAGCCCATTGTGATGGAAAGGGAGGGGGAGGAAATTCGCAATGTTGTTTATTATTCCCTGGGGAACTTTATCTCAAATCAGCAGCGTTTGGATACAGACGGAGGCATGCTGGCGGAGATTGTGATTGGCAGAAAAGATGCCGCCTCGCCGGTTGTCATTGAAAAGTGCAATTACTCATTAGTCTGGGTACAAAGACGGATGGACAACGGAAAGGTTCGCTTCACGCTTATCCCGTCGTGGAAAGGTCATAAACCGCCCATGGAAGAAGAAGATAAACAAAAAATGGATACGTTTGTTCAGAGAGTGGAGAGGGTGATCGGCCACGATTTATAAATCAAAATTCATGGAACTGACAGAATTTATCATACGTTTACTGGCTGCAACCGCTGCGGGCGGAGCACTGGGCATGGAGCGGGAATCGAACAACAAGAGTGCCGGCCTGCGTACACATACCCTGGTTGCTGTCGGTGCCTGCATATTTGCACTTATCTCACTCAGACTGGTTAATGATGGCGGACCGGGCGATCCCACACGCGTGGTGGGACAGATTGTGACAGGTATCGGTTTTCTGGGTGCTGGCGTGATCCTGCACAGGGGAGCCAATGTACAGGGGCTGACCACTGCTGCTACAATCTGGAGCAGCGCGGCACTGGGCTGTCTGGCCGCTTTCGGTTATTATTGGGAATTGGCTGCAGCCACGGTGCTGATCATTTTTGTCAACACTGTTTTTAAGAAAGCAGATATCTGGTTTCGAAAAAATCCAAAAAAAGAGAAAAAAGCCGGTGAGGACAAAGATTTGTTCGAATAAAATAGATCCAGGGAATGCTTACATAATCTGCGACACTAAAATGCCGGTGCAGGATTTCTGTCCCAGGCAATAGTCACTGAGCGTTTTCTGGTCGATCACCACCCTCTGTCGGGCACTCGAAGCATGAATAAAAGTAAGCTTTTCACCATCATGGAAAGTGAAACCTGTATGTGAAACATCCAATCCACGGATATCTGTTGTAAAGCCAATCATTGCCATGTGCGGAATCAGTGGTGCGGCTATGGCAATAGTCGTTTTCGGGAGAAAGGCAAAACCACCCCTTCCGTTGATTACCTTTTCCCTGTCGACAATCTCCTGCAGCGTGGCATCCTCACCCTTCAACTGCCTGTATGATTCCCGGTGCGCGGACATGAAACCGATGGTTTTCATTTCCACTATTCCACCCAGCGCTGCCGAAATATTTTTCACTTTTCCGTTTCTTTCGTTTTCATATACCCAGTCGGTGGTATAGTGAAGCCGTGAAGCATACCCGTCTATCGCACCGTTTCGGTACCGTATATTTTGCAATTCTGTCAGATAAGTATTAAATGAAGGAACCACCGACGATGCTGTACGGGAAAGAGCAATCACCGTTTCCACGAATGTAGTACAATCAAACGCACGCAGGTTTACCACGAGAGTCTCTCCGGCAGTTGTTTCAAGTGTATGGGACTCATAGGGTTTTCCAAGGAAGAATATAGCCGTTTTCTCCAGCACTTCAGTCTTGGTGAGGTTTTTAAAAGGTTTTATATAGGAGAGATATTGGTTAAAAATCTGCAGGTCTTCGGGCGTAAAATACGCTTTTGGCTGCGCGGATATCATTCCGGCAGCCAAAAGCACACATACTATAACGGAAATCAATTTCATTGTTCAAATAGAAGTAGTGGCTGCTTACTCATTTTTTTGCTCTTTTCTCATGCTCTTTGCGTATCTTCTCGTTCTGCTTGAAAATTTTTTTATTACCCTTCTCCCATTCTTTCATCATCTTCTGCTCTCTCTTGGCTATTTCCTTATTCCTTTTTTCAATATGTCTATTGATTTCTTTCATCTCTTTGGCAGAATAAGGACCGATATATATCAACCGATCATTCATGTGAACGCGGTTACGTCGTGCAATAACCGGATTACGGCTACGGCCGTAGTCATCATAAATATTTTTCCAGTAGCGACTTTTGTTGCTCATCATCGCCTTCATCCGATGAAATTCATCCGATCCGGGTTTGATACCATACCGTTTGGCTATAACCCCCCATCCATTATCCTGCGGATAATCGCGATAGATACCAAGCAGGTCGCTCACCGGTACACCAAGCAAATTACTTATTTCCAAACCCAGGACTACATTTCCCCAGTTATAGCCAAAACCCCCAAATAACTGAAGCAGCGTATTGCGCGGCACATCATAATGATTTTCATACAAAACAATCACCTCATCGTCGGCATAACGGTCCGAGTAACTTCCAATGTCCCTGGAAAACTGTACGTAACCCATTTGTGCAAACATCAAAACGGGAAATAGTATCAGTGAAATAATAGCGATTACCTTTTTCATAATTCTTCCTTTTAGTTAAATTATTCTTTTGCTTTTATCTTTTGATGCTGTAAAAGGCAAAAGGTTTATTTATCGCCACTATGCCTGTTTCGTTCTGGCCAGCAAAAAGTAATCCATGATGGTCATTGCAGCCATTGCTTCCACAATGGGCACGGCCCTTGGCAAAACACAGGGATCATGTCTGCCGCGAGCCTTAAGAGTTGTATCCTTGCCGTGAATATCCACAGATTGCTGTTCGGTGAGGATGGTGGACACCGGTTTAAAAGCCACCCTGAAATAGATATCCTGACCGTTCGAGATACCTGCCTGAATACCACCGGAATTGTTTGTACGGGTACTTATTCTTCCCTGGTCATCGTAGAACGAGTCGTTCACCTCTGAGCCACGCCCGGTGACATCGAATCCCATACCGTACTCGAAGCCCTTGACCGCATTGATGCCTAGCATGGCCGCACCGAGAGCGGCATGTAACTTTCCAAAGACAGGCTCTCCGAGGCCCACGGGTGTTCCTTTAATGACACATGTGATGATACCGCCAATAGTATCACCCTGGTATCGCACCTCATTGATGAGCCCGATCATCTTATCAGCCACATCGGGATCGGGACAGCGTACCATATTTTCTTCGGTACGTGAAAGGTCATATTTCCTGTAATCGTTCTCCAGTGCAATCCCTCCCACCTGAGAGGTATAGGCGGTAATATCGATCCGATACTGACGGAGCCAAAGCCGGGCCACCGCACCGCCCACTATGCGGGCAATGGTCTCCCGGGCAGAGGAGCGGCCGCCACCGCGGTGGTCGCGTATGCCATATTTCTGCTGATAGGTAAAGTCGGCGTGCGAGGGACGAAATACCTCTCTGAGGTTGTCGTAGTCGGACGATTGCTGATTTTCATTTCGCACGATAAATCCTATGGGAGCTCCGGTTGTTTTGCCCTCGAATATACCGGAGAGCAGTTCCACCTTGTCCGATTCTTTTCTGGGCGTGGTTATGCGTGATTGTCCCGGTCGCCGCCTGTCGAGTTCGGCCTGAATAAAATCAATGTCGATCTCCAGACCCGGCGGGCAGCCGTCGATCACGCCTCCTACCGCAGCACCGTGCGATTCACCGAAAGAGGTGAGCCTGTATATCGTACCAAATGTGTTCATTTTCTCAATTAACAATTACAACCCGATCCGCACCCCCCACCGGCAGAACCACAACCACAGGCATCATCACCTTCGTTGCCTTCACCACAGGAACCGCAACCGCCGGAACCGCAACCACAGCCTCCACCGCTAAAAAGTGCGGCAATCTCTTCTGCTGTAGGCTCACGTACCTCCATCACCTTACCCTCAAAATGCATAACCTCACCCGCCAGCGGGTGGTTGAAATCCATGGTTACCTGCTCTTCACCGATTGAGACCACAGAACCCATCAAGCGGTTTCCCGACGAGTCCATCATCGGCAACGTGTTTCCCTCGAAAAGCATCTCCTCGTCGATCTTGCCATCGATTTCAAAAATATTTTTCGGCAGGTCGATGATCTTGTTTTCGTCATAATCTCCATAAGCCTCTTCCGGCGTCAGGCGAAAAGAGAATGAATCACCTTTTGAAAGGCCGTCGATCTGTTTTTCAAACGCTTCCAGCATGGAGTTGGTACCAAAGATAAACGCCAGCGGCTTTTCGACGGTGGCCTGCTCCATCAATTCACGCTCTTCGCCTTCACCCACATTTAAATCATACGTCAGTGTGACATATTTATTGTCTGATATCTTCATTTTGTTTATTCTATTTTATATCTATGATTGATTTATTTTTTTGAAACAATATTTACGGAGCGATGTTTACCCATTGACTGCTATTTTCAGATTTTTAAGAGCTTTCTCCAGTACCGATCGCGCTGTACCCACGTTGAGCCGCATAAAGCCTTCGCCACCTTGTCCGAATATCGTCCCATCGTTCAGCGCCAGGTGAGCCTTCTTCACAAACAGGTTCACCAGTTCGGGCTGGGTAAGGTCCAATTGACGGCAATCGAGCCACACCAGAAAGGAAGCTTCCGGCAAGATGGCTTTTATCTGTGGGATATGCTCCTTCAGGTAATTATCCACAAAATCCACATTACCCTGCACATAATCATTCATCTGGTTCAACCACTCTTCTCCCTCTTCGTAGGCGGCAGTTGTGGCGGTATAGGCAAAGATGGTTCCCTGTGACAATTCCCGTGGTATAAGATAATTCAAATACTGTTCCCTGATCTTTTTATTGGGTATCACGGAAAATGAACTGACTATGCCGGCTATGTTAAACGACTTGCTAGGTGCCATCAGTGTGAGACTTATTTCTTCGGCCTTTGCCGATACCGAGGCAAAGGGAATATGACTGAAACCCGACAATGCCATATCTGCGTGAATCTCATCCGAGATTACCATCACTCCGTGGTCGTAACAGATCTCGGCCAGCTCACGCAGCTCCGCATCACTCCACACTCTTCCTCCCGGATTATGGGGATTACATAAAATGAGCATCCTGCATGTCTGGCGTGAAAGGATGTCACGGAGTCCGTCAAAATCCATCCTGTACTGTCCGTTATCCAGGATCAGGGGGTTATTGACCACATTCCGCTCCAAAGCTGTGGGTACCAATCGAAACGGGTGATATACAGGCGGCTGGATGATAATATTGTCCCCGGTTTCAGTAAAAACATCCACGGCAAAGGCAATTCCCTTTACCACGCCCGGCACAAAACTGATATGTTCCTTCAACACCTCCCAGCCGTGACGTTTGTTAAGCCATCTGACAATGGAATGAAGATAGTCTTCGGGAGGAACTGTATATCCGAATATACCATGCTCCACTCTTTTTTGTAATGCTTCAATAATGGCGGGGGGCGACTTGAAATCAGTGTCGGCCACCCAGAGGGGTATCAGGTCCGCATCGCCATATAGTGTTATCAGTTTATCCTGCTTTACACTGCCGGTATGGGATCGATCAATTATCTCGTCGAAATTAAACTTCATATGATCAGAAAAAACTTTGAATAATTTATAAATATTCAATTCAATAATAGCTGCTGCGCAGCCACTCCCTGTTACCTGCGCTTCTGCCTCCAAAATTCAGAGATTCAAATGCCAGCCCCAACATAAACTGATGGATAACTATCTTTGTGGTAAGTTCATTTACATGGGACTGGTAATAATCTCCAAGATAGCCAGCCCGCAAAGTAACCTTTCTCAGGGGTACATCTACCGTAAAAAAGTTCCTCAGGGATAGCTGGTTATGAAATGAGCCCGGATGTACCGTACCTTTGTTATTACCCAGTGTAAATATCTCGTAATAGGAATGTCCATACTCTGGCGAGAAAAACATGCCGACAAAAGGTGTTGAAAGTTGCCAGCGCAAGGTGGCCCATCGAAAATTATAGAGCGCCATTACCGAAGCGTTGAGGTTTGTAGATACTTTCAACGATCCCGGATTATTGGAATTCCGCACATTGTAGATACCTCCCAGGGATGCATCCCATCCGCCGCCACCTAACAGTTTAAAACGGGATGTCTGCAGTAATGGATAAAAACCGGTCAGGTAGTAGCTGATGTCTCCATAATACTCCGATGCCGAGGCAGTAGGATTTTCAGTGATTCCCACCTGTATCTGAAATTGCTGTTGCAACAACATCCTGCCCGATAAATGAGGGGTTCGCCTCAAACGGTCATGCAGCAGGGTCATGCTGATGCCGCTGTAAGTAAGTGGAGAAAGGTAACTATCTGACAAATAAACCTTACCAATGCCAAACATGGTAGAATGATTCACCGTGTGTATTTCTTCCACCAGTAAATGACTCTGTGCAAACAAACCGCAGAAAAAACCTACCCATAGAATTATCAATGTTGTTGTTCGTTTCATGCGATTGTTTTTTTCTGTTAATTGAATAATTTCATCTGCCCCGTTATCTCGTCTCTCAAATCAGCATCGGAGATCGTATTCTCTCCATTTTCCTCGTCTATTTCCACTTTCATTGTCTCCTGTGGTTCCGCTTCAGGTTCAGGGAATCTGACAGGCTCAAGCTCCTCCACTGTTTTCACTTCGAAGTTCGATATCCGTTTTCCTTTTGCTTTGTAACTTTTTACACCAATAAATTCCTCCACATCAATCTCCAGTGATTCACGGAAATCATCATTTCCGCCAAAGATAACCTTTACCCGCGGATAAACCACATCAGTAAGTAAAAACAAACGGGAATCAGGATTGTCACCCAGAAAATTCAACGGTTTTTCCGATGCTTCCAGGGTGAACCGTTTCAGGTAAGCGTATCCCTGATCGGCATCGAATAATGCGGCTGACCACACCTTGCCTTCATCGAACTTTTCAATGTGAAGAATATCAGCAGGGAAATGGTTGGTCAGATCGAAATTGCATATGCGATAGTCACCTCCACGGGTGGTGACCAGGATCATGTCATCACCCTGAAACTCACCCAGGTATTTTCCTCCCCCCTCGTAGTTGAGTCGGAACACGTCAGGATCGAACCACACCTTGCGACCACCCAACGTGGATAGTCCCTTGTGTTTTAACTGAATGCGGTGTACGTCTGCTTTGGTGAGAATGTTACCCATGGCGCTACGGCCCTTGATGTCTATATCGCTGAAATCTTTTTCAAACTGCAGAATGCGTAAGCGCGGCTTGGGCTTCAGGATCACCTTAATGGTTTCAGCTTCTCCATTTGGGTTGGCACTGAAATATGCAATGCGTGAACCCGGTTTTCCTTTGGTCAGATCGTATTCTTTGTCGCGTGTAACCCCGGTAACCGGAAAACGCTTGATGTAAAACGAGCCAGTCTTGCCATCGCGATAAACTACATTATAAATGGTTCTCTTGTCGTTTTTCTTAAAAATACTGGCATAAAGTATCCCTTTTCCCACGAACATCTTCTCGCTGACTTTCACCACTTTGTACTTTCCGTCTTTAAAGAAGACAATGATATCGTCAATGTCGGAACAGTTGCATACAAATTCATCTTTCTTCATGCCGGTACCGATAAAGCCTTCTTCCCGGTTCACATACAGTTTTTCATTGGCTTCGGCAACTTTCACCGCTTCAATGTTCTCAAAGCTACGTATCTCGGTCTTTCGGGGATAATTCTTCCCGTAGCGCTCCTTCAGCATGAGATACCAGGAAATGGTATAATCCACCAGGTTATCCAGATTATGGTTAATCTCATCGATCTCTTCCAGCAATCTGGCAATAATTTCATTGGCCTTATCGGCATTGAATTTGAGAATACGGGACATCTTTATTTCCATCAGCCTGATCAGATCATCACGTGTGATCTCACGGATAAATCCCGGTTTAAAAGGTGTCAGTCGCCTGTCAATGTGACCCAGCGCAATATCCAAATTACCCGCATTTTCAAATTCCTTGTCCTTGTATATACGCTCTTCAATAAATATCTTTTCGAGGGAAGCAAACAACAGTGCCTCCAGTTTTTCGGTTCGTTCAATTTCCAGTTCCTGTCGAAGGCTTTCTTTGGTGGTATCGACAGAAACTCGCATCACGTCGCTCACGGTGAGGAAATGTGGTTTGTTGTCGTCAATGACACAACAGTTGGGAGAGATGCTTATCTCACAATCGGTAAACGCATAGAGGGCATCAATGGTCTTGTCGGACGACACACCGGGTGCAAGCTGCACCTGAATCTCCACGTTCTGCGCGGTGATATCGTCTACTTTTCTGATTTTTATTTTTCCTTTGTCGTTTGCTTTCAGGATAGAATCTACCACGCTGGCAGTCGTTCTTCCGTAAGGAATATCTTTGATAACAAGTGTTTTATTATCCAGCTTCGTGATGGTGGAACGCACCTTCACCGAGCCACCACGTTCTCCGTCGTTATATTTCTCTACATCAATATAACCGCCCGTTTGAAAGTCGGGATAGATTTTGAACGCTTTGCCTTCGAGATAAGCGATGGCAGCGTCACATAACTCGTTGAAGTTATGGGGCAATATTTTGGAGGAGAGTCCCACGGCTATGCCTTCCGCGCCCTGTGCCAGGAGCAGCGGGAACTTGGCAGGGAGGGTGACCGGCTCCTTGTTTCGGCCATCATAGGAAGCTTTCCATTCGGTGGTTTTGGCATTAAACAGCACTTCGAGTGCAAATTTTGTCAGACGGGCCTCAATGTAGCGGGGTGCCGCAGCTCCGTCGCCGGTAAGGATATTTCCCCAGTTACCCTGTGTATCAATCAGCAGATCCTTTTGTCCAAGCTGTACCAGTGCGTCTCCAATTGAAGCATCGCCATGCGGATGATACTGCATGGTATTTCCGATTATGTTGGCTACCTTATTGTATCGTCCGTCATCCATCCGTTTCATTGCATGGAGGATACGGCGTTGCACCGGTTTCAATCCATCGGAAATGTGCGGCACAGCACGTTCCAGAATTACGTAGGAAGCATAATCCAAGAACCAGTTCTGATACATTTTGGAAAGATTGAGCATACTGTCTCCGCTCAATTTCACGGGTATTTTTGGGTTTACGCCAGATTTGTGTAGCAAATCGGTTTCCTCCTCTTCCCCCGTTTCTTTTTTTTCCGTTATTTCGTCGTCGTTAATTTGATCTGCAGACATACACCAGTTACTATACACATGATACGCACGCGGCTCTGAAAACCGAAGGTCGTTTCATTCCCCTAAAGGAAGTTTTGTTTTATAAAAAATTGCTCAAAGATAGAAAATTTGGGGGTTAATTCAAAAAGATTTTTTCCTGCCCGCCGCAAATCTAATGATTACCCGATCGCGGGGAAGAAAGCTACAAAATTGAGACGAATTATAGAAGTGCGATTAAAACAGATAAAAACATATCAAAATTAAACTACTTTTGCAGTAAACTGTTTTAAAGTAGAAGTTTTTTTAATTATAAAATTTATGAGACGAAAAAAAACGACCCTAACGGATAAAATTTTCTTGCTGCTACTTTTAATTGCCCCGCTGCTTCCCTCGTGCGGGAGTGTTCCCTTTACTGGAAGAAGGCAGTTGCAGCTGGTATCGAACCAGGAAGTCATTGCGTTGAGCTTACAGCAGTATCAGGATTTTATTCGTACAGCTCCTCTTGAAAAGGGGACTGCCAATGCTCAAATGGTCAGCCGTGTTGGCAGCCGCATTGCAAATGCGGTAGAAAGTTTTTATACCAACAACGGTTATGCCTCGGAACTGGAAAACTTCTCATGGGAGTTTAACCTGGTGAAGGAAAAGAGTGTAAATGCCTTCGCCATGCCGGGGGGAAAGGTAGTTATTTATTCCGGCCTGCTTCCGGTTACCCAGACAGAAGAAGCCCTTGCCGTGGTGGTAGGCCATGAGATTGCCCATGTGATTGCCCAGCATTCGAGCGAACGGTTGAGTCAGCAGTTGGCATTGCAATATGGCGGGGCCATTGCCGGAGGTTTACTGGGTAATTCCCAGGTCGCGCAGCAGTTGGGACAAACCGTTTTTGGCCTTGGTGCCCAGTATGGCGTAATGATGCCTTACGCACGCAAGCAGGAGTATGAAGCTGATGAAATTGGGCTAATCGTGATGGCGATGGCGGGGTATAACCCCCAGACAGCTGTCCCCTTCTGGACGAGGATGGCTCAGAGTGGAGGCGGTGCCCAAGTTCCCGAATTTCTCAGCACCCACCCCACGGATAGCAAACGTATTGCCAATATAGAAAAGATACTGCCCGATGTGATGCAGTATTACAAAGGCAGCGGCGTGCAGAATAACACCTCGGCACCCATTAAGACAAAGGCCGACGTGCCCGTAAAAACTGAAAAGGCCAGGACGTCGGAAGAGTGGTCTTTCTGAGCGGGTTGACCGTTTCATGTCTCTAACCAAGTAAAAGAGCGGCATTTCCTTTCGGAAGATGCCGCTCTTTTTAATTTGGATTCTTTATCTTCTTTTCTTTTCCTATTTTCGCAATCGGTTCAATGATCTGATCAGCGCCTCATCGGCACCTATGTTCCGGATGGCAAGAATGGTCAGTATAAGTGCAATCATGGGCATAATGATACCCACGCCCACTTTCTGAAACTCCAGTGTTTCCATCGGCAGCAGTTTGTAAATGATAAAGCCGAAATAGAGGTAAAAACCAATCATCAGCAATACATTGAAGACAGACAGTCGTATCTGCTGCATTCTCTGTTTATAGAGAAACACCGTAATCAGCGACAAGACCGAACTCACCATACCCAGGGCGAACTGGCCCCAGGTAGAGTCGTTGAGTGTCCCGTCAAGGTAGACACCCATCGCTTCGAGGGTCACTTTATCACCTTCGTAAATAAAAAATGCCAGCGGCGTTACCGATGCCACAAGCATGGCAGCAGCTGCCAGCAGCAGGAAAAGTGTCTGTATCCGTTGCAGCATAACCCTAAAAAAGTTCTTTCTCCTTCGAAGGATTACGGTAATAGATCTCTTCTTCCTTCCATTCTTCAACGGCCAGAAGGGATGGCTTTGGGAGTTTCTCGTAGAAACGGGATATCTCAATCTGTTCGTGATTTTCAAAGACCTCTTCAAGATTATCGCTGTATGAGGCGAACTCCTGCAGTTTTGTATCGAGGTCCTGCTTCATTTCCACTGAGAGCTGATTGGCCCGCTTGCTTATTATCCTGACCATCTCATATACATTTCCCACGGGTTCGGCTAATTTCATTACATCCTGGGTTTCCGTGTTGGAGCTAGCGGCAATTTTTCTATAATCCATTGTACTATATCAATTATTTTACATTTATTCAGGTAGCGGGAAGCACATCAATCTTTTTCTGGGCCTCCTTATAATATTCATTTGCTTCGGCAGTATATTTCCCTTCGGGAAAGCTGTTGGTGTAATTGAAGTATTCGTCTACTACCATACGATAGCGTTCCGGCTGTGTGAGCAAAGTACTTCGTTGTGCGTACTCATAACGGGCTCTGAGGATGGTGATCTGGTAATCTTCAAGATACCGTGAATAGGGGTAACTTTTGATTGCCTCACGCGCCGTAATCACCGCCGATTCGTAATTATTCCCCATATAATTGCCCAGATCCAGGTAAAGCTGTGCGGCAAGCAACTCTTTATAGGCCAGCTTCTCCTGCAATTCGAACATGTAATTTTTGGCCTGTTCCCCTCTTTCTGTCTGAGGATATCGTTCTATATACTTTTGGAACTCGGCTATAGCCCGGTAAGTTTTGCTTTGATCCATGCGCGAATCGGGGGAATCAAGGTACAAGCCATAGGCAGAGTAGAACAACGCCGGTTCGGCATATTCACCCTTGGGATAGGTATTGTAATAGGTAGTGAATACCTCTGTTGCAGAATAATAATCTTTTGAATTGTAGTGGCTCTGAGCCAGTAAGTACAGGGATTCCTCGGCCTGGGCAGTTCCCTTCATGAAGGTTACCAATTCTTCGAGGAGTGTAATAGACCGATTGTATTTTCCCTCTTCAAAATATTTTTTCGCATAAGTGTATTTCAGGTCTCTGTCGGTACTTTTTAATATTTTATTGTACTCGTTACAGGAAACCAACACCGCTGCAAGCAGCAAAAAAATGACAGATTTTATTCTCATCTCGTTACAAGTCGGTTTTAGCGTGCAAAGTTACAGAATCTTTCTCACATAGAGCTAAGGGATCACTCTTTTTATTCAATTTTAGGATTTTGAAGCGACGAATTGCAAAATACTATTTACATATTTCCGGTCGTTCGACAGTTTCGGCACTTTATTCTGCCCTCCCGATTTTTCTTTAAATTTCATCCATTCGTAAAACATCCCTTTTTCCATTGTTCTTATTACAGGCATACTCAGTGAGAGGTCATAAGCGCGTTTTGCTTCATAGTCGGAGTTCAGCTTTTTGAGACTCTCATCTAGCAGGGTCCGGAACAGTCCCATGTCTGCCGGTGGTGTTTCAAACTCAATTAACCATTCATGCGCGCCATTGTTGTCATCATCGAAATAAACCGGTGCCACGGTATATTCCGTGATTTTCGCCCCGGTCTGCTGACAAGCTTCATTAATGGCTCTGTCTGCGTTGTCCACGATCAGCTCCTCTCCAAAAGCATTGATGAACTGCCGTGTGCGTCCGGTCAGTTTAAAAAGGTATGGATTGGTGCTGGTGAACTCTATGGTATCCCCGATTTTATAGCGCCATAAGCCACCACTTGTACTGATCACAACAGCATATTGTTTACCGGCTTCCACACCACTCAGCGGAATGGTATCCGGTTGTGCCTTATTCCATTCGCCCGCGGGAATAAATTCATAGTAGACCTCGTTGTCAAGCAACAGCAGCATATCCTTTGATTCCGGAACAAACTGCACGCCAAAAAAGCCCTCTGAAGCATTGTAAGTCTCCCAGTAGCGCATTCTTTCGGAGGGAATCATTTTTTCATACTGTTCCTGAAACGGAAGAAAACTCACACCTCCGTGAAAAAAAACTTCGAGGTGGGGCCAAATGTCGGGAATAGATCTGCCTGTTTCCTGCACAATTTTTTTTAGCAGCACCATCATCCAGGAAGGTACTCCTATCATCGCCCGGATATCGTTCCCGATGGCATAATCGGTTAATTTTTGTAATTTCTCTTCCCAATCGGAAAGCAGAGCGATGCTCTCGGGAGTCCTTCTGTTCCGGGCCGGTGCCGGCAGATTTTTCATCAGGATAGCAGAAATATCTCCGGTATAAATACCGTTGCCAATTCGGTTGACCTGTTGACTTCCGCCCATGACAAGCGTTTTCCCCAAAATGAAAGCACTGTCGGGATAATGGATGGCGTACATTCCGAGCATGTGGTAACCAGCCTTGTAATTTCCATTAAATAACGATTCTTTGGTAACGGGTATATATTTGCTTTTGTCTTCCGTGGTGCCCGAAGACATGGCAAACCATCGCACGGGGGTATCCCAAAGCACATTCGCCTGTTTTTCTATAATGATTTTGTCGAGCCAGAGACGCAAATCTTCATATGCAATCACAGGAACAAGCCTGGAAAAGTCCGCTTCACCGGTAATCCTATCAAAATGATTTTTAGTTCCGTATCTCGTTTTTCGGCCATGCTCAAGCAGGTAGTTCAATGTTTTTTGTTGTGTTCCCAGTGGGTCGTCCACAAATTTCTTAACAGGTCTGTAATAGGAAGTAAGTATGTTACGGGCTATTTTTCGAATCATTCTCAGCATATGAAAAGTATGCAGCAAAGGTATACATGAGTTTCTGAAAACAGAAAAATAAAATCACAAATTTCGATAAAAAACCATTATCCAATGCGGCTAATTTTACGGAGACGCTCCTCATCGATAATCTTTATTTTTCTCCCGTCAATAGCTATAACCCGCTCGTTTACGAAGTTCGACAAAGTTCGGATTGCATTGGAGGTGGTCATGTTCGACAGGTTTGCAAGGTCTTCGCGTGCCAGATAAATGTTTATGGTTGCTCCGTCTTCTTCCAGTCCGTAACTCTCCTTGAGAAAGATCAGCGACTCTGCCAGTCTGCCACGCACATGTTTTTGGGTGAGATTCACAATCCGCTGGTCGGCAATACCCAGGTCTACTGAAAGCATCTGAATAAAGAACAATGCCATATCGCCGTTATTGCGAAGGAATTGTTCAATCAGTTCCATGGGGATCAGGCAAACAGTACAGGATTCAAAAGCCGAAGCGGCTGTCACATAGGGTTCACGCGCAAAATAGGCTCTATATCCGAAATACTGTACCGGGCGAATAATCCTTATGATCTGACTCCTTCCCCCTACCCCGCTCTTATAAATTTTCACCTTCCCTCTGAAGAGACACATCAGGTCCTGCGGAGTTTCATCTTCGAGATAGATCAGTTCATTTTTTTTAAAATGAACAATTCGTGCATTACTACGCAACTGGTCCCGCTCAACATCTGTCAACATCCTCCAGATATCAGGCAAAGTTGAGGACAAATCAATTACTTCTTTCTTTTTTCCAGGCATAGTGCTATAGAACTATGTTCTAAAACACAAATGTAGATATTATTCCCCGAAGAGTAACAAAAAAGTAATATAAAAATTAATTACTACGTTTAAAAAAAATGTAAGTTTGTAGATCAGAATGAAAAAAGGAGTCATCTTACATATTTTCTTTCTCGTTATTGTCTCTAACCAATGTTTCGCGTTAACACGGGAATTACCGGCTGACACGATTATGAACAGGGCAATGAATGCTGCTGAAAAATACAACGGCCTTTTGCAACATTTCAAGGCCGAAGTATATACACGCAGCTACGTGGAAACAATCAATAAAAATTTTCTATATAAATATACCCATCTGATTCCGCGATTTGTCTTACACGATCCAAAGAACGATGAGGCAGTAATTGAAACAATCAGCGACTTTTACTACTCATACCCCAAGACCTATATACAGGACATCCGTTATGTGTCGGGAACGCTCACCGCGAAGAAAGATATAGAGATGATACCCTTTGAGCTGTTGAATATCAACATTTACGGGGAAACGACCAATGATGAGAGCTTTTTTATGCCGATACGGTTCAGCACGGCAAAATATTACCGTTATACACTTTATCAGACATTCACCGAGAATAATAAAACTTACTACAATATCCATTACACGCCGATATACGAAAACACGAAACTGCTAAAAGGCTCATTTATTGTAGAACACGGGACATGGCGGATTATTTTTTTTCGGGGGGAGGGACTCGATATCTTTGCTGACTTTTCATTTGAAATGACCATGGGTGATGAATGGATCACTAATTACCTGCCAGTACAGTTCACCATTTACCAGACAGTCTCATACCTGGGTAATACACTGGCGGCCAGACATCTGGCAAACGTCGAGTACAGTGACATTCAACTGCGTAAAATCAAGGAGACACCCCCTTCACTCAACATCAGTGACTCATACAAGGTACGTCTCGACTCAGTACCGGTTCTCCGGGACTCTCTCTTCTGGGAAGAGATGAGACCCATACCATTGCAGGCAAGAGAAAGAGATGTGATTAACCGGCATATTGCACAGCAAAATGAGCGGGCAAGGTATCCGGCGAATGATACCCTCTCCGGCATGCAAAGGGCACAGCAGATGGCGCAACGGGTAGTAATGAACTCAAAGTACAAGTACCGGTCGACACGAATAGGGTACTCCGGTCTGTTTAATCCGTTCATGCTGGGATACAGCTCTCGCGACGGCATCACCTATCGGCAGAAGCTGTCGTTCATCATCGATCTGAAACGCAATCGTACGGTAGATATCAATGCTACCGCAGGATATATGTCCCGCCAGAAAGATATTTTCACCAATCTGACCACCACATGGAATTATGATCCTTATCGCCTGAGTAGCGCCACTTTTTCTTTAGGAAGTGGCAATCCCACTTACAGTTCGTTGTTCGTCGATCAGATTCAGGACAGCCTTAAAAACAAGGGACTCACTTTTGAAGATATCTCATTGAATTATTACAAGGATTATTATTTCAGGTTATTCAACACTTTGGAAGCTGCAAATGGATTGTTGCTGCAGACAGGCGTGGATTATCACATACGGAAAAGTAAAAATAACCCAATGAAATTGCGGTCACTGCCGGGCGACAGTGAACCCATTGAGGATCTTTTCGGTACAAAGAGGTCATTTGCCCCTTTTATGAGGATCAGCTGGACTCCAATGCAATATTATCGATACGAGGGACAGCAAAAAATATATGAAAGGTCTTCATTTCCAACGTTCAAGTTGGAGCTTTCACGGAGTTTCCTTGATATTCTGGGCAGTACCTCACAATACAACCGGATTGAGTTCGATATAAGCCAGCATATTCCTTTCGGACTGAGGCATTCGCTGCAGTATCATCTTGGTACCGGCAGTTTTATCAATCAGAAAACAGAATATTTTGCCGACTTCGTCTATTTTTCCAAATACAACTTTTCGGAGAACTGGAACGATGGCCTGGGCGGTAACTTTAACCTGTTGAACAGGGAACTGTACAACGCGTCAGACTCATACATCCAGGGGCACGTCATGTTTGAAACCCCTTTTCTGATCCTCAAAAATATTAATTTCGTCTCGGACTTTGCCGACAAGGAACGCATCTATTTCAGCCAGCTTTACACTCCTCAGATCATATCGTACACGGAACTGGGTTACGGCATTGGCAACCGTTTTTTCAACGCCGGTTTTTTCTGCTCCATCCATAAGGATCAGTTTAAAGAACTGGGTGTAAGGGCTGCATTTGAGTTGTAAGAAGCAGAAACGGGTATCAGGAAAGATAGTTAAATAATATTTTTTATCTTTGTAAAAAAGATTGACGAAGGATGATCTGTTTTCCCAATGCGAAAATAAACTTAGGACTGCACATTGTCTCACGCCGGCCGGATGGCTACCATGATCTGGAGACCATTTTCTATCCGGTTGGCATGAAGGATGCCCTGGAGATTGTTCCTGGGGGTTCTTCTGTAGGTTATCGTTTTTTTCAGTCAGGAATTCCGGTCGGGGGAGCTGTTGAGAAAAATCTGGTGATCAGGGCACTTCATCTGGTTTCGTCAGAGAAGGAAATTCCACCAATCGACATACACCTGCTCAAAAAGATTCCCACCGGAGCCGGACTGGGAGGAGGGTCCTCCGATGCGGCTTTCATGCTGCGGTTACTGAACGAAACCTTTACATTGGGTTACACCCGTGAAGATCTTTTACGCTTTGCAGTACAGCTGGGAGCCGATTGTTCCTTTTTTATCAAAAACGCCCCCTCTTTCGCTACCGGCACGGGCGATGAGCTGGAGCCGGTGACAGTTGGCCTTGACAGCTATTTTATATTGCTGGTAAAGCCGGATATCACGATTTCCACAAAAGAAGCCTATGCAATGATCACTCCTCGCCAGCCGGAGGTTTCACTGAAAGAAATTGTAAAAAGGCCGGTTTCAGAGTGGAAGGAAGTAATGAAAAATGATTTTGAAATTCCTGTTTTCAAAAAATATCCGGAAATTGGTAACATCAAACAGCAAATATATGATATGGGAGCTGTTTATGCTGCGATGAGCGGTTCAGGTTCGGCAGTTTTCGGTATTTTTGAGCAGGAGCCGGTTTGGAGAAACCTTTTCAGCCGGTATTTCGTATGGACGAGCAGTATGAAGCAATCACACAAAAAGTAAAAAGCCGCCGGGCAATCAGGATATAGAAAAAAAATGAAAATAATAAAACAACATTGGGGATATCTTATTGCGGGACTCTTCGGGGTTCTCTGTCTTCAGGCCGGAGAACCCGTCTCACCGGATACAATTGCCGTCTTCGGACCTGTTCCGGTCCTGAAACCGGTCATGCTCGACAGTGTGAACCTGGATGGCACACCCTACTCCGATGAAATGTTGCTCTCCTCCCCGCTTTCTTTTCCAGATCAGGAAAGGTTCACAGGAAACACAACTCCCGATACCGCCGGCTTTTTCTATTTGCCGAAACCTGTAGCGGGCAAAGCGTTTCAGCTGTTGTCGTTTTATGTTTCAGGTGACCGTTACGGCAGGGGAAAGATCACCGTGACTTCACCCAACCCGTTCGAGTTGTGGGTAGACGGTGTGAAGAGGGCCACCAAGAACCAGATTAACGACAGCCTGCATCAGTCGGGTCAGGCAGATACCCACCTGAACGGCTTCACAAACAACGCCCGTGTTGTGATCAAGATGCTCACCGATGCGGAAAACAAGACGGAACCCGCGTTGAAAATCGACCTAAAGCCTGATGATGCAGACTCGCTGTTGGCATACACTTTTGGCAACAGTCCCCGGCGGCGGATACAGATCAATGATATTCTGGAAGGCAAACGGGTCAGCAACGCCGTGATCTCCCCTGGCGGCCGGTATGTGCTTCTTTCACTCCAGGAAACACTTTCAGGGGGAGAAAACCGCAGCTACATCGAGGTGTACGACACAAAGCAGGAGCGTACCATCCTTTCCGAAACGGCAAACAGGTCACAGTTAAGCTGGATGCCGAAGCAGGATCTGCTCTACTACGTGACCGACAGCGAAGAGGGACGGTCCATAGTGACACTCGATCCGCTAACCACCGAAAGCAGGATCATCGCCAAAGGCCTTCCGAAAGAGACCTTTCATATTGCACCCGACGAGAAATCGCTTTTTTTCTCTGCGAAGGAGAGGCTCACCATCAGCAATCCGGGAGGCCTGAAAAGGCTAATCGGCATAAACGACCGACAGTCGGACTATCGTGACCGCCACTTCCTGTATCGTTACTTCTTCGACACCGGGCTTACCCAACAACTCACCTTCGGCAGGCAGACTGCTTCACTGAATGATGTAACCGACGACCTGGCGTACCTTCTTTTTTCCACGTCGGAAGAAGACCTGACAGAACGGCCCTTTCGCAAAAGTTCGCTCTACAGGTTAAACCTCGAGACAATGGAGGTAGATACTTTATGGAAGGACCAGACCTACGTCTACTCGGCTCAATTTTCTCCCGACGGGAAGCAGCTGCTTGTTCACGGTGCTCCCGAGGCATTTAACGGTATAGGCCTGAATATTGGCCCCGGACAGATTGCCAACAGCTACGACACACAATCGTTCCTGATGGATATCGATACGAAAAAAGTGGAGCCGGTTACAAAATTTTTCAATCCCTCCATCAGCGCTCAGGAGTGGAACAGGCTCGACAATATCATCTATTACCGTGTGGAGGAAGGTGACTGTGCCAATATGTATCGCTACCACACCCGTACAAAGAAGTTTGAGAAGCTGCCACTCAAAGAGGAGGTCATCCGCTCATTCAACATTGCCGAAAATGCCCTGTGGGCAACCTATACCGGAGTGAGTGTCTCCAACTCGAACAGGAGCTACCTGCTGAATCTGAAAACAATGAAGTCGACCCTCATTTCCGACCCTTATGCGGAACGACTGAACCGGCTTACCCTTGGAGAGGTAAGGAACTGGCACTTCACAAGTTCCTTTGGTGACGTCATTGAAGGGCGTTATTATCTGCCCCCCCACTTTAGGCCGGATAAAAAATATCCGCTCATCGTCTATTACTACGGCGGCACAAGTCCCACCTCCCGTACTTTTGAAAGTACCTACCCGTTGCATGTGTATGCAGCTCAGGACTACGTGGTGTATACCCTGCAGCCGAGTGGTACCACCGGCTATGGTCAGGAATTTTCGGCACGTCATGTAAACGCCTGGGGTGAACAGACTGCCGATGAGATCATTGAAGGTGTGAATGCCTTCGTGGCTGCACATCCTTTTGTGGATGGCACAAAAATAGGCAACATCGGCGCTTCCTATGGGGGATTCATGACCCAGTACCTTATTACGCAGACCGATCTGTTTTCTGCTTCAGTATCGCACGCGGGCATCAGCAACATCACCAGCTACTGGGGTGAGGGTTACTGGGGTTATTCCTACAGTGCCGGCGCCAGTGCGGGCAGCTATCCATGGAACAATCAAGAGCTTTATGTAAAACAAAGTCCCCTGTTTCAGGCCGACAAAATCACCACTCCCCTGCTTTTGCTTCACGGCACAGCCGACACCAACGTACCCATCGGAGAGAGCATCCAGATGTATACTGCGTTGAAACTGCTGAACAAGCCGGTAGAGTTTATCCAGGTGGAGGGAGAGAACCATGCCATTTACAATTATGATAAAAGGATCGCCTGGAATAATGCCATCTATGCCTGGTTCGCAAAATGGCTGAAGAATGATTCCCGCTGGTGGGATTCGATGTATCCCGAGAAATAAGCATTTAATATTATGATCTCTGAAAAAACAAGTATGGATCTGGAAAAACTGTGTAATGAAGTAAAACAAATCGCCCGTACCGCGGGCGAGTATCTGAAAAATGAACAGGCTCTGCTCAGGCGCAACGATATTGAACTGAAAGGCACACGCAATTATGTTACGTACATAGACAAGGAAGCCGAGCAGATGCTGGTAGCAGCACTCCAAAAAACATTTCCCGAAGCCGGATTCCTCACAGAGGAGAATACGGTAACATTTGAACAGCGAGCTTTCACCTGGATCATTGATCCGCTGGACGGCACCACAAACTACGTGCACGGCGACACTCCCTTTTCTGTGAGCATTGCGCTGATGAAGGAGGGGGAAGTGATACTGGGAGTGGTGTTTGATCCTGTAGCAGATCAAATGTTTTATGCCACTGAAAAGGGAAAAGCTTTTCTGAACGACCTCCCGCTGCAGGTCAGCAGGCAATCTTCTCTGGAAAACGGGTACATCGGATTCGGCATCCCCTACAGCCTCGATGAAAAAGGCGAACAGATACTTCAGCATACAATGAGGCAATTCCGGAAATGCAGCTTTCGCATCAAAGGCTCGGCAGCGCTGGAGATTTGCTATGTAGCTGCCGGGGTCAGCGATGCCTATTTCCATTCGGGATTATCACCCTGGGATGTAGCTGCCGGAGCATTCATTCTGCAATGTGCCGGAGGCAGATGTACCGACTTCAGCAATGGCAGCAATTACATTTTCGGAAAAGAGATGGTAGCCTCCAACGGCGCCATCCACAAGGAAATCATGAACTACATTATTCAAGGCCACTAATGGACAACCAAACCATCCTCATTGCTTTTCTGCTTACGTTGTTTGCAGGTTTATCTACCGGGATTGGCAGCCTGATTGCCTTTGTGGCTAAACGGACCAATACCAATTTTCTGAGTCTTGCCCTGGGTCTTTCGGCAGGCGTGATGATCTACGTTTCCTTCATGGAGATGCTGCCAAAATCATTGGCAGCATTGTCCGGCATATACGGAGAGAAAGCAGGAATGTTTTATATGATTCTGGGACTCTTTGGAGGAATTGCGTTGATTGCCATGATCGACTTTCTTATTCCCGAATCTAGAAATCCGCACGAGATGCACGGCGTGGAAGAGATGAAATCGAACTACCGGCTCAAACAGACCGGCATCATCACCGCTGTGACCATTGCCATCCACAACTTTCCCGAAGGAATCGCCACCTTCATGTCGGCCCTGAATGCAATGGAAGTGGCTATTCCCATCACTGCCGCCATCGCCATTCACAATATTCCCGAAGGCATTGCCGTTGCCGTCCCCATCTATCATTCCACAGGAAGTAAAAAGAAAGCATTCTGGCTCTCCTTTGCATCGGGACTTGCCGAGCCGTTGGGTGCGCTGATTGCTTTTCTGTTTCTGTTGCCATTTTGGAATCCGGCACTGGACGCCCTAATCCTGTCGGCGGTAGCCGGGATTATGATTTTTATCTCGCTGGATGAATTGCTTCCCAGTGCCGAGAAATACGGAAAGCACCATCTTTCCATTATCGGGCTCGTCGCCGGAATGGCAGTGATGGCAATCAGTTTGTTTCTGTTCATTTAAACAAAAAATAAGTATCTTTGCAGAATATTCGCCAAGATGGGTTTGGAACCCCAAGAACAAATCAACACGTACTACAATGGCAACAGATTTAAAACTAATAGGAGAGCGCATCAAGGGATTACGGGACGCACTCGATTTTTCACCGGCCGAGATGGCACAAAAGCTGGAAGTGGATGAAGAGGTTTATCTGCAGTATGAGACAGGTGAAAAAGACATCTCTGTTTCCTTCTTACAGCGGATTGAGCGGGAGTTCAATGTAGACCTGGCTACACTGATGTTCGGTACAGAGCCGAAAATGAATTCTTATTTTATTACGCGCAAAGACAAGGGAGTAAGTGTGGAGAGAGTATCGGCCTATAAATACCAGTCGCTCACATCCGGTTTTAACAATAACGTAGCTGAAGTATTTGTCGTAACGGTAGAGCCCAAACCCGTGGATGAAGATTTTTACCAAAATATTCATGCAGGACAGGAATTCAATATGATCCTGGAAGGCAGCATGCTGTTGAACATAAACGGGAAAAATCTGACCCTCAACGAGGGAGACAGTATCTATTTCGACTCCTCCCTTCCGCACGGCATGAAAGCGCTCAACGACAGGCCAGTAAAATTCCTGACCGTGGTCTTATACCCATAATTCCACGCAATCTGTCGTGAATCAAAGTTTTTTCCGTCAACCGACCCAATAACCAGGTTATCATGTTAGAAAAATTTGTAAAGAAAACAACATTTACATCTCATCAGGATTTCATTGACAATTATGAAATTATCGTTCCTGAACAATTTAATTTCGCCTATGACGTAGTGGATGCATGGGCAGAAACAGATCCTCAAAAAAGGGCACTCTGCTGGACAAACGACAAGGGAGCCCACCGCGACCTTACTTTCGGCGAACTGAGGACACTCTCCGACAAGACGGCTTCATTCTTTCAATCGCTGGGCATCGGGAAAGGAGATATGGTAATGCTCATCCTTAAAAGAAGCATTGAGTTTTGGCAGACCATCCTGGCACTGCACAAGATTGGCGCAGTGGCGATACCGGCAACCCACCTGCTTACCGACAAAGACATCGTATACCGTAATAACGCGGCGGGTATCAAAGCCATCGTGGCAACGGATGATCAAAATCTGATTGACCACGTGAACCTCGCCATGCCCAAATCACCTTCGGTAGAACATCGTATTTTTGTTGGTGAAACTCTTCCCGAAGGATGGATCAGTTTTCATCAAGGCGTAGAAAATGCGGTCTCTTTTATAAAACCGGACAAATCCAATTCCAACGAGGACATCATGATCCTCTATTTTACTTCAGGTACTACCGGACAGCCCAAAATGGTTATCCATGACTTCACCTATCCGCTCGGGCATATTACCACCGCCAAATATTGGCATAATCTGCACGAAAACAGTATTCACCTCACCGTGGCAGATACAGGATGGGCCAAAGCCGTGTGGGGTAAGTTATACGGACAGTGGATCGCGGGAGCCTGCGTTTTCGTGTATGATTTTGAAGGCCGGTTTATTCCCGACGACATGCTTCGCATGATTTCAACTTACAAGGTAACCTCATTCTGTGCTCCTCCCACCATATTCCGCTTCCTTATCCGTGAAGATCTTGGCAAGTACGATCTTTCGTCACTGGAATACTGTACCACGGCCGGGGAAGCACTGAATCCATCGGTATTTGAATCATTTTATGAAAAGACGGGTATTAAGATGATGGAAGCCTTCGGGCAAACAGAGACGGCACCCACCATCATCACTTTCCCCTGGATTGAACCGAAGCCCGGCTCAATGGGCGTTCCCAACCCGCTCTACAAGATGGATCTCCTCACCTGGGACGGACGTTCAGCCGAAGATGGCGAGCAGGGAGAGATCGTCTTTTATACCGATGAGAAACGACCTCTGTCGTTGTTCATGGGTTATTACCGCGATAAGGAGCTTACGGAACAGGTATATGCCGACCATGTGTACCACACAGGCGACATGGCCTGGCGCGACGAAGACGGCTACTACTGGTTCGTGGGGCGTACCGACGATGTGATCAAGAGCTCCGGTTACCGCATCGGGCCTTTCGAGGTGGAAAGTGCAGTGATGACGCATCCAGCCGTGGTTGAGTGCGCCATCACAGGCGTCCCCGACGAGATCCGCGGACAGGTGATCAAAGCCACCATTGTGCTGGCGGCAGAATATAAAACACAAGCAGGCGATGCATTGGCTGCAGAGATCCAGGAACATGTAAAAAACGTGACTGCACCCTATAAGTACCCTCGCGTAATTGAATTTGTGAATGAATTGCCGAAGACCATCAGTGGAAAGATCCGCCGTGTGGAGATCCGGGAAAAGAGTAAATAGCAGTCGGCTTTTTAAAAGAAAGATTGACAGTTACAGCGGTTTGTAAATATACTTTAATGAAAAAATAAGAAATCGTATGAATCGAGCGTATGTATTCCCCGGCCAGGGGGCCCAATTCGTGGGTATGGGAAAAGAGTTGTATGACACACTGCCTTTGGCGAAGGAGCTTTTTGAGAAGGCGAACGAAATACTTGGTTTCCGGATAACGGATCTGATGTTTGATGGTACTGATGAGGAGCTCAGGCAGACCAGGGTAACGCAGCCGGCCATCTTTCTCCACTCGGTAATACTGGCAAAGAGTCTTGGTGAAGCGTTTCAACCCGACATGACGGCAGGTCACTCACTGGGTGAGTTCTCAGCCCTGGTGGCTGCCGGTGCATTATCTTTCGAAGATGGCTTAAAGCTGGTTTACGCGCGTGCGATGGCCATGCAGAAAGCATGTGAAGCCAACCCTTCAACTATGGCAGCCATCCTTGGATTGTCTGATGAGAAAGTGGAAGAAGTTTGTGCATTGGTAGACGACGTGGTAGTCCCTGCCAACTATAATTGTCCCGGGCAGATCGTGATTTCGGGGACGAACAATGGAATAGAAAAAGCATGCGAGCTGATGAAGGAAGCCGGTGCCAAGCGTGCCCTGCCCTTGAAAGTAGGCGGTGCTTTTCACTCACCGTTGATGGAGCCTGCCAGGCTGGAACTGATGGAAGCAATTGAAGCTACACCGTTCTCGGTACCTGTTTGTCCCGTTTATCAGAATGTTTCCACACGGGGAGAGACCGATCCTGCCACCATCAGGAAGAACCTTATCGCGCAGCTTACCTCTCCGGTGAAATGGACCCAGTCGGTACAACAGATGATTGCCGACGGTGCGGTTGAATTTGTGGAGTTAGGCCCGGGCAATGTACTACAGGGATTGATATCCAAAATAGACAAGAGTGTGACTGTTTCCGGTAAACAATAACCGTCTTGCAGGTGTTACAACAATACGCACCATAACAGAAAACAAAATCTGACACTTAAAAAAAAGGTTATGCAAAAAATATTGTTTATACTCGTTCTTTTCGCATCCATATTTTTTCAGTCCAAATCACAGGATTTATTTAAGGCTCCCGATTTTCCACAGATTGAGAGAAACGTGAAGGAACAGGCTTCATCCTATTATTACCCGAATCTGATGAAAAAATACCTGTCGGGTACAGCCCAGATGAATCCTGAAGAAGGCAGACACCTCTATTTTGGGTATGTATACCAGCCGGAATATGTTCCCACGGACACTTCCGAATTTAACAGCAAGCTGGCAGCGATCCTGTCAAAACAATCCCTGGTTCCGGAAGATTACAAAAATATTTTACAATACGCCGATGCGTTGCTTCTGGAAGACCCGTTCAATCTGCGTGCGCTGAATGCAAAGCTGCTGGTATACGCACAGGAGAATAATACGGAACAGTACAAGAAGGTGGCTCTCAAACGGCGTATCGTGCAGGATGCCATTATTGGTACCGGCGATGGCATGTCAGAGAAAACTCCTTTTTATGTGATCAAAGTGGCTCATGAATACGATATACTGCCTTTTCTGGGATATAACTTCGGTGGAGAAGACAAAATTCTGAAAGGGAACAAGGTGAATTATCTGTCGCTCGGTAAAAACCGTTTCGAAGTGGACCGGATTTACTTTAATATCAGTCCCATCATCGATCACCTCAACGCACGGGGCGGAGGAAAAATGTAAATCCACTCGTGTGGGGAAAATAATATAAGGGCTTAAAAACCGCTGTTTGAACGATTGTCGGGTTTTAAGTCCTTATTTTTTGTGTATCAGAACCATTTTTTCCTTTTAAAATACCAGAGCATGCCGGCTGCAATCAACAGCATCACTCCCCAGACAATGATGTAGCCATGCGGCAGATGGAGTTCCGGCATGTTGTCGAAATTCATCCCGTACACGCCCACGATAAAGGTAAGTGGGATGAATACCACCGAGAAGACTGTCAGCAGAGCCATGATATCGTTCAGCCTGGTACTCATTGAAGAGTGATAAATATTCAGTTCGTCATACAAAACTTCATGATAATAATCGAGTAGTTCCACTGCCTGATTTATATTATCATGGAGTTCCTTGAAGTATTTGTAATTTTTCTGGGCAACAAAGTCGCTGTCCATCTTCATAAGGCTCGTGATCATCTCCCGGGCAGGTTTTATATAACGACCCAGATCACTCAGTTCATGCTTGAACAGATTAATTATTTTAAGTGTTTCCCTGTCGGGGTTAAGCACCATTTTGTTTTCCATGGTCTCAATTCTTTCACCAAGTTCACCCAAAATAAAAATGTAATTGTCAATTACCACATCCAGCAGGGCGAAGGCAAGATAATCGGCTCCCAGGGACCTGAATCTCTTGTAATGCTTCTTCAGTCGCTCTTTTACGGGATTAAACAGACTGCTCCGTTCCTCCTGAAAAGTAATCAGCATATTGTTCATCAGCACGATACCCAGATTATCTACCGACACCTGACGCAACGGTTCATCGAATTGCATCATTTTGATAGATACGAAGAGACCATTGTCGAATTCTTCCGTCTGTGGGCGGGTGCCAGGCTCCATTACATCCGACAAGATCTCTGCCGGGATGAGCAGGCTGTCCGCCAGTTCCCTCATCAATGCCTCGTTATGCAGGCCGTCTATATTAAGCCAGATAAACTTGTCCTTATACGACTGAAGTGCTTCTGCCGAGTGGATAATTGTCTCCGTCACATCATCTTGTCCGATATCAAAAACTGCCATTCGCACCTCCGGGGAACGGTGCCTTCCCCGAAATTTCAGTTCATACGGCGACAGTCCGATGTCTTCCTTGCGTTTTATTGGGCTCTGGTGCATAAATACAAATTAAAAGATATGAGACTGCAAGATACAATTTTTTTTAATTAATTGGCGTGAGATGACAAGATGATCTCGTGAACCGCTATCGGCATCTATAACCCATTGACAACCAGCACAATTTTACTGGCATACTATTTGCGTGATCTTTACCGTAATTCAAATAATATATACAGAAAAGATATGGGTTTTTTAAATATTGCGAAAAGCAGGTACACCACAAAAAAATATAATCCGAATGAAAAGATTGACAATGAAACAATAGAGAAGCTGAAAGAGATTATTAGATTAAGTCCATCCTCTATCAATAGTCAGCCATGGAAGTTTACTTTTGTTTCAGATGAAGAGGTAAAAAGTAAGTTGGCCGACGCTTCTTACAATAATAAGCAGAAGGTCCTGGATGCCAGCCACGTGGTGGTCTTTAGCGTAATTAAGGATGTGGAAACTTTTGAAAATAATAAGCTTGCATTACTGCCCGAAGGGGCAACATTATATTATAATCGCATGTTGAAGCCCAGAGGCGATGAACAGATCAAGACATGGTTGATCTCCCAGGTTTATCTGTCATTGGGATTTTTCCTGAGTGCCACCGCAAGCTTAGGAATAGATTCTACTCCGATGGAAGGTATTCAGGTGGAATCGTATGATGATATTTTACAGGATGACGATTATAAGACTTTGTTTGCAGTAGCAATTGGTTATCGCGACAATGAGGATATCAATCAGCCCGTCCATACTCCCAAGTTCAGGTTGGAGCAGAATCAAATTATAAGATCAATCTAAAGTTGTAACCTATTGAAAAGAACTTGCGTCATATCACTGTATAAAATAAAAAATATGATGACGCGAAAAATTCTCTTTTCAATTCTATTATGTGGCTTGATCATGCCGATCATAGCACAGATTAAGGGAACGGTAACCGATACCGACAGCAATCCCATTGAATTTGCCAATGTGGCCATCTACTCTCTCCCCGACTCCACCCTGATCTCGGGGACAACGACCGATCAGGAGGGTACATTTTTGCTTCTTGCCGATAATAGCAACAGCTCCAATGCGCTGTTAAGGGTATCTTTCATCGGATACGAAACACGAACCCTGCCGGCACTCTCCGAACAGACCATCTCCCTTCATCCGGACACCACCATGCTGAGTGAGGTGGTGGTAGAAGGGGATTTGCCCCGCATCAGGCTGCGCAGTGATGCCGTAGTAGCGACGGTGGAAAACACCGTATTGAGCAAGGCTGGCACCGCCAACGATGTACTGAAGCGGCTGCCGGCCATCACGGGTGATGACGGTGACTTTTCGATCTTCGGAAAAGGGAAAGCAAAGATTTACGTCAATAACCGGGAGTTACGCGACGTGTCGGAGCTTGATATGATCTCCTCTGCCGACATCAGGGAGGTGGAGATTGTGCACAACCCCGGTGCAGGCTATGATGCCTCAGTAAAGGCGGTAATCCGCATTCACACCGTCCGCAAGGTGGGCGACGGGCTGAGCTTCGACATGCGTTCAACCTACCTGCAAACAGAGAATACCGATCTGCGGCAGCAACTCAACATGAACTACCGCCACAAGGGTTGGGATCTCTTCGGCACGGTCAAGTATGAACGGTATGCCTATGTCCAGGAGAGCAGGATCGCACAGGAAGCCTTCGTCGACACCCTTTGGACACAGAAAAATGAACTCCGCGTAGACGGCGTCACCACCCCGCTGACCGCCATTGCCGGCGTCAACTACGAAATATCCTCCAGCCATTATGCCGGAGTGAAATATACCATGACCAGTTTCCCGGGTAATCACTTCATGCGGGCATCCACGCTGAGCGACGTATATGCCAACGGAGCGTTTTACGACCGGTGGGAAAGCAACGATCGACAGACAGAGCGCAACACTCCCCGCCACAGGCTGAATGCCTATTACAATGGTAAGTTCGGAGAGTTGAAAGTGGATTTCAACAGCGATTTATACAGGAGCAGCCAATCCACCGTATCCGTCATCAACGAGAGCAGCCAGGAGTATGACAACCGGATCATCAACTCCGACAACAAGATCAGAAACCGTCTGTTTGCCAGCAGGCTGGTACTATCCTACCCTGTTTGGGAGGGTCAGTTCTCGGCAGGAAACGAGTATACACGTACCCGGCGCGACGACGATTATATCACCGACATTCAGGGTATCCCCTCCACCAACACCTCCATTCACGACGAAAACAACGCTTTCTTTGCCGAGTACTCCCGTCCTACTCCTGTCGGGCAGATAACCGCCGGAGTCCGCTTTGAAAATGTCCACTCCGACTACTTCAGTGACGACGAGGAGATGAGGGATCAAAGCCGTCATTATGCGCGCTGGTTCCCCAACTTCTCCTACAGCAACACCCTCGGCGGTGTACAACTGCAATTGAGTTATACTGCAAAGACAGTACGCCCTGCTTATTGGCAACTCGGAAGCAGCATCTTCTATGCAAACCGGTTCACCATGCAAACAGGAAATCCCTTCCTCAAGCCAACCCTCATCCACGATGTTTCGCTCACCACGTCCTGGAAGTTCCTGCAACTCATGGTCAGCTACAAACAGGAGAGAGATGTCATCATACAATGGGCCACACAGATGGAGGACAATCCCGCCGTGACCCTGCTTTCTACCCGCAACCTGGATAAGCTGCCCAGTCTGACCGCCTACCTCACCGCCTCTCCCAAATTCGGCATCTGGGCTCCACAGGCCACCATCGGGTTTATGAAGCAATGGCTTACCATCACCGGTAATAATAAGCAGATAAGTATGAACAATCCCATACCCACTGCATCGCTGAATAATTCTTTCTCGCTGCCAAAAGGATTTCTGCTGACCATCGATACCAATTACCGGGGAAAAGGATCAGAGCAGAACGTGGTGCTGACCGACCATCAGCTTGTACTCAACCTGGGAGTCACCAAATCGTTCTTCGACGAACGGCTGTCGGTAACGTTAAAAGGGCACGATCTCTTCCATGGGCGGACGATGGACATCAAGGCATATAATGACCGTCTCAATATTTACCAGTTCAGCCGCTGGGACTCGCGCGAGCTGGAGGTGACGGTGCGTTACAAATTCAACACCGCCAAGAACCGCTATAAAGGAACGGGGGCCGGCCAGGGAGAGATTAACAGGATGTAGGAAAACATTCCCCTCGCCTCATATAAAGCAATTACAGCCAGGTAGTTGCTTTTTTATTGTATTGTCAGCCTGACGGTATCAAAGCAAATCGAGCGGACTCTTGATTTTTGACTGTGCAATATCGGTAATATGGGTATAAATTTCGGTCGTATTTACCGATTTGTGTCCGAGTAGATCCTGGATATACCGGATATCCGTTCCATTCTCCAGGAGATGGGTGGCAAAGCTGTGGCGCAAGGTATGGGGAGTCACTTTTTTGGTGATGCCCGCTTTTAAAGCTGCATTCTTGACAATGACCTGCACGCTTTTTTCGGAATAGACGCCCCCTCCCTGCCCCTCTATCAGGTATTCCCCCGGTTGATATATCTTGTAGTAATGCCTTAAAGATTCCAGTAACAGAGGGGAAAGCATCACCACACGGTCCTTGCCTCCTTTGGCATTTCTGATCAGAATAATTTTATTTTTCGAATCGATATCGGTCAGCTTAAGGTGAAGCAGTTCATTTAACCTCAGTCCGCATCCATATAACAGCTGCACGATACATTTATGCTTCAGGTTGGTCACATTCTCCATTAACCGGCTCACCTCCCGGGCAGTCAGGTACACCGGCAGACTTTTATTTTTCGTGCGCGGATACAGGTGTTTGATATTGAGTTGTCTGTTGAACATGGAAAGATAAAACTTATCTATTGAGGCCACGATCAAACGTTGATAAGAGGTTCCGATACAATGTTTTTCAATTTTCCAGAACAAGTATTTCTCGATATCCGTTTCCGTTATCTCCAAAGGGTGGCTATATTTTTTTTGGGCCAGTTGCAGGAAACACCCCACTGCGCTCTTGTAGTTTTGAATGGAGTTACGACTATATCGCTGTACGATCATTTTCCGTTCAAATTCGCTCAACAAATCCGTTGTTTTCATCGTCCTTGATTTTATGTAACATTCGTATATGCAAAAATATAAAATATTTTAATTAAAGCATAACAAGCACATAAACAATATGATATAAATACAAAATATTTTCACATCGATAATTATACACGAATGTTATAAATCAAGTATTTACGAAAGTTGTATATTTATTGCGTAAACAACACGTTGAACTAAACCTGTCGGTAAATTAGAATAGTGATAATTTTGAAGCGTAATAACTCCAATTAATTATCATTATGAATCTAAACAAAACATTCGAGAGTTTGCAGATCAAGGAGATGCAAATTCGC
>Ga0228535_1001289_pt1 | contig 41165 bp, 40 predicted proteins | sample SJ1metagenome_FD_168457 | JGI IMG/M metagenome (GOLD analysis project Ga0228535, IMG submission 168457) | Enriched culture of PCE-dechlorinating microbial communities from Ithaca, New York, USA - SJ1 | ecosystem: Engineered > Modeled > Simulated communities (microbial... > Unclassified | place... | reverse complement strand
CAGACCATCATCATAGACGCCCCTCCCGGAACAAGCTGCCCCATGGTTGAGTCGGTCAAGCGCAGTGATTTCTGCCTTCTCGTGACCGAGCCGACTCCCTTCGGTCTCCACGATCTGGAGCTGGCCGCCGCCACGGCGAAAGAAATGAAGATCCCCCGGGGCGTCGTGATCAATCGGGCCACGCCGGGAGATGGAGACGGCAAGATCCGCGATTTCTGCGCCGCGGAGGGGATTCCCGTGATGATGGCGATTCCCTTTGACCGCAGGATCGCCGAGGCTTATTCGCGGGGCCGGACGATTCTCCAGGCGCTTCCGGATTTCCGGGGCGCCTTTCTGGAGCTTTTCGAGGATATTGAAAGAGCCGTGCGATGAAACAGATCGTCGTCATCAGCGGCAAGGGAGGGACCGGCAAGACCGTCCTATCGGCCTGCTTTGCGGCGCTTTCCCGGAACGCCGTCCTGGCCGACGCCGATGTGGACGCATCGAACCTCCATTTGCTGCTCCATCCCGAGATCCAGGAACGCCGCGTTTTCAGAAGCGGCCAAAAAGCGCGGATTGACCGGGAGAAATGCACCAACTGCGGGGTGTGCATCCCCGCCTGCCGGTTCGACGCCCTGGCGGATAATGCCTCAGGCCGGGCTGCGGTCGATCGTCTATCCTGCGAAGGCTGCGGGATTTGTTTCCGTCTCTGTCCCGCCCACGCCGTCGGGATGGAAGTCCGGGATTGCGGAGAATGGTATGTCTCCCGCACGAGATACGGCCCCTTCGTGCACGCGCGGCTGGGCGCCGGCGAAGAAAATTCCGGGAAGCTGGTCACCGAGGTCAGGAAAAAAGCCTGTGAAATCGGCGAGAAAGAGGGCAAAGACCTTCTCATCATGGACGGCGCTCCGGGCATCGGCTGTCCCGTGATCGCATCGCTGACGGGCGCCGATCTCGCCCTTGTCGTCACCGAGCCGACTCTTTCCGGAGTTCACGACATGGAAAGAATCATCGAACTGGCGCGGCATTTCAAGATCCCCGCGGCCGCGTGCATCAACAAATACGACCTCAATATGGACAACGCCGAGGCGATCGAAACGTGGTGCGAATCCCATTCGATCCCGGTCGCGGGGAAAGTCGCCTTCGACCCGTCCGTGACGGATTCCGTCGTCCGGCGGATCCCCTATGTCGAATACGCCGCGAATTCCTCCGCGGCCGCGATCCGGAAAATGTGGGACGATCTTTCGAGAGACATCATTTAACGCATCCCGTGTTCTGAAATGACAGCTCAGAATTGGAAATACGTCGCGGACGCCCTGCCGTTCATCTGTCTCGGCGGCATGGTTTCAACCGGAATACGGATGGGGCTTGCCATTCCATCGGGGCCTTTTTCCTTGGAATCCTCGAAACACTTCCTGGGCCTTCACCGCCGCCGACGGGGGGGCATTCACGCTTATCCATCGATCGCCTTTGTCATCCTGACGGTCCTTCATATCGTTCGCAGATGGAAATGGATCGCGCGCGGGACTTCGCGAATTTTTCGAGGGGAGATCGAGACGGGCCTGCGGATTCGGGATTCGGGACGCGAGGGATATTGTCGACCGCTTGCTCGAAGAGTAAAATTGGGGCGGGCATGGGGGAAGGGAGGACATGATGTCCATGCTTTTTATGACCAAAACCGCGACGTTCGTCTTGGCCGTTCTTGTTTCCGCCGTTTTTTGGAGAACGGAAGGAAGCCGGGCCGGACTGGCCCGAGACATCCCTCCCGCGCTTCGTTTGACCGTGCTCTACGATAATCACCGGCACGAGGCATCGACCCTGAAGGATTGGGGCTTTTCCTGCCTCGTCGAGGGCACGGAAAAAACCATCCTGTTCGACACCGGGGCCAAGCCGCAAACCCTGATTCACAACGCCGAAGCCTTGAATGTCGATTTGGGAAAGGTGGATTTCATCGTCCTCAGTCACCTCCACGGCGACCACACCGAGGGACTGCCGGCCGGCCTGGAGCGCAATCCGAACGCCACGATCTTTTTCCCCCTTTCCTTCCCCCCCGAATTCGGGAACCGGGTGACGGGCTTGAAGGCCAAGGCCCGGTCCGTCGGCGACCCCGTCGAGATCTGCCGGGATGTTTATCTCACGGGCGAGATGGGCGACGCCGTCAAGGAGCAGTCCTTGATCATCGATTCGCCGCAGGGACTCGTCATCGTCACCGGATGCTCCCACCCGGGAATCGTGAGCATCCTCCGCCGGGCGAAGGAAATCCTGGACAAGCCGATCCACCTCGTGTTCGGCGGATTCCATCTGGGGGATAAATCGGACGCGGCGATGGAGGACATCATGGCCGCGTTCAAGGAGATGAAGGTCGAAAATTGCGGCGCCACCCATTGCACCGGCGACAAACCCATCGCCGCGTTCAAGGCGGCGTTCGGAGATCATTATATCCCCATGGGCACGGGGAAAGTCATCGGGATTTTCGGCCCGGAGACGCCATGAATCGAGAGATCGTCAGCCACTTCGAAAAAACCTGGAAGGAATATGACGGATGGTACGACACGCACCAAGCGCTCTACCGGACGGAAATCGCGGCCGTCCGGAAGGCCGCCCCGTCCGGCGCCGGCCTTGAGATCGGCGTGGGCACGGGCCGGTTCGCCGTTCCACTGGGAGCCCGGTTCGGCCTGGACCCGGCCGCCGAGATGCTCGCTCTCGCGAAAAAGAGAGGGATTTCGGTCGTTCAAGGGGTTGGGGAACGCCTTCCCTTCAAAGAGGAATCATTTGATTTCGTCCAAATAATCTTCGTGATCGAATGCGTGAACGAGCTTTCGTGTTTTTTGAAAGAGGCCGCGAGGACTCTCAAGAAAGGCGGGGCGCTGATCCTGGGCTTCATAAACAAGGACAGCGCCTGGGGAAGGTATTACGCCCAGGACCCGTCCCATCGGGCGCATTTCCATCCGCCTTCCCGCGAGGCCATCCTCGAAATATCGAGAGAGGCCGGCCTGGAGTTTCAGGAAGCCTTCGAGACCCTGTTTCAGCCTCCCCCGGACATCGTCCTCGAGGAGGAACCGAGGAGCGGGTTCGGAGAAGGCGGATTCGCTGTCGTAAAAGCCATAAAAAAATGAACCGCCCAAGGATTCCCGGCACCGGAGGAACCGACGATGAGCGAATCGAATAAAACGACGTTCGGCCCGGTCCCCTCCCGGCGTCTGGGACGCAGCCTGGGGATCAATAACATTCCGCCGAAAATCTGTCCTTATTCCTGCCTGTATTGTCAGGTCGGCAGGACTTTCCCCATGGAAGTCCAGAGAAAAGAATTCTATGATCCGGAAATAATTTTAAGGGATACCGAGGAAAAAATCCGGGACGCGGCCAAAAGGCAAGAACCCATCGATTACCTGAGTTTTGTCCCCGACGGCGAGCCCACTCTGGATGTCCATCTAGGCCGGGAGATCAAGGAGCTCAAGAAGCTCGGCATTAAAATCGCGGTGATCACCAATGCCTCGCTGATTTGGAGAGAGGACGTCCGGAACGAATTGTGCGAGGCTGACTGGGTTTCAGTCAAAGTCGATGCGGCGATCCGGAATGTTTGGCGAAAGGTCAACCGGCCTCATGGATCATTGTTACTCGAAAAAATCCTGCCGGGTATTTCAGATTTCGCCCGTATTCATCAAGGAGTGCTGGCGACGGAAACCATGCTTCTCGAAGGGATCAACGATCAACCCGAGGACATGGAGAAGATCTCGGATTTCATTACCTCCATCGCGCCAAAAAAAAGTTATCTATCCATCCCGACAAGGCCTCCCGCCGAAAGCCGGATCCGTCCGCCCTCGGAATCCGCTGTCAACAGGGCCTATCAGGTTTTTACCGGAAAAGGGATTCAGACGGAATGCTTGATCGAATACGAGGGGAATGCCTTCGCCTTCACCGGCGATGCCAGGGAGGATCTGTTGAGCATCACGGCCGTGCATCCCATGAGGGATGACGCCGTCCAGGAGTTTCTTGCAAAAGCGGGAGCCGGCCGGGAGGTCATCGAGCGGCTGCTCGAGGATGAGGAATTGATCGAGGTCGGCTACGAAAACAAGAAATTTTATTTAAGAAAAATGGTTCGTGACGCCTAAAAAATCAATGTCCGGAGGAGGAGGAAAGATGCTGTCTCATTTGCCGGTCAATCTCAGCCAGGTGAAAAAAGGGGACCTCAACCGCGAAATCCTGAGGGCCGGGATGATCGCCGAGCTCGACGCGATCAACTTCTACGAACAGATGGCCGCCCTGACGGAGGATAAGCGCATCCGCGCCGTCCTCCTGGATATCGCCAAAGAGGAAAAAACCCATTTGGGCGAGTTCCAAGCGCTTTTACTGCGGGAAGACGAGGAGCAGAAAGGGGAAATGGAGGAAGGAGAGAAAGAAGTCGCGGAGCTTCTGGAAAAATAGGCGAGGTCCTGAAAGAACCGGCATGAGCAACCGCTTGAAGCCCATCGGAGTCGTCCGTTCCCCTTTCAAGAAGCGCGAGGATATCGACACAAGGAGATACGCCGATGCCCGGGGATTCGAATCCGTCCGGGGAAAGCTGGAAATCTTCGAAGAATATGCGGACGGGCTCAAGGACACGGAAGGCTTTTCCCATCTCATCGTGATTTACCTTTTCCATGAATCCCGGAAAGTCCATCTGCTCACGGTTCCCTTCCTCGACGATCAACTCAGAGGGATATTCTCCACGCGGAGCCCCCACCGGCCGAATCGCCTGGGCTTGACGGTACTCAAGGTTCTCAATCGCGAAGGCCGCGTCCTCCGGGTGTCGGGGATCGACATGCTGGAAGGGACTCCGATCGTCGACATCAAGCCCTACACGCCGAGAGATGTCAAATCGCCCATCCGGATCGGATGGCTCGCGGAAAAAATGAAGATCCGGAAAAACCGACGGAAGAGAGCCGCGGGTCGAAAGGAAAAAACGCGTGAAAACGGCAACTGAGGACGAGTCCGGCGAACATCCTTGCGGAGATCTCGGACAGGTCATCTGCCTGGCGGCGTTCATGGCCGTCTGGATTCTCGACACCTTTTACTTGGGATTCTCCACCTTCCTTGCGCGTTTTGTGCCGCTGGCCGTCCGTCTCATGATGGCCGGGCCCGCCCTCCTGCTTTCCTTTTATTTGGTCCGGGCGGCGCATGGCGTCATTGCCCACGGGGCCGACCGGTCCCCGGCGTTGATCAAGGACGGGGCCTTCGCCCGTCTTCGGCATCCCCTCTACGGCGGATCTCTGCTTTTTTATCTGAGCTTTGTTCTCGCCAGCTTTTCGCTCATCGCGGGGGCCGTGCTGGCCGGCGTCTTTTTCTTCTATAATTTCATCACCGCTTACGAAGAAGAATTCCTCGAGCGGAAATACGGCTCGGAATACCGGGAATACCGGAGAAAGGTTCCAAGGTGGCTTCCCCGTCTCCGGGCCGTCCGGTTTGATTGAGTCTTCCAGGATTTCTTCCCGCCGATGCTTGTATTCCTTCGTGGTTTCCTATAAAAGACGCCTATGACGACACGAAAAAAGATCTGGCTTGGCGGAGCCTGTGCATTGGTCTTGAGCTTGGCCCTTTATTCGGAAAACCCGGCGATCGGGAATGCTCCGGAAAGCATGACCGCGGTCACCGGGAAAAGACTCGTCGCGGCGGGCGAGGATCTCAGAAACGAGAGCTTCGGGGCCAGGAGGATCGTGCGCATCGGAGATACCTCCTACATCGGCTACTCCCAACTCACGCAGGGGGAATGGCGGATTCTGGTCAAGTCCCTTAACCATAAAACGGGCGCCCTGGGCGATCCCGTCGATATCTGCCCGGGCACCGACGATCACAGCGTCATGAGTCTCGTCGCGGATGCCAAGGGGAGGTTGCATTGCGTCTCCGGCGGCCACGGGGCGCTGAAATACGTCCGCACCGAGCGGCCGGGGGACATGAATTCCTGGACGAGCCCCGAGCAAATCGGGATGGGCACGTATCCCATGCTGATGGTCGACCGGGATGACGGACTTTTCCTTTTCTATCGCGCGTACAAACAGACGGACCTGGCGATGCAGGTTCGCCCGGCGGACGGGGAGTGGTCAAAGCCCGCAGTCATCGGCAGGACCTCGGGCCCCGTGTTCTACATCATGGGAACGGCGATGGGAAACGAGAAAGGGCGCCAAAGCCTGCATATCGCCGGGCATTTCTACGGTTCCCCCGCCGAGTATGGAAAGCCGTGGCCGGAAGAGGCGTACGGTTACCGTATCATCCCCTGGTACATATGCTCCCGCGACGGCGGCCGGACCTGGGAGAAAGCCGGCGGGGAAACCATCGGGATCCCCGTCGATGAAAAGTCGGTGGATATCCTTTTCGATTCCGATGAACCCTACGATATCCCCTGGTCCGTGGATATCGCCCTGGACCCGGACAATAGGCCCCGTGTCTTTTGCGCCTTCTCGGCGCGGCGGCCCGCCCCGGGAATGGGCTTGAGGGCGGTCCAGAACGAAATCGGGAAATTGCCGAGCCGGCTCACGGAATTTTCCTGGGACGGGCGGCGATGGATCAAGGCCGGAATCGAGACGCCCGGCCTGAAAGGCACCCATTTCAGCCATCCCACCGCGGTTTTTTCGGAGGGAACGTTTCATGTCGCGGCGGCCTTCTCCCGGTTGGAGACGACGCGGCCCAAGAGCGAAGACCCGACGGGGGGGCTCCTTCATCTCTGGCGGCGAAACTCGGGCCCATGGCAAGAGGAACTCCTCGACGAGAACTGCGCTTACGCCAACTGGAAACTCCCCGATCGATCCGGCGAGCTGGAAATCATGTGGCGCGGAAAATCGCCGGACGGGGAATCGGCGATTTACTATCGCCGGCTCTCCGGGAAATGATCCGGTCCCGCGCGGAGGCCGGCTCGTCCCGCCGGGAGCGCCGATGACCCGGTTTCGGCGTCGCCGCTGGACGGGACCGGCCAAAAAGATTAAGATAGTCGGGAACCTTACGGGGCGAAGGGGCCGATGGAAGAATGCCCCGGATCCCGACGGAATCCGAGGGGAGATAGACAATGAAAAAAGCGCTCATCACCGGGATCACGGGACAGGACGGGAGCTATCTGTCGGAGTTCCTGCTGGAAAAAGGATATGAAGTCCATGGGATCGTCCGGCGGGTGGCCCTCGAGCATCCCCAGACAAGGATGTGGCGCATCCGGCACATCCTGGACCGCATCAAGATCCACAGCGGTTCCATGGAAAGCTACGCATCCATCTTCAATATCATTTCCAACATAAAGCCGGATGAATGCTATCACCTGGCGGCCCAGAGTTTCGTGTCCTATTCCTTCGAGGATGAGTTTTCGACGATCGACACGAATCTCAACGGGACCCATTTCATCCTGTCCTCGATAAAGAGACAGGCGCCCCGGTGCAAATTGTATTTCGCGGCGTCCAGCGAGATGTTCGGGAAAGCCAGGCAGACGCCCCAGAATGAAGACACCCCGTTTCACCCGAGATCCCCCTACGGGATCTCCAAGATGGCCGGTTTCGAGCTGACCAGAAATTACCGGGAGGCCTACGGCCTATTCGCCCTTTCGGGCATATTGTTCAACCATGAATCGCCGCGAAGAGGATCGGAATTCGTCACGAGAAAAATCACGTCCTCCGCCGCCAGGATCAAATTGGGATTGGACAAGGAGATCCGCCTGGGAAACCTGGACGCGAAAAGGGACTGGGGACACGCCCTTGACTATGTCCGGGCGATGTGGCTCATGCTCCAGCAGGATGAGCCGGACGATTACGTCATCGCATCGGGGGAATCCCGTTCCGTGAGGGATTTTCTCGAAACGGCGTTCGGCTACCTGGATCTCGATTATCACGATTATGTCGTCATGGACAAAAACCTCTATCGGCCTTCGGAGGTGAACATTCTCCAGGGAGACGCGTCAAAAGCCCGCCAAAAACTGGGATGGTCGCCGACGATTTCCTTCGAGGATCTGGTCAGGGGGATGGTGGACAGCGATTTGAAGTGGTATTCCGATCACAGGAGCTTTTAGCGCGGGAACGGGATCATTTCCCGGTCGCGCCTGCCCCCGCCGCGGGGAATTCAACGAGGGATGGTTCCTTATACCGGCCCCCGGGGAAAAGGCTTCCCGCCCGCTCGGGGCCTCACTTTTTTCCCGTCTCGATAATCAGGGCGTCGGCCGCGATCTCGCAGACGGTCTTGACCTCGACGCCAAGCTTGTAATGCTTGTTGAGCTCCGTGAGCTGGTCGACGCAGTTGTGGCAGGGCGTGACGACGACCTGGGCGTCCGTTTTCCGGATTTGATCCGCCTTGATCCGGCCTGCCTCGATCCTCCTCTTGGCGAAATCCGTCATGGCCAGCTGGCCGCCTCCCCCTCCGCAGCAATAATTTTTCTCCCGGTTGGGCTGCATTTCGACGAAATTCCCGACGGCGCGCTTGAGAATGAACCGCTGTTCCTCGACGACGCCTCCCAGGCGAACCAGATTGCAGGGATCATGGAGTGTGTAAACCTTGCGATTCCTTGACGGATCAAGCCGGATGCGGCCGTCCCGGGCATATTCCGCCGCGACCTGGAGAATGCTGCGGACCATGACGCCGTGGTCCCGGCCCAGCCATTCGGGGGCCTCCCAGCGGTTGGAGTTGAAGCCGTGGCCGCACTCCGCCAGGACGATCCCGCCGCAGCCGAGCTCTTCGGCGGCCCGGAGCAGGCGGCTCGACATGAGGCCGGCCGCCTCGTCGTCTCCGCTGTAGAGGCCGTAGTTGGTCACGTCGAAATTCGTGCTCGAGAAGGTCCAGTCTTCGCCCGCCGCGTAAAAAATCTTCCCGGCGGCCGAGATCGACAAGGGGAAAAACATCGCTTCCCTGGGATTGATGGCGTAGAGAAGCTTCGCCCCTTTGCGGTCCACGGGGAGGCCGGCGTTCGGATCCCCCACCTCGCCCCGCAGCTCTTCTTCCAGCCAGCCCACGGTATCCAGCCAGTTCTCCCTGGAGATGCCCATGTTGTTGCCGGTCCGGACGGCCGTGTCGATCGTGGACTGGAGCCCGGAAGGAATGAGCCCGGCGGAGGCCATGGCCGACCGCGCGGTCCGGATGAGGGCGAAGATGTTGATGCCCATGGCGCAGCTAAGGGAACAGCGGCCGCACAGGGTGCATCGGCCGAAGAGCGAATCCACCCATTCCCCGATAAGCTCCCGGTCGAGGCCGCTGGATCCGGCCAGCCAAGGCAGCCTTTTCCCCATGAAAGAAAAATGCTTTTTGAAAACCCTGTTGATGAGATCGAGCTTGGCGGCCGGCATCGCTTCAGTCTCTCCTGAGGCGAGATAGTAGTGGCAGGAATCGGCGCAGAGGCCGCAATGGACGCAGGAATTCAGATAGACGGCGGCATCGGCGTCCAGCTTTTCGCGAAAAACGCTCAGGATCCTTTCGATGTCCCCGCCGCTGAGCGCCCGGACCTTCTCCCGAAGGGGAGACAACGAAGCGGCCCGTTCATTCATGGTCATGCCTCACGCGGCGCCCGCCGTTTTCCCGGGAGAACGCCGCGCCTCCCGAAATAGGCGCCGAACAGAATCCGGCTGTAAAAAAAGAAAAAGCAGTGGCGGATTTTTCCGAGCGGCATGTAGAGGAAAGTCGCGATGGAGAGGATCAGGAAGGGCGGCGCGGCCGCGGCGAAGGAAGCGGAGAGGAACCCGGCCAGGACGAAAAAGTCGACGAGGATATTGGCGAGATAATCGTCGGGACAGCTGATATGCCGCATGCCGGGTTTGACGGCACGTTTGAAAAGGAGGCCGATTCCGGCAAGGAAACCCGCCGCCGCCAGATCCCTCAGAAGCCGGAGGCCGGCCGGCGGCGGGCGGAGGCCGGCGGCCAGGCACAGGGCGAGGACGACGGCCGCGAAAACGCCGGCGTGATAGAGCACGCCCCCGAGGTAGGTCGGCAGGTGTTTGGCCGCGCTTTCCTTTTCCCAGGGCATCATGCCCCGGCCCAGGGCGTAGGATACGCCCTTTCGGGGATCTCCTTCAGGCAGGGAATAAAGAAGGCGCCGGCCGAAGGACCGCGCCCGCAAAACCTGCGCGGTCAGAAGGATAAGGGAAAGGACGAATGATGCAAAAACGCCGTATCCCAAAATGCTCATGATGTCCAGGCTCGAGGATGCGATCGAGCGGCTATTATAGCACATTCAAAGGCGGACTCAGCCGCCCCTTTTCATCCATTATGAGAACGCATTCCCTTTCGATCCGGCGGACGCGGAATCCCTCCCGCCTGAAAGGCAAGGATGACCGGCGCGCTTCGCCGATCCTCCGCGGGATCCCGGTATCCGCCCGGAGCCTCCCCCCGGAGCGCTATTTCTTTTCCTCGGAGCGGGGCTGGAGCTTGTTGTATTCCACGAGCAGTCTCAGCCACCAGTCCGGATATTTCATCGGGTTTCTCTTTCGCGTCTTGGCGTCATAGATCCAGAGCTTGTTGTACTTGACGAGCAGTTCATCGCCCAGCTGCCACCAGCGGTCGACGACCCGGTTGGCGTTGTTGACGCAGTACTCGGTCAAGAACCGTGCCGCCTGGGCCGGGTCCTTGCGATAGAGTTCGTCGGCGAACCGGTCGATGAGCGGCGCCCGCTCGATCGCTGATTTTTCCCAGGCTTCCTGGGCTTCCCTGACGTCCTCCTTGGCCAGGGAATAGACCGCCTGCGTGTGGAAATCCACGTAGTCAAACGCCCAGCGGGCCGACTGCCGGTCGAAAACGTAGTGGTCTCCGATTTCAAAAGAGAGTGGAATCCCCGTGATCCCGGCATAGAAGGGCATGAAGCAGGACGTGTCCTGCGCCCCGAAAGCCAGCCAAACGAGGCCCCCGACCGGATTGGATAGGAAGCCCCGGCTCTGGGTGACCGTCACGTATTCCGCCCGGTTGACACTGATCATCCTCGCCGTGCTGTATTTCTTGCCGTCCACCTGGAATCCGTAGGGCAGGCGGTTCGGATTCTCGAAGGGGCCGCCCTGGACCCCGCGGCCCGGATAGTAGGGAGTCCCCTCGTACTTGTCCCGGGTCATCATCATGATGTCGTAGACGGAATATTTTTTCTCCGGCTTTATGGAGAAAGGCAGATCCTCGTTTTTCGTTTCGGGCTTGAATTTCCGGGAGGGCGCCACGAGATCCAGGAAACGCCACAGCCGGCCGCTCGACCCGAAGGTCGACGCGGCGCTCGCGTCATTCGGATTGTAGGCCTTTTTCCAATTGAAGGGGGCTCCGCTCTTGGGATCATGGAAGCCCTGGTCGACCGCATAGGAGACGACGTTCGGAGAGGCCATGAAATCATCGGCGTTCCCGAGATCGATCTCCCCGATCCTCGACTCGTTCGGACAAACGCAGACATGGTCGTCCGGCACCCTCTGGGCGCACCAGACGGCTCCCGGCTTCTTGGAGGCGGGCGTCCAGAGCGCCCCGACGGGCATTATCTCAAAAACCCAGACTTCGTCGGGATCCGCGACGGCCAGCATCTCCCCGGTGTCCGTGAAACCGTAGCCGTGTCGTTCGGCCAATTCACCCATGATCCTTACGGCCTCCCTGGCCGTGCGCGCCCTTTCCATGGCGATCATGGTCAGCGCCGTGATGTCGAACTTGGCCGACGGCGTCTGGTTTTCCATTTTCCGGCGGCAGCCGACCGTCGATTCGCCGATGGCCACCTGCTGATCATTCATATAGCCGAAAGATCCGAGCAAATAAGCGAAGGTGTGCGGCACTTCCGGAATTTCGAGACCCGCGAGGTTTTCCTTGACCCTGTCCCATTTCAGCCCCAAACGCGGATCCCAGTCCGCGAACTGGTTGACATGGAATATTTTCCGCATCGAGCCCGGCGCGTGGTCGGCGGCCGGGACGAACCGCCAGGTCCAGTCGCAGTGGCCGCAATCGCAGGTGTGGGTGGTCATGACCGACCCGTCCGTCGAAGCGTTTTTCCCGACCATGATGACCGTGCATCCGTCCCGTACGGGGACCCGTGGGGCGAAGGCCGCATCCCCGTCCGCCGCCCGGTTCCAGGAAAAGGCACCGGCCATGGCCAGCGCCGCCAGAAGACAGAATCCGATCGTCAAGCTTCTAGTGATTCTCACTCGGAGCCTCCTTGAAAAGCTCAATATTCATCATGTCGCCGCCCGCGTCTTTCGTTCTCGGCCTTGAAACCGGCGGGCGGGCGTCCGTTCCGGGGCGTTCCGGGAGACGTTTCCTCGGTTCGCACGACCGGGCTCCCGGCGTCACCGCCCAACGCTAAACCCTGCCCATTTTTTCGAGAAAAGCCGGGTCGACGTCAAGCCCCAAGCCCGGCTTCTCCGGCAGGGTGATGGTTCCCCCCTTGACGCCGATGCCGCCGATGACCGGATCCACCTTATGTTCGGAATTCCCGTCGAGGTCGGCGAAAATGATATTGCTCCGCGCGGCCGCGAGATGGGCGGCCGCGGTCAGGGCGACGCGGGATTCGAGCATGCACCCGACCATGCAACGGATATTGGCGCTTTCCGCGACGTGGGAGATTTTCAGGGAGTTGGTGATGCCGCCGGACTTCATCAGCTTGATGTTGAAATAATCGCAGGCTTCGGCCTTGACGAGTTTGAGGGCGTCCGCGGGAAGGAAAAGCGATTCGTCGGCCATGACCGCGATGGGGCTTTCCGCGCGGACGGCCCACATGCCGGCGAGATCCCAGGCCGCCACGGGTTGCTCGACGAACTCGATCCCGATCTTTTCCATCCGGCGCAACGCGGTGATCGCCTGGGGCGTCGTCCATCCCTGGTTGGCGTCGATCCGCAGGGGAATGCCGGGGCCGACGGCTTCGCGGACGGCTTCGAGACGGGCGACGTCCAGGGCGGGCTCCTGCCCCACCTTGATCTTGATGATCCGGTAGCCCTCTTCAATGAAGCCCCTGCACCTCCGGGCCATGTTCTCGGGCGTATCGAGGCCGGCCGTGATATCCGTTTCGAGACTCGTCCTGTCGCCTCCCAGAAGCCGGAAAAGCGGGAGGCCGGCCGCTTTTCCCAGGATATCGAGCAGCGCCATATCGTAGGCGGCGACGATGCTGGGATTGGTGTGGAGAATCGTTCCGATTTCCTTGAGGATCGCCTCGATCGCCAGCGGGTCTTTGCCGACGATCATCTCCCGTATGCTTTTGGCCATGGAAAGATTCGTTTCCTGGGTTTCGCCGGTGATGGGCGGGAAGGGACAGGCTTCGCCGACGCCGGCCAGGCCGGCGTCCGTTTTGACACGCACCAGGACATCGTTGGCCGCGTTCATGGTTCCGATCGATATCCGGAACGGCTGGTCGAGAGGAAGGTCGAAGCGGAATATCTCGACGTCGCTGATCCTGAGTTTTCTGGCTTCCGCCAGGGCCTGCCCGAGCTTCGGCGAGGGCGATCCGGAGCGCGGAAGGCCGGCCGCAAAAACTCCGGTCCCGAGCGTCATCAGGAACTGCTTCCTTGTCAAACTCATGACTTCACCTCCCGGCCGTTCTGTCCGCTGAAATTGTATGAGAAATCCGCGCGGCGCGCAAGGAGAACGGGCGATGCCCCCGCGCGGCCGAAAGGAAGACGGGATCCCTTTTCGGATTCGAACGCGGAGTCCCCGTCATCCAAGAGACGGGACAAAACCTATTCGGAGCCGCCGCGGCGAAAGGCGCGTCCCGAGGCCCGGCGAGGGGCGTCGGGGGAGCGCCCGGAAGCGGCCGCGCGCCCGATTTCGCCTCGAAGGGGGATCGAAGATCAGGACGGCCGTCTCTCCGGATCAAGCCCGCTCCGGTTTCCGCGGGCATGCGAAGCGAAAACCCCGGCGCCGCAGAGCACGGCGAAGATGAAGAACGCGATTTTCGCGCTTTTCAAAAAGAGGGGGTACGATTCCGGCGTGATTTTCACCTGTCCCATGACGACGGCGAAGATCATCATCGTGATGCCCAGGCTGAGCATCTGGCCCGTCAGGCGCATCGTTCCCAGCGAAGCCGAAGCGACTCCATAATGCCGCTTCTCCACAGAACCCATGACGGCATTGGTGTTGGGCGATGAGAAAAGCCCGAAGCCGAAACCGAGGAAGACGAGGCTGGTGATGATTAAAGCAAAGGGGCTCGACGCCTTAAGAAAGAGGAGGAGGAAAAGCCCGGCGCTGCTCATGGCCATCCCGGCCGAGGCGAGAATCCGGGGCTCGATCCTGTCGGACAGCTTCCCGGTCACCGGAGAAAAGAAAGCCATGACGACCGGCTGGGCGATGAGGACCAGTCCCGCCTGGCGCGGGGAGAGGCCCTTGACATACTGCAGGTAAAGGCTGAGGAGGAAGCCGACGGCGGCGGTAGCCGAGTAATTAATCAGCGCGGCGAGGTTGGAAAAGGCGAAAACGCGGTTTTCCTTGAAGAGGCGGGCGTCGAGGAGGGGGCTGGGCGTTTTCATCTCCCATTTCGCGAACGACGCCAGGAGAATCAGCGCGGCGGCGGTCAGGCCGGCTCCGAGCGCGGACGGAAGGCGGGACAATCCGTACATCAAGGCCGCGAAACCGGCTCCCAGGAGCACGGAACCCGTTTTATCGAAGCTCTCCCCGCGGGCTTCGGCCCACTCACCCTTGAGTCCCCGGATGATCAGGGCCAGAGGTATGAGGCCCAAAAAAACATTGGCCAGGAATATGCTCCGCCAGCCCCATTGCTGAGTGAGGATCCCCCCGAAAACCGGACCCAGGGAAAGCCCCGTATAAACCGCGGCCGTGTTGATTCCCAGGGCGCGCCCCCTTTCCCCGGCGGGATAGATCGAGGTGAGAATGGCCACGCTCGTCCCGAAAATCATGGACCCGCCGACCCCCTGGATGCCCCGGGAAACGACGAGCCCCATCGCCGACCGGCTCAGCGCGCAGAGGAGAGACGCGATGCAAAACAGGCCGATGCCGGCGGCGAATATCTTCCGGCGGCCCATGATATCCGCCAGCCGGCCGAACGGAACGAGGAACATGGCGGCGGCCAATATATAGGAGGTGGCCACCCAGCCCAGGGAGATGGCCGACAAGGAGAACTCCCCGGCGACGGACGGCATCGCCAGGTTGAGGGATGAACCCATGAACGGAGTCAGGAAAGCGGCGAGTGAAGAGGCGACAAGGGCGATTCTTCTGTTGCGCGCGGTCTCGACGGCTTCCATGGTTGAATTCCTAGCACTATATCTTAGCCCAAATCGGGACACAATACCCATTTACCCTATTTCGTTTGAGATTTTTTTTCCTCTCAAACAGTCCCTTAGATAAAGGAAAAAACCGCAGATCCCCATGCCAAGAATCGCGCGGCTCATCATTCCCGGGATTCCCCATCACGTCATTCAACGGGGCAATCGCCGCCAGCAAGTCTTCTTCTCTGACGAAGACAAGTTGGTTTACCTTAAAATCCTCAAGGACCAAGGAAAAAAGAAAGGGCTTCGATTTTGGGCATACTGTTTAATGGATAATCACGTGCATCTCATCGCTGTCCCCGGATTCAGGGACAGCCTCAGCCGCGCCATGAGTGAGACTCATCGCCGCTATACGAATTTGATTAATATCCGCGAAAACTGGAAGGGGTATTTGTGGCAAGGCCGGTTCCTTTCCTTCCCGCTCGGTGACGCGCATCTCCTTGCCGGAGCTCGATATATTGAGCGGAATCCTGTTCGAGCCGGACTTGTGCAAAAGCCCGAAGATTACGTCTGGTCAAGCGCCGGGTCTCATGTCCGTAAAATCAAGGACGATGTCATATCCGACGACGATCCGTTCGGAACGCTGGAGGACTGGGCCGATTTCCTCCAACAGGATGAGACGAATGATGCGGACTTGTTCCGCAGGCACACTCGAACAGGGCGGCCCCTTGGCGACGACGCCTTCATCCGGCGGCTTGAAGAAGCAACTGGCCGTATTCTGTTCGTGCGAAAGCCGGGACGAAAGCCTGTGAAATAGGGTAAATGAGTATTGTGTCCCGCTTTTAAATGATATAATTTTGGGGACGGGCTGACCGGTCCAAACCGGGCCCGAATAGATGGAGAGCCAAATGACCAAGTCCCCTGCCTTCACCGAAAACGCGCTGAAAATACTGAAAGCCCGCTATTTCCTCAAGAACGAAAAAGGCGATTTTCTGGATAAATCGCCCGCCGATCTTTTCAAACGCGTAGCCGCCTACATCGCCTCGGCCGAGCCGACCGCGGGCGACCGGGCGAAATGGGAGGAACGCTTCTACGACGTCATGATGGCCCGCGATTTCCTTCCCAACAGCCCGACGCTCACCGGAGCGGGGCGCGACATGTGCCTCTCCGCCTGTTTTGTCCTGCCCATCGAGGACTCCATGGAATCCATCTTCGACACCGTCAAAAACGCCGCCCTCGTCCACAAGGAAGGCGGCGGCACGGGCTTCGACTTCAGCCTCCTCCGGCCCAAAGGAAGCTTCGTCCGCAAGACCCAGGGCGTCGCCTCCGGCCCCGTCTCTTTCCTCAAGGTGATTGACGCCGCCACCGAAGCGGTGAAGCAGGGCGGCACCAGGCGCGGCGCCAACATCGGCATCCTCCGCGTCGACCATCCGGACATTGAAGAATTCATCTCCATGAAAAAGGACGGGAAAACTCTCGGCAATTTCAATATCTCGGTGGCCATCACGGACGAGTTCATGGACGCCGTGAAAAAAAACGGGACGTTCCCGGTTTTCAACCCTTACCTCCGAAAAAGGACCGGCAGGAAAAAAGCGCGCGGGATCCTGAAGATGATCGTCGACTGCGCCTGGGCGGTCGGCGACCCGGGGCTCATTTTCATCGACCGGATCAACGCCCACAATCCCACCCTTCCCCTCGGCCCCATCCGCGCGACGAATCCCTGCGGCGAGCAGCCGCTCCATGAATACGAATCCTGCAACCTGGGATCCATCAACCTCGTGAATTTCCACAGCGCCGGCAAAGCCGATGATTTCGACTGGGAGCGTTTCTCCGACGTCATTTCCGGCGCCGTCCGGTTCCTGGACGACGTCATCGACGTCAACAGGTACCCGCTCCCCCAAATTGAGCATATGACGAAGGCTAACCGCCGCATCGGCCTCGGCGTCATGGGCTGGGCCGATCTCCTTATCCGCCGGGGGCTCAAGTACGATTCGCAGGAAGCCCTGCGCTTCGCCGAGAAGCTGATTGCGTTCATGCGCGAAAAAGCCGACGCCGAATCGCGGAATCTGGGCGCCGCCAAAGGCAGCTTCCCGAATATCGAACGGTCCGTTTACAGGAGAACGGAGCGCCGCAACGCCACGGTCCTGACCATCGCCCCCACCGGGACGATCTCGCGCATCGCCGGCTGCTCCTCGAGCATCGAGCCCGTCTTCGCGTTCGAGTTCGTCTCCAAGATCCTGGACGGCGAGATCAGGGACCTTCACCCGATCTACGAGGAATGGAAAACAAAAAACCCGGACCGGCCGCTCCCCGATTATTTCGTGACGGCTCACGACATCGCGGCCGAGGGCCACATCCGGATGCAAGCCGCCTTCCAGAAGTCCGTGGACAACTCCGTGTCAAAGACGGTCAACCTGCCGCACACCGCCCAGCCGGAAGACATCGAGAGAGCGTATCTTCTAGCCTACGAACTCGGCGCGAAAGGGATCACCGTCTACCGGGACGGGTGCAAAGCCGAACAGGTCCTTTACAAAACGCCGCCGGGAGCCAGGCTTCTGCCGCAGGAACGGCCGCGCTCTCTTCCGTCCATCACCGACAAGATCAAGACGGGTTTCGGCAACCTCTACATTACGATCTCGTTTTACGACGGCAAACCGTTCGAGGTCTTCGCCAGTATCGGGAAAAGCGGCTATTCAACCATGGCCGACGCCGAAGCGCTGGGGCGGCTGATCTCGCTGGCGCTCCGGAGCGGCGTCGATCCCAAGGAACTCATCTACCAGCTCAAGGGGATCGGCGGCGCGGAGCCGATCTTCACGGAGGGCGGGCTCGTGCATTCCATCCCGGACGCCATCGCCAAGGTCTTGGAACGGCACCTGGGAGAAGTCAAAAACAACCCGCTGGATCTGTACAAGAACGTCTGCCGGATGTGCGGCGCGACGTTGCCGGACGAAAAATGCCCCACCTGCCCCAACTGCGGGTGGAACAAGTGCTCCTGATCCCCGCCATCCGATTTTTCGGGCGGGGGCGGCCGGCCGCGGCGCCTTATTCACGAATCACGCATCAGTAAACGGCGCGGGACGCCGCCCGCGCTGCGACGCGCTCGCCGGGCACGGAGGCTCCCGTTCAATCCGCCGCAGGCAGCGGGCTCCATTTCGCCTCGTTTTTCTCCTCGACAATGGCCTTGCCGCTGAATTCATAAAAGGATTTATAGTTATAGGTCCAGCCGAGATAGGGGGAATCTCCCCCGGAGTGAGTGGTGATGAAAAAGCGGTGCGAGAGCGAGCCGAACCGCAGGGCGACGTCGGCGGCCGCAGCCGGTTTGCCGCTGCTTGGATCCGCCGGAATCCAGCCGAAGGGCGGCAGGTAAACCTGGACCCAGCGGTGATAGACGTCGTCGATCGAACCCTCATCCCCGCGGACGACAATGCCCGCTTCATACCGGGCGGGCAGCCCGGCGGCCCGGGCCAGGGCGATGAAACAAAAGGCGAATTCCGAGCATGAGCCGGTGCCGCGCTTGAGGATCGTCGGGGCGGCGTTCCAACCTCCCGTCATCTGGTAGGCAATGTTAAAATGCAGGTATTTATGGATCTTGAACGCGATCCAGAAGGGATTCTTTTCATCACCGACGATCGTTTTGACCAGCGTCCCGATGTACGGGTCGGTCGTTTTCAGCTTGGAGCCATCCTGGAGATATTTCTGCCGGATATCGGCGGGGATTTTGTCCAGGGATTCGACCCATTCCGGAAGGATGAAATAGTTGACGTCCTTCGTCTCCACCTGAACGGTGTAAGCCAGGGAAAGTTCCTTCATCGCCGGGATATTGCCTTCGAGGAGGGCGAATTTCTGGCCCCATGCATCCGTGACGAAAACCGGCCGGGAAGGCTCGAAGGCCAGCGGCTGGATGAATTTTTGATGGACGTCTTCGACGCCGACGCAGGCATATATTTTTCCATTGACCTCGTTCGATGGACCGCGGTTGATGAGCTTGTCCTCGAACCGGAGTCCGCGACGGTGCGGCTTTCCGGCGTAAAACGGCTCCGCTTTAAAGGAGGCGTCGATCCGATAGAGCACCCGCTCCTCGAAATCGACGACCCAGATGTCGTTTCCGGCTTTGACGATTCCGGCCGGATACGGCCCCGGCGAGGGAAGGAATCCGAAGATCTCGCCGTCGCGCGTGGCCGCGCCGATCAGGTTTCTCTGGCGTTCGGTTATCCACAAATACTTGCCGTCGTCAAAGATGCCCGTCGCGTCCATTCCGGCCCCCATGGGAAATGTCCGAATTTCGGTGCCGTCCGAAGGATCCATTTTCAAGAACTTGTTCTGCGACGTCGCCCAGAGAGCTTTTCCATCCCAGCCCAGGCCGGTGACTTCGGCCTCGAGGTCGGCCGACAGGACTAGATCGGTTTTATTTTTATGCGGGAGAAAATGAAGAATCCGCTTATTGCCTCTATCGCTGATCCATAGGCCGTCGGCGTCCGCGGCGATTCCCAGCGGCTGGTCGCAGGGCAGCGGCATGGAATTGACGATTTTCCTTTCGGCCAACGAAAAAGTGTGGAGCTTTCCGGTCGCCCTGTCGGCGATCACGAGATTATCCTTAAAAAGAGCCATGCCGAACGGTTGTTCGAGCGGAAGAGGATACTTGTCCGCGTACTTCCCGATCTCGGCGAAGGCAACGATCGGCAAAAAAAGGAATAAAAAGATTTTTTTCATTGTGGCCCTCCGTGCGCTATTCTATAACAAACTTCGGCGAGGGAACACCTAAATGGGGGACACAATACTCATTTACCCTAATTCCTCGACTCTCTTTCCGGCCTATCGGAGCCCGACGACCCTCATATCCCGGTGTCCGCAGACCTTACTTCTTCCCTTAATTCATGAAGACCAAAGCCCTAAAAGAAATAGGGTAAATGGGTATTGTGTCCCACTTTGGCAGGGTAAGAAGCGGGGCTGCAAGGACCGTGATGGACTTTAGATCAGAAAGCGCCGAGCTGGCAGTGCTTGATTTTGACATTCAGGCGGCTGGCGAAGAATCCGGCCTGAGCCCTGACAAGGCCGAAGCGTGCGGCCAGAGTCCAGGCCGCGGAACAGGAAAGGCTCCCGTCCGGATCGAGGGACGAGCGTATGGCCTCCTTGAAGCCCTCGGGCATCGTCATTTCCTTCCAGCCGCCGGTCTCCCATGCCTTGGCGTGGCCGGGAAATCCGAAAAGCCCGAGCTGACAATGGCTGAGGTGAACGCCCAGGGAATCGGCCGCTCCGCCCACGGCGAGCGGAGTGATCCCCTTGGCGTCGGCGAGAACGAAGGCCCTGACGCAATCAAGGCGGTCATCTTTCAATTCGGCCCTAATCGAGTCGGCCAGAGCGGGATCGACGGCACGGACATCGGTCATATTCTTGTCTTTAAGCGCCATCTCTGCTCCTTTCCAGAATTCCAGCATTCGGAATTCCGGGATACAATACCTATTTACCATGATTACGCCGCGAATATCGAGGACATAATTCCCTTCGTGAAATAGGGTAAATAGGTATTGTGTCCCCCTAATGCGGGCGGTATGTTATAATTGCGGCTCGAAAGCATCTCCGAACGGCCCGGCCTAAAGAGGGGGGTGTCGCTCTCTCCATGGTCCGCCGTCGCAGCGCCGGCCAAGCAGGCGCCGGCCGAGGTCGATGCGGAAACGCTTCGGCCGCCCGTATTTGGAAAGGAGAGATCATCATGCGTTTCGGACGATTCCCTTTCTTCATGATAATCCTTGGACTATTGATCATGGCCGTGCCCTGCTTGGCCGCGCCCCTATCCCGCCAGGGCGCGCAAGCGCCCATCGAATTCAAGGACGGCGCCGGGAATGCCGTCAAGCTGGCGAGGCTCCCACAGCGACTGGCCATTGTCGGCCGCGGCCCCCAGTACCTGCTTCATCTTCTCTATATGTTCCCCGAGGGACCGGAGCGCCTGGCGGGCATGGAGCAGAGGGGCCGCATATCGAGCGATTTTCTCTCGGCGCTTTTCCCCGGGATCGACGGCAAGCTCACGCTCCTCCCCAACCCGGGCCCTGAATCCATCGCCGGTCTCCATCCCGACCTGGTCCTGATGAAAGGCTCCCAGTCCATCCCCCTGGCGGAGGCTCTGTCCAAAGCCGGCATTCCGACCGTTTATCTGAGCCTGGAGACACCCGAAGAATACTACGGGGACATCTCCAACCTCGGCGCGATCCTGGGGAATCCGAAGCGCGCTGAAGAGATCATCGCTTTCTACAAAGCCGATGTCAGCCGCGTTGAAAAGGCCATGGCCGGCCTCGGCGACGGGGAAAAGCCTTCCGTCCTTGTGGTCATGGGAAGCATGAGGAGCGGGAAATATGCCGTGCGCGTGCCGGCTCAAGCCTGGATGCAGACCTACCAGGTTAAAGCCGCCGGCGGTCGGCCCGTTTGGCTCGATGCCGCCGAACAGTCCGGAGGATGGACCGTCGTAAACCTCGAGCAGATCGCCGCCTGGGATCCCGATCGCCTGATCATCATCGTCTGGTATTCCCTCGACGCTTTGGAGTTCAAGAATTGGCTGGTCGCCGATCCCCAGTGGAAAAAGATCCGTGCCGTGGCCGAAGGCAGGGTCAACTACTTCCCGTCCGACTTCTATGGATGGGACACCCCCGATGTCCGCTGGTCGCTGGGGCTGACATGGATGGCGGCGAACCTTCATCCCGCGCGAATGAAGGATTACGGCATCGAGGAAGAAATATACAGCTTTTACAACAAGCTCTATGGCTTGAGCCGGGAGAAGATCCGGACTAAAATCCTTCCGAAGGTCAAGACCGATTTTCGCTGATCGACGCCGATAAAAAAAATCAATAAAATGGATGATGCAGGCGAAAAAGAGAAGCGGGCCGGCCGGCGTCTCTGGACTATCGCCGCAGTCGTCTTTTCCTTGCTCGTCCTGTCGATTTTTATCGGTCGTTATCCCAGGCCTTTTCTGACGCCTCTCTCCGCGCTGATCGACAACGAACTAGCCCGAAGCCTCGTTTTCCATCTCCGCCTCCCCCGCATACTGATGGCTTTTCTCCTGGGGACCGTCCTTTCGGCATCGGGCGCCGTTTTCCAGATGATTTTCCGCAATCCACTGGTTGATTCAGGCTTTTTGGGCGTTTCCCAGGGCGCCGCTTTCGGCGCCTCGCTCGGAATCATCTATCTGGGCGGCACGGCTCTCGGCGTCCAAGCCACTGCCGCCGCTTTCGCCTTTCTCGGCCTGGCCGCCAGTTATTTCATCGCCCGACGCATCCGCTGGGGCGATTGGGTCTTCAGGCTTGTTCTCGCGGGGATTTCGGTCGCCGCCCTTTTCTCAGCAGGTACCGGAATTCTCAAATACCTGGCCGATCCCCTCAAACACCTCCCCGATATCACGTTCTGGCTGCTCGGCGGCCTATGGGCCGTGACCTGGCCAGATTTCTGGCAGGTCCTGCCGGTCGCCGGAGCGGGACTGGCGGTCATGTTTCTCATGCGCTGGCGGCTCAACCTGCTTTCCATGCGGGACGAAACGGCGTTCTCCCTGGGCCTTGCACCGGGACGCGAGCGGATCGTCCTCCTCTCGGCCGCGGTCGCCGCGACCGCCGTTCTCGTCTCCAAGGCCGGCCAGGTGACCTGGGTCGGTCTGATCATCCCCCACATCGCCCGCCGTGTCGTCGGCGCGGACGCCCAGCAGATGGTCCCCGCTTCCATATTTATCGGAGGAATCTTCGTCCTCTTTTGCGACGACCTGGCCCGCGCCGTCCTTTCGGGAGAAATTCCTCTCGGGATCTTGACATCGCTTTTCGGGACGGTGATTTTCATCGTGCTTCTCTCCACGCGGAGGTTGAGGCTCAAAGCATGATAAGCGCGAACATGATATCGATCAAGAACCTGTCCTTCACTTACTCGGAAAGGGGGCCCGATGTCCTTCGCGGCATCACACTCGAAATCGGCGCCGGAAACATCTGCGCTCTGCTCGGCCCGAACGGCTCCGGGAAGACGACTCTTCTCAACCTGATCCTGGGCTGGCTCCGCCCGAAGACGGGCAGGATCGAGATCGAAGGCCGGAATGGAGAGGATCTTTCGCGCCGCGAGATGAGCCGGCTCGTCGGATTCGTCCCTCCGGAGGAACCGCTCGGATTCGAACTCAGCGTTTTAGAGTATGTGCTATTGGGCCGGGCGCCCTATCTTGGGTTTTTCGAGACGCCGGGAGCAGAGGACAGGCTGGCTGCCTGGGCGGCGCTTGAAACGGCGGGAATCCAGGCGCTCGGCGGCCGGGCGCTGCCCACGCTCAGCGCTGGAGAAAAGCAGCTCGCCGCGGTCGCCCGGGTGCTGGCCCAGGATCCATCGATTTTCCTCCTCGACGAGCCCATGTCCCATCTTGATCTGGCCAACACGCAGAGAACCTGTTGGACAATTGAATCTCTTCGCGACCAGGGGAAGACCGTCCTCTTCACCACGCACGATCCGAATATCGCATCAGCCGCGGCGGACATCGTGGTCATGCTCCTCAGGGGGAAAGTCGTCGCCATCGGTCCGGTCGGCGAGACTCTCACGGCGGTCAATATCAAGTCAACGTACGGCGTCGATGCCGAAATCCTTGAGGGCAACGGTCGTCCCGTCATCCTCACCCGCCTCCGCCGCCGATAAATGTGGGACACAATACCCATTTACCTTATTTCTTCCCGTTTTTGATAAGCCCTTAATCAGCCGTTGGGATTCCCTGCTTCACGCTAACATCAAAGTCATGGAATTACCTTCGCCCCACGATTGCCCGCGGTTAAGATCCGAGTGCGCTTGAGAGAACCTGAGCATCCATGTTATATATAGCCGCCGCATGGAAATACGGTGAATGCGTATTATGTCGCCTCAGAATCAACGGCTATTCCGCCTCGATTGTGCCCTCCGCCGTGTCATGACAAATAGGGTAAACGTGTATTGTGTCCCACATTGTCAGCTTGCGGAAATAGGGTAAATGGGTAATGTGTCCCGCTTTAAAGGACCTTCGTTTCACCGGCCTTCAAGGTGATCTTGAGCCGGATCTGGCCTTTGCGCCACTCCGCCTGTGCGGGGGCCTTGCCCGGGTTGGTCACATAGACGGATCCGCCGGGGACAGCCTCGATCCGCAGCCCGGCTCCCGGCACGGGCCCTGATGCTTTCAACGATCCCACGGCTTCGAGGACGACGCCCTCAAGCCCGTCTCCCTGAAGTGCGAAAGTCCATCCCTCGCCGCTCAAATTGCTGATACCCGGGAATATTGGAATCTCTTCGCCCGCCTTCACGGCAAAGAACGCCCCGTCCCTGCAGGGTTTTTCCTCGAAATTGACCCAGGCGAGATAGTTGCCGGCGAGGGCGGCACGGACGCCCTCTCCCGTCCCGGCCAGGACGAGCGGATTCCCCTTGATATCTCCATGTTTCTGGCCGGGGCAGATAAGGGTCGTCAACTCTCCGATGAGAGCGCCCTTGGAAAAGGATTTCACTCCATCCTGCACGCTGAGCTCGAGGTCGTCGGCGATGGCGTGCCACACCCTGAAGTAATGGCGGTTCGTGTAGCGCGTCGCGCCGCTTCCCTGGAAAAAGAGGCTCATGCGGTCATCGATATTAACCCAGGCCGGGCGATCCAGGGAAAGCACGATGTCGTCCTCGGGATTGCGGGTCGGGAAGCCGAAAAACGTTTTCTCTCCGCCCGGATAATACAGCGTGCGCCGGGCCTTGCCGTCTGCCCCGGCACAGGCGAATTTTTCATTGATGATGTGAAGGTATCCCTGCCTCAACGATTCGACCGTGATGTCTTTCCGCGCGAAAAGCCGCTCAACGACCAGGGTGTTTCCGTCGGGAAACGACGCGAAAAAAACCTTGCGGGCGACGCTTCCCTGGGCCAGGCGCTGGCTCAGCACGGCCGACGCCCTGTCGCTTCCGTTCCAAACGCGGAGCCCGGCGTTTTCCTCGCTCGCCGGATGATCGCGGACGACGATCGATGCCAGCATCGAGCCGCGCGCCGACCCGACAAGCTCCAGTCCGTCGTTGCCCAAAGGCATGACCATGGTCTGGTTGCGCCAGCTCAGGCTCACCTGTCCCTTGTCATGCTTATGGAAAAGGACGGCCGCGTGCGGATAGTAGCGGACGCCTTTGTTGACCGCCGAAAATTCCTCGGCCGTGCACGGTGTCTCTCCCTCTCCGAACACCCTGTGGAGAAGGTAGGGGAAGGCGAAACCCGATCCTCCGTATTCCGTGACGGCCACCGGATCCTGCTGGGTCGAGCAGATCGCGGCGACCTCCGGATCGCTGATCCTCCCGCGGTTGAGGGTTTGAACCTTTTCGACCCAGTCCAGGGCCGCGCGTTCGAGATAGGCCGCCTCGCGGTCATGCAGCAGCAAATTGGCCACCGCATGCAGGGTCGCTCCCCCCATGTTGAAATACGGCCAGTCCATCCCCTGCACCCGGTGCGCGTTGCCGAGCGCATCGCTCGTCTCCTTGAGCCGGTCGTAAATGTACCGGCGATTCCAGAATAGGTGGGGCGGCGGGGTCTGGCCGAACAACGCGTATTGCAGGGCCGTGGATCCCAGGTAGTTCACTCCCGACCCGAGGTAGCTCGGATGGACGATGGCGTGGTTTTCGGCCATCCCGTCGGGAAGCGTCGTGTAAATGCGCCGGCCGATCTCGGATACGGTCTTGCCGCCGGCGAAGACGAGCTGGTTGTGAGTGTCCTGGGGCATGGCCACGGTGCAAAACAGCCACCAGGCGGTCTGGTCGGCCCACGCCTTGGCCTGCGGATGACGGGGCAGAAGAAGAAGGCCGGACGCCAGGCCCAGACCCGTCCACCCGTTTTCCTCCATCTGGGTGTTGTTGTAAACGCCCGACGGCGGCGGCATCGCGCCGAAACGCTCCATGTAATCCATGTTGATGTTGGCCAGCATCTGGCCGGTCTCGTCGTCCACCATGCCGGGCAGGAGGGCGGCGATGATGTTGAGGTTGTGGATGGTCCCGCTGCACTGGCTTTCGGGGAAGAACCCCTTGCCGCGTTCTCCCCACTTGGTGCCGGCCGGGCCGCGTTCCCACTGCCGCTTGTTTTCGGGGCCGGGCTGGGCCAGGGGCTCTTTCGGCCGGACGCAGTCGGCCGGGCCCGTATCGTGCGTGAAGCACAGGTAGCGCAGGCCCTTGATGGCCGCCTCCCGGAGCTGCTTCCTCGTATATCCCGTCGCCGCCTCATCGTATTCCGGGGAGGTGCTGACGATGGCCATCATCGCCGCCGGCGCGGATGTCTCCAGGCCGTACCAATAGACGCCTCCGAAAAAATGCCCGCAGTTCGGCCGGACCGGCCAATCCTTGAAATAGCTCATCCCGATGGGGATCCATTTCTCGCACATCCGCAGGTAGCGGCGGCTCATCTCGTTCTCCTCCGCGGGCAGCCGGATCGCGTCCGGCGAAAAGCGGATGGATTTATAATCAAAAGCCGGCTTCCGGACGGCTTTCGCTTTCTCCGGAAGAGCGGCCATGTTTCCGGCCGCTGCAATAAAAAACATGGCCAAAAGAATCAGCATCGCTCTTTTTTCTAGGGACATGGTTCCTCCTTTAAATAACAGCCTGCGTGAAACGCGGGAAGGAACGATCGTGGATGCGCTTTGGCGGGGCAGGCATGTCACGCGCTTCATTAAGTCAGAACCGGCGAATATTGTCAATACGTCATCGAAGAAAAATCCATTTGACAACGCTTATCGACTATGATATTTAATTGATATCTTTTTGATATTGATAGGGAGGTATCGATGACAAGCGAAAGACCCGGCAAATCTCTGAACGGGTGGATGATTATTCTGATCCACCTCGCCCTCGCGGCCTTGATGATCTGGCTTTTCGTCGACGCGATCGCCGGCCCGCGCTGGTCCCCGGGACGGATTGCGGCCCTCGCTCTCTTGTTCATCGTCGCCGTTTTGATCATGCCCTTCGGTTATTTCACCCTGCAGCCGAACGAGGCCAAGGTCCTGATCCTGTTCGGCAAGTACAAAGGCACGGTCCGCGAAGACGGTTTTCATTGGACCAACCCCTTCAAGCTCGCCCTGCCCAGGAGCCGCTACACGCTTTCCCTGCGCATCCGCAACTTCGAGGTGGAAAAGCTCAAGGTGAACGACCGGCGCGGCAACCCGATCGAGATCGCCGCGGTCGTCGTCTGGCGCGTGGACAACACGGCCCATGCCCTTTTCGATGTGGACCGCTACGAGCATTACGTCAAGATCCAGAGCGACGCCGCCCTCCGCCACCTGGCGAACTGCTACCCCTACGACCACGGTGAGGAGGAAGAAGTCACTCTCCGCAGCGGCATCGAGGAGGTTTCGTCCGTTCTGAAAAAGGAACTCCAGGAGCGGCTCGCCAAAGCCGGCGTCATTGTCGATGAAACGCGCCTGACGCACCTCGCCTACGCACCGGAAATCGCCGGAGCCATGCTCCGCCGCCAGCAGGCCGAAGCCATCATCGCCGCCCGGCGGAAGATCGTCCACGGCGCCTGCTCGATGGTGGAAATGGCCCTCGAGGACCTGAAGGCGAAAAAGGTCATTGACCTCGACGAGGAGCGCAAAGCGGCCATGGTGAGCAATCTCCTGGTCGTCCTCTGCGGCGAAGCCGAGGCCACGCCCGTGATCAACACCGGCACCCTCTACAAATGAGCTGAGTGAAAGGGATTATGGCCGAGAGAAAATCATTCCTGCTCCGCCTCAATCCGGAGACGTGGGCGGAGCTTGAGCGGTGGGCCGCCGACGAATTCAGGAGCGTCAACGGGCAGATCGAATACATCCTGCACGAAGCGATCCGGCGCCGGCGCGGAAAGAAACCGGCCGGGCGGGAAATCCCGGCGGCCCTGGACCGGCGCGAGGAGGAACCATGAAAAAGGGCGTTTGTCCGAAATGCCAGTCGAAAGAGGTTTACGGCGGCGGCAAGGCCGCGAAGAGTTCGGGTTTTCAAAACAGCAACACGATCCCCGTTACGGGATTCCGGGCGGCCAGCCTGGAAAACTATGTCTGCGGCCGGTGCGGCTACGTCGAAAGCTACATCGCCAAGGAAAAAGACATGGCGGCCATCAAGAAGAAATGGCGCATCGTCATGTGAACGGGCCGCCCCGGGAGCGGCGGACGGAGGCGATGAAACCCATTGCCAATTTCGCGGATTTTGACTATCTTAATCTCTCCGCGAGGATTTTATGAGCGGTACGGATATCGGCTTTCGTAAAGCGCAATCGGCGAAAGCGGAATCCATAATTTTGGAGGAAGGAATAAAATGAACACCATTGAAAAAGCCCTGATGCACGCCCTCTTCGTGCATCTGCATCACAACATCGACAAAGCCATCAACTTCAAGGCCATTGACGCCTTGAACAAGAAAGTCGGCAAGCTGTTTCCCAAGGCCCTCCTCGTCGGGCCGGGCGATGACGCGGCCGCCTTCAAATTTCCCGGCGTCAAGGAGACCTTCGTGGGAAAGATGGAGAGCCATTGTTCTCCCTGCGTCCCCCGGCCGTATGACGCGGCCGCGACGGGCGCCGGAGGCGCCATGCGCGACGTCGTGGCCATGGGCGCCAGGCCCCTTTTCCTCATGAACTTCATCGGCACGCGGCCCCTCAAGGAAAAGGTCATCGTCGGCCCCTGCGGGTTCACGGGCAAATGCACCTGCGGGAAATGCGTCGAGATGACGAGCGGCGATAGGGTCAATTTGATGGTCAAGGGCCTGCGCGACATGTGCAACGCCATGGACGTCTATATCGTCGGCGGCGGATTCTCAACGTCCTTCTCCGATATCGTCCCGGCCGTCGTCGTTTCGGTCTTCGGCAAGCTCGTCTCGTCCAAGCCGCTGACCAAGCCGGCGAAATCCGCCGGCGACCAGATCATTCTCATCGGCCGGACCGGAAACGACGGGAACGACACCCTCTACCGGGCGGGCCTGGTCGACGAAATGCGGCCGGCCGTCGCCCTCTTCAAGGACGAAAGACTGATCATGGAATCGGCCCTGGCCGTCTTCCGCACGGGCAAAATCAAGGCCTGCTCCGACCTGGGCGCGGCCGGAATCGGCGCGGCGGTCTGCGAATCCGCCAGGTACGGCGGTTTCGGCGCGCACGTCGATTTGACGAAAGTGCCGCTCCGCGTCAAGGGCCTATCGCCCGAGGAAATCATGATCTGCGAATCCCAGGCGCGGATGGCCGTCCAGGTGGCGAAAAAAGACGTCGACCTCGTCCTGAAAGCCGCCCGGTCCAAGGGGGCCAAGGCCGAGGTCATCGGCGAAATCAACAAGGACGACAAGGAGGTCTTCGAATACAAGGGCAAGACCGTGGCCGTCATTCCCAACCATCCGACGCAAGCTCAGATGGACGAGCTCTTTAAGGGATAACGCGATGCCGGGCAAAGGGTCGAAATCCGAATACGCCAAGGCCGGCGTGGACTATACCAAGATCGAGCCTTTCAAAATGGCCATGGTGGCCGCCGGCAAGAGGACGCTCAAATTCCCGAACGGGCGGGGCGTTTACATCGAGCCCGAAAGCGTGGGCGCGCACGGCGTCGTTTTCCGCTACCGCGGCGCCAGGTCCTATTACTGGTGCATGACCCAGGAGGGCCTGGGAAACAAGAACTGGATCGCGGAATGGATGTATCAGCGCGCCGGGACCGGGAGGACCTACTACGAAGGGATCGGCATCGACGCCGCTCTCATGGCGGCCAACGACGTGATCTGCCAGGGCGCGCTTCCGGTGATCTATACGGACGAAGTGGCCGCGGGCGACAGCGAGTGGTTCAAGGACGAGAAGAGGAGCCGCGACCTGGCTGAAAGTTTCTACCGGGCCTGCAAGATGTGCGGCATGGCCATGCCGGCGGGAGAATCGCCGGCCCTCCGCTACCTGATCAAGGCCGAGCCGCCCGTGCGGAGCGCGCCCTCCCTTTCCGGATGCGTGACCGGCATCATCGCGCCGCGGAGCCGGATGGTGACGGGAGACAAGCTCTCCGTCGGGGACCGCATCATCGGAGTGCCGTCCTCCGGGCTTCACGCCAACGGGGTTTCCCTGGTGATCAAGCGGGCGCTGGAGCTCAAAAACAAGTTCCTCGAGGTGCTCCCAAACGGGAAAACTCTGGGCGAGGAGGCTCTGATTCCGACGCGCTCCTATGTGGCCCTGGTCGAAGCCCTCCAGGAGAATAAAATCGAGATACATTCCCTGCTTGGCGGAACCGGCGGCGGGATCTCCAAGATCGCCTACGCCAAAAAGCCTTTCACCTATCGCATCAAGAAATGGGTGGACGAGATACCGCCGCTTTTCCGGTTCATGCGCGAAATCGGGGTCGGCTTGAAGGATTGCCTGACGACGTTTAACTGGGGCATCGGCTTCTACATCTACGTGCCCGAAAAGGAAGTCGAACGGACAATCCGGGTCGGCAGGAAAGCGGGCTATGATCTTATCGAGCTCGGCCAGGTCGAGGCCGGAGAGCGCCGCGTCATATTCGAGCCGGAGAAAATCACCCTGCCCGCCATCAAGTGATCATCGAGCCGGCGGCCGGCGCGGAATTTTTTTCAGGGCGGCCGCGGGGGCTTGCTTTCCACGGGCCGTTGGAGCAGGATAATTGACGGGGATAAAACCGGAATCGGTAAAAGACTGAACATGTCTCGTCATCGGGAGGTTCAACAATGAAAACCGCATTCCTCAAAAGACTCCCGCTGGGAGCCCTGCTCCTGCTCCCCGTTTTGAGCTGGGCCCAGGCGCAGGAATCAAAGGCCGTCAAATTCGAGGATTTGAAAACCGTCAAGCTGAACGAGCCGAATAAGAAGCGCGGGCTTCCCGTCATGGAAGCGCTCTCCCTCAGGGCGTCCGTCAGGGAGTGGTCCGACAAAGACGTCGGCCTCCAGGACCTGTCCGACTTGTTGTGGGCCGCGAACGGCATCAACCGCCCCGACGGCAAGCGGACCGCCGCCTCGGCCATGAATGCCCAGGACGTCGATATATACGTGCTCATGAAGGACGGCGCTTATCTTTATGACGCCGCCGGCCATGCGCTTGTTCCTGTGGCCGCGGGCGACCTCCGGTCGCAATTCATGATGTCGCGGCCGCCGGCCAAGCCGGGGCGAGGCGGCCCCGGTGGAGCGGGCGACGGGGGGCAGAAGCCCGGGGCGGCCGGCGGACCGGGGCGGCCGGGCGGTCCCGGAGGACCTCCGTCTCCCGCGCCGATCCAGTTGATACTGGTGTCGGACGTCTCCCGGTTTCCCGGGGGGACGCCCGAACTCAAACTTGAATGGGGAGCCATAGACGTCGGGCTCGTATCGCAGAACATCGCGGTTTTCTGCGCCGGAACCGGCATGGTCACGCGTCCCCGCGCCTCTATCGACAAGGACAAGATCAAGGCTCTCCTGAAGCTTCAAGAGACCCAGCACCCGTTCTTGAACCATCCCGTCGGCTACCCCAAATAAGGGGACACAATACCTATTTACCCTATTTCTCCGCCCACGCCGCGGCTTAGCCGAGCGAAAGGTCCCGTTGCCGTTGTCATCCCGTATGCGGGGACTCGTAAAGAGTTAAAGGACCCGCGGCCGGATGCTGCCATGTTTTTTCCTCAAGCACGCGGGTTTTAACTATCCCTTGAAGTCCGCGCCGCCTAAAATTCTTTTTTTCCTCATGCCGGGGGGCTTTTTTTAAATGACCGGATGCGGCATCATCTCATCATTCCGGCGGCGGGAAAGCAAGAAACCCTTTTCCAAATTAGGGTGGATAAGCACTTTGTCCCCGATGATTAGTCCATTTATGCGATGGGGGGGCAGAAGGATCCCTCTTAGAAATAGGGTAAATAGGCATTGTGTCCCGGTTTATTTACGCAAGAATCGTCCGACATAATCCCGGGCTTCCTCGATTCCGAGAACCCTGGAGAACAAGTAAAACAGGACGAGCGCGACCGCTCCGCAGACGGCGACGCTTCCGGCTCTGATCAGGAAAGAAGACCCCAGCGGCTCGAAAAGAAAACGATGGAGAAGCCAGGCGGCCGCACCGCCGGCGACCGATGCGACGGTCAGCGCCCCAAAGAAGCGCAGAAGGTTCCCGAGCGGATAGGCGCCGATCTTCTTCGGCAAGAGGGCGATGAGGATCCCGATGTTGAGGACGGCGGCGACGGTCGTGGACAGGGGAAAAGCCATGAACCCGAGGACCCACATCAGTGTCGCGTTCATGGCGATATTGAGGCCGATGGAAGCGAAACTCGCATACATGGGGGTCTTGGCGTCCTTATGGGCGTAATAAACGGCGGCGACGTTCCGCAAAGCGGCCATGAAAGGGATGCCCAGCGTATACAGAACAAGAGCCCCGGCCGTCGCGGCCGTGTCTTCCGCCGTGAACCTGCCCCTCTGGTAGATGATCCGCGTGATGGGATGGGCCAGGAAAGCGATCAGGGCCGATGTCGGGACGGTCAGAAAAAGGACCATTTTCAACGAATCCGTGAGAGTCGCGCGGATGGAGGCCACGTTATTGTCCAGGACAAGTCTGGAAAGCGACGGGAGGGCCACGGTCCCCACGGCGATTCCGAACAGGCCGAGCGGCAGATGCATAATCCGGAAGGCGTAATCGAGCCAGCTCACGCTTCCCTGCTCGAGGGGCGTGACGAGTATCGTGTTGACGAGGACGTTGATGCGCGTGCCGGCGAGCCCGATGGCCACCGGGATGAAAAGCGCCATGACACGGCGGAACTGGGGATCGCGGAAGCTCAGCACGAAACTGTGGCGAAAACCCTTCCGCCGGACGAGCGGCATCTGCACGAGGAACTGCATCAGTCCGCCGGCGAGAACGCCCAGGGCCATGCCGAAGGCGGGATTCTTGCCGCGCGCCGCATACCAGCCATAGGTCAGGAGGGGGACGAGGATGGAGAAAAGGTTGAAGAAGGCGGGGGCCAGGGAAGGCACGAAAAAGGACTTCTCCGTGTTGAGGTAGCTCATGGCCCAGGCGGCGAGGCTGACAAAAATCAAAAAGGGAAAAAGGACGGCGCTCAGGTCGGCCGTCAACTCGACTTTGCCCGGTACTTTCCCGAATCCGAAGGCGATCCACTTGGCGAGATAAGGAGAAAGGAAATATCCGGCGAGCGCGACAACGCCGGTCACGACGAAAAGGACGTTGAAAATATTGGAGGCCAGCCTGTTCTGGGCTTCCTTGCTTTTGACTTTTTCCGCGGTGAGGACCGGGACAAAGGCCGCGGAGAGAGCCGTCTCGGCAAAGAGGTCCCGGAGCAGGTTCGGGATGCGGAAGGCGACTTTGAAGGCGTCCATGGCGGCGCCGGCGCCGAAGAGATGGGCGAAGACGGACTCGCGCACCAATCCCATGACGCGGCTCAATGCCGTGCCGATGGTGAACGACCTCACGCCCCGGGAGATATCTTCCATGATTTATGCGGGGCGCCGTCTGTCAGAGTGAATTCGGGACATTCAGGGCTTACCCCGTTCATCCGGGAATTATATGTGGATTGAGCCGCCGCCGCAAGCCGCACGGGCGGGAGATCCGCTCCTCCGCCATTTCCCCGTCGCGCCCCTTGGCGGGGCTCAGCGACCCGCCTGCAGCTTCCTCCCCGGCCGGCGCGACCGGGGCCGGCGGCAACTTCCGGCTACTTGCCCGCCTCCGAATGACTTCCGGCTCCGGACGCCCGGCCCGCCGGAGTTTGGAAGTGCCTTTTCCGGAAATACAGCGCGACGTTGACCAGGCCTATCATGACCGGCACCTCGACCAAGGGGCCTATGACCGCGGCGAACGCCTCCCCCGAGTCAATCCCGAATACGGCCACGGCCACGGCGATGGCCAGCTCGAAATTGTTGCTCGCCGCCGTGAAGGACAGCGTCGCGGCTTTTGGATAGTCCGCGCCCGCCTTGCGGCTCAAGAAAAATGACGCAAGGAACATGACGACGAAATAGACGAGGAGCGGCACCGCGACGCGCAGGACATCGAACGGGATTTTGACGATGTATTCGCCCTTGAGGGAGAACATGACGATGATTGTGAACAGCAGCGCGATGAGGGTTATCGGGCTTATGCGCGGGATGAATTTCGTTTCATACCAGGCGCGGCCTTTGAATTTGAGAAGGCTGAATCGCGTCAGCAGGCCGGCCAGGAAAGGAATGCCGAGGTATATGAAGACGCTTTCCGCGATCTGGCGCATCGTGACATCGACCGCCGTCCCGGCAAGTCCGAGCCAGGTCGGGAAAACGGTGATGAAGACGTAGGCATAGGCAGAAAAGAACAGCACCTGGAAAACCGAGTTGAAGGCCACAAGTCCGGCGGCGTACTCCCTGTCTCCCTGGGCCAGATCGTTCCAGACGATGACCATGGCGATGCAGCGGGCCAGCCCGATCATGATGAGGCCGTACATGTACTCCGGCTTATCGCGGAGAAAAACGACGGCCAGGGCGAACATCAGGAGCGGTCCGATGATCCAGTTCTGGACGAGGGACAGGACGAGGACCTTGATGTTTTTAAAGACGTCGCCGAGTTCCTCGTACTTCACCTTGGCCAGCGGCGGATACATCATCAGGACAAGGCCGACGGCGATGGGGATGTTCGTCGTCCCCGACTGGAATCCATTGATGAATCCGACGACCGCCGGGACGAAATATCCCAGCCCCACGCCGACGGCCATGGCGGAAAAAATCCAGAGCGTCAGATACCTGTCGAGGAACTTGAGACGTGCTTTTCCAGGCGACATGCCGATTCTCCTTTCCCTCTCTTCAACTCATGAACAGAAGATGGAATCCGATGCCGATGATCAGAATGCCGGCGGCCTTCTGGATTATCGAATGGGCCTGGCGCAAGCCCTTCGATTCAAGAAGGCCCCTGGCCGCGCCGACCGATGTCCCGGCGATGAGCACAAGGACCGAATGTCCCAGGGCGTAAATGAACAGCAGGAAACCTCCATAAAGGACGTTCCCTTTCCCTGCCGCGAAAGCCAGGAGGACGGCCAGAATGGGAACGGCGCACGGCGTTGATACGGCTCCGAAGAGAAGTCCCAGAAGGAAAGCCCCGAGATAGCCCTTCCTGTTCACCTTGAGGCCGGCCGCGGGGGAATAATTCCATTGGAACAGGCCGAGCAGCTGTAGCCCCATGACGAAGCATACTCCCGCCACGGCATACTGCCAAAAAGAGCCGATGTCCCCGAACATCCGTCCAAGCAAGGCCGAAATGAGTCCCAGGACCGTGAAGGTCGCGGCCAAGCCTAGAACAAAAAAAAGCGAAAAGGCGAAAGACCGTCGAAAGGAAGCCGTTTCCCTTCGGCCGGCGACGAGGCCCATGAGGAGCGGGATCATGGCCAGGACGCAGGGATTGAGGGCCGTGGTCAAGCCGCCGAGGAACACGGCCGCGGGCGCAAGCCAGGGATTGGACTGGAGCAGGATCGAAATGTCGCCGAAAAGGCTTTCCATCCGCTCTCCGATCAACTCACGCCGAGCTTCTTCAGGAGTTCGACGATGTCCTCCTTGGCGAAAAACCCGACGTGCCGGAAGATCTCGTTCCCTTTCTGGTTCACGAAGACTTGCGTCGGGATCAGCTGGATCCCGTATTTTCGGGCGGGCTCGGCATCTTTCCAGACGTCATAGAAAACGACCTGGACCCGTCCGGCGTAAGACGCGGCGATCTCCTTCATGATCGGCTGCATCTTCTTGCAGGGGATGCATCGGTCGGCGCCGAGCTCTATGAACGTCACCTTGAATCCGGCGAAGTCGACGTCCAGCCGGGTCGTGACCAGGACTTCGCCCTTGACCGCCGAGATCGGAGGCCCGGATTGATCCGCCGCCGGATTCCCGGCGAAGCCTAATGGGCCGGCGGCCGTAAGCAGTGTCAAAGCCAGTAAAAAACGTGGTTTTACGTTTTTTTTCAATGTTCGATCTTCCTTCCGTTCAAGGCTCTATCTCGCCGCATATTCAAATCCGCCGTTTCAGGAGGCGGCCGCTTCATGGATCCAGGCCTTGATATCCTCGAGCTTCGGGATCTTTCCCGAGCACTTGACCTCGCCGTTGATGACCAGACCGGGCGTCGCGAGGATTCCGTAGGCCATGATCTTTTTAATATCCGTGACTTTTTCGACGTCCGCGGAGACGTTCAGCTCGGCGAGAGCGGCATCGACCCGTTTTCCAACCTCTTTACACTTCGGGCATCCCATTCCGAGAACTTTGATTTCCACCAGATCCTCCGAATCGAAGTTATTTTCCTCAATGCGTCCATGCGCCGAACAAGAGTCCGGCCAGCGTGGCCGTGACGACGACCAGGGCAATGTAGACCAGCGTCTTTTTCGTGCCCATGATCCTGCCGATGACGATCATGCTCGGAAGGGAGAGGGCCGGTCCGGCCAAAAGGAGCGCCAGCGCCGGCCCCTGGCCCATGCCGGAGCCGAGCAACCCTTGAAGGATGGGGACTTCGGTCAGCGTCGCGAAATACATCAGCGCTCCCGAGACGGAAGCGAACAAATTGGCGAGCAAGCCGTTCCCACCGACGAGCCCCGCGACGACCGAGCTCGGGAAGATCCCCTCGTGACCCGGGCGGCCCAGGAGGAACCCGGCCAGCATCACCCCCCCCAGGAGGAGGGGGAGGATCTGCTTGGCGAAGGCCCATGTCGAGGATGTCCACTCCTTGAGTTCGTCTTTCGTAAACCACCCGGCGATCATCCAAACCAGAGCCGCCCCGAACGCCGCCGTCAGGATCCATTTTGCCCTGTAGACGGCATACCACGCTTTGACCGACGGATCGCTCTTCGCCCAGTTCATGAAAACCAGGATGCCGACCATCGCGCCGATGGGGAGGGCGGTTTTCCAAAGGGGCCTGTCGGCGGCGCCCTCGCCGGCGAATTCGGCGCCGTTGCGGACCTTGTCGTCGTGTTCGCGAAAAATAATCTGCATCAACAGGCCGATCGCCACGGAAAAGCCGACGGCCCCGATGACCCTGGCCAGCCCGATCTTCGCTCCCAGCACCTTGGCCGTCATGATGATGGCCAGGACGTTGATGGCCGGGCCGGAATAGAGAAAAACCGTCGCGGGTCCGATGCCCGCGCCCCGCGCATAGATCCCGGCGAAGAGGGGGAGAACCGTGCAGGAGCAGACGGCCAGTATCGCCCCGGAAACCGACGCCACGCCGTAGGATAAAAGCCTAGGGGCCCGAGGCCCCAAATAGCGGATGACCGACTCCTTGCGGATGAAAACGGAGATCGCCCCGGCGATGAAAAACGCCGGGACAAGGCAGGACAGGACGTGGAGCCTGGCATATTCCTGGAGCATCAGGAAAGCTTCGACGATCGCGCTCTGGACGGCCGGCTGGGAAAAGGGGACGAAATATGCGGTCAGAAAGACCGCCAGCAGGATCAGGAAAATTTTCGTTTCTTTCATCAGCACAACTCCAAACGATGTCAGTCAATCGGCCCCCGTGCTTTCCCTCCGCAGCGGACGGCCAACTCATTCTCGATCCAGCGCCGGATCTCGTCCCGGCTGCGGCGGAAGCAGTCGAGGATCTCCTCCTCCGTCCCCCGGCAGGCGGACGGATCGTCAAAGGCGCGATGGATGGATTCCTTGCCCCCGGGAAAAAACGGGCAATCGGGCTGGGATTCGTCGCAGACCGTCACCACATAATCGAACGGCCGGCCGATGAATTCCCGGACGCTCTTAGACCGGTGGGACGAGATATCGATCCCGATCTCGGCCATAACCTTGATGGCGCCGGGCTCGACCCGGGTCGCCGTCGTCCCCGCGCTCGACGCCTCGAAGCGGTCGCCGCAGAGGGCGTTGGTCAGCCCTTCCGCGATCTGGGACCGGGCCGAATTGCGGACGCAAAGGAAGAGGACCCGTTTCTTGCCCGCGATGTTCCCATCCATCATCTAGGCTTTCCGCCTTGAGCCGGGGGCCGCCGCCCGTTTAGTCGGCGGCCTTTGCCGCCTCCCCGCTGAAGGGCCTCGATCGCGGATCTTTTCCCTGACGCAGATCTCGAGCTTCAGGGCATCCCCGGCGGCCTCCGGAGTCCCCTCGATCCGTTCCCGGAGGGAGCCGGCGAAAAGATCCCGGAGAATCGGCCGCACCCCGTCCGGAATGCCGTAAATGATCCAGCGCCCTTCGCGGACATCCTCGGCAATCCCGGCCTCCCTCAGGACGCGCATGTGGTGCGAGACCCGCGATTGCTCCATTTCGAGAATGAACATCAGTTCGCAGACGCAGAGCTCGCGCTCGCGGAGGAGAAACATGATCCGGAGACGCGTCGGGTCGGCGAGCGCCTTGAAGATCCCGACGATTTTTTTCATGGGCATTGGATGATCCCCTGGGCCCACAGGCAGCCGCCGCAGGCCGGAAAAGTATTGCCGTAGCAGTCTTCCTCGTTTTTTTCCAGGAGAGAACAGCCGCCGCAGACATGGCAGGGCGAATAATCAAAGGCTTTGACCTTTTCGCGAAAATCCGCGTAAGCCTTGGAATTCCAGATGTCGAAGAGATCCCCGGTCCGGACGTCGCCGAACGCGTGGGCCCGGACGCGCCGCTCGAGTCCGTAGAGGAACGTCTTGTGGGAATGGAGGAGCCCCATGCAGGGGCTGACGCCGCCGTCCCAACGGACGATCGCCGTCCGGTCATGAATGAAACGGCAGCGGCGGGCGTTGACGCCGACCGGGTTGCCCATGAACGTCAGGTTTTCAAATCCTTGGAGAATGCTGAACAGCGTTTCCTTGGTCGTGTTGTTGACGTCGATCCGGGGCAGGTTGAGTTCGGTCTTGCCGGCGGCGAAGGTGAAGGTCTCCAAAGTCAGGGTTTGGAGGCAGAGCATCTCCCTCTCCATCGCCTCGCTGTAAGGCAAAACGTGGCTGACGATGATGCGCCGGGCGCCGACCGAGCGGGCCAGGCGGTCGAGGTGTTTGATGTCGCCGAGGTTCGTCTTCATGACGACGAAGACGACGCCGATCTCCATTGAACGGCCGGCCCGGCGGATCTCGCGGCTGAGCTCCTGGACGTTCCCGAGGACGCGGGGGAAGCTCGCTCCCTCGCGGATTGACTCGAAGCTCTCCCCGGTCACCCCGTCAAGAGACACCCAGAGCATGTCAAGCCTTTCGCGCAGTATCCCGTCGATCAGGGAGTCGTCGAGCAGAGTGCCATTCGTCGTCATCTCAACGCGCAGGCCGAGGGTCTTGACCGCGGCGATCATATCGAGGATGAGGGGATGGGCCGTCGGCTCGCCGAAGCCGCCGAACATGACCGCCTCGAGGTGCGGAAAGCGCCGGAGATGGGAGACCAGCCGATCAAAGACGTCCCCATCCATATCCCCCGTGGGCTCGTCCCATGTGTTGCGAATGCACATGCGGCAGGCAAGGTTGCAGCGCGAGGTCGGCTCGATGATGAGGCGGTTCAAGCTGTGGATATTCGGCAGAATCTCGAAACGGCCGCGGTCGGCGACGACTTCGATCCTTGCGCCGGGGACGAAGCCGAGTTTTTTCTCGAGTTCCGGGGGAACGACGAGGCGCCCGTCCTCGACGCGGAGGCCGTGGACCGTTCCGCCCGAAACGTCGAGACCGCGGGAGCCGCCCTTCTCGCCCTTTTCCAGATAGGCCGGGAGTCCGGCGCCCTCGGGCCTGTTCAAGGCGGATTTTTTCTCGCTCATCGCATTAATATATGAAGATATGTTCATATATTATCGCGATGGTTCTGTCAAGAGGTTTTTTCCGACCGCGGGCCGCGGATTCCCGCTCAGCCGCAGCAGGAATCCTTCCCGGGTTTCGGAGGATCTTGGGGATCCTTCCCGGCATTCTCCGTATCCGGCGCATCCTCCACTTCGAAGCCTCCGCAACAGGGGCAATGGCCGATTTTGTCGGTCTTGCGCAGCCAATCAAACAGTCCCTTTTTCTTGGTTTTCTTGTCCATCCCGGATACTCTCCTTTCCGACCGAAGGTTAAAAAATCAAATCGAAAACATATCCCGCGATCACGGCCACCGCGAAGATCGTGCCGACGATGGCCGCAACGAGTTTTTTCTTAAAGAGCCCCGCCAGCATGCTCATTTCGGGAATGGCCATGCCCGCGCCGCCGATGATGAGGGCCATGACGGCTCCAAGGCTCATCCCTTTTTGAATGAGAGCGAGGCCTATCGGGATGGCCGTCTCGGCCCGAATATAGAGGGGAATCCCGATCGCCGCGGCCACGGGGATGGCGAAGATATTGCCGGCGCCCGCGATCCTCATGACGAACTCCTGGGGCAGATAGCCGTAGATGGCCGATCCGATCCCGACGCCGATGAGCAGGTAAACCAGGACCGCCCTGAAGTCAGCCCAGGCTTTGAGGAACGCCCGTTTCAATCTGCTCCCGAACTCCCGGGGGATCTCCTCCTTGTCTCCCATTCCCCCATTTTTCAAGCGGACGCGTTTGACCTGCTTCAAACCCCCCGTCTTTTCGAGTATGACGCCGAAAACGATGGCCCCGCTAAAAACGACGACAAAGTAGATGCCGGCGGTCTTGACGTCCATCATGGCAACGAGAAGGGTCAGGATGATCGGATTCAACAACGGCGAAGCGATGACAAAAGACATAATCGACCCGAAGGGAGCCCCTGCTTCCAGGAAGCCGAGCGTCATGGGAATGGTGGAGCAGGCGCAGAACGGAGTCATGGCGCCGATCAGGGCCCCAACGAGATTCCCCCACAGGCCTTTTCCCGACATCCATTTCTTCGTCCTTTCTTCAGGCCAATACGTGAGGATCAAGGCCACGACCGTGCTGATGCCCAAGAAGAGCACGGTTAGTTCAGCGGTGATGGTGAAGAAGTACTTAAGCGTGTCGGCAAGTGTGTTCATGAAAAGGGCTCTCTTCCAGTCGGGGACGAAACTTCGCTGTTCACCGGCACGGACGGTTTCACCGCGGAAAGGAGGGCGGACAAGGCGTCCTTGATCAACTTCAGGGTCCGTGCGTCCAGGCCTCTCAAGGAATCCTCGATATAAGCGTCGTAATCCTCCTTGACCTGAGAGCACGCCCTCTTCCCCTGGGCGGTTACGGTGACACAGCAGACTCTGCCGTCGCGAGGTGAGCGCCGCCTTCGCGCATACCCCTTGCGTTCAAGCCGATCGATAATCCTCGTGGCTCCGCTCTTCGTGAACTTAAGAGCATCCCCGACCTCCTGGAT
>Ga0228535_1001287_pt1 | contig 41204 bp, 45 predicted proteins | sample SJ1metagenome_FD_168457 | JGI IMG/M metagenome (GOLD analysis project Ga0228535, IMG submission 168457) | Enriched culture of PCE-dechlorinating microbial communities from Ithaca, New York, USA - SJ1 | ecosystem: Engineered > Modeled > Simulated communities (microbial... > Unclassified | place... | reverse complement strand
GGGCATCATCTCCGCCACGCACCAATATTCGCTGTCGGACATGGTTGTCTCGATTCTCTCCCTCTTGGGACTTTCCATGCCGGCCTTCTGGCTCGGCATGATACTGATATGGATTTTTTCCGTAAAGCTGAGAATTTTTCCGGCGCTGGCCAACCCGAATAATCTGAAGTCGCTGGTGCTGCCGGTCATAACGCTGGCGACCATGAATACGGCGGTCCAGGCCCGGATGACGAGGTCGTCCATGCTGGAGATAATCCGCCAGGACTACATCAGGACTGCCAGGGCGAAGGGGCTGGAAGAAAAAAAGGTGATCCGGAAACACGCGCTGAACAATGCGCTGATTCCGGTCGTCACGGTGATCGGCCTTCAGGTCGGCCAACTGCTCGTGGGCGCGGTGCTCACGGAAACGGTGTTTTCATATCCGGGCATAGGCACGATCATGGTCGACGCGATACAGAGAAAGGATACGCCCCAGATTCTGGCTTCGGTGGTCTTTGTCGCCATCGTGTTTGCGCTTGTCAACCTGATCGTGGATATCGTGTACGCGTTCATCGATCCGCGCATCAAGGCCCAGTATGAGGGCATGGCCAAAGCCAGGACGAAAGGCAAATAACATGGATCAGAGAATATATGTCGCCAACGCGCCGGCTTCAGTAATACACGCGAACAGGAAAAGAAAATCCGCGTTCCAGGAATTCTGGCGAAGGTTCAGGAAGAACAGGCTGGCCGTCGCCGGACTCGTCGTCGTGGTGCTGTACATTCTGATGGCCATCTTCGCGGACCTGTTCTTTTCGTACAATTTCATCACCCAGAACCAGATATCCAACGCCTTCGCAAAACCGCTGACGAGCGCCGAGATCGATGACGGGAATACAACGGCGGAGCACCTCTACATTCTGGGCGCGGACAATTTCGGCAGAGACATTCTCGGCAGGATCATTCACGGGGCCCGCATCTCCATGGTGATAGGGTTCACCACCATCGCCTTCGCGTGTCTGGTCGGTTCGGCGCTCGGAGCGATTGCCGGCTACTACGGCGGAAAAATCGAGTCGGTCATCATGAGGGGAACCGACATACTCCTCGCCATTCCGAACATACTGTTTGCGCTGGCAATCGTCGCCGCCCTGGGCCCCAGCTTCCAGAACCTCCTCCTCGCGATCGGAATCACCTCGATACCGGCCTTCGTCCGCCTCATGCGGGCTTCCGTGCTGACAATCAAGAACCAGGAGTTCATAGAGGCCGCGCGGGCGCTCGGCGCGCGCGACTTCCGCATCATTGTCAGGCACATCATGCCGAACTGCATGGCACCGATAATCGTGCAGGCGACACTGGGGATAGCCCAGTCGATACTGTCCGCCACTTCACTGTCCTTCCTGGGCCTGGGCATCCAGCCCCCCTCGCCGGAGTGGGGGAATATGCTCTCCGACGCGCGGTCCTACATAAGCTACGCGCCCCACACGCTGCTCTTTCCGGGCCTGGCGATAATGACGGTCATTCTTGCGTACAATCTGATCGGCGACGGGCTGCGGGATGCCCTCGATCCCAAGCTCAAACGGTAAGGTGAAATCATGGACGAGCTTTTACTGTCGATACAAAACCTCACGACCCACTACATTACCGATGAAAATATTGTCCACGCGGTAAACGGAATAAGCCTGGAGCTCAAGACCGGCGGAAGCGTGGGGCTTGTGGGCGAATCCGGAGCGGGCAAGACGACGACCGCCTATTCGATAATGGGCCTCCTGCCGAAACTGACGGGCAAAATAGTCGGCGGAAGCATCTTTTTCCAGGGAAATGATCTGACGACAATCCCCGAGGACGAGATGAGGAAAATACGGGGCAATCAGATCTCGATGATATTCCAGGACCCGATGACCTCCCTGAACCCGATTCTCACCGTCGGGGACCAGATCGCCGAAGTCCTTGAGATCCACGGCACCGCAAACAGGGAAGCAGCCATCGCAAAGGCCGGGGACATGCTCGAAATGGTCGGAATTCCGAGGGAGAGAATGCACGAGTATCCCCACCAGTTTTCCGGCGGCATGAAACAGCGCGTCATAATCGCCATCGCCCTGGCCTGCAGTCCCAAGCTGCTGATCGCCGACGAGCCCACGACGGCGCTGGACGTGACCATCCAGGCGCAGGTGCTCCGGATGATAAAAGAGCTCAAGGCAAAGCTGAATACCAGTCTGATCCTCATCAGCCACAACCTCGGGGTCGTGGCCCAGGTGTGCGAAAACGTGGCGATCATGTACGCCGGAAGAATCGTCGAGTACGGGCCGCTCCATCAGGTATTTGAAAGTCCGCTTCATCCGTACACCGAAGGCCTTCTGAACTCCATCCCCCGCATAGAGCTCGACAAGACAAGGCTTTCCCCGATCAGGGGGATGATGCCCGACCCCTCGGTCGTGCCGGAGGGATGTATCTTCAGGCCGCGATGTCCCTACGCCGAGGATATGTGCGCAGTCACGGCACCGCGCATCACCGAAGAGTCCGGCAGAAAAGTGATGTGTCTGATGCACGAAGGAATAATTGCCAATAAAATGAGGGCTGAACATGCATGAACCATCTGGCGCCGCGCCGATATTGCAGGTAAAGAACCTGAAAAAATACTTCCAGACCCCACGAGGAAACCTCCATGCAGTCGACGATGTGAGCTTCGAGATTCAGGAAGGCGGCACGCTGGGAGTCGTCGGCGAATCGGGCTGCGGCAAGACGACCACCGGAAGAGCCATCCTCCGGCTGATAGAGCCTACGGGCGGATCCATACTCTTCGACGGAATGGATATCATCTCACTGGACAAGCACAGGCTCAGGATGGTCCGCGAAAAGATGCAGATCATCTTCCAGGACCCCTACTCCTCCCTCGACCCGAGAATGACCGTCTCCGGCATAATCGCGGAGCCGCTCATCATCCACCGGCGGGTCTCCGGCAAGAAAGAACTCGCAAAGCGCGTCCAGAAACTGATGGAGATGGTCGAACTCGAGGATCGCCTCTACTCGGCCTACCCGCACGAACTCGACGGAGGCAGACGCCAGCGCATCGGCATCGCCCGGGCGCTCGCCCTGGAACCCAAATTCATTGTGTGCGACGAACCCGTCTCTTCCCTCGACGTCTCTGTTCAGGCGCAGATTCTCAACCTGATGCAGGACCTTCAGGACCAGCTCAATCTCACCTACATGTTCGTCACCCACGACATGGCGGTGGTCAAACACATCTCCGACGAGATCGTCGTCATGTACCTCGGCCAGATAATCGAAAAAGCGCCGGCAAAAGAACTGTTCGGACACCAGTACCATCCCTACAGCCGCGCGCTCATCTCGGCGATCCCGAAAATCGAATCGGCGGGTAGCGATACCTCGACAGTCCTCCGCGGCGAAATCGGCTCCCCTATCGAGCCCAAGCCCGGCTGCAGATTCGCCCCGCGCTGCGAATACTGCATAGACAAGTGCCTCAGCGAAAATCCGCCTTCCAAAGCCGTCGGCCCTGAAAGATACGCGGCCTGCTGGAGGGCCGAGGAAATATAGAAAATATAGAAGAGGAGAAAATATATGGATTTGTCCGCCGCAAAGAGCTCTCTCTGGGACATCATCGATACGAGAAAAAATGAACTCGTCGGCCTCTGTTCCGACCTCATCCGGATACCGAGCGAAAACCCGCCGGGAAACGTCGATGAAATCGTCGCATTCATATCCCGATTCCTCGCGGAGAACGGCATCGAAAGCCGCATCGTCGGCCCTTCGCCCGCATACCCAAACATCATCGCAGAAATCGGAAAAGGCCCCGCACTGCTCTTCAACGGCCACTGCGACGTCGTCCCCGCGGGCGATCGCGCGCGGTGGAACTTCGATCCGTACGGAGGAGAAATCACTCCGACGACCATCAGGGGCAGAGGCACCTCGGACATGAAGTGCGGGCTCGGCGCCGCCCTCTTTGCCATGAGCCTCTTCGCGCGGGAGAAGATTCCCCTGAGAGGCAGACTCGGCCTCCACATAGTCCCCGACGAAGAGACGGGCGGCGCCCACGGCACAAAATGGCTCGTCGAAAACGGCTATGCGGACAATACACGCGCGTGCATCGTCGCCGAACCGACGGGCAGCGACACCTGCGAAGTCGGCCAAAAGGGCCAGGTCAGAATCCATGTGACCGCGGAAGGAAAAGCCGCCCACGGGAGCATCGGCAACTACGTCGGAGAGAACGCCATCATGAAAGTCGTCATCCTTCTCGGACGAATCGGGGAACTCCGCTCCATGAAAGGCACATACTCCGAATCGCAGGCCCAGGTCCTGATCGACTCGAAGAGAATCGCCCAGGAAAAACTCGACAGGCCGCAGGTGGGAGATGTCATCGACCACGTCACCGTAAACCCCGGAATAATCAAAGGGGGAATAAAAATAAACATGGTGCCCGACCTCTGCGAGGCGGACATCGATGTCCGTGTTCCCATAGGACTTCCGGCACGACAAGTCGTCGCGCGCTTCGAAGAAATCCTGCGGCAGCTGAACCTGGGCACAATGCGGTACAGCTTCGAGTGCAGCGAAGCGAACTTCACCGAAGTGACCGAACCCCTCGTGCAGACAATCGTGGACAACGCAGAGACCATATGGCAGCATAAGGTCATCCCCGCCTATCAGTGGGCGTCCAGCGACGCACGATACTACAGACTCAGGGGAATCCCCACCCTTCAGTACGGGCCGGCGAACACGCCGGGCATCCATTCGTACAACGAGGATGTCGACATCGAAGACGTGGTCAACGCGACGAAGATATATGCGGCCACGATATGCGATCTGCTGGGATAATGCCCATTAGTGTCCTATGCAATCTTTTCCAGCCGTATCTTTATATATTCTTGATAATTATGAAAATCTTGATCCAGGGTAAAAATCGACATGTCATGATTCGCAGCGACGGCGCAAATGAGAAAATCAATATGAGATCCTTGGATACCGTGGTTCCTACACTCATTGAAAAATTGTGCGGCTACCTCATAATCATGCGTGGTTATGGGAAAATCTTCGAAGATGGAGAGCCTTTCCCGTAAGATTGTAAACTTCTTCTGATCCGAAATGCCGCTCAATATTTCCTGCCGTACAAGACCAATCATGACGAGGTCAAGATCAAGGACCAATTTCGATAATTGTGCAATAATTCTCTGTTCAGATTCAGCCGCATCCTTTTTACGGAGCGCAAGTGACCAGACCGAGGTATCGACCAGGACACGTTTCATCGTGATCTCATCTTTTTGTAGTCATAGGAAGCATCATATTCGATAGTACCAAAGAGTTTCACGAGTTCTTTCGCATCGCGTCGCCTGATGAATTCTTCAAGTGCGGCATTCACCGTATCTTTTTTCGATTTATAACCGCCAATTTCAAGCGCTTTCTCAAGGAGCGCATCGTTAATCGCAAGATTTGTAGCCATACGCATCACCTCTGTTTAAGTTTACACATATCAATGTGTAAACGTCAAGTCATGCTCCCGGTTGTGCCCGAAGGGCCCCAGAACTGGCATACTTCAATCCTTATAGATAAGAGCGATTGCAAAGAACCGTAAAATCGAACTATAGTATCCACAAAAGGAATATAGTTTGAGCCAAAACCGTACCGTGAAAGCCATCCTCCGGGACTCGCTCCTTCCGGAGCAGAAGACATCAAAAAGAGAAATGTTCGCCGATCTGTTCGGAAAATGGACAGAGGCTGAGAAAAAGGCGTTCGAGAAAAGAACAGCAGACTTAGAAAGGGTCAATGAATCAGGCTGGACCGAATGAGTATTGATTCGGCAGCTCCAGGCCTTTCTGTCGACTATAAGGTTGCGAATATATTATACAAAAAATGAATAAATCCCACCGTATATATGCTTTTTGTCGCTTCCAGCAGTACCGACATCATGCATCCAAACACAAAATAATTTAAGAATAGATGAACATTCAAATGCGCCACTGCAAAAGAAGCGAGTATGGCCATTTCAAATGTATGGATACATCATGGCGATTTATTATCATTTTTCAGAAACAAAGTCATAATGATAATTCAGTATCATGGTAGTATATTTTTGACTGACCCAATGTTATTAAGAGATGATGAAAAGGAAAATTGTCTGTAGTGCTTCAATATAATTCAGGAGGGCTGCTTGAACCTGGAATTTATTTACTTTGAGTATTTTTACGAAACTGCAACTTGCGGGAATATCACTCTGGCCTCTCAAAAGTTACATATTACACAACCAGCATTGAGTAAAGACATTGCCAATCTCGAAAGCATAATGCAGTGTAAGTTGTTTACCAGATCAGTGAAAGGAGTTAGCCTTACCGATCAAGGAAGCATCTTATATGAAGCTGTAAAACAGTCATATGTTCTTTTGAATAATGCAAAGACAAAAATAAAAGAACTGAGTGATTTCAGTGTCCCTGAGATAAATATTGCCGCGGGAAATGATCTTACGTCTTTTGTCGTTTTACCTTGGTTGAAAATGTTTAGGCTGAAGTATCCAGATATAATAGTCAAAATACTGGAGGCGAGGTCTCTTGATATTATTGAAGCGATTAAGTCCGAAGAAGTTGAACTCGGTTTATCGCATACAAAAACTAATGACAGTACATTGGAGTTCTATAATCTCTTTAATTTGGATTATTGTTTTGTTGTTGGTGATAAATATCAGTTTCTATCAGGACCTCCCTCTGTGCCGCTTCAAAAACTGATTGACTTCCCGATAATCCTTTTTCCGTCAAAAAGTGTAAAGAGGCAACATATTGATTCATTCTTTAAGAATCAAGGGTTAGTGATCAAACCTGCTTATGAAGCAGGCAATACCCATTTGTTAATGCAATTCGCTGAATCGAATATGGGCATTGCGCTTGTTCCACGAAACTTTGCGGAACAAAAAATAAAATCAAAGAAACTATTTGAAGTTGATTTAATTGAACGGATTCCCCAAGAAGAAGTCTGGTTGGTATGGAAAAAAAGCAAAGAACTTTCTCATTTCGCCTCAAAGCTCATGTTACATATTAAAGAACAGAGCAAACAAATATGTGGGGGGTTACTAAAAAATTAGTAAAGTATTGTAAAATAATAGAATATATGCTAGAATAGGCTCATAAAGTGCACGGAAAACGAGGGGAATGGAGCCTGTAAGAAATTTTGTGTAAACGGCTATACTCGAGGGAGGAAAGAGTATGGCCGTTTACACAAAATACGGTATAGGCTCGCTTTCTTATTGAGAAAACTACCATACAAATTATGCATGTTTTGTGCGATTATTTTATACTCTTCAAATTGATCGTCATAATTCTTGTTTGGTATATAGACTTTGCCTATCCTGCAAAAATGCGGTTGTGATTCTTTATAGTCTTTGTAATCGCGATTTGCGACCGAACAAATCATTCCCAGTCCTTGAATGCCGGATTCTTTTATTTGCATGATATTAACAGGACACCCAAGGATGTCAGCTTTCAACTGCATGAGAAGGCTCGATCGGGTCGCGCCGCCGACCGCTGTAAGCATCTTTGTATGAATACCACTACGCTGTAATAAATTTAGGCGATTTCTGGTTTCAAAACACAGACCTTCTAATAAAGCTCGATACAATTGTTTGGTATCGGCAGTAATAGTCAATCCAACGAAAGCCCCTAATGCATTATTCGATGGGTCATTCGGATCAATACCAGACAAATATGGGATGAAGTATAATGATTCTGAACTTTCCGCGCAAATGCGGTCGGCGATCATATACAGGGTTTCATTATGGTCGGTACGGAACATTTCAAGCTGTTCGTGCATCAGCTTGGCAAACCAAGTAATGCAGGTACCGTGGGTCAGCTGCCCCGTAGAGACTATCGCCATATTATTAAAATATGGCTCAATCGCGATCCCTTTCCCGTTGAGTGATTCTGTAAGGTTATTATTATCAGTGACAATGCAAATCCCTTCTGTTGATCCCTCAACAAGCAACGCATCACCGTTATTCAACGCCCCAGCCCCCAACATGCTGCATGGTCCGTCATGCCCGCCCAGGATCAGATTTATGCCAGAGGGGAGGCCCAGCTCATTTGCTCGTAATGATGATAGCTTTCCAATGATTGCCCCGGTATGTGCAATGGGAGCAAAGTAATCGTCATCGATATTGAATGCAGTCATTAGTTTTTCAGACCATGTGAAAGTATGGATATCCATCAGCATCGTCCGCGAAGCACTCGCTTGGTCCAGAAGTCGTTCGCCGGTGAGCAGATAACCGATATACTCACCCAGCAAGAAAATTTTTTTTGCTTTTTCCAGTATCTCTGGTTTATGCATTCTGAACCAGAGAAGCTTATTCAAAGAATACATCTGATTGGGCGGCAATCCTGTGATATCATACATTCTGTTTAGCGGAATGATAGAATCAACAATTGCCACGGTTTCTTCACATCGACTGTCTATATAGGTGATTGCGTTATAGAGGATATTGTCATTGCTGTCCGTTATCACAACAGATTCGCCTATGCTGGCGATTGCGAGCAGTGTAACTTCTTTGGACCGTGAAGATAAGCATTTCAGAGTTTCGCATACAGCTTTCCAGACTGTCGCCGGATCAAGCTCTGCCCATCGAGGCTGCGGACTGATAAAAGAGTACTCACGAGATGCGGATATAAGAACAGTGCCATCCTGGCCTATAACAGAGGCCTTACAACCAGACGTACCAATATCTATTCCAATGTATGACATAAAATGATGAGTCTTCTCCGCGCCAACATATTACCACTATGGCATCATCTCCGGTATGCCGTAAGCAGGTCGATTTTTTTAATTGCCACCGCCTCTACCGCTTCTCGTGCGTCTCTCATCATTTCTGCTACATCTTTATCATAATTATGTTGTAGGTTTTCCGAGAGGGACTTTTTATATGCTGTAAAGAATTCAGTACCTACATTCATTTTTGAAATCCCCATCCTGACCATCCTCAATACATCTTCATCCGGCGTATATGAACCGCCGTGAACAACAATCGGGCAAGGGATTGTTTTCAATAATTCCTGCAGCAAATCAAAATTGATCTCAGGTTTATGTGTGTAATAACCATGGGCAGTCCCGATCGAAACCGCAAGACAGTCTATTCCCGTCTCCCGGACGAATCGATACGCTATTTTAGGGTCCGTATACCCTGTGGCAATTTCTTTTAATGAAAGATTCGCATCGAATATTTTCCCGAGTTCTGCTTCCACAGATACACCATGTTTATGCGCCAAGGCAACCACTTTCTTTGTCTCTGATACATTGTAATCATAGTCCTCGGAAGCCAGATCAATCATTACACCGGAATAGCCAGCTTCAATGCACTGGCGAGCCTGGGCAAAGCTTTTCCCATGGTCAAGCCCCAAAGCGATTTTGACATCAATCTTTTGAGAAGCCACATCAGCGACAGCTTGCATGAAATCAGCGCCAGCGGAAAGCATATGTGAATAATAAGTTTGTACGATAAGAGGTACACTTCGCTTGTTCGCTGCAGATACTAGCGCTTGGAGGCTTTCCAAGTTGTATGAGTTGAATGCGCCAACTGTGAAATGGTGCTCCCGTGCATACTTCAGTATTTCCACATACGATGTCAATGCCATTTTATTATCTCCTATATAAATACGTTCTAGATGATCCCTATCTGATATAGCTGCATTTTGATACCTGTCATCCGCATGACAGCCGTTATTCACAATAGCAGAGCTGGCTGCGGAGTCGGTGTATCAATAATTGTGGGTTATGATATATTATGATAATTTTCTTGTAAAATAGTTTAAATTTATATACTCCATAACTTAAATTCATGCTGGCTGTAGAGGGTAAAGATTTTTATTTCTACCGGTTTTTCATCATCCACAGGAAGCACGATTCAAGACAAATTGATGTACTTTGATCCGCATTTCCAGCAGATGATCAGCAATACAATGAAAACTTGAACTCCGAGAACCCATATCGGATTACTGAACCGGCAATCATTATTCGCACTGGAATCATAAAGGTACCTGAGCGGCTTAAGCATAAACTCATACAGGCATGTATGAACGGGAGGAGGGACGAGTACTTGAGGATCGCGTTGAACTTGACGACGCCTATCTGGGAGGAGGGCGTCGGGGAGGGAAAGTCGGAAGCATTGTAGTTTCCGATGGACTTGCCTGTTTCACCGTGGTCAAGAGAGCGGAATGAAACAGGAGCACCGACATGGCATGTTTCAAGTGGGTCAATACGATTCTGGCAAATCTGAAGCCCGCTATACTGGGTACCTATCATTCCTTCAACTGCCGGTGTCCAAACTTCGGCCCACCCGGAATCGTGGCTCCGTTTGGCTGAAGCATGACACTAATCAGGTAAAGGTATAAACTTTATTTCTTATATATCAATGAATAACAGACCTATTGAATTGTGAACTATCAAATAAAAGAAGAAAAAACAGCTGGTCATATTCTCTGCATAGCCAGAACTATGTGATACGGCGGAGTTTCCTCTTTTGCTATGAATCATAAGCTCTGGTTATGACGAACATGAGAATTAACTATTTTACAGTGGTTTTTTTGGGGTATAAAATATCTCCAAGTTATACCAGACTGCCTAATGGAATTGGAGGTTTCCGTAGACAGCTTCTTAATAAGTTGTGAGTTGCTGTTTTAAAAAGGTGCAATAATCATCCTATTTTGAGGATGAAAAATTAAAGGAGGATTTGAAATGAAAGAAAAGGGAAAAACGTGGGTATGCCTAGCCGTGTTCTTGCTTGTTTGTTCCTTTGCGGGCGCTGTGGATACAAAGGCTTCTGGCGGGATTTATGGCATCCTCGTACCGGACCTTACGAGCAGTCCTTTCTATAATGCTTGTTTCAATGGCGTTGTAGAAGGTATCAAAAAATTTGACCCTACTGCTTCGTATGTAGTTTATGATTGCGCTTGGGATCCTGCGAAACAGCTCGACCAGATTGCACAATGCATTCAGCAGAAAGTAAAGGCAATCATAATGATTCCCAATGGATCGAGTGCGGTTCTCTCTGGGATCAAGGATGCGCAGAAGGCTGGAATTCCTGTATGTGTTCTGGACACTGCTACGACTGATAAAACCTATGTTGCCTCCACTATTGTTTCCAATAACCTGATGGCAGGTGAGATATCAGGTGAAGCAATGGTTAGAAGTTTGCCCAATGGAGGAAATGTCGTAATCATTTGCACTCCCGGTAACGAGGTTATCAATCAGCGGCTTAAGGGCTTCTATTCAAAGATTGCCGGAACTAGAATCAAGGTCGTCCAGGAACTGATCGTCAACAACGGAACTACCGAAGAAGCGCTGACACTCATGGAAAACGCATTGTCAAGTATTCCAAACCTCAAAGGTGTCTATACTACAGGAGACACGTTTGCTATCGGTATTGCCGCTGCACTGAGTGCGAATGGTTATAAACCCGGAGAAATCGTTGTTTGTTCCACTGATGGCACGGCAAAAGGTGTAGAACTCGTAAAAGAAGGCTGGGTGTATAGTACTGCAGCACAACAGGCAAGCAAACTGGGTTACGAGAGTGTACAGGCGGCAGTGAAGATTCTCAAAGGAGAAACGGTGGAGAAATATGTCCAACTTGAATGTTTGGACATCACAAAAGAAAATGCCGCTTCTTACAGTGCTTTCTGATTTTCTCGATTGATTAACCAGCTGAAAGGTCCGTCGTCAGCAAATCGGCTTAATGCGACGGGCCTTTCAGGTTGAAAATTATACTTTCTGTATATGGAATTTATTCAATTAGGATATTTGTCATGGATGATGCTAATCAATACATCTTGCGAATGGAGCATATCAGTAAATATTTTCCTGGCGTTCGCGCGTTGGATGATGTGCACTTCGGCGTGAGGCTTGGAGAAATTCACGGTCTTGTTGGCGAGAACGGCTCAGGAAAGTCGACGTTGATTAAAGTGCTGACCGGTATTTATCATCCGGACGATGGTAAGATTTTATTTGATAATGAAGAAGTAGAGATTGAAAGTGTTGATAGAGCCCGGTCTCTGGGCATCGCCGTCATACATCAGGAATTAAGTATGGCCGGCAATATGACTGTGGCTGAAAATATCTTTATGGGAAGATTTCCCATCAAGAAAAGGAGTTTCTTCGTTGACGTAGCGAAAATGGAGGAAGAAACAACAAGGTTGTTGAATCTGATTGGCCTGGATGAAGTCCGGCCGGATACTTTGGTGAAGACCTTGAATATAGCCCGGCAGCATATGGTGGAAATATGCCGCGCATTATCCCAGAACGCCAGATTGTTGGTAATGGACGAACCGACAGCGTCACTGTCAAATAAAGAAACAGAAACACTGCTTGATATCATGTGCCGATTAAAATCGGAAGGTGTTTCAATTTTGTTTGTTTCTCATAAATTAAACGAGATCTATAAGGTTTGCGATCGGATTACTGTTTTGCGTGACGGGCAATATGTGGGAACTGAGAAATCCATGGATCTGGAATATGACCGCTTGATAAGCATGATGGTTGGGCATGAAATCTCTACGATTTTTCCGCAGCATGACACACAGCCGGGAGAGAAATTCTTTGAAGCTAATCATATTCAGTCTGCCCGGGTAAATGATGTCAGTTTCTATCTGCGAAAAGGAGAGATATTGGGTTTTTATGGTCTTGTCGGTGCTGGCAGATCAGAAGTGTTTCGGGCATTATTTGGCATTGATAAAAATATCAAAGGTGACATTTGGCTTGATGGAAAGAATCTTAAGATTAATTCCCCGGTGGACGCAGTAAATGCTCGTATAGTCTTTGCCCCTGAGAACAGGAAACTGGAAGGATTGATTCTCAAGCAGACAGTCGATTTTAACATAACAATTTCGATTTTGAAGACTCTTATTCATGGATTCAGTCTGAATAAGAAATTGAATGAAAAGATAGTATCTGATATTGGATCAAAGCTAAAGATAAAAACACCATCATTTGATGCGAAAGTAGCCAATCTCTCCGGTGGCAATCAGCAAAAGGTTGTGTTGGCCAAATGGCTGGTCACCAACCCCAAAATACTCATATTGGATGAAGCAACAAGAGGCATTGATGTAGGTGCCAAACTGGAGATCTATCACCTCGTTTATGAGATCGTAAAAATGGGAGTGAGTGTGATCTTCATTTCCTCAGAAATGCCGGAAATCATAAATATGTGCGATAGGGTCTATATAATGAATCAAGGTGAAATAGTAGCCACTGTAGATAGGCAATACTTGACCGAAGAAACACTTGTTAAATATGCGCTGGGAGGACAATGATTATGTTTGAGAGGATGTTTTTGGGGAGAAAAAGCACATTTCTTCGGGATAACGGTGGCATCCTGATTGGTTTGATCGTACTTTCCACAATTATTGCTATTGTTCAACCCAGTTTCCTGGCTTCAAAGAATATCTTTAATATTCTCCGTTCGATATCGACAATGGGAATCATCGGTTTTGGGATGACTCTCTGTATCATTATCAATGGAATTGATCTTTCCCAGGGCTCCGTAATAGGGCTGTCCGCATGTTTCTGTGCCATGTTAATCAGCAATTTGCATTTACCTTTTGGTGTCGGGATCATTGGAGGAATTACTGCCGGTACGTTGATGGGCGGCATCAATGGATTCATTCTTTGCAGAACAACTATGCCCCCTTTCATTGTTACGCTCTCAACGCAGTTGATCGCCCGTGGTCTTTGTTATGTGATCACAATGGGAAATATGATATATGTGAGTCCTTCTTTCAGTATGTATGGCAACGGGTATTTATTTGAAGTAATCCCTTATCCAGTGATCTATCTCTTTATCATTTTCATAGCAATGTATCTCTTGCTCGCCAAATCAAGACTTGGCCGTAATATATATGCCATCGGAGGAAATATAGAAGCTGCCCGTTTCTCCGGTATCAATATCAAAAAAACCACATGGATTGTCTATACGGTTTCAGGTACGCTCGCGGGCATCTGCGGTATCATCGCTTGCTCACGTGTTGCACAGGGATCCCCGATTACAGGAAATGCCATGGAGTTTGATGCAGTTGCAGCCGCATATTTGGGGGGGATCAGTTACCTGGGAGGAGAGGGGAAAATAGGAAGTACCTTAATCGGAGCAATTGTCCTTGGCGTAGTAGCAAATGGCATGAGTATGTTGCTGGTCCCTTGGTATATTCAATCGATCGTAAAAGGATTAATCATTCTCGGTGCTGTATATTTTGATGTTACCAGGAAAAGGAGGGAAGCAGAATTACCCATCCGGAAACGGGAAACACAAAAGGAATTAGAAAAAAATCCGCAGACAACGCAAACAATTCAGGGGTGAAATAATGAATAGCCAATTAATCAGAAAAACATTTGATGAAGGAAAAGGAATTTTCCTTATGTGCCCTAATTGGATTCCAAGGGCCCTGCTGGAACCAGGCAAAAGGTTGCGGTTGCTCGCCGACGATTACAGCCGACTTGGTTTGAAACGTGGCTATATTTGTGAGAGATGGTTTTCCGCCACGGAGAAAGCAGAAACAGGACCTGAGGCACCAGAAGATGAAGGGTTGAGTTATATCTATAGCAATGGCACGAGACTTCTTTTCAAGGATTGCGTCGCAGTGTTGGGTTCGGATTTGATCGGGAAAGAAATCTGGGAACAATATCACCGATGGCCGGTGTTTTCAAAGTTCTTTGATTATAAGTGTACATCCTTTCATCACTTGCATCATAAGGAAAAAGATGCGGCGCTTGTAGGTTTACAAAGCAAACCCGAGGCGTATTATTATCCTGCGGAGATGAATCTTTCCTTGGACAGCGCACCCGTTACATATTTTGGATTTGATCCGAGTGTCACTAAAGAGGAAATCATTGACCGGCTCAGTCAATTCGAGAATCATGAAAACAGGTTAACCGAACTTTCCAGAGCTTTCCGACTGGAACTTGGCACTGGTTGGTATACACCGCCAGGCGTATTACATGCATGCGGGTCATTGTGCACATATGAACCTCAATGGATGAGTGAATCCTGTTCTCTATGGGAAAATCATACACCTGGTGGTTCTATCGTTCCTTACGATGAGTTCGCTGGTAAAGTTCCAGAAAATAAGAGAAGGGATTTGGAGTATTTGTACAACTTGATGGATATCGAAGCGAATTTCGATCCTGATTATCGGAAGAAGTATTTTAGAAGACCTGTTATTGAGATAGAGGATAAGTACTATACGCAAAAATGGATCACCTATGGCAACCCATTTTTTGCCGCGAAAGAATTACGCATCCAGCCAGGACAGACAGTTGTTGTCAAAGATAGCGCAGCTTATGGATGCATTCTAATCCAAGGGCATGGACGTTTTGGCGTGTTCCAAACTGAAGCACCGAATGTGATTCGCTTTGGGGAACAAACTTATGATGAATTCTTTGTAAGTGAAAGATCTGCACGGGATGGTGTCAGGATCGAGAATAATTCACATCAAGAGTTTGTTATGCTTAAACACTTTTGCCATAACGTTAATGCACCTTCCGGAAATTGAATCGGAATTAATCGAACGGGAAGCTGGAGTCGGGAATGAATAGACATATCGCAGTTGATATCGGCGCCGATTCTGGAAGAGTTATTGCCGGCTGGCTTGAAGATGGGGAATTGGTCATGCAGGAACTGCATCGGTTTCCAACCCAAGACTTCTATCTGCAAGGGAGACGTCAACGCAACCTATATCGTTGGTATGAAGAGATATTGCATGGTCTGAGCATCTACGTTCAAAAGTTCGGTCACGACTTGGGGAGTATCGGAGTCAATGCAATGGGACATGAATATGTCCTGCTGGATGAAAAAGGGGGAATCAGGGCTTTGCCTGTTTCATATCGTGATTCTTCATTTGAAGAATTGCAGCTTGATGAATTATTAGAAAAAAAAATAGATCTGCGCACGGTTTATATGATTACAGGCAACCAATCAGCGAAAGCTGATACACTTAATCGCATCTTGATACAGCAGAGAGATGAATCAGTTGATTTCACCCACAGTAAAGGCATTCTGTTTCTATCTGACGCAATGCACTATATGTTGGGAGCAATGCCGTGCTGTGAAATGTCATCAGCATCATATTCAAGATTGCTTGACCAGCGTGCATATATATGGAGCAAGGAAATATTTGATGTTCTTGCTATTGATCGCTCATTGATGAGCGATCTAGTTTGGGCTGGCGACACTATTGGAATCATTGATGAGGGTATCTGCAGAGAGTTAGGTTTACCAATTGGAATAAAAATAATTACCCCGTGCGGACATGATACTGCAGATGCAATGCTGTGTGTACCGAATATTGATAAGGATTGCGCATTCATCAGCAGCGGTACTTGGAGCCTTATAGGTTTAGGAACAGAAAAACCTGTTATCACAGAACAGACATTTAAGATACATGCGTCAAATTCAACCACAGGATTCGGAATGAACATGCTTAAAAAGAATGTAACCGGGATGTGGATGATTCAATGCTGTCGGCGAGAATGGGGTGGAATTTCATATCCGGAAATCATTGATATGGCCAGGAGAGTAGATATAAATGATCTGACAATAGATGTGGATGCTTCAAAATTCCAGTATGCGCATAATATTCCCACGATTATTGCCAGCGATGTGAAGGACCGCTATGGAGTGGATATCAGCCCGAACAATATAGGACAAATTTCACGCATAATCTTTGAAAGCATGGCATTCAAGGATAGATATATGCTTGATAGACTGCTAAGTGCAATTGATGATAGAGAAGTATCTTGTATTTATATAGTGGGAGGGGGCGCACAGAATGAATTACTGAATCAATTAATTGCTAACATAACAGGCCTGACCGTTTATGCCGGCGCTTTTGAGGCAACTTCGATGGGGAACATATTATTGCAGGCATATGGCTGCAAAGAAATTGATGGAAGAAATGACCTGATGGAAATCGCTTCTTCTTCTGCCAATTATAAACGTTTCATGACGCAGGATATTGAGGTATGGGGAGAAAGGTATAGAAAGTTCCTCGGAGATCATGATCTCGAATAAGTCTGGTTAATGCATATTGAATATAAATGATAAAGGAGGAGAAACGGAATGTATTTATCCGAAACAATTGCAAGAAAAATGATTTGTGATATCGGAAAAAAAATGTATAGCAAGAACTTTGTATCTGCAAATGATGGCAACATTACCATCAGAATAGCAGATAACGTCCTCTTGGTTACTCCAACAGGAATAAGCAAAGGGGATTTGACTGAGAGTATGTTGATAAAAGTAGATTTGGATGGCCGGATTATCGAAGGTGATTACAAGCCTACATCGGAACTGTCTATGCATTTGCAGGTCTATAAAGAGAACGATGCAATTCAATCAACTTGCCATGCACATTGTCCACACCTCACCGCATTGGCAGTTGCTGGCATTGAACTTGATGTGCCTACAAGTGCTGCAGCCAGCGGCCTCGTCGGTAGAATTCCTGTTGCACCCTATCAATGCCCCGGGTCAAAAGAACTTGCGAATTCCATCATTCCTTATGTAAAAGACTACAATATCGTCAATCTAGGTAATCATGGCCCGCTCTCTTGGGGAACAGATCCGATGGGTGCATGGTATATAATGGAATCTGCAGAGAGTGCATGTGAATTGGCTTTTAATATTAAGAAATATTTAGATGGTAAGGTTCGCCCTCTCACAATAAGGCAGACAGAAGAGCTGTTTGCTTTTCATCATGTAAAAAGAAGCTCCGCCGCATGGCTGACTTGTCCCAATACGACGGACAATCAGGAGCCAGCAGTCTCATTTTCAAGCTATTTTGATATCAAACTTGGAATTGATAATGCCTGACGGAGTCAAGACTGGACCGGGGAATGGGAGTATTTGTTCATAGAACAAAGGAAAATGTTTTAGTTTTCTCATTCGACGGATGAGAATTGTAGAGTACAGGGGCAAAACAAAGACAAGCGGAGGAAAACAGGTATGAAAGTGGCATTAGGTGCGGATGGTTCTGGGTTCGAATTGAAACAGGCGATAAAAGAGGATTTGGAAAAGAAGGGATATGAGATTGTCGATACAAATCCGGACGCTCCTGTTTATTATGCAAAAGCAGCGTTAGCTGTTGCTGGATTGGTCCAGAAAAAGACTGTGGACCGAGGCATAATAATGTGTGGGACGGGTATGGGCCTTAGTATCATAGCGAATAAGCACAAAGGTGTTTATGCCGCATTATGTGAAAGCACATATACCGCACGTCGTGCACGGGTTGTTAACAACACCAATGTCCTGTGCATGGGAGGATTTGTAGTCGGGAAGGTCTTGGCTGTTGAAATGGCAAATGCTTGGTTGGAAGCTGATCATTTGAATGGTCTGGATCCCAAAACCAGGTCGGTCGTTGAGCATGAATTTGATTCGATAGTTGAATATGAGCAGATAGCATACAAGAATTGAATGGACTGTTTATCTGTCCAGCTGTTGAAGCGGCTGGACAGCCCCAGACCGATACATTGTTCTTTAACATCACTGTAAGAGAGGAGCCTATACTACCTCACGGCCCCTCCGGACCTATGGGGACCACTGGCGCGTCCACAGGCGTCCTGTACAGGCGATAGGATTCTCCAAGATCCACAATATCCACAAAATCTTCTGGCTTCACACTCTCGAAATACAGTGAGTTACCGTCTTCACTATAGACAACGACCAAAGACCCTGGTATTGAAGTTTCATCTCTTGTTTCCCATTGACCTTCGAAAATAAATTGGTAGCCTTCCTGGGTATATGATGTCGCACTGAATTTCACTGAAGAAACTATAATGTAGGGCTGTTTTGCTCCAAGGTCTATTATCACGACGTCGTTATGAATAGGGTTTTCTCCCCAGGAAAACATTTTCGTCTTTGTCATATCAACGCCCTGAGTAGACCATACCCCTGACGGATTGATCCGAGGTTGATCGGCACATACAGTTGCACAAAGAATCATAAGAAAGATAAAAATGAGACAACTCGATCGCTTCATGTTTCCCCTTCTCATAGCACATGGGCACACAGAGGAATTCAGAAACAGCACAGGGAAGCACAATCAGAATGCACAACAACACATTCTCTTCAAAGTGTCCTCCGAATACTCCACCAAGACTTCCTACGGACCGGGCTTGGCAAAACCAATGCTCACTGCTCCGGAAGGATCGATCAGTACTTGCCTGTTGAAGAATACCGACCCGTCATCGCAGAATATGCCGGCGGCTGTCGGAGAAGAAGCCAGAAGGAGATATTCTTTCATATCGCCACCGCTGATCGTGAAGTATTGGCCGTGCGAGGCGATTACCCAGAAGTCGGACCAGCCGCCGGACGTCTCGGGGTCCGTTCTGTATGTTCCTTCTCGGGGAGGAACAATAAAAGAATAGTGTGTGAATGAAGGCCTCCGCATGAGTGCTTCCGCCCCCGTATTCCATCGTATCAGGAAACTCGCACTGTCGATTACTTTCAATTCCCTGAATTCGTTGTCCGTCGTGGGCAGAAATGATCCGCCGGTTGAAAAGGCAAACTCGGAATAGGCTCCGTTACACTGTAGTGTGACGAGATTGTCCTCGACGCCGACAATCGCCACTCCCTGGGGGGAGGCATAGAGCCCCGGCTGCGGCGATACATCTGCGGGGATTTCCCTGACTCCCGGTCTGGAAAACGACGGCGGGGAAATCTCGAATTGCTCTTCGATGTACCGCTTCAAAATCTTGATCCCTATGTCCCGGAGCGCATTGATGCCCCATTGGTCATAGATATTGCCCGCGAGGACTATCCCCACTTTTTGATTCCGGGCGAGAATGACCACGACACGGTGCGATAGATACGATCCTTCCGCCCAGGCTACCTTACCGAGGTAGTCGAGAGAAGGCTCGGTCAGAATCCAGCCTTCGCCCGATTCGTAGCCCTGTCTATTCAGTTGCCCCGCGATTGCGGGAGAAAACAGCGCTTCTGGATCTATCGCCTTCTTTACTCTCAACAGGTACGAGTAGCATTGCACCAGATCGGACAGTGTCGATCGCATGGAAAAAAACGGGTCGAGGTAATTGTACATATCGGAGCTTGAGTCCAGGAACGGCTCTCCTCCGGCATGATAGAACCTGCTTTTTGCCGGAGGCGTAGAATCCTTCCCGAAACTTGAGGCGACCATTCCGAGCGGCCCGTATACTTCGTCCCGGACATAGCTGTCGAAAGACCTGCCGCTCGTTTTTTCGACGAGCAGACCCAGAACATCCATCATGAGCGAGGATTCCGATCTTCGCACGCCTTCCGGAAACCGGTTCTTTGCGCTGGAGAGACGCTTCGCCAGGCTGTTCGCGTCGAGTATCCCATCCATCTTCGGAATCGGCCGGTCGGCATAGCCGCTCGTCTCGGCAAGCAGTGAACGTATTTTCAGCCTGCCGACTCTCTCCACATTGACGTTCGCGCCCGAAAACAGTTCCGGCAAGTATCGGGAGACAGGCGAATCGATATCGATTTTCCCCTGTGCGCACAGTGTCCGCACGGCAAGGATGGTGAACTGTCCCGACAGTTCCCCTATATGAATTTCGGTGTTTTCATCGAATGCAATTCGATTGGCCCCGCCACTGCTCCGATAGCGCCAAAGAGTCCCCTGATCCGAAAATAGACATGCCCCGATTCCTCCGTAGTACGTCTTTGTCCCGTTTTCCACTATCGACTCAAGTGCGGAAAAATCGACACCATCTGCGTTGAGTTTCGCCCCGCAGACTGAAATCAGCAGGCATACGACACATAGCCGAAGGCGGCCGCCCATGGCATGCCGCTTCGTTTTACGGTATATCGATCTCATTGTACAAACTCCCCACTCTTTTCGAGCGCGTAGTTTAGACCACGATCAATGCACAGAACAAACAAAACAAATTCCCTGTAGATCACCTTTTGCGGGTCAGTCGTGAGACGAACAGTGTCAAAGAAGTTCGTCGCGCTTATCCAGTCAAACAGGTCCCTTGCATGCTCCCATGTAATTTTATCGTCTGACAGACCGGCAGAAAATCGGCACGCAGATTCAGAAAATGCAGGCGAATAGAGGGAGAACAGGTATTTCGAGGCAGTCATTGCCCAAAACTCGTTAAAGCCTAAAAGTGAAGCATCATATATAGAAGTGACCATGTCGATAATGCTTTCGGATTGAATACTTCCCTTTGACAACATCTCATCATCTCGTACTATCTTGCCTGCGCAATTCTTGAGTATCTCCTCATACTTGTCTTTTTTACCGCTTGTTTCGACTTCACTGATTATGTTGGCCTTTACCCCGTTTGCCGAAGCCCAGAGATGGGCCAATTCGTGAAAGAACAATACCGCATTATCATGTTCCGAGGCCAGGCTATATGCCATGACCGCATTCTGGGCGTAGTCATTGGCCATGCTACGCAGGCTCTGGATGTTGTTGGCAAAAGTGACATAAAGGCTCAGCGGCTTGTGCGGCAAAAAATCATATTGTTTCTCCTTGCCCAGGAACTCCACCATGGGACTGATTCTGCGTTTTACTATCGAGATAACATCGCGTTCAAAGCGGTACACTGAATCGCTGTTCTCATCATAGAAAAGGCTTATACTTGCGGATGCATCGGGCGGTATTTCAAAACCTTCCTGGTGTAGACCAATAGTCAGGCCTGCCATAATGCTCGCTTTTGAAAAAGAGAATTCCAATACTCGGTACACGGTCGTACTTTCCAAGGTGTAGGGATCCAGCATGGCACCGAGTGCCGCCTTTTGATCAGCATTGAAAATGAAACGATGTCCGCCATTCTCTCCCTTTACATACCCATCGATCAGGCTTTTCACTTCTGTATCGTCCACAGAAAATTGCTCAGGATAATAATACGAGAGCATCACCAGAAGACAGGTATTGAAATGATCCACGTTCACAGAAAAATGCCTGTTGTTGAGGACAAACTCTTCTGTGGTGAATGCGTCAACCGTGTCGGCCAGACTTTGCGCGTATAATGGCACTTGAACCATAAATATAAAGATTGACAGACACAATAAAAATTTTCTCATAATCTGTCTCCTCAAATAAAAAGCCAAAAGGGGCTGTAGGCGAACCGGAGGGATTCTCTGTCAACGGTCTCCGAAAAGACAAGAAGCAGCAGAAAAAGTCTCACAGACAATCGACTGCCCTCTCGTGTGAAAGACAATTGTACTATTTTGAATTAAGTGTACATTCAGAATTGCCGTTTTGTAAACTCGAAAAAGTCGAAATGGAGGCATGGCGGCTTTATTTTCTCCCTTTGGGTGGGGAATCCCAAAATTGCACAAAGAAGACTGATTCTCAAGGGTAAACAGGATTATTCTGGAGAAGCTGCGTCGGTTTTTAGACAAGTGTCTATGCCTTTTCTGCAAAAAACTGTTGCGCCGTTCGAGAGTACATCTATAATGGAAGTTGGTGGCCGTAGAGCCACAAATTTCATAGAGGAATTCCCTCTCCCCATCGGCGGCGTCTGGAAAAGGGGCGCGTATGAAATTCCTCATTACAAACAAATCGCTCCCGGATAATCCCCGACTCCAGGACTTTGACGAATTGGTCCCGCTCCGTCATTTCTGGAGATCGGTGACCATCACTCTCTTTGTGGTGATGATCGTCGTAATACTACTGAAACTCATTATGCACTACACTCTTCAGGTAGATCCCGAGTATGTCTTACCGCTCTTGCAGCGATTGGTCTTCATATGTGTGACGGTCATTCTTCACGAAGTATGCCATATGGTTTTTCTGCTGAAATACTGGAAGGAACTTTACCTCGTCGTGCAGCCCAATGTGCTCCTCATCGGCGTCGGTGTCGAAGATTTCGTCGACAGACAGGAAATACTGACAGCGCTTGCTGCTCCGCTCATTATCCTTTCCTTCGTCCCCTATGCGGCAATGATGATGTTGGGACACTTTGTCATGAATATTTTTATCGTAGTCTGTACGAATCTCTACATTTCGACCGGCGATATCGTTGCATTCAGATTTATCGCCAGGAATTGCGACAGGCACGCTTCCGTACATTACAGCAAGGGATTTCTGCACATACGGCATGCCGGTCGCACCATACTGCGAGGCGACCATGAATACCACAATTGACTGGAAGAGAGCGATTTTCATGTACGGCCGGGTGGGTGTCGATGAGGACGATTCGACGACTCCACATGTCAGCGCCAAGGAAGTGACGGAGCAGCTGGTTGGCTTCGCTCCCGGATCGGATGACGTCACTCTCATTCTCCACAGCCTTGGCGGGACTTACGACGACGTGATGGAGATACTCAGTTTTGAGCATCTTCTGCCCTTCAGGACCAACGTTTTTTCTTTTGGCTGCTGTCTGGGGGAAGCGGCGATACTGCTCTTCGCCTCCACCGGCCGTCGGATTGTCTCTTCCGGAACCCGCATAACGACCACCGATGTCTTCGAAGATGTCGGCTTCGTCAATGCCTCGAAAATACAGGGCTATGCGCGCATGCTCGAACAGCGCAGGGAAAGTCTTCTCCATTTTCTGGAGCGTCGATCCAATACTCCCCAAGAGGTACTTCGGGAGAAAATACTGAATGGCGGCAGTAGGCCGATCCTTCCGTCCGAGGCTTTGAAGCTGAATCTGGTCGACGAGGTCTTCAATGTGCTCCAACACAATTAGCATAGAGGGAATACTCGGAGAGGGGGATTTGACCGCCGCCGTCATTCAAAAGAAGATACTCGCCCTGCATGAAGAGAAAACGAGAGCCATGCTCTCGATCGACTCCGAGGGAGGCAGCATCGACGACGTCATAGATATCGCGGCCTTCTGCGGGTATTTCGGAATTCCCTTCGATACCTGCGCGAAGGGGAAGGTGTACTCCGCGGCCTTTCTCCTGTTTTGCTGCGGGGAGAGGCGGCTGGCCGCAACAAATGCCGAATTCTGGTACCACAGGCCTTTACAGTATGTTCATGGGCATGAAGACGATTGGGCAGGCATCGGCCCTTACCTCGAATTTCGCGAGTCGGCCGTCACAAATGAAGCTGTGCGGCGCGCGCTCGCATATCAAAGCGAATCGGATACCGAAAGCAGTTGGCTTTCCGTTCCATTTTTGATGAAGGCCGGTGTCGTGACCGGCCTTATGGACCGGTGGGAGCCTGCAGGCTCCTGATGTCATAGAGAGGCGCTATGAACCATCCTACTGTGCTTGGCCTGCTGGGAATGGCGATCATCGAAGTAGTGTTGACGCTGATTGCGGCAGGTTTCTCGTACAGTGCCCGTAAAAGCGAAACCCGTAGAAGAACGCTGGGAGCCGCATGGATCGTAGCGGCCGTGGTCTTCGTGACCACCGCGTTTTCATCGGCCATACTCGATTCGGTGGGCAACCTTGGTTTTTCGATTCTGGTTTTGGCCGGGGCGCTGGTATCGCTCGCTTGTTCCCTGGCTGTGGCCCTGTCGCTAGGCAAGTTCTATGGTTGTCTGCCAAAGGAACTCTTTTCTCTGCGCTTGCCCTCCGGCTTTTCCAAGCCTCTTGTGTTCGCTGCGTTGGCGATCTACTGGCAGCCGATCCTTGTGCTGCTCATGGGTGCGAGGCATATCGAAGCGAGATTTGAGCCCGTATCCTTCTATTTGGCAACGATCTCCACCGTGATACTGGAGGAAGTCTACTACCGTTTTTTCCTCATACATCTACTCTACGAAACCACCGGTTTCAGAAAATGGTCAGAAATTCTGGTGCCTGTAGTCTGCTCCCTCTTCTTTGCACTGATGCACGTTGAGTATGTTGGACAAGGGGAATGGCTCGTGATTCTCTATATGTGGGAAGCGGGCCTGGGACTCTCCTATCTTGCCACGACATCGAAATCCATTGCATATCCGATCATTCTGCATTTCATATGGAATGTGCTTCCCACAGTCATCGTCTGAGGTGTTCCCAAAGGCTATTTGCTCTCCCCCGATTTTCTCGAATGGCGTTTCCACCACCTCTCGAGCCGGTCGGCGATCGCGTTCTCCACCGGAACATGCTCCCCCTTCCTGAACAGATAGCGGATCGCATTGACCACATCGATGAGACAAATACCAAGGGAAGTCCACATGGCCTCGCTCCTTATGGAGCCATGTGCCCCTCCCATGAACGCGTCCACGAAAATACAAATCAAAAAAATTATCGGAGGCCCTAATAACAGATTTAGGTTGTCGTGATAGAAGGTTGCAAGATCCGTCTTTTTTATGAGGGCAAGGGCCAGAGGTACAACATTGACCATCCCATACAGGAGAATAAGATCGAGAAGATATGTAAGAAACATCGCTCACCTATACAAAGCTTTCTTCTCAAGTATCCGGCTATAGAGCTCCTGATTTTGCTCCCGCCCCAGACCGATAAGAACCTTCTCTTTATTTGTCTCGATCAGCAGATAGGGCGCTTCCCGCTTCAATATGGCCAATCTCACTCTGCCGATATCCTTGAGCATATAATATCCCATCTCCATGAATCCGAGGCTTATTCCGTTGATACGGGTCATGCCCCAGGCCCAAGGGAGTCCTTTGTCATAGAGCTGTACGGCCACGATGGTGTCATAGGGTATCGTCGTGCCATACATGCCCTTTATGGTAATCCCGGTATCATTTGAGGTAACGCGGATTGTTGTGGCCAGAATCGCTACTACAGCAATGCATACGACGGCGACAATAACTGTAGAGAGGGTCCTGCCTTTCCTCTTTTCCGGCTCCATCGCAATCTCCCGTTATAATTCTGTTATAAAATTATAAAACACAGATCGTGTGTTGGCAATATTTCTTTGCTTTGCAAAGATAAGGGCTGCCTTCTAAGCGAGATGGCCACCGCCTTCGATGTCTGGCCTGATGTGTTGACCCCCCGAGGGCGCCACTGTTACATTGTGGTCGATAAAGGAGGCCGATTACGATAACGGTCGAGAATATCTACAAAGCCTACTCGAATGTGCAGGCGGTCGCGGGCCTCTCCTTCGAGGCCAGGCCCGGGGAGATTTTCGGCCTGATCGGTCCCAACGGGGCGGGCAAGTCGACCACGATACGCATGATCATGAACATCATCGCCCCGGATTCCGGCACTATCCGCTTCGACGGTTCTCCTCTCTCGGAGGCCGACAAGGACCGGATCGGCTATCTTCCCGAGGAACGGGGTCTGTACAGGAAGGCGAAGCTGGGCGAAGTCCTCGAGTATCTGGCTGCCATCAAGGGGGCGAAGCCCGCCCTGTACCGCCCTTCCATCGACGCCTGGCTCGGGCGCTTCGGACTCTCCGAGTGGAAGCACCGCAAGGTGCAGGAGCTCTCCAAGGGCATGGCGCAGAAGGCGCAGTTCATCGCGGCGGTCGCCCACAATCCCTCGGTGGTCTTCTTCGACGAGCCTTTCTCGGGTCTCGATCCCCTGGCGCAGGACGAGCTCCTCGCCGTCATGGTCGAGCTCAAGCAGAAGGGAGCGACCGTCCTCTTCTCCACCCACATCATGGAGCACGCGGAGAAGATCTGCGAGCGGATCCTCCTCATGGACAAAGGGAAAGAGGTAGTCTACGGCTCCATGGCCGACATCAAGGCCCGGTACGGCCGCAACGCGGTCCAGCTGGAGTTCGACGGGGACGCATCCTTCGTGGCGGGCCTCGATTTTGTCGAGTCGGTGGTGTCTTATCCGCGCTGGATCGAAGTCGAGATGAAGGATGACGCCGATCCGGATGCGCTCTTCAGGGCGCTCGCGGGCCGGCTCAGGGTGCGACGCTTCGAGACGGTGGCGCCCTCACTGCACAAGATCTTCGTCCGCCTCGTCGGCGGCGAGGAGGCACAGAATGTCCAGGCTTAGGTATGTAATCCGCCATGAGTTCAGGCTCACCGCGGCGAACAAGGCTTTCGTCATCCTCACCATCCTCGGGCCCTTCCTCATCTTCGCCGTCAGCGTCCTGCCTTCGCTCCTGGCCCAGTCGCCCGGCGCCGTGGCTTCGGGCAAGCCTCTCGCTCTCTCCGGCGCACCGCCTCCGGTGGAGCAGGCCCTCACGGCCACCTTCTCCGGCATGGGCATCGGGGTGGAGCGGGTCGACGACGCCGCGGCAGCCAAGGACTCGGTGCTGGACGGCTCCCGGATAGCCTTTCTCTCCCTCGAGGCCGGGTGGCCCGACAGCGGCAAGGCCGTCTGGTACTCAAAGAGCGGCGCCGAGATAGCGCTCTACAGCGCGGCCTCCGCCGTCCTCGAAGCGGCGGCGCGCGAAGCCCGCATCGTGGAGAGCGGAGTCGATCCGGCACTGGTCGCCAAAGTCCTCTCCCCGCCTTCCTTCGAGGTCATCAAGCTCGACAAGGGCGGCGCGGAAGAGGCGCGCGGCAGCGACTCTTTCGTCGAAGTGCTCATGACAGTCCTCGTCTTCGTCATGCTCATCTATATGACCGTCCTCCTCTACGGCCAGATGATCGGCCGTTCGGTCGTCACCGAAAAGACCTCCAAGACCGTGGAGATCATGCTCTCCAGCGTGAAGAGCCAGGACCTCATGTTCGGCAAGATACTCGGTCTGGGCCTGGCCGGCCTTCTGCAGTACGCGGTGTGGGTGTCCATGGCCTTTCTCCTCAAACGCTTTGTGGGGCCTCTCCTGGGTCTCTCCCTGCCCGCGGGCATTTCGACCGGCAATCTGGTCTGGCTCGTCGTCTTCTTCATTCTGGGATTCTTCCTCTACTCCTCGGCCTATGCGGCCCTGGGAGCGGCGAGCGAGGATGAGCAGCACCTGGGACAGATGGCCTGGCCTCTCATCATGTTCCTCATCGTGCCCCTGGTCATGATCAGCACGCTTGTGACCAGCCCGGACTCCACGCTGGTGGTGATCCTCTCCCTCTTCCCGCTCACGAGCCCCATCGTCATGCTCGCCCGCGTCCTCGTCTCCTCGCCTCCGGTCTGGCAGCTGGCCCTCTGCCTCGCGCTTCTCGTCGCGGCCGTGGCGGGCACGGCCGTCCTGGCGGCCAAGATCTTCCGCGTGGGCATTCTGATGACGGGCAAGAGGCCCAAGCTGAAAGAGGTGCTGCGCTGGGTGACGGTGAAGTGAGCGGCGCTGCGTAGCCTCGCCTCGACGGCGGCGATTTTCCATTGATTCGCCTGCGTTTCTCTATCTCGCGGCGCTGTGGGGGGCGCCCTTCGGAGAGACGTCCCGTCCGCGGCGATTTTTCATATGCGCGTCGCCGTGAGGCGCCTTGCGGAGACAAGTCCCTGCGGCATACCGATTTTCTTCCTCCAAATATTTTTTTCAAAACCCTTGACGAAAACGTACAATAATATTAGTGTATTAGATATCTAATACACTAGGAGTGTAGCATGATACACATCGAATCCATGACCTTCGGGTATGGCAAGAGGCCGCTCTTCGGGAGCCTCGATCTGAAGCTCGAGCCGGGAATGGCCTACGGGCTTCTCGGCCTGAACGGAGCTGGCAAGACGAGCCTCTTAAAGCTTCTCGCCGGCGCCCTCCGCCCCCAGTCGGGCACGATCCGCGTCTTTGGCGAGGAACCCTGGCGCAAGAAAGCCTCTTTCCTCGCCGACACGATCTTCGTACCCGAGGATCCCTGGGTGCCCGCGGTGAAGCCCGGCGCCTGGCTCGACCGCTATGCCGTCTTCCGCCCGGCCTTCGACCGCGAGCGCTTCGCGGTTCTATCGCGTGAGTCCGCCCTGGAGGAAGACAAACTTCTGACCAAGTATTCCTATGGCCAGCGCAAGAAATTCACCCTCGCCGCCGCGCTGGCGAGCGGCGCCAGGCTCATCCTTCTGGACGAGCCGACAAACGGCCTCGACATTCCCTCGAAGTCCCAGTTCAGACGGGCTCTCGCCCAGTCGGTCGATCCCGACCGGATCGTCATCGTGTCCACCCATCAGGTGCGCGACCTCGAGCGGGTGATCGATCCGGCGGTGATTGTCCACGGAGGGAAGATACTCTTTCAGCTCGGCTCGGATCTCATGGCCGAACGGCTTGGCGCGGCCCATGTCAGCGAGCTGGGCCCCGATGTCGTCTACGCCGAAAAGGACAGAGTGGGCTACTCGGCCCTTCTCGAGCTTGGCCGCGGCGCAGGTTCGGACGATGTCCAGGCCGCGGATCTCGAACTCGTCTTCAACGCGGCCATCACGGTCCCCGACCGCCTCGAAACCGCGCTCAAGGGAGAACAGCTGCCCCAACTCGGTCCGGCCGACGCGGCCGTGAAGGAGTACAGCGAGAAGGAGGAAACAAAATGAAGATGACGAAAGAAACACTGGCCCAACCCTTCAGCCCGGCGCGGGTCGTCCTCCTCGCGAAGAATCGCGCCCTGGAAGAGCTGCCCGCCCTCGGCATAGGCGCCGGAATCCTGGCGGGGATCAATCTTCTCTCCATCATAATAACCGGACGGGCCGTGATGAACGGTTCGAACGGGGAATTCTGGGCAGCCGTCATAAGCATCGCCGGGTTCCTTCTCGCCGCGGCCGCCTTCAAGGGCATGCACGACGGACGCGCGGGCACCGAATGGATACTTCTTCCCGCCACGAGTCTGGAGAAATACGCGGCCGCCATGATTTTCTACGCGATCGTATATCCGATTGCCGCCGCTGCGGCAGCGTCGGCGCTTTCGGCGCTCCTCTCGCTCGTCGAACTGGCCGCCGGCGGCCCGGGAGGACGGATATGGAATCCGCTCTCGGCCGGATTCGACGGATGGGCCAATTACGCCACGGGGGCCCTCATCTTCGCCGCAGGCTCGGCAGCGTTCAGAAAAAGGGCCTTCATCAAAACGGCGGGAGTAGGCATCGCCTACGTGCTTGTCTGTATGGGGCTCCTTCTTGTCGGGATGTATCTCGTCAGAAAAGTCCAGGGGCTTCCCCTGCCCTTTACGGGCTCCTTCCAAAACGAAATGAACTTTTCGGGCGATATCTCACCCAGCGCCCAGCGCGCGATGGACGTGATAATGCAGATCGTACGGTACGCACTCATACCGCTCTTCGCCCTGTTCTATGGCTATTTCCGCGTCGCGGAGAAGGAAGCGCGCGATGAGGTTCAATGATCAAAAGCCGATCTTCAGCCAGATAGCCGAACTGCTGGAGAACGATATTGTCGCGGAGCGGATACCCGCCGGGGCGCGCCTCCCCTCGGCCAGGGATCTCGCTTCTTCCCTCGAAGTGAACCCCAATACGGCCGCGCGGGCCCTGCAGTCCCTGGCGGAGTCGGGGGTCGCGCAGGTCGAACGGGGCACGGGCTACTATGTCTCAGAGGCCGGCGCCGCGAAGGTCCGCGAGTTCAGGAGAAAACGCTTCCTCGACGAGGAGGTCCCGAGGTTCTTCAGGTCCATGGTCGACCTCAACATCACGGTCGAGGAAATCGAGGCGCGGTGGAGGAGCTTTATCGCTTCCACAACTGAGAAAAAGGATGGAATGGCATGAAAACAAGTTGGAAATTGCTCATCGCTTTCGGTATCGCGACACTGATAGTCATAATCGTCTCGGCGATCATCCTGGGTCCTGCGATAGCCTGAGCCATCGACAGGGGGCTCGCGGCGCCGCAGGGCATCGGGACACCGTGCGCGAGCCGACGCCTTGATGGCCGGCAGGATTTATCGTACTTTTAAAGTGAGGCCCGGAGACTGCCAGGCTCCGGGCCTACTAATTTTTTACGGAGACGCCCCGTGGACGTCCGCGTCCTTCCCAAGCCCGTGACCGCTCTCATGACCACGCGGCTTCTTCAGCAGACGACATTCTGGAGCCGGGTGAAGCTCCGCCTTGGCTGGAATGTCCTCGCCTTCGACATCGAGGCCGACGGTGCCCCCTCGGGCGACCTCCTGCTGCTCATGCGCGGCGTCGGCGGAGGCAGGCGCGTCGCCTACTCGCCCTTCGGCCCCGAGCTGCTCCCCGACGGAGAGAGAAGAGGAGAATACCTCGCGGCCCTCTCGTCTGAGCTCGACGCTCACCTCGGCTCCTCCTGCATCTTCGTCCGCTGGGACCTTCCCTGGACTTCCCCCTACGCCGAGGAGGAGGACCGCTTCGACGGGGAAGGGCGCTGGCTCGGTCCGCCCGAAACCCGCCTGCGCGAGCTGAGGATGAACTGGGGCGTGGCCGAGGTGGGGCTGCGCAAGGCCCCCACCGACATTCTTCCGCCCGACACCATCATCGTCGATCTTAAGGGGAGAGAGGACGGCATCCTTGCCAGAATGAAGCCCAAGACCCGGTACAACATCGGCCTCGCCGTGCGGAGGGGCGTCTCTGTGCGCACCGGAGGACACGCCGACCTCGGCCTCTGGATGGAGCTCTACGGACAGACCGCGCGCCGCAATGGCATAGTCTTCCACGGAAGACCCTGTTTCGAGGCCCTGATGGAGCGGGGCTCGCCCGACGCCAGAGCCCGGCTCCTCATCGCCGAGAAGAGGAAAAAGCCCCTGGCCGCCATGTTCCTCTCCGCCTCGGCCGACAGGGCCACCTACCTCTACGGCGCCTCCTCCGATGAAGGACGCAGCCTCATGGCTCCCTACGCCCTCCAGTGGGCCGCCATAAAGAAGGCCAGGCAGACCGGCTGCACCAGCTACGATCTCTTCGGCGTAGCACCCCGGCCCGATCCCGATCACCCTCTCTACGGCCTCTACCGCTTCAAGAGCGGCTTTGGGGGCACACTCCTGCACCGCCAGGGCACCTGGGACTACCCTTACGACCAGGACGCCTACACGGTCTACTGTGCCCGCGAGTCGGCAGCGACAGGATTTCACCTCTGAGAGGAAGCGCGGCGGCGAGCACTTTGATGCATTAACATTTAGAAGCATATTGAATATTATTGAAGCGAGGAGTTTTTCTATGGCAAAGACAATTACCGTAAGGGTTGAAGATACCACCTATGATATTCTCAAAAAAGCCGCGGAAGGACAAAAACGCACCATTTCCAACTATCTTGAGTTCGCGGCACTCAGTTATACCGTGAATGAAACTGTCGTCGATGACAGTGAAATGAAAGAAATCTTCACCTTTGAAAAAGACATTAAAAAAGGCCTTGCCGATATCTCTGCCGGAAGGTACAAAGTCATTGGCTAACTTCAAAATAGCAGAGACCGAAACATTCGAGAAGAAGATTCAGTCTCCAAAATATGAATTTCTTTATAAGAAAATACAACACTATATATATCCCCTCCTGAGAGAGAATCCATATTTTGGTCCAAACATAAAAAAGCTCAAAGGTGAATACAAAGAAGTCTATCGATTCAGAATTGGGGACTATCGGCTTTTCTATACCATTTCAGAAGAGACCGTGATCATTTTTATGCTTGATATAGAAAACCGCAAGGATGCCTATAAGTAAAGCAAGATTGCCCAACGATCGCGTTGACCCGGTTCGGCTACGGCGCGCGCACGTTCGCTGCTAAGAAAATATATGTGTCATGTCTGTAGAAATTCTGCATGTCCATTCCGCAAAATTGATACATGACAAAGAATCAAACCTTTGAACTAAACCCAACTATAAAAGATGCTTGGATACACCAAGAAAAGTGAATCTTGAATAAAATAGGCTCTTCGGGCTCTATTTGACCAAGTAGTCTATATGTGGTATTATATAAGTACTGGAGGACAACATGACAATCAATCTGAAAGAGGATATAAAACCAATCTCCTATATAAAGACCAATGCCGCCGATATGATGAAGTATGTCACTGAAGTCAAAAACCCTATTGTCATTACCCAAAATGGAGAAGCGAAGGCAGTCTTGCTCGATATAGATTCCTACCAGAACATGCAAAATGCCTTCAGTTTGCTTAAGATAGTTCAACTCTCCGAAAAACAAATAGAGAAAGGACAGTTTAAATCTTCGGAGCAAGTATTCAATGAGATAGAAACTCGACTGGGTCTTAAAAAATGAAACAATATGAAGTAATCATGTCTCATTTAGCCGAGATTGACATAAATGAAATCATTAATTACTTCATCCCTATCAACAAAGACTATGCTATAAAACTCTATCAAACATTGAAGGACCGTATTAAAGAACTCTACATGTTCCCCACTAAAGGACGAATTGTTCCAGAGCTTGAGAAAAAGGGTATTCATGATTTTCGGGAACTGATAGAAGGCAATTATCGGGTTGTTTATTCCATTCATACGACATCAGTCCATATTCTTGCTGTTGTGGATTCACGTCGCAATCTTGATGAAATTTTAGTAAATAAAATTATCGATTTCTTTAATGAAGAATAATCGCTAATCATTCAAGCTAACAACCGCGTTGACCCGGTTCGGCTACGGCGCGCGCACGTTCGCTGCTTCGCTCAGGCAAGGGCCGCGCCACTCACGCCTCACAACTCACACGCACGTTAGGCGGGTGCTTCGCACGAGAAAAATACTTGTCGTTCATCTGTTACGAGTGTATACTATAAAGTGTACACTTTATGAGGTGAGAGTATGAAAGTAACCACGAAAGAACTCCGCATTCAACCTGGCAAAATAATTGACTATGTCACGAAAGGCCAAGAAGTTACCATTACCTATCGTGGCAAAGCACTCGCCAAAATAGTCCCCCTCAACAAAGATGAAAAAATCTTTCAACAGGATGAAACCATCTTCGGCATGTGGAAAGACCATGCTCCTGAAAGGACTGTTGAAGAGCACATACGAGAGCTTCGAAAAAGGAGAACCTTTTGATTATTGACACTGATGTCCTTATCTGGTACCTCCGTGGGAATGAAAAGGCAAAGAAAGTCGTAGAGGATGCTATTCCTTTCTCGATTTCCGCTGTGACCTATATGGAACTCATTCAGGGGATGAAAAACAAAGAAGAATACCGGCGTTTTCAGAAACAGATGCAGTGGTGGAATACCGACATAATCCATATAGACAGCGATATCTCCTCAAGAGCCCTGTTCTATATTCAGGAATACGCCTTAAGTCATGCCATGTACTTAGCTGATGCCCTGATTGCCGCCACGGTTGTCCAAATGGGCGAAACACTGCTGACGGCGAATGACAGACATTATAAATTCATCCCAAACGTCCAGTGCAAAAAGTTTGAACCTGAAAAAAATACATAGTGCATTTGAGGTGCTCGAGAATGGGCGCATGAAGTTCCGAAAAGATCTTTCAAATAACGCGCTATTTCCAGAGTATATGACAAAACTGTCAGGTCCGAAGCAACCATAAAACAGGAATAGGCCGCAAATGAGGATTGGCTCGTTATTCTAAAATTCTTGCTTTGCCTTTTTTAAAATCAGATATCACTGCAGCAAATAATGATCGACTCGGCGGCTCACGGGTACGTAAGAAAGACATCGAGAACCTAAACATGGAGAGGACAAAACAGCTTGACAGTGGCTATGTGTACACATATATTGTGTATGAGGTGGATTATGAAGAACATTACCCTCTCAATGGATGAAGAGGTCCTCAAGGCCGGACGGGAATATGCCCGAAGGCACAATGTATCATTCAACGATCTCGTAAGAAGACTGGTGGAACAAACCGTACTTTCAACAAAAGATCAGTGGCTCGAAGACACCTTCTCTCTGATGGATGCTCTCAAGGTTTCTCCAGACCATCAGGCCTGGACCAGAGAGGAGCTCTATCGTGTCTAAGATATTTATAGATACTAATATACTGATGTATACACTCGATCCAAAGGATCAAGAGAAAAAAGACCAGGCAAGAAAAATAGTCAAGAAAGTCGTGGAGGCTCATCAACCAGTCATATCTACTCAAGTCATAGAAGAGTTCTATGTTGTGGCTTCACGTAAACTGAAAGCAGATCCTATAACAGTAAAAAATATTATTCACAATTTTCATAACATGGAAATCGTCAATAATGACCTAGAGCTTATTGAAGAGGCAATTGATATCAGCATCTTATCACAACTGTCATTCTGGGATGCATTGATCATCGCTGCTGCAGAGAAAGCCAATTGTGAGTATGTAATATCAGAAGATTTGAGTTCGGGACAGAGCTATAGAGGGATAAAAGTACTCAATCCATTTACACAAAAAATTGTCTGACACTCGCCTGAAGCCGGCCCGGCGGCTCACGGGTACGCGCCGGCAGTACTGGCGCAAAAGCCGGGAAAGGAAACGCAGATGAATACAGATCTGGTTATCGCGTATATCGGGGGTGGTTCGCGGGGATGGGCCTGGACGCTCATGGGCGATCTGGCGGTGGAGGGAGCGCTGCGCGGCGCGGTGCGGCTCTACGATATCGACAGGCAGGCGGCCGAGACGAATGCGCGCATAGGGAATGCGCTGTTGTCGCGGTCCGACGTCGTGGGCAAATGGCGCTACGAGGTCGCGGATGATCTGGAAAGCGCGCTGCGCGGCGCCGATTTCGTGATCGCCTCGATTCTCCCCGGCACATTCGCCGAAATGGCCTCCGATGTGCATGCGCCCGAGCAGTATGGCGTCTACCAGTCCGTGGGCGACACGACGGGGCCCGGGGGGCTGGTGAGGGCTCTGCGCACCATTCCCATGTACGAGGCGATCGCGAGGGCGATACGCGACTGTTGCCCCGGGGCGTGGGTGATCAACTACACGAACCCTATGGCGCTCTGCGTGCGCACGCTCTATGAGGTCTTCCCGGGCATAAAGGCGATCGGCTGCTGCCACGAGGTCTTCGGCACGCGCAAGCTGCTCGCGGCGATGGTGCGGGAGAGGCTGGGGGCTGCGGGAGCTCCGGGCGTGCGGAGCGCGGTCCCCGGCGCGGGCGGCGCGACCATGGAGGACATCGAAGTCAATGTGCTGGGCGTGAACCATTTCACCTGGCTCGACAGGGCATCGTACGGAACAGTCGATCTGTTTCCTCACTATGCGGCCTTCGTCGAGGAGCACTTCGAATCGGGCTATGAGGGAGTCGAGGGACAAAGCTGGCTCAACTCCTATTTCGCCTCGTGCGAGCGGGTGAAATTCGATCTTTTCCGCCGCTACGGGCTCATCGCCGCGGCAGGCGACCGGCACCTGGCCGAGTTCATGCCCGCGCGGATGTACCTGCGCGACCCCGCGACGGTCCGCTCGTGGAAATTTACGCTGACGCCCGTGTGGTGGCGCATCGAAAACGCCGAGTCGCTGAAGCAGAAGGCGGCCCGCTACGCATCCGGAAAGGAAAACTTCGAGCTGAAGCATTCGGGAGAAGAGGGGGTAAAGCTCATAAAGGCGCTCTGCGGCCTCGGATCGTTTGTCACCAACGTCAACCTGCCCAACCGTGGGCAAATCGATGGCCTTCCCGAGAGCTCTGTCGTAGAGACCAATGCGCTCTTCGCGCGCGATTCGGTGCGCCCCGTCCATGCGGGGAGGCTTCCCTCACAGGTCGAACAGCTCGTCGCGCCGCACGCCATTGCCCAAGAGACAATCCTGCGCGCGGCCATGGCCCGCGACGCCTGGGCCGCCTTCCCCGCGTTCCTGAACGACCCGCTGATGACCGCGCCGCCCCGCGACGCCGAGGCGCTCTACAGGCAGATGCTGAGAGCGACGGCGAAGTACCTGCCCGATTACACGCTCTGAGCGGAGCGGCCGGCCCAGAAACGGTCTGCTTCCGAAGGACGCGCCCGGGCTACAACCGCACAAAAAGGCGGCGCGTCTGTTGCCACATGCGTTCAGGAGGCGGCGCACCCCTTGGCAATGAGGGCGGGCGCCCGACACGCGGGCGCGCCTCCTTCACTTTTTCAGCAAAACCGCACTATTTCCTGATCAGCCGCACGAGCAGATCGTAGATCTGCTGTCCGCCCACAGCCGGCGAGATCTGGCCAAAGGCGACTTTCTGATAGACCAGAAAGAGCGTGCTGTTGAACTCGGTGTCGTTCGGCACATGGTCGGTCTCCCTCGAAGAGTGCGGTCCCGAGACGTTCAGATACTCGAGCACCTTGCGGTCGTTGACATCGGAGGATCCCGCCGCGCGCGCCGTCGCGGAAGCCGAAGCGCCGCGGTCGTTGCCGAGGACCTTCGCGGCGTCGGGGCTGTTCACGAGGAAGTTGATGAACTTGACCGCCAACTCGGGATTCTTGGAGTACTTGTTCACGGTGTAGAACTGGCTCGGAGCCTGCCAGAGCGCCTTGGTGGCCGCGGCGCCGGGGAATTCGATGAGCTCGAGCTCGTCCTTGGTCGTCGCCTGGTAGCCGGCGAGCTGGTTCGTCCAGATGAATCCGATCGCCGCCTTGCCGGCGATGAGCATCGAGGTGTCGGCGTTCGTCTCGGCGAAGCCTGCCGCGACATCCGGCGGAGGAACAAGCCCGTTGTCCCGGTAGTCCTTGAACAGCTCAAGATATTTCTGCGCGGCTGCCGCGGTCACCGCCGTCGAATTGGTCGCCGCGCTGTACAGCGGCGTGCCGTTGTAGCGGGTCCAATAGCCGAAGGGCGTGGAGTTGGACGAAAAGGCACCGATATCCTGCATCGGATACACTCCCGCGGGGAGCTTCGACTTGAGGGACACGAGGTAGGCGCGGAACTCGGCGTAGGTCATCGAAACCTTGGGCAGAGGAGCGCCGACCCGCTGGAGCAGGGACTTGTTGTAGGCCAGCGCGGGCATGGTGACACCGGTGGAAACACCGTAGAGATGCCTGTCGAGGGTGCCGGACTCAACCGCGCTCGGGTCGATCACCGAGGTGTTGAGGACATTGCCGACATACTTGTCCAGGGGCAGAAGTACGCCCTTTTTCACGTAGTCGTTGATGTTGCCGCCCATCTGGATGATGTCGGGGCCGCTTCCGCCGGCGATCTGCGTATCGACCTTGTTGAAGTGGTCGCCCGTGCCGCCCGAGACTTCAGGGTTTACCGCAATTCCCGGATTGGCGGCCATGAAGAGATCGATGGCCTGCTGGCTTCTCTTTATGCGGGACTCGCTGCCCCAGTACGCCCAGCGAATGGTGGCGCTCTGTGCAAAGACCATGGTGGCGCACATAAAAAGAGCAAATACTACACATACGAATTTTCTCATTCTGAACCTCCTCTATTATTATGGGATACGACTATCCCTTAATACCCGTAGTCGTAATCCCTTGCACAAAATATTTCTGCAGCGAGAAAAACAGAATAAAGCAGGGGACCAGAGAGAGCACCGACATGGCGAACATCGGGCCCCACGACGACATGCCGGAAGAATCCAGAAAGAGCCTCAGCCCCATGGGAACCGTGTATTTGGCGGGGGAATTCAGATATAGAAGCTGATTGAAGAAATCGTCCCAGGTCCACAGGAAGGTGAAGAGCACGGTCGTGATGAGGGCCGGCATGGTCAGGGGCATGACAATCCTTATATAGATGCCGAATTTGCCGCAGCCGTCGATCAGTGCGGATTCGTCCAGCTCCTTGGGCAGGCTGCGTATGAACTGCACGAGAAGAAAAATGAAGAACGCGTCCGTCGCGAAGAACTTGGGCACCACCAGGGGCAGGAACGTATCGATCCAGCCCAGTGAGCGGAAGATTATGTAGCGGGGAATGGTGGTGACATGGGTCGGCAGCATCAAAGTCAACATCATGACGGCAAACCAGAATTTCCTGCCCGCAAAGCGGAGGCGCGCGAAGGCGTAGGCCGTGAGCGAGCAGAAGATGACGTTGGCGATGACGCAGAGGCCGCAGATGATGAAGGAGTTCTTGAAAAAAGTGCCGAAGCCGACGATCCCGATCCCCTTCCAGCCCTGCACATAGTTCTGCAGGGTAAAAGCCTTGGGAATCAGCGCCGGATCGGTGAAGATCGTGTTGCTCTCCTTGAAGGACGCGGCGATGAGCCAGACGACAGGATACAGCATCCCCAGGCCCAGGACGATGATGATGACATTGGAGATGCCCGCGCTTATCAGCCTTGCCGTTCGGTTTTTCATTCGCCGCTCCCGTAACTCACCAGCGAACCGGACACCTTGAACGCCAGCGCGGTCAGGACGGCGATGATGATGAGCAGGACCCAGGCCATCGCCGACGCATAGCCCATCTCGGAAAAACCGAATCCTTTCAGGTAAAGGTACAGGCTGTAGAACATGGTCGAATCCAGCGGCCCTCCCTGTCCGCCCGAAACGATGTACGCCTGGGTAAAGGATTGGAAGGCGCTGATCATCTGCATGACCTGGTTGAAGAAGATGATCGGCGACAGGCTCGGCAGCGTGATGGCGAAGAACTGCCTGATTTTCCCCGCCCCGTCCACGCTCGAAGCTTCGTAGTATTCCTTGGGAATCTGCTTGAGCCCGGCGAGGAAAATGATCATCGGCGATCCGAACTGCCACACCGACAGCAATATCAGGGTATAGAGGGCATATTTGGGGTTCGATATCCACGCCGGAGGGTTGAGGTTGAAGGCACTGCGAAGTATGGTATTCAGCACCCCGTCCCCGGCGAAGAGCCGCCTCCAGAGCACCGCGATGGCCACCGATCCCCCCAGGAGCGTGGGAATATAGTAGAGCGTCCGATAAAAGGGAATCAGTTTCAGCCTCTGGTTCATCAGCATGGCCACAGCCAGCGCGAAGGCCAGCTTGAGAGGCACCGAGATAAACACAAACCGGAACGTGACAGACAACGAATTGAGGAATCGCTCATCCCTGGGGAACTGCTCGTTCCCTATGAACATGATGAAGTAATTGCGCAGGCCGATCCATTTGGGAGGCTGAAGTATGTTGAATTCGGTAAAGGAAAGATACAGGGAATAGAGCATGGGATAGAGAGTCAACAGAAAAAAGCCGAGCAGCCATGGGGTAAGAAAGGCGTACGATGAGAGGTTCTCCCGAATCGCCCTCTTCCTGGCTTTTTTGTTCATCCCTCCCTCCCTGATCGGTAGACGACACCCTTCGCGCCGGCTATGGATCGAGAAACTGTGTATTAAGCGTAGGCAGGTTTTCCGAAAAATACCATACGAAATATTGACAAAATATATCTATTATTGACATCCCTGTAGTGACGTACGTGGCTCCAATCGGGAGCGAAGTGGGCTATACTCCATCATAGGGCCGAGGTCTTCGGCAGGAAAAATCATGAAAAGAGATGCAATCGCGATTCGGGATCCTTTTGTGCTCGCAGTGCAGAAAGAAAAAAAATACTATCTCTACGGGACCACGGATCCCGATCCCTGGAAAGAGCCGGGGATCGGCTTCGACGTCTATGCAAGTTCCGATCTGGAAAACTGGGAGGGGCCGCATCCCGCGTTCCGCCCCGGGGCCGGTTTCTGGGGGACGCACAACTTCTGGGCGCCGGAAGTGTACCGGTACAGAGACTCCTTCTACATGTTCGCCAGCTTCAAGGCGCAGGGACACGAGCGGGCGACGCAGATTCTGCGGGCCGAGACTCCCCTGGGGCCTTTCGAACTGCACTCGGCCGGGCCGGTGACCCCTCCCGGATGGGAATGTCTCGACGGGACTTTCTTTGTGGAAGACGGGCGACCATGGCTTATCTTTTCGCACGAGTGGGTGCAGGTCAACGACGGCGAAATCTGGGCGGTCCCCCTGTCGCCGGACCTTGGCCGGGCAGAAGGAAAACCGACGCTGCTGTTCCGCGGCTCCGCGGGGCCCTGGACAAAAGGCTTGTTGCGGCGGGACGGCAGCGGCCTTGAGGATGCCCGCGTGACCGACGGCCCTTTTGTATATCAGGCGGACCGGGGGAATCTATTTCTGCTGTGGTCGAGCATCGCCCGGTCGGGATACGCCCTCGGAGTGGCCCGATCCGAATCGGGTCGGATCGAGGGCCCGTGGATGCAGCAGGCGAAACCGCTTCTGGAAGCGGGCCGGGGGCACGGCATGATTTTTCAGGCCTTTGATGGCAGGGCCTATATCGCATATCATTACCCCAACGATACTCCCAACGAGCGCTTTCATTTCAGAGAGGTCGGCCTGGAAGGCGCGCGGCTCGCGCACAGAGGAGAGGAGTGGTAACCCATGGCGATCGACCGGCATGCTCTGGTGAGGCGACACAACCCTGTCCTCCACGCGGCAGACCCATTCTCCCCGCTTTCGGTGGGAAACGGCGAATTCGCGTTTACCGCAGATATCACGGGCCTGCAGAGTTTTCTCCCGAAGGAGCCCGGCGCGACTCCTCTCTGCACCATGGCGCAGTGGGGGTTCCACTCCTATCCCGAAACAGAGGGCTTTGCACGCAATCCCGCACGCCTCAGGCGCAGTTATTTCAATGCAGAGAGGGGAACCGGCGGCTATATGACCGATCCTGCGGGCCAGGAACGACTGTACCGCGAGCTGCGGATAAATCCACACAGGCTCAACCTCGGGAGAATAGGTTTTATACTTGAGGGAAAAGAACTTTCCGCACAGCAGGTCAGCAATATTGGACAGGTGCTGGACCTCTGGAGCGGGGAACTGAGAAGCTCATTTCTGTACAGGGAACTGC